>Ga0194127_10007801_pt1 | contig 11674 bp, 11 predicted proteins | sample TA2KigC100mmetaG_FD_148624 | JGI IMG/M metagenome (GOLD analysis project Ga0194127, IMG submission 148624) | Freshwater microbial communities from Lake Tanganyika, Tanzania - TA2015036 Kigoma Deep Cast 100m | ecosystem: Environmental > Aquatic > Freshwater > Lake | place: Tanzania: Lake...
TTTTTATCGGTAGCGGCGGCGGGGCGGACTTGGACTCACCGCAGCAACGGAGTCATCATCTGCTCGAAGCCGCCGATGTGGCGGGGCCGTGCCCCGCCGTCCGCTGCGGGCTGTGTTGGGCAGTTATTTTCCCCATCCGCCCTCTGAATATAAAGCATAGATCTGCGCTGCCGTGAGAGCTTGGTTATATACACTAATATCATCGATTGTCCCTTGGAAATAGCCTAAGTTCTTCCAACTATCAAAATACTCTTGAGGAGGATCAGGCCACGTTCCTATTCTTCCGGTTCCAGATGGAGTATCAATCGTAGAAGCCTCGAATATTTCTTCAACGCCGTTGACATATAAGGAAACTGAGCCGTCCATATATACAGCAGCTACATGATACCAATGATTTAATTCCAATACTGAACTGCTGCTCTGATTTATATTACTGTAGGTGTGAAATTGGAGACTTCCGTTTACTAGCTGAATTTCTGATAATTGATCTGTGTTATTTATTCCCCAAGCGAAAATAGTAGGTCTTGAGCCCAAACCTGGAAATAGCTCAGGAGGATATCCTTCTACTTTCACCCAGGCAGAAATTGTTCGGGGAGAATTTCCTAATGGCAACTTCGATGGATCAAAAGAAATATAGTTATCTACACCATTAAAATAATAGGCGTTATTAGAAATACCAAACCGATCAGTTGCTAATGTTGCCCCATGGACTTGACCATTATTGTGATTGGGGCTCATGTCTTGAGCATTACCACTGAATGGATAATATAGGACAATACCAGGAATGGTAAGTGCGACAGGTGTTAGAGTCGGAGATGAAGTATTGCATCCTGCCAAGAACAGAACGGATAAGACAAAAACCATTCCCAAGGTGTTTGTTAGTTGTACAAACATTTTTGACTTCACGTAAACCTCCTCCTAAATATAGGCTGTTATTCTACCGCCCAACGATTAAGGATTGATGCGGCGCGTGGGGAGCAAGAAGCAAGGGCGTGGAAGCAACAGCCGCCGCATCTGTCCGAGTTGAACTAAGCCGCACGCCAGGGTGGCTTCGGATTGACGCTGCTCTGGGAATTGAAGCGCGCTTGCATCTTGGAATCCTGCGTCTTTGGGGTGCGGTTTGAAAACTTGAGAGGGATTATACGCTGATGAAAGCCGCCTGACAAGAAAGATGAGGGCTGGATCGAGCGAAAAAAGATGCTTCGGGTGACGAACAGGGATAGTAAACCATGACAGCGAAAGACCTTCGTTGCCGGGAACAAGGGGAAGGGCAAGATTAGGGATGGGTTCATGGAGAACGAGCCAGAGGACGTGGAACAGCGCAGGGGGCGAGGATGCGCAGGAAGTCGAGCGGCTGTCCGCAAGCCGGACAAAGGAACTTTGGGGAAGGTGCAGGAGAAGGAGACGTTTCCGGTGGTGAAGTGGGGGTCGGCTGTCCAAGCAGTTTTTTTGCCAGGCTGAGAGCGGCGCGTTGATTGTGCGCCAGGAAACCGAAATAACGCACCTTGACGAAGCTCTTGGGGAGGACATGCTGGAGGAAGCGTTGAATGAACTGTTCCACCGGCAGGGTGCAGCGTTTGATCTGGCCGCTATCGGAAGCGCGATATTCGAAGGTCACTTGCGATGTTTCCAGGCTGCCCTTATCGATGAAGGCGATCAAACGGCGATTGCTAAATGCAACTCGGTAGATGTAAGCAGCCAGATACTTGAGAGCGGCCTGTCCATCCCCTACTGGCAGGCAATGGACCACCCAATCGCGAGACCAGGCTTTGTGGGGAACCTGGGCGTAGCGTGGCGATTTGCGCAACAGGGTCTGAAAATGGGCGCGAAACAACTTGGAAAGCGCCTTGACCGGGAACAGGAAATCCGGGCGCGAAGGTATCCAACGACCATCCTTCAAGCCTCCGCTTGGGACGAGATAGTGAACATGGGGATGATAGGCCAGGTTGCGCGTCCAGGTGTGCAGGACTCCCACCATCCCGATCTGTCCGCCCACATAACGCGGGTCTTGCGCCAGGCGTTGAGCGGCTTCAGCCGAGGCCTGGAACAAAGCGTGATAGAAGCATTTTTGGTTCTGGCGCGCCAGGCGGCGGAATTCTTCCGGCAGGGTAAAGGTCAGCATGAAATAAGGAACAGGCAATAGGAGCGCGCGCTGCAACTCCAGCCATGCTTGGGTGCGTTCGTGCTGGCATTTGGGACAGTGGCGGTTACGGCAGGAATGATAGGCATAGACACTCTCGCCGCAAGCAGGACACACGAACACCTGCCCGCCCAGGGCATCGGTGCGGCAGCGTTCTATGGCCAACATCGCCTGGCGATGGCTGGGCAAGAGTCTATCGGTGTACTTTTGGCGATAGGCCGCGCCGTATTGCCGAAAGATATCCGCCAGTTCTAACGCCACAGTTTTGCGACTATATCGTTGATGGTTTCGCTGGCTTGAGCGTTGACCGTGGAAGTCAAGTGGGTGTAAATGGCAGTGGTTTCAGGCGAGGCATGCCCCAGATAGCCCTGGATGACGCGTAGGTTGACGCCCGCTTCCAGAAGATGGGTGGCATACGAATGCCGCAGGGTGTGTACGGTTGCGTCTTTTTTTACCCCGCTTTCCTGCAATGCTGCGCGAAACGCCTTCTGGACGCCGGTCTCGTGCATGAACCGGCTGGCTTGTGCGGGTGCATAAGGGAAGTGGACAGAAGGGAACAGCCAGGTAGGGTTGTGATGGGTCGTCCAATACCGCCGCAGCATGGTCAAGGCGGCCTCCGCCAAAGGTACGTAGCGATCCTTGCTGCCTTTACCCTGGCGAATGTGAACCATCTTGCGTTGCCCGTCAATATCCTTGACTTGCAGGGATACGCCCTCTAGTAAGCGCAGCCCACAGGCATAGATCGTGGTCAGGCAAACGCGATAGCGCATGTAATGAACACAATTCAAGATCTGCCCGACTTCCTGCATACTCAACACCACTGGCAGTTTCTTCTCTTTGGCCGGGCGGGCAAATTCCAGCGTGTGCCATTCCCGTTTCAGCGTATGCTCATAGAAAAACTTGATCCCGCACAACGCAATGGTATGCGTACTGCGCGAGACCCGTTTGTCGTTTTTCAGGAAGAGGAAGTATTGACGCAATTCCTCCTCGCTGATCTGCTCGGGCGATTTGTGATAGTGCGCCGCCAACTGGCGCACTGCCTGTACGTAGGACTCTTGTGTCCGTGGTGACAATCCCCGCAGTTGCAGGTCTTCGATCATCTTTTGTCGTAAAATAGACATGGCTATATCTCCTGTGTGAAGTGGATTTCTACACAGGAAATATAGCCTGTTTTGATGATAAGAGACGCTGTTTCAGAATTTCGCCCCGCTATCAGACAGCCCCCTGCGCGAAGCGCTTAGTTCAACTCGCGTATAAGCGGATTGCATAACGGCTTATAGGCGATCCGGATAAAAGGCGAAACGATTCGGCCTTTATACGGTCTTGGGTTAGAATACGCTGATAAAATTATAGCATAAACCCCCCCGGAGATATGATCCAACGGAAGATCCCCTGTGCCAGGAGCGACACCCAGGCACAGGGGATCGTTTATTCCCCTTTGGCGGTAATCAATAAACCTCCGGAGCCGGGCAGGCTCCGGAGATCATTCATCTGAAAACAGGCGTAAGCGGAATGACCGGCAGGATATGCCCGCTCAGGGCGAAGTCCGATAACTAACGTAGATGTCCGCTTCCAGCATGGTGGCCAGGTCGGCCGAAAAATAGTGGTGGACGAAATAGAGCGTCCTCCCATCGGGGCTCAGGGTGGGTTCCCCGGCGAAGGTGGTGACGATCTCCTCCGCCGCTCCCCAGGCGCCGTCCGCCTGGCGCAGGGCGCGGAAGATGGCCGGGCCGGGCTGGCCCTTCGCGCTCTGCCCGCAGTACCATAGTTCCTGTCCGTCAGGGCTGAGGTACGGCCAGCCTTCCCAGTTGGGCGTATTGACGGATGGCCCGAGGTTCTCCGGTCCGCCCCAGCCGCCGGGGGTCAGGCGGGAGACCCAGATATCGAGGTCGCCGTGTCCGCCGGGGCGCGCCGAGTGGAAGTAGAGTTCCTGCCCGTCGCCGCTGATGTGCAGTTCGCCCACTTCGTATTCATCCTGTTTCAATTCATCCCCGGCGTAACGCCAGTCCTGCCAGCGCCCGCTCACCAGGACGGCGCGGAACCACTGGATGCCGGTATAGCCTTCGCGGGCGCTGCAGAAGTACAACAGGTCGCCCATGATGAATTCACAGCCGTCCAGCGCCAGTTCATCGGGACCGGCCAACAGGACGCGCTCCGGTTCGCTCCAGGTCTCCCCGGAGCGGCGCGTGACCCAGATGCCGGTCACGCCGTCGAAGAGTTGTTGCTCCGCCGGGATGCCGACATCGGGGGTGAAAAAGTAGTAAAGGGTCTCCCCATCAGGCAGGAGGAAGGGGCCGTCCTCCCCGCCCGCCGTATTGACCGGGTGGGGGAGCGGCACGGGCTGGCTCCAGCCTTCGATGGCGGTTGGCGGCCAGGCGTCGGACTACGGGCCGTATTTCACTCCCGGCAGGAGCGCATAGCGGTCGACCTGCGGGGGGACGGGGGCTGTCCCCCCGCAGGCGGGGAGGGACAGGGCAATCATGCAGGCTGCGATCATGAAATTTCTCATTATGGGTTCCTTCCTAATGCATTCATGCGGCTGTCCCTATTCTGGAGCGCCTTATTAGTGGGTTTCTTCGGGTTTTTTTACCGCAGAGTACGCAACCCCCACAGTTCGGGGGCGGGCAAGCGTAGAAAAATCCTTTGTTTTTTCTCCGCGAACTCCGCGCTCTCTGCTGTTGGAAAGGGTGCGGGTCATTCCCCCGCTTCATCGACCCCGGACTCGGATCTTTTCTGGAACAACGCCAGCAGCGATCCGCCCAACGCCAGGGACAGGACGAAGGGGGCGAAAAGGCACCAGCCGATGTAGGGCGTCAGGCAGGCCAGGAGCAGCAGCAAGCCGCCGCGGGCGTGACCCCAGAAGGGGGATTTGGCCGCGCCGATACGTTCGCCGAGCAGGGAGGCCAGGGCAACCAGTCCGTTCAGGGCAAGGATGGATAACAAGATGGCGATGACCAGCGCCAGGAATCCCAGCAGCACAGCGAGCAGCGCCGACAATCCCGACCAGGTATCGCGGATCAACCCGCCCAGCCAGAGCAGGATCACGCCTAGCGCCCCGAAGAAGACCAGGTTGACCAACCCCAGCAGGAAGGGCTTGCCGAGTGACGTTTCGAGTTTAAGGCGCGCTTTTTCCACCGGAGCGGGGAAGAGCAGGCGGATGACGGCGAGCATGGCGATCAATGCCACGGCGCCGAATGCGATGAGCAGTACAAAACCGAGTATTTCCATTTTTTGATCTCCTTATTTCGATGGTTGGGTTACCCTCCCGCAGATTCGGATCCTTCGTTCAGGACAGGCCCTGCGGGAGGATGACGGTTATTTACGGTACGAATCCCACACCTCCAGCGCCGGTTTTGGCGTGCGGTCGGCTTCTGTCAGGCCGACAGAGGCGAATATGCCCAGGGTGCCGATATCGTCTGCCTGGTCGCTGTCCATGTAGCGGGCGTACGAGTCCAGGTTGAAGTCGTTGATGAGCAGGTAGATCCAGAAGGCCAGGCGGTCGCCGCCGAGCTGCGAGTGGATGGCATTGATGTAATCCACCTGCGACTGCGGGTCGCCTGGGAAAGCGCCCACCGGCTCGGACGTGTACCCACCCTCGGCCACGGCCACCGGTTTATCGGTCCGCGCCAGGAGCGGGGCGTAGTAGTCCGTCGGGATGTCGCTCCCGGATTGGAAGACCGCGAACGGGTACGAGGAAATGACCCACAGGTCCAGGTTTGGCTCGAACTGTTCCACCTGTTCCCAGTTCGGCTCGTAAGGGGCGCCGTTGGCGACGGTTGGGAACAGGTTGCTTAGCTCCTCCCATTGGAAGGTGACGAAGACCTGCGTTTCCGGCGCTTCGGCCTTCACCAGGGCATAGACCTCGTTGTAAAGGCTCAGGTAATACTGGAAATCCTCGGGGTGGAAATCCTGGTAGGTATTGATCTCGGAGGCCAGGCCGAGGTATTTGGGGCGGAACTCGCGCACGATGCGCAGGGTGTAGTTGCGGAAGGCGACGCGCACATCCGGGTTGGCGAAACTGGCATCCCAGCCCTCCGGTAGCCCCTGGAACTCGCGGCGGTTGAGACCGTTGAGCGGGTCCACTACGAAGATCACCTCCAGTCCGTTCTGGTGCGCCAGCACATACTGGTTGTGGATGTCGGTGATGGCGGCGCTTTCTGCTTCGGCGCTGGCGGTGAACTCTTCCCAGGGGATGTTCTGCTGGAGCAGGACAACGTCCCCGTGCTGACCAATGGCTGCGTAGGTGTCCATCACGCTCTGCAGGCTGACCTCAGGCGGGGTGGGGAAAAACCCGTAGAGGGTACGCCCCAGGTCGTAGGGCGAACTCTCCAGCGTGGGGATGGGGACGGGTGTGCCCTGTGTTGCGCACGCCAGGCTGACGAGCAGCAGGGCGAACAAGGCGGCGGGTAGTTTGGGGTTCATTTTCGGATCCTTCGACAGGCTCATGATGACGCTCCGTTCCTGCGGCGCAGGAGAACGGCATTTCCCACGCCCCAGAGCAGGAGGGCAGAAAGGGCGAAGAAGACAAGGTTGGCGGTGCTGGCTTGAATAGCCGATGAGTGAATGGTGAATGGTGAATGGTGAACGGTAAAAAGTGATGCCGGGAGGGAAGGAATCTTTATCGCAGCGAGTGTTGTGACGGCCTGCGCCAGCCATTCTTGAGGCTCGAAGCGGACCTGCCAATCGGCGAGGACGGACAGAATTACGCCAATGCCGGTCCCGGCTTGCGCTGCCAGGGCCAGTTTCCAACCCAGGGCGAGGCGCGGCCGGGGCAGCGCCGCTAGCACGGAGGGGACCAGGTTGCGGGTCAACGGCTCGTCGGGGAGGGCGGCCAGGCTGGAGGTGAGACTTTCCAGGTCCGCCAGCGCCCGGCGGCAGGAGTCACACGCGGACAGGTGCGCGTCCGCGGCGGCGCGGGCGGGGGGAGCGAGGGCGTTGTCGAGATATTCGTTGCGTTGGGAGTCGGTCAGATGGTTCATGCGAGTTCTTTCAGTTTTTCGGCCAACAGTTTTCGGGCGCGGAACAGGTCGGATTTCACGTCACTCATGGGGCGGTTCAATGCTTCAGCCATCTCGGCGTAGGTCAACTCCTCGAAGTGCCGGAGTTCGAGCGCAGCCCGGTACCGCGGCGGAAGGGTCAGGAGAGCCAGGCGGATCTGGCGGCTGCGTTCCCTTGCGATGGTCTGCGGTTCCGGCAAAGGCTCCGGGGCCGGGAGACCGGACTCGTCGTCCAGCGGCAGGGGTTCGCGCCGCTCCAGCCGGTTCAGGCAGACGTTGACGGCGATCCTGCGCAGCCAGGGTCCCGCCGGGCGGGACGGGTCGAGCGTGTGGATGGACCGGAAGGCGCGCAGGAAGGCTTCCTGGGCGGCATCTTCGGCCTCCTGGCGGTTGCCGGTCATGCGGTAGGCGGCGTTGAACACTCCGGCCTGATGCAATTGCACCAGTTCACCGAAGGCTTCCCGGTCGCCTTGGGCGGCGCGAAGGGCCAGGGTGCGCTCGTCCATGTCTACTATGAATACAGGGATCGTACGGGAAAAGTTGCAAAAAAAGCCGGACGGACCCGGTACAGGCCGGGCCATTCGGCATACCTGGCAGGGGGATTACCTGCCGGCCAGGAGCAGTACGGCGGCGAACAGGCAGATCCCGCCCAGCCCGAGAGCCAGGCCGGCGATTTTGGTGGCGCGGGCGTGTTCCTTCCCGAAAATGCCGGCCAGGCCGAGGATGGCGCCGATGAATCCCAGGAAGGCGCTCGAACCGCCGCAGACGAAGAGCGGGGCGCCAACCAGTTGGATCCACTGCTGGGTGACGCCGGTCAGGGCGCACAAGCCGATGCCGAAGACCAGCGCCAGGGATGCGATCCCCAGTCCCAGGCTGGCATTGCCGAGGGGGTTGGGTTGCCGAGGATGTTCGGACATGGGACCTCCTTCCTTACGTCTCTGCCTCACCTTGCGCCGGGGCCGGTCCATCCTCCATTCGCTTGGGGAGGAAGGCCGATCCGACCAGGCCGCCGAGGGAGACGAGCGCCAGGATAACGCTCTGGAGCACGACCGGTTCCGAGATATTGTGGACGAAGGCTGTGGCCACCTGGTATCCCAGTTCTCCCAGGGAAGGACTCAGGTACGGTGGGAGTTGCACATATGCCGTCCAGGCCATCTCGAAGAACGGGACGACCAGGACGCCGATCGTAGAACCAAGACAGGAAAAAACGAAGACCGGGATCCCCCACCAGCGCAGCCATCCCTTTGCCGAGCGGACCGCGAACAAGGTGATCGCCAGCAGGAAACCCAGCGGCAGCAACGGGCTAAGGCGCAGCAGGATGCGCGCCGACAGGATGGCTCCCAGGAGGTCCCCTCCGAATGGGGAATCGGTCGTGACATCCGCCCCCGCTCCCGGCGGGGCGATCAGGATGGCTTCGTCCTGGAGACTGGCTGCCACCAGGTCCAGTTGTTCCCGGATCTGCGGCATGACCACATCCAGGACATCGTCCGGCGGGCTGCAAAAGATGATCTCGCCCATGGCAACGGCGCTCTCGAATTGGGACACTTCCTCTTCCGTGCAGGGGGGCTGGTTCTTGAGCAGGGCGACGATGGCGTGCATCCCTTCATCGCTGGTCAGCGCCTGTTTCAACCGTTCCAGCGGGACGGCGACCGTCTCGCGCTTGCCGTCCAGGTATTCCGCCAACTGGTCGAGGGCGCTTTCCGCCATGTACCTCAGGTCGGCGGGCGGCAGGACGGCGCCCAGGATGGCTTCCCAGGTCTCGGCGGTCAGGTTCTCCAGGTAGGGCGGCATCCCGCCCTCGGCCGGCAGCGCGCCGGTATCGGCGGCCGGGTCCGGGCCGAACTGGTCGAGGCAGGACTGCATGGCCTGGCCCTCCGCTTCGGTGGGCGCATCCTCGCCGCCAGCCAGCGCCAGGTAGCGTTCCAGGCCATATGCCTGCTGGTAGCAGGCCCGCAGTTCGGGTGAGATCTCTTCACAGACGAGCGGGTTCTCCAGGCAGGGATTGTAGGAGATGCTCATTGTAAGGGTCTCCGCAATGAGCGCCGGGAATTTTTCGTAGAGTTGGACCTCGGCCAGGATCTCCTTGAAGGTTTTGACGTTGAACAACGTCTGTCCGAGGTTGAAGAGCAGCAGCGCCAGCAGGGCGGTGACGACGAACAGGATTGCACAGACGACGGCGATCAACCGGGAGATGAACCAGAGGAATATTTTCATGGGGGATCCCTTTCTCCTTCCTGGCGGAGGAAACCTACAGATCGATGTAATCCTGGAGGACGGTATTGTCCTGCGAGCAACCGAGCACGGCCAGCAACTCTATTGCCTGACACGCCTTGCGTTCGGCGTCCATCCGGCTCCAGGTGGCGCTCTTGATCTCCAGGTAATGCCCCAGGTCGGGATGTTCGACCCGATCGAGGTTGACGAAGAATTCCGTCTCCCGGAAGCGCACCAGCCAGCGGCGGCGGTCCTTTTGCAGTTCCCGTTCCGCTTTGGGCCTGAAGTATTCCCGGTAGAAGCGCAGGGTCTGGAGCGCCGGGGCCAGGAAGCGGCTGCGCGAGAGCAGCACTTCGTGTTCGAAAGCGCCTTCGCGCGCCTGGCCGACCAGCGTCAGGCGGGAGCGGACGCTGGCGATCCGGCCTTCATCGTCGAGGAACTCATCCTCCCGGTATCTCAAACGGCCCTGGGCCGGGTCGTCGAAGAGGAAGTAGGTATCGTGCTGGCTGTAATGACGCTGGCGGATGATCTCTATCTGCGGGCTGGAAAGCCCGTCCAACGCCGGTTGCGGGTCCTGGATCCGGACCTTGACCTGCACTTCGAAACTTTCCTGTTCGCTGGAACCGCCGAGGGCGATCAGTTTCGACAGCACCGACTGTTCGCGCGCCATCAGGAAGGTATCGATCCTCCGGGCATAATCCTGCGCTGCGACTGCCAGGGCGCTTTCGTCCAAGGTCAACAACTCCCGCTTTGTCATCAGCCATTTCCCGTTGACCATCACGTCGGTCACGTCGCTTGCCTTGCCGGCATAGACGATCTGGGCATAGATGTTGGCCGGGTCGCGGCGGAAGTGGGGGGAGTTATGCAGGGTGCGCAGGTCCACCAGGATCAGGTCGGCGCGTTTACCGGGTTCCAGGCTACCGGCCAGGTCGCCGATGTGCAGGGCGCGCGCCCCGAGCCGGGTTGCCATGGCTAAAGCCTGCCCGGCGGGGACGACGGTTGGGTCGCCGGTGGTGGCTTTGGCGACGAAGGATGCCAGCCGCGCCTCCTCGAACATGTCCAGGTCGTTGTTGGAGGCCGGGCCATCGGTGCCGATCCCCACATTCAGTCCCATTTCGAGCATTTTCGCCACCGGGGCGAAGCCGGAGGACAACTTGAGGTTGGAGGATGGGTTATGCGCCACGCCGGCGCGGTAATGCTGGAGGGTATGCATCTCGCCGACATCGACATGGACGCAGTGCGCGGCGAGCAGTTTGGCTTCCAGCAGGCCCTGTTTCTTGATGTATGGGATGACCGGCATCCCGGTCTCCGTGCGCATGTTTTCCACTTCGAGCGCCGTTTCGGAGAGGTGGGTATGGAGCGGGATATCGAATTCCATGGCCAATTGGGCGGTGGCCTTCAGGATCTCGGGGGTGCAGGTGTACGGCGCATGCGGCGCCACCGAAGGGACGATCAGGGGATGCCCCTTCCATTTTTCGATGAAGGCGCGCGCCGCGGCCAGCGAATCTTCGAAGGAGGCGGCATCCGGGGCGGGGAACTTCAACACGGTCTGCGAACAGACGGCGCGCATCCCGGCCTCGGCTGTGGCGCGGGCGACATCCTCCTCGAAATAATACATATCGGCGAAGGCGGTCACGCCGGATCGGATCAGTTCGGCGCAGGCCAGTTGCGTGCCGAGACGGACAAAGTCCGGCGAGACGAACTCGCGCTCGACCGGCATCATGTAGCCCATCAGCCAAACATCCAGCCTCAGGTCGTCGGCCAGGCCGCGCAGCAGGGTCATCGGGACGTGGGTATGGGCGTCGATCAAGCCGGGCATGAGAACTTTCCCGCCGCAATCTACCGCCTGCCCGGCCTGGCAGGCAGCCCGCACTTCGGCTTCTGGTCCCGCGGCCAGGATCGAGTCGCCGCGGATGGCAAGCGCGCCGGGTGAAAAGATCTCCATCCGGTCGTTCATGGTCAACAGGATGGCATTGGTCAGGATGAGATCGGCTTTTGGTGGCATGGATGGCTCCTTGCTTGATTGTACCTGAAAAGGATGGCGGGGATGTTCACGGTCTCCAGTTCAGGAAAGCCTCCAACACCCGCAGGTTCTGGTGGAAGTCGGTGTGGGTATGGTCGGTCAGTTCGATATCCACGGCGGCAATGCCCTGGGCGGCGGCCCAATCGGTCAGGTTGCCGGTATAGAGGCAGCCGGTATGGAGCGGCGGGTACGGGTAGTCGCTGACGGCTGCCATGGATTCTGCCAGGGATTCGGACGGCGCAAAGGGCGGGACGCCGCCGGCGAAGATGCCGAGGGCGGCGCTGTGGTAACTGATGAGCGCGT
>Ga0194127_10007803_pt1 | contig 11669 bp, 10 predicted proteins | sample TA2KigC100mmetaG_FD_148624 | JGI IMG/M metagenome (GOLD analysis project Ga0194127, IMG submission 148624) | Freshwater microbial communities from Lake Tanganyika, Tanzania - TA2015036 Kigoma Deep Cast 100m | ecosystem: Environmental > Aquatic > Freshwater > Lake | place: Tanzania: Lake...
TCCACAGTCTTGACATTGTAGTAATGCTTTGCAAGCGGTACTACCAAACTCGCTGAGTAAATGAGTATGCTCGCTTTTACATTGTGGACAAGGAATACCATCAGTTGGAATAGTGAATCGTTTTTCAGGAGGAGCAATGCCGTAGGTTTTTAATTTTTCTTTTCCACGTTCAGACATCCAATCTGTGGTCCAGGCAGGAGTGATGGTGTGCTTTATGGTAATCGATTGATAACCTAAGACACCTAATTCCATTTTAATAGTATTGGCAATCCAATCCATTGCCGGACAACCTGAGTAGGTGGTGGTGATGGTTACTTCAATAATTCCCGCATCTGCCGGTGGACTTTTTATAGCTATATCCCTTACTATTCCCAGATCCTTGAGCGAAAGCACCGGTATTTCGGGATCATAGATTTGATCCATCAATTCCCAACAGGCTTGTGTAGCTTCTGTGTGTAAATGAATGCCGTTCATATTTTACCAATCACAGCTGGGGTATGTCCGCTGCATATATTGCAGGTCGGTTAAAATAAAACCCAACTCTTCGGTGTGTATCCCTGTTTTACCTCCTGTTTGCATAAAGCAAGAGGTTAATGATGCAAGAGAAACGGTGGCTTCTTCGAGAGTGGATTGAACAGCTGATAACCAATTTGTGTACAACATAGCAGGATCAAGACCCAGTGCTAATTCGTAATCAGCTCCTTTGAATAGTTCGCCCGTGTAGGGCCATAAATTTTCTAATGCCTTGACAAGACGGGTATGGCTTTCTGCAGTACCATCTCCTAAACGCAATACCCATTCTCTGCTCCACCTACAATGATAGCTTACTTCTTTAAGAGATTTAGTAGCAATGGCCGCTAATGTGGAATCTTTTCCTTGAGTTAGTTGTGTATAGAGTTCGCGTTGAAAACAGCTGAATAAAAATTGCCGAAGTATGGTTTGTGCCCAATCTCCATTGGGCCGCTCTACCAGTAAACAATTCTTATACTCTCTTTCGCTGCGTAAAAAAGCCAGTGAATCCTCAGTGGCATCTCCCCCTTTCAGTTGTGCTGCATATTGATACAGAATCCTGGATTGACCAATCAAATCCAGCGTGATATTAGTGATAGCAATGTCTTGTTCCAGTATCGGACCATGACCGCACCAAGCAGCATTTCGCTGACCTAGTATAAGTGCGTTATCCGAAAGAGATAAGGTATAATCAAGAAGTGCTTGTTGCATGAGTTGAATTACATGTAATTAACCTGGTCAGGTAAATTGTAAAAAGTCGGATGACGATATACTTTATCGGCGGCAGGTTCAAATAATTCTCCTGCTTCTGCTGGATTGGAAGCGGTGAGGTGTTTGCTCTCTACCACCCAAATGCTTACGCCTTCCTGGCGTCTGGTATAAACATCTCTTGCATTTTCAATTGCCATCTGGGCATCTGAAGCATGTAGGCTTCCCACATGTTTGTGATCCAGTCCTTGCTTGCTCCTAATAAAAACTTCCCAGAGTGGCCAATCGGTTCTGGGTTGTTGATCATTGGAAGGAGTCGTGCCGCTACCGGCATCGGGAATATCTCCGTAGTATAATTTTTTTATAAATTGTTTCATATGAATCAAGCTGCTTTAGTACCGGTGTTTTTTTTATTGGCGTAAGCTTGTGCGGCTTCTCTAACCCAGGCACCTTTCTCCCAAGCTTTTTTTCTAGCCTCCAATCTTTCTTTATTACAAGGGCCATTCCCTTTTACTACCTGCCAGAATTCGTCCCAATTAATTTCTCCAAAATCATAGTGATTGCGGGTGGCATTCCATTGTAATGCAGGGTCGGGCAAAGTCATTCCCAACACTTTTATCTGCTCGGCAATCATGTCTACAAACTGTTGACGAAGCTCGTCGTTTGTTTTACGTTTGATTCGCCACTTTAAACTCATGTCACTATTGGTGCTTTCCTGATCACGAGGTCCAAACATCATTAGTGCCGGCCACCACCATCTGTTGATGGCATCCTGGCATAGAGCACGCTGCTCTTCGCTACCCTTCGAAAGAACCAGTAACGATTCAAAGCCCTGCCGTTGATGAAAACTTTCTTCCTTACAAATTCTAACCATGGCTCTTGCATAGGGTCCATAGGAAGTGCGAGTTAGCATTACTTGATTCATAATAGCCGCTCCATCTACCAACCAGCCAATGGCACCCATGTCGGCCCAGGTGAGTGCGGGGTAATTAAAAATGGAGGAATACTTTGCCTTCCCGCTATGCAAATCGTTGATCATTTGTTCTCTGGATTGCCCTAATGTTTCTGCAGCTGCATACAGGTATAATCCATGACCGCCTTCATCCTGAATTTTGGCAATTAAAATGGCTTTTCGTTTTAAAGAAGGAGCGCGTGAAATCCAATTCCCTTCTGGCAACATCCCTACAACTTCACTATGCGCATGTTGACTGATCTGACGAGTATTTGTTTTACGATAGGCGTCAGGCATCCAATCCTTGGGTTCAATTTTAATATCCTGATCAATCTTTTGTTGAAACTGCTCTTCGAGATTATGGCTACTCATGCAAAAGTCTTAAAATGCTAATTTATTGAAAACTAACAAGTGTTAGGCCAAATTTAATTATTCCCCAGCCATTATCGATCAAAATCTACCACTATTTTTTCTGTTCGGGGATGACTTTGGCAAGTCAAAATATACCCCTGTTCAATCTCATCTTGTTCCAGCCCCCAATGAACATCCATACTAACCTCTCCTTCTACTAATTTGGCCTTACAAGTGCAACACATTCCTCCTTTGCAAGCAAAGGGCAGGTCTGCTCCTTGCTCCAAGGCCGCATCCAGTATGGTGGTTTTGCTGTTCAGGGGGATCTCAATTTCAAATTGTCGATCGTCCAAGCGTATGCTGATTTGGCTTTTCACTGTGCTCTTTCCACCACTGGTTGTTTTGCCATTTGCAATTGTTGCATTAACTGCAGTAAAAAGTTCTGTGTGAATTTTTTTCTTTTCCAATCCCTGTTGTTGCAAAAAGTCCATTGCTGAATTAATCATTTCCTGCGGACCGCATAAAAACACCTCATCAAGTTGTTGAAAAGAAATCAGCTTATTAAGACTGGCAAGTTTCTTTTGGTCGATCCTTCCGGAGTTGAGTGCGCTATCTGTTTTTTCGCGACTCAATATATGGACCAACTGAAGGCGATTCATATATTGATTTTTCAACGCCTCTAATTGTTCAAAGAAAATTATTGAATGCCTATTACGATTACCATACACCAATACAAAATTGCTATGAGGCTCAGTAGCCAGTGTTGTTTTGATAATAGAAAGAAGGGGTGTGATTCCGCTTCCGGCAGCCAGCGCTAAGTAATTTTTTTGTTGCGTGGAATCAAGCGGCGAGTAAAATTTTCCGGTAGGAGGCATTACTTCCAATTCGTCTCCGGCTTGCAGGTTTTCATTGGCAAAAGTAGAAAAAATGCCTCCGTTGATTTTTTTTATGGCAACACGTAGTTCTTGATCCAATGGTGAAGAGCAGATAGAATAGCTACGGCGAACTTCTTGTTCGTTTACCATAGCTTTCAATACCAGATTTTGCCCTTGCGTAAACTGAAAAACAGTATACAAAGAATCGGGGACTTCAAAAAGGAGGGACACACATTCTTCGGTTTCTTTCCTTACCTCTTTAATGGGTAATCGGTAAAAATGCAACGACATGCTTAATCGTTTTTGCGCAATACGTCGATCAGAATAGTCAACATATTCTCTTCCAATTCGCGGGCGCTAATTTTTTGACTGCTTCGATGCCAACTTTCAATACCACCAATGGCGTGCAGTATAATTAATACGGCCGTTGGGGCGTCAAGGCTTCGGATTTCCTTCTTATCAATTCCCTTTTCAATCAGGGAGGCAAAGCGTTTTCTATAGGTTCGACGTTGCGTTTGAAAGTTTGATAGGTAAGGTTCTTCCAAACGACGCCATTCACGATCAGACACAAAAACCTGTTCGTAATTATCAATCATTTGCTGAATATGAAAACGAATGATCCGCTCAATTTTGGCAATGGTGTTGGCTGAGCTGGCTTCCACCTGATCCATATGTTCATTAAAAAGATTGGCCACTTCAAAACAAATGGCTTCCAGTATTTCTTGTTTGGAATTAATATGATTGTATAAACTGGCAGCTTCAATTCCCACTTCTTCAGCTAAGTCTCGCATAGAAGTGGCAGAAAAACCACGATGTCTGAACATTGTAGCTGCTTTCTGCAGGATTAATCCCTTTTTAGAAGCCTTCTTTCCAGGAGTTTTTGCCATAGACAAATAAAGAGTGGAAAGGTAGTGAATTACTAGCTTTTTTAATAGGACGAATTAACCTAGGTTTGCCGCATGTCATTAATAACTGTTGGAACCATGGCCTTTGATGCCATTGAAACACCATTTGGCAAAACAGATCGAATTGTAGGCGGGTCTGCAACCTATGTAGCTTACTCAGCCAGCAATTTTATTAAACCGGTACAACAGATTTCCATTATTGGCAATGATTTTCCGTCGGAGGAACTTTTTGAGCTGCGCGCACGAGGCGTTCAATTGGACGGAGTAGAAGTGGTCCCTGACAAGCCCTCCTTTTTTTGGAAGGGACGCTATCACGAGGATATGAATAGTCGCGACACGTTGGTTACAGACCTGAATGTTTTGGCTGATTTTGATCCAAAGGTTCCGGAATCCTATCAGGGAGCTGAGTTTTTAATGTTGGGAAATCTCTTACCCAAGCTTCAACTGAACGTGATCCAGGAGTTGCGTACCCGTCCTCGCTTTATTGCAATGGACACGATGAATTTTTGGATGGAAACAGCCATGCCGGATTTAAAGATTGTATTACGTTATGTAGATATGTTGATGGTAAACGATAGCGAGGCGCGACAACTCTCCGGGCAATTTTCATTAGTAAAAGCAGCAAAAAGCATCATGGAAATGGGGCCCAAGTACTTGATCATTAAAAAGGGCGAACACGGGGCTCTTTTCTTTCATGAGGATCAGGTATTCTTTGCTCCTGCTTTACCCTTAGAGGATGTGTTTGATCCCACTGGCGCCGGAGATACTTTTGCCGGAGGATTTATGGGCTTTTTGGCAAAGACCGGAGATATTTCTTTTGCAAATATGAAAAGAGGAATCATTGTAGGATCTGCATTAGCCAGCTTCTGTGTAGAAAAGTTTGGACCAACTCGACTGAAAGAAGTGAACCAAGACGATATCAACGGACGCGTTCGCTTGTTTCAGGATCTGGTAAACTTTGATATTGAACTTTCTTAGACCCTTACTGCTTTTGCCCGCTGTTTAATTGCGTTTACTTCCGTGCAAATGAGTATCCGAATTTTACGCCAAACCACACTGGCCAAAATCCGTTTTCATTAAATTGTGGCGTAACGGCTACACCCCACATGATACCGCCACTCTCAGGTTGTCTGCGATAACCCAAAGTCATATGGCCAAATGCCGAATTTTTAGCATCAATAGATAAACCTACTACGTTCACAGGATAGGGGTCATAATTACCACCTCCGCCCCAATCATATTTGTCGTCATAATGCAAAAAAGTGGCTCCAAATCCCATTTCAAAAAAATGCTTATTGTCTTTTGTGAGTAGCCAGTTAATACCCAATGGCAGGGTAAATAATTTTTCGTAAGCACTGGTAAATCCTCCCAAACCAACTTTAAAACCTATTCCGTCTGCTGTCTTTTTTAAACGAGTTTCATACATGGCATTGAATGCAATTCCATTTCCGCCTAATTCAGTGTATATATTTTGGCGAGGGGCTGCTTCTTGAAATTTGCTTGGAATCAATTGAGCTTGACTGCTGAAAGTAAATAAACCTCCAATTAACGCTACAAGGACTACCATTTGTTTTTGCATAAAGTTGAATTTGTTAATATGACCGCCGCAAGATAAATAATGCTGCATTGTTTTCCATCTACCACGGTTAAATCCTTTTTAAACTATACGTAATGGTTACGGGAAGCCTGCTGATCTTTGTTTTTCCTGATAAATCGTATTGCTCAATAATAAATACATAAGTTCCTGATTTACAGAGTTTGCCTGATGCTGCACTGCCATTCCAAATAAATTGACCATGGGTAGATAAGAGTGCTCGCGGTACTAGTTTTATGATAAAAGCACCACTAACATCCACTACAGTTACTGAAACTACTTGCCCACTTCCCATGCCCTTGTATTGCAAGCTGCAGAAGTCTTCCCAGCCATCTAAGTCCGGCGAAAACACCGAGGGTATTACCTCAAAATTACCTTGCGATGGAGTGCTGGAATATGATTGAGAATTTTTTTGTCCGGGTGTGGCAAAGCCGGCTGTAGAAGCGGCGCTATGCCAGTTGTTCCTGTTTTGAGTTTCACCAGTTGGTTCCAGCTTTTCCAATGAAACTCCTTCTTTTTGTTGAAGTAATTCAAAGTGCCAGGATTGGTCATAGTGAAGTTCATCCAACACTTCTCCCTGTGTGTTTAACAACACAATTCGACCTTCTTCATTGGGCAGCGTTACAAATGGATAAATTTTTTGCAAGGATGCGGTAACAGGAACAAAATATTCCCTTTGAATGATGTAGGGATCTTTGGAGAAAGCTACATATTGTCCAGGCAATAAAGCAATGGGATCTCCGGCTAACTTATAAATACTTCCCAACTGGTTACCACTGTTTCTTAGGGCTATTCTCAGATCCGACAAAGCAATTATTTTTTTACTGGTATTTAAGCATTCTACAAATTCTTCGCCACCTGAGCGTGGATTGAAAAGTATCTCGTTCAGTGTTACAGAACCACGAATAGCAGTACTGGACAAGCCTGTTTTAATGGTCCAGGATCCTGACTCTTTAATGCCCGCACAATTTGTAAGTGTGGCGACGGTCAATTGAACAATACTATCTGGTAATACCGGTTGAGTAAGCTGCAGTATAGCCTCTGTGTATTTTGGAGGAACTAATCGAATCGATTGCCAGGAAATTCCCGGAGCAATGTGGATCCATTCTCCTTTACTGATAATAGCGCTGTCTACCGGACGGTTAAACACTACTTGCATAGTGGATGCATCTTTAAAAAATGCATAAGATGCTTTTGTGTTTATTGTTCCAATAGAGGAGGAGCTGGTTTGATTTTGTTGGCCCGGGGTTCCTCCATTGGCATCAAGGCTGGCCTTCCAATTGTTTTGTTCCTGACAAGGGTTGCTTGCATCAATTAATTCCAAACTCCATCCTCCCTCTGCTTTCCAAGGAAACGCATACCATTCCGTGGAATACGTTACGGCATGTGCCGATTTTCCGGAAGGATCCCTCAATGAAATAGTTTCTCCCTCATTGCTAAGCGAAGGGAAAACGGGCAGCCCCATGGTTTTTCCATATTTGCCAAGTGCTGTTTGTGCTACCGTACTACATAGAATTAATAAACTATCCGGTGCAAGAAAATACACAGGGAATGGACTGCTCAGCGAATTGCCAGCTGTGAAACGCCAATGCTGAAGCGCAATCACTTCTTTTGAAGTGTTTTTTATTTCAACCCACTCATAAGCTGGCAAGGCAACAGCAGGTGTGGGGTCTGCCATGATTTCCTGTATTATCAATCGATGGTGGGCTTGTGCAATTGCCCAATTATTACAGATTAGCGCCGTGGATAACAATAGGAGGAAGAGTTGATTTTTCACTATGAAAAACTAACAGCTGTTCAGTTGTTTGTCAAGCAATTATTTTGTTTTTTTTCTATGAATTGGTCAGAAAAGTTCACCTGCGTATTACATTCGCAATTCAAATAAACTTAAGATGAAAGTTGCAGTAGTGGGCGCCACCGGATTAGTAGGAACTAAAATGATCCAGGTTTTAGAGGAGCGTAATTTTCCAATTACAACATTAATTCCCGTTGCTTCGGAAAAGTCCGTGGGTAAAGAAGTGGTCTACGCTGGGAAAAAATACAAGGTAGTGGGCATGCAAACTGCTATAGACAGCAAACCTGCAGTGGCTTTATTCTCTGCAGGAGGTGCTACTTCACTGGAATGGGCTCCACGATTTGCAGCAGCGGGAATTACGGTGATTGATAATTCCTCTGCCTGGCGAATGGATCCGGATAAACCTTTGATAGTTCCGGAGATTAATGCAAGTGTATTAACGGCAGCTGACAAAATCATTGCTAACCCAAATTGCTCAACCATCCAGATGGTGGTGGCATTAAATCCATTGCATGAACAGTATAAAATCACGCGGATAGTGGTTAGCACTTATCAAAGTGTTACCGGCACAGGAGTAAAGGCGGTTGAGCAATTACAGGGCGAACGCCGGAAAGCCTTAGGCGAAGAAACAAATTATCTCATGGCTTATAAATATCCGATTGATCTCAATGTAATTCCTCAAATTGATCTATTCCTGGATAATGGATACACAAAGGAGGAAATGAAAATGGTGAAGGAAACCTGCAAGATCATGCGCGACGATTCCATTCGAGTAACAGCCACCACGGTTCGTATTCCGGTAATGGGAGGGCATAGTGAAAGTGTGAACGTGGAATTTGAAAAAGAATTTGAATTGGCCGCCGTCAAACAACTTTTACAAGCAGCACCAGGCGTAGTGTTGGTGGATGATCCCGGACAGCAAGCCTATCCCATGCCTATGGATGCACATGAAAAAGATCAGGTGTTTGTAGGCAGACTGCGCAGAGACCAAACGCAACCACGTACATTGAACGCCTGGATCGTATCAGATAATCTTCGAAAAGGGGCAGCCACCAATGCTATTCAAATTGCAGAATATCTAGCTGCACATCACTTGATCTAGCATTACTGTTTACCTAATAGATTGATAAATTCCTGTTCGTTGATAATATGAATGGAAGGAATTTTTTTTGCTTTCTCCAATTTACTACCCGCTTCCTCACCTGTTACGAGATAATTTAATTTGGCACTCACCCCGCTTAGTAATTGGCCTCCGTTCACCCTTACCATTTCTTCGGCCTTCGTTCTTTTTAATTTAGAAAGAGTGCCTGTAAAAAGAAATGTTTTACCAATAAGATTTCCTGAGGCAGGGGATTCTTTCTTTTCATTGCGTAATGTTAATCCCAATTTTTCCAATTGCTGCAATAGGGCAATATGTTCAGGGTTGCTAAAGAACTGAAAAATACTGCCGGCAACCTTGGTGCCTACATCTTCCAATTGCTGGAGTTGTTCTTCAGTGAATTGTTGAAGGTCCAACAGATGCGTAACGGCATTGGCTAAGGTTCTTGCTGTAGTTTCTCCCACGTATCTGATCCCCAATGCGTAAATCAAACGATGTAGGGGTTGTTTTTTTGAAAACTCAATGGCTTGTTGCAAATTATCAATGGACTTTTTACCAAATCCTTCTAAGGAGGCTAGTTGTGAATAATCAAGTGTATAGAGGCCTGGGATATCGTGGAGCAAACCAATGGCTACAAATTTCCTGATGTTAGCTTCACCAAATCCCCTAATATCCAGCGCATCTTTACTAACAAAGTGAATAATTCTCTCTATTACTTGTGCCGGACATTCTACATTGATACAACGCCATACGGCTTCCTCTTCTTCTTTAAATAATTGATTGGCACAAATTGGGCAAACACTTGGAAATTGTATGGGTTTTTCTTTTCCTGTTCGCGCTTCCGTTAGTGATTTTACAATTTGTGGAATCACATCTCCGGCTCTCTCGATCAATACCTGATCTCCTATCCGAAGATCTTTTTCGGCAATATATTCCTGGTTGTGTACGGAAATGCTCGACACCATTACACCGCCTACCGCAACAGGTTCTAATTTTGCCACCGGCGTAACGGCTCCGGTTCGACCAACCTGAAATTCAATGCCAATTAATGGTGTGGTTGCTTGTCTGGCTTTGAATTTATAGGCCACTGCCCAACGTGGATGATGCGAAGTCATCCCCAATTTTTCTTGAACCGCTACCTCATTTACTTTGATAACCATCCCATCAATTTCATAGGGCAACGTATCTCGAGTGGCTTCAAATGCTATACAGTAGTCAATAACTTCCTGAATGGTGCTGAATACTCTTTTTTCACGTTCCGGACTTCTAAATCCCAATTCCCATAGTAAACCCAGCGTAGCGGAGTGTGATTGAAGTGCCGCGGGCCATTGTTCTTCTTTTTGCAGAGAAAAGTAGCTTAAATGGTAAACAAATACTTCCAGGTTGCGCTTGGCCACTTCTCTGGGATCTTTAAGACGCAACGTTCCACTAGCCGCATTGCGCGGATTGGCTAATGGAGATAATCCCTGTATCGTCAGATGTTGATTATAGCTATTAAAATTTTCTTTATTCATCAAAACCTCTCCACGGATCTCTGCTTGTTGTATGCCATAAGTAGAAAAGGGCGCTGATAATGGAACGGAATGTACTTGTCGAATATTAGTGGTTACTTCATCTCCTGCTACTCCGTCTCCGCGCGTTGCTGCCCGAACTAATTTGTCATTTTCATAGATCAACGAAATACTACCTCCGTCAAATTTTGGTTCCACACAATAAGGTACCGCTGTTAGCCCGGATAATTCACGAACTTTTCTATCAAAATCCAGTAAGTCCTCGGCATTGTAAGAATTGTCCAACGAAAGCATGGGTACCAAGTGCTGTACTGTGGGAAATTCCTTTGTTAATTCATGTGCCACTCGTTGAGTTGGAGAATCAGGCTTGATCAATGTTGGATTTTCCTGCTCAATTTTTTCAAGTGCTTTAAAAAGTTGGTCGTATTCAAAATCAGCAAGCAAAGGATCTGTCAAGATATAATAACGATATTCATGAAATCGTAAAACGGCTCTAAGCTCTTCAATTGCAGAAGCTGGCATTCCCTTTTTTAGTGCCTGAAGAAGGGCCTGGGTTCTTTCCATCCATAACGGGGTCTGCTCTTTCCTATACATAAGTGCTAAGCTAAAAGTAATATTTCAACTATTTAATGTGTTGTAAAAACATATTACTTGGTATATTCGTAATAATCTTAAATGCTGCCCTATGAAAAGGAGTTTCCTGCTGATTATATTGGTCTGTGGGTATTCCTCAGCCGCTTTTTCACAATTATTAACCTGGACGCCTGCATTTTCAAAGGACAATGACAATTTGTCCGTAGTAGTTGACGCAACAAAAGGTAATAGAGGGCTAAATGGCTATTCAAACACAAACGATATTTATGTACACACGGGCGTAATTACCAATTTGAGTACTTCTTCTTCAGATTGGCGGTACGTAAAGTTTGGCGCCCAAAACCCCTGGGGCCAACAGATAGCCGGATTGCAAGCCACTTCAATGGGAAATAATAAATGGCGATACGACATTACCAATGTTCGTACTTTTTATGGCGTACCAGCGGGTGAAACCATACTTAAGGTTGCCATTCTGTTTAGAAATGGAAACGGGTCTTTGAAGCAAACAAACACGGATGGCTCCGACATGTTTATTCCTATTTATAGCAATGAACTTCATGTTCGTTTTTCAGAACCACCTTATCAGCCAACAGCAACACCTTCTCCCGAGCCCATCAATTTACAGTTAGGACAAACACTTCCCGTAACAGCAATAACCAGTTTATCCGCTAACACCATTCGACTTATTCATAACGAAACACCTATACAAACAGGTACCAACGTAGCAACACTTTCTTCAACAATTACCATAACTACAGCGGGAGATCAAACTGTT
>Ga0194127_10007805_pt1 | contig 11668 bp, 10 predicted proteins | sample TA2KigC100mmetaG_FD_148624 | JGI IMG/M metagenome (GOLD analysis project Ga0194127, IMG submission 148624) | Freshwater microbial communities from Lake Tanganyika, Tanzania - TA2015036 Kigoma Deep Cast 100m | ecosystem: Environmental > Aquatic > Freshwater > Lake | place: Tanzania: Lake...
CCCCACCTGCGGGATATTGTGGCTGAGCGACTAAATGTGGCAACTTGCTTGGTGAATGATGCCAGCGCTGCAGCCTTGGGCGAACATCGTTTTGGTATTGGCAAGGGGCTTGTAAATCTGATTTATCTGACAGTCAGCACCGGCATTGGCGGTGGAATTATAGTCGATGGCAAGCTCTACGAGGGGACTGATGGTTGTGCTGGGGAGCTGGGGCATATGATTATCGAGGCCACTGGGCCAAAGTGCAACTGCGGTAGCTATGGTTGTCTGGAGGTGCTGGCCTCAGGCACTGCCATGGCCAGAGAAGCTGTGTCTCGAATTAGAGATGGTGAGGCGAGTGTTGTAGCCCAGCTTGTTGACGGGGTCCTGGATGATGTTACTGCTAAGATATTGGCTACAGCGGCTAGGCGAGGTGACTTGCTGGCATGCCGGATAGTGCATCAGAGTGCCACTTACTTAGGGGGTGGCCTGGCAAACCTGGTCAATATCTTCAATCCACAGATGATTATCGTTGGTGGTGGAGTCTCCCGCATGGGGGGGATGTTGCTCAAGCCGGCCCGAGAGGTTGTCCAGAAAAGAGCCTTCAGATTGCCAGCACAAACAGTACAGATTGTTAAGTCACGCCTTGGCCATGATGCTGGTATACTTGGTGCTGCTGCTTATGTATATGAACAGAAGCCGGGGGAGGCAGCAAGATGATTTATTGGGCACCTCTGTTTCACTTTTATCAACCTCCTACCCAAACAGCGAGCATGTTGATGCGCATAAGCAACGAGGCATACCGCCCCCTGCTGGACGTTTTTGCTGATTTCCCGCATGCACGGGTTACCGTAAATATAAATGGCGTCCTCACCGAAATGCTGGGGCAGTGTGGCTATTCTGATGTATTAGACAAGCTACGTAAGCTTGCCGAAGATGGACAGATCGAATTCACAGGTTCGGGGAAATATCATCCGATATTGCCTCTGATTCCCAAAGATGAGCGCGAGAGGCAAATTAAACTCAATTATCAGATTAGCCGCAGTTTCTTCGGTGAAGCCTATGCACCTCGTGGTTTTTTCCCTCCTGAGCTATGCTACTCCAAGGAAATTGTAGGCTCTGTTGTTGAATCCCGTCATGATTGGCTTATCGTCAGTGGCATTGCTTGCCCTATGGCTTGGCCTATGGATGTGATCCACGAAATTGCCTATGCAGATGATAAGCTGGCTGTTCTGTTCAGAGATGATATATTGAGTAATAAGATTAGCTTTAAGGATATTGACGGCAGAGGCTTTATTGACCATCTAAAGCGTCTCTATAATGGAGAAGGCGATGTGTATGTTGTGACTGCTATGGATGCTGAGACGTTCGGACATCATATTCAACACTGGGATAAATTGTTTTTGTCGCAGGTTTTCGAAACTCTCGAGCCGATGCAGAACGGCGATACAACCCTGCATCAGCAGAAACCGCTTGCTGAGCAACACCGCAGGCTCTTTGAATTCGAGAAGGATAAAGAAGACAGGCAGATACGGATAGTCACTATCACTGAGTTACTCGGCATTTTCCCCAGAGGTAACAGAATTGAACCCAGGTCGTCTTCATGGAGCACGTCTGCTGATGACATAAAGGCGCAGAATTTCTATCCGCTGTGGAAGAGCAAAGATAATTCTATACATCAGATGCAATGGGAACACCTTTCTATCACCATCGATGTGGCTCATAAGGCAATAGAGTTGGCTGACAACGATACTAGCCGGGGATTTGCTACTATAGCGCGAACAACCTTGGACCCTGCTCTTCACAGTTGCCAGTTCTGGTGGGCAAGTAAAAAACCCATGTGGGACATAAATATGATATACCGTGGTCTGAACCTGCAACGAGAAGTGCTGTTGAATGCCTACAAAGCGATATCTACCAGCGATGCTAAATTGGAGACGAAGAAGGAATACTATTACAAAGTGGTAGCTGCACGGCACATATTCGACCAAATCACAGACAGGCTATATACCGATTAGTAGTCTCGAATGAGCATTGGACAGAGTAAGGACCGTAAGCTAGGTTCTAATACTATCGACGGGGAGGATGCATAAATGAAAGCAAGAGATTTGTTTGGCAAGGAAGTTATAGATGCTGATGCCAGAGTAGTCGGCAAGATAGAGGATTGCGAGTTGGACATTAGCAAGGCATCTGTGCTGGGCATAGTTGTCAGGTCCGGATTTAAGAGGCGATTGCTAGTTTTGCCACAAGACGTGGTAAAGATTGGGGACAAGATTGTCCTAAAGATTACAGCGGATAAGATTCGGAAAGCATGAGTTAGTATCAAGCGAGCAGCGCATTGAAACAGATTTACCTGGGCCTGGCTATTCACAACCATCAGCCGTTGGGTAATTTCCCTTGGGTATTTGAAGAGGCCTATCATCAAGCCTATCTGCCTATGATCGAGGCCTTGGAGCGGCATCCTGCCATCCGCATTTCTATGCACTACAGTGGCTGCCTTGTCGATTGGCTGGAGCAGGCTCATCCTGATTTTTTCAACCGGCTAATAGAACTGGTGAAGCGAGGTCAGGTAGAGATGATGAGCGGTGCCTATTATGAGCCGATACTGCCTTCGATTCCTGATGCTGATAAGCTGGGGCAGATTGCCAGGATGAATAATTTTGTCAACCAGAGATTTGGCTTGAAGCCTGCCGGCATGTGGTTGGCTGAGCGGGTTTGGGAGCCTCATCTGACAAAGTCTTTGGCTGAGGCTGGTATAGAGTGGACTTTGGTAGATGATATTGCCTTTAGGTCTGTGGGGTTGGATGACCGGGAACTTTTCGGCTACTACACTACCGAGGAGCAGGGCCGAGATGTAAAAGTGTTCCCTATCAGCAAACAGCTTCGCTACTCAATACCCTGGCATGATGTGGAAAGGGTTATTGAGTATTTGCGTAAACAGGCTTCGGAAGAAGAGGTCAGGATAGCTATACTGGGCGACGATGGTGAGAAGTTCGGTGTTTGGCCCAAGACATATCAGCACTGTTGGGCTGACCGCTGGATTGACCGCTTTTTCACAGCAATTGAAAACAATCAGGATTGGTTGCGTATTATACCACTAGGCGAGTTTACGAATCGGTTTCCGCCACGTGGCAGGATTTACCTGCCTTGTGCCAGCTATGACGAAATGCTGGAATGGTCGCTGCCGGCGGACAAGTCCTGGGAGTTTACTAATTTAAAACACCAACTGGTGGCCGAAGGCCGAGCTGATGTTGTGCGTTATCTCTACAGCGGGCTGTGGCGTAATTTCCTGGTCAAATACCCTGAGATAAACCGTATGCACAAGAAGATGCTTCGCGTGCATCACAAAGTGTACCAAGCGCGTGCTTTGCAGAAGACAAATTGTGGACTTGAGGAGCTTTGGAAAGCGCAATGCAACTGCCCTTATTGGCATGGTGTTTTCGGTGGCATTTATCTTGCAGATATTAGAGCAAGTACCTATAGCCATCTGGTGGATGCAGAGACCAAGGCTGACAAGGCAATTCATCAAAAGTGCCCATGGTTAGAGTGGCAAAAGATCGATTTTGATAATGACGGGTTTGAGGAGCTAATTATCGACGGCAATGCCTCTTCGCTGTATATCAGCCCCAGGGAAGGTGGCTCTATTTTCGAGTGGGATATCCGCTCTCACAGCTATAACTTGCTGAGTGCGCTGGCAAGGCGGCCCGAAGCCTATCACCGAGTGCTGACTGAGCCACGTCCCGAAAGCAGGGCTGGGGAAAGCGGTGTTATTCCCAGCATACATGATGCTATAACTGTGAAGGACCAGTCCATTTCTCGTTTTCTAGCCTATGATAAGTATCCTAGGTCGAGCCTCCTTGACCATTTCTTAAGCCCCAGTACCAAACTGGAGGATTTTGCCAGCAATTCTCATAGGGAATTGGGGGACTTCATTACCCAGTCCTACGAAGCTTTGGTGAAAAAGAAGAGCGGCAAAGTCGTGGTCTCGCTATGCAGGGCAGGGATTGTCGATGGCGAGGATGGCGTGGCAACTATTGAAGTGCGGAAACAGATTCACCTGGTTGAGGGTCAAGAAAAGCTGGAAGTGCATTACCAGTTGAAGAACCTTGGTGGTCCGCCAGTCCAAGCTGCCTTTGGCAGTGAATGGAATTTCAACTTGCTTGGTGGTGGACACAATGAGCAAGCTTATTACAAGATGCCCGTAATCACTTTGGATGACGAGCACCTCGATTCTTGGGGCGAGCTGGAAGGCTTGAAGAAAATTGCCTTGGGCAATAGACATCTGGGGATTGAATTAGAGATGATGGCATCGCCAGCAATTACCTTGTGGCGTTTTCCTGTGGAAAGCGTCTCTAACTCTGAAGGGGGAATAGAGAGAATATACCAGTCAAGCTGCCTGCTTCTGTTGCTGCCAATCAGTTTAGCGGCTGGTGAAGGGGTAAGCCTCGACCTTATTTGGACAGTTAGAACCGCACCAACGACGAGGTAGCTCGACTATAGCTGCTGGCACCTGGCTTCATTTATAAGGCTCAGTGCTCCCATGTCTATCATCTTCTGGGCCAGAATATCCCCGAGTTTTTCAGCCTCTGTGGGAGTATCTTCTATGGAGCAACGCAAGATTTTGGTGCTGTAAACGCCTGCTACCATTCCGTCTAACTTCAGGATAGTGCCTGCGATGCTGCCCAAGGCGGTTATGGGTGCACGGCAGCCTCCTCCCAGGGCTTTCAGGAATGCTCGCTCAGCGGTTATGCAGTGCCAGGTCGACTGATGATTCAAATACGACATTAAGGAGCGCATGTCCTGGTCATCGGTGCGTATTTCTATTCCTAAAGTTCCCTGGCCTACCTCAGGGGTGAAATGCTCAGGAGGCAAGTACTCGGTTATCTTTTCTTCCCAGCCTAGCCGTATGAGGGCAGCAGCGGCTATAATTATGCCATCGTAATGGCCTTCCGAAAGCTTTCGTAGACGCGTTTCGATGTTGCCGCGGAGGTCTTGTATCTTGAGGTCAGGGCGGTAAGCTAAAACTTGTGCAGCACGTCTGCGGCTGCCGGTGCCTACTATAGAACCAAGGGGAAGCTCAGCCAGGTTTGCCCTATGGGATATAAAGGCATCCCTGAAATCCAGCCTTTCCACCACCGCACCTAGCATAAGCCCTTGAGGAATTTCGGTAGGCAGGTCTTTTAGGCTGTGGACAGCCATGTCGATTTTGCCATCTTCCAACGCTTTTTCTAGCTCTTTGACGAACACGCCTTCTCCTGCAAACCTCTCCAGAGGGGTATTGTCCTCCTGGTCTCCTCTTGTTGTTATCTCTACCAGGCCGAATTCGGTGTCGGGTGCAATTTGCTCAAGATTGTCCAGCACTGATTCGGTCTGGATTATGGCTAGTCTGCTTCCGCGGGTGCCGATGGCTATTCTGCGCCTCATTTAAGGCTCTTTCGTGTCTAGCTGGAATAGCTTGCCTACAAGCTTGACGTTTTCTTCGCTAGTATTGGCATTCTCTTTGAGCCATTGGATTGGGTCGTGTAGCAGCTTTTGCACTATTGCTTTGGTCATGGCTTCTACGTTCTTCTGCTCCTCCGGTGAAAGCTCTCGTAGCTTTTTCAAAGTACGGGCGAGCTGTGCCCTGCGTATATTCTCTGCCTTGGTAGTAAGTCTGCTGATTATAGGCTCGGCTTCGGCAGTTTGCCACCAAGAAGCGAATCGCTCCATCTCGAAGTCTATGATTCGCATAGCGCTATGGATTTCCCTCTCTCGTTGCTTACGGTTAAGCTCTGAAACATGTGTCAGGTCATCGATGTCGCAGAGGAAGACGCCTTTAACTTGCCTGGCCTCAGGTTCTACGTCACGCGGAACGGCGATGTCTATTATAACCAAAGGGCGATTGCTCCGCGTCGCTATAGCTGTTTCCACAGTTTGCCGGTCCAGTATGGTATGTGGTGCGCCAGTGCAACTGATAATGATATCGCACGTTGCAAGCTCGGTGCTTAAATTGGATATATTTATAGAGTGTCCGCCCAGGGCTGCTGCCAGTGCTGAAGCATTTTCTTGCGAACGGCTGGTAGTGGTAATTTGACAGACTCCCTTCTCTTTTAGGGCTTTGGCTACTAAGCGTCCGGCTTCTCCTGTGCCAATCACCAGCGCTTTGCAATTGCTGAGGTCGCCTATGGCCTGCGCCGCCAGGCTTACGGCAACTGAGCTTACGGATAGTGCGTTTTTACTAATGCCTGTCTTTTCTCTCACCCGTCTACCTACTTGAAGCGCATGGTGGAAAATATTGCGCAACGGCTGCTTCACCATTCCCGCTTTTTCTGCTTCTTCAAGTCCTTGTTTTACCTGTCCCAAAATCTCAAATTCTCCGATTATCATGGAATCAAGCCCCGATGCTACCTGGAATAGATGTTTCATCGCATCCTCGTTCTCATAGCGGTAGATATAAGGCAACAACTCGGCATCCGACGTTTTTGCCCAGTCTCTTAGAAATTCCACACCATTTGAAACTTGGGTGCGGGCAATTTTGGCAATTGAATACACTTCAGTCCGATTGCATGTTGACAGTATTAGGCCTTGCTCTACATGTTTTCGGAGCATCAGGAGGGCGTTAGCTATCTGGTTGCTGCTCACTGCTAGCCTTTCTCGAACTTCAACGGGTGTAGTGCTGTGATTCACCCCGACAACATTGATTTGCATCTTGCTTGCCCTAGTACTCATGACTCCTTTTGCCCCAGCTTTCTCAGTTTATCGAGCATGATGTCTTTGGCTTCTTGGACTTTATCTTCCCTTAGCAGGCTGGTAAGTGCATCTAGCCTGAGAACCTCCTGCCAAGCTTCGTTAGCTAAGGCAATTCCTTCTTGCCTCAACTGGTTACGCACTTCGCTGACGGTTGCGGCCAGTTTGCCATATTCTTCTCCAAACTTACTTTCCAGTTCGGTTCTGATTTTTCTTGCCAGTGCTGGGCTTTTCCCGGATGTAGAGACAGCAATGATAATGTCGCCACGTTCGAGCGTTGAAGGCACGATGAAATCGGAGTGCTCCGGGGTGTCTACGACGTTGACCAGCACTCCTTGCTTTTTGGCATCAGCGGCAATCCGTTCGTTTGTCTTAGCATTGTCGGTAGCCGCAATAACGATTAGGGCACCTTTCACGTCTGTGCTGTTGTAGCTCTTGGTTCTTGACTTTATCTTTCCCCCTCTTGCCAGCCTGCTAAGCTCCGGGCAAAGCTCCAAACCTACTACCTCAACGTTGGCAGCATGCTCTAGGAGTGTTTTCACCTTGCGCAGAGCGACCTCGCCTCCACCGACCACCAAACATTTCTTGCCCTGTACGTTCAGGAAAATTGGGTAATAACCAGAAGACTGGACGTGGTTTTTCATACTAAATACCTTACTCTTGTTTTCTTAATCTCTTTGGTACTGAAGAGAATTATCGAATTGCCAGGGTCAAGTCCTGCCTCCTGCGACATCTGGCGGGCTAGTGCCTGGCATTTCTCTCTGGTGTCTGCGTGTATCATGGCAAAAAGGTTATATGGCCAGAGTTCCCCTGTCCTTCTCTGGTAACAATGGCTAACGTCAGGAAAGGCAGCTATTTTTTTACCTGCCGGTTCCACCAGGTCGGGAGGAACTCGCCAGCAAGTCATGGCATTGGCGGTGAATCCTATACTATTGTGGTTTACCGAGGCGCTGTAACGTCGCATAATTTTGCGTTTGATTAGCGTCGCGCACGTATCAAGAAAATCATTTATATCCATTGATAAACTGGTTGACATAAAGTTAAATGGGTGCAGGGTCAGGGGTAAATCCTGCTGCAGTTCATTGATAACACGGCGGTCGGTGGAGGAGAAATTTGGGCTTTTGCCCCTGGGACTGGTAGGGATGTGTCCTTTTTTTGACTCCTGCTTCTTGGCTATGCCAAGACCAAAATAGGCGCCTATCTTGAACATCTTTATTGCTGGTAAGTTGACCGTGGCATCGGCTTTGAGTATGTTACCTAGCTTCAACACCTTGTCATCCATGTCATCTTCAACGGGCAGGGCCAGGGTAAACCAGAAGTTGAACTTGTGTTCGCGCAAGTAGCAGTGGCTTACCATGGGATGAGTAGCCATAATCCTGGCGGTTTCATCCAACAATTCAGTTTGCACCTTCATAGCCACCAGGGTAGTCTGGTAGCCCAGCAGTTGGGGATTGAAAACGGGACCTATCATGCGGATAATCCCGGCATCTTTGAGCTTCGCCACCCTCTGTATTGTCTCCTTGTCCCTGATGCCTAGCTCTTTTCCCAGTTGAGCAAACGGCTCTCTGCTCAGTGGGAATTCAGACTGAATGATATTGAGCAGGTTTTTGTCGATATTGTCCAGTTTCATGGTTAACTTGACCTTGCAGGCACACTTCGTAGTGCCAGCGGTTGGTAAATACAATATGGCTCTTCTTGCAGGTAATCACCTGTGGCTTCGTAAGCCCTGGCACGGCAGCCGCCGCAGACCCTCTTGTATTCGCAAACCCCACATTTCCCCTTGATATTTGAGAGGGCTCTAAGCTCATGGAACAGGGTCGAATTCTCCCAGATATCCTTAAACCCTCGTTCCCTCACGTTGCCAGCTTCCACATCCAGATAGCCGCAGCCTTGTACTCTGCCCCGGTGTGAAATAAAACAAAAGGAGATGCCGGCCAGACAGCCGCGCGATGGCACAATCCTGCTGCTGTGTCCGGCATGGCCTGTATTTCCCGATTGGGCTGACTGCTGCGTTTTATCCTCTTGGTTTCTCTGCCTTATTATCCGCAGATAATGAGGAGCATCGGTGGGCTTGAAGAACATCCTGTCACCAAGTTCCCTCTGCCTATCATAGACCCAGTTCAATGTCTGTTCGTATTCCTGTGGCGACATCTCGACTTCTGCCAGTCCTTTACCGCGTCCCGTTGGCACCAGCATAAAAGGATGGAAGGCGACTGCTCCTATTTTCAATGCCAGGGCTAGCAGCTCGTCTAAGTGCTTGACATTCATCTTGGTGATGGTGCTGTTGATTTGAACCTCTATTCCTGCCTGGCGTGCCCTAGCTATCCCTGCTAGGGCTGCGTCGAAAGCCCCTGGCTGGTTGCGGAATTTATCCTGTAAGCCCGGATTTGGGAAATCGATGCTGATGGCTATCCTGGACACCGGTATCTCTTTGAGCCTGGCTGCCAGCTCTTCGGTCAGCAAAGTCCCGTTGGTGCCTATGACTACTCTCAGCCCACACTCAACGGCATGTTTCCCAATTTGTTCCAGGTCTGCCCGTAGCAGTGGCTCACCTCCGGTGAGTATCAGGGTAGGCTTGCCGATGTCTGAGATTTCGTCGACCAGATTGATGCATTCCTCGGTAGAAAGCTCATCTTGGTAGGTGATACTGGCAGACGATGCCCGACAGTGGGCACAGAACAGATTGCAGCTTCGGGTTATCTCCCAGGCCACCATGCGTAGCTCTGGCTTAATCGCCTCTTGCTTTTCGGGTAGCTTACTCATCATTTGCTTAATCCGATCTCGGCATCGGTTAAATAACAGGCTGGGTCTTCGGCCCAGATATCGTCGTACACTGCCTCAGCCCTCACCCGTAAATTGCCGTTGCATAGGTCGAGGTATTGGCACCTGGCGCAGCGCCCCTTGAGCAGGCCTTTTCTGTCCTTAAGTCCTTTCATTACCTGGTCAGAGGTATCCGTCCAGATGTCGCCGAACTTTCGCTGGCGCACATTGCCTAGCGAATAATGCTGCCAGAACTGGTCTGGATGGACATTGCCGATTTCATCTACTGCCCCAATGCGTATGCCGGAGTTATTGCCGCCATTGGCTCTGAGCAGTGCCAGCACCCTCTCTGCCCTTGCCGGGTCTTGCTCTTTAAGCCTGAGGTAAAGATAGACACCGTCGGCATGGTTGTCCACGGTCAATATCTCCTTCTTCCGCCCGCGCCGATAGAAGTCTGTAGTACGGGAGCATATCAAATCTATTACCTCTCTGGTTTCTGCAGGGCTGAGGTCGTCCTGGCTCAAGTTGCTGCCGCGGCCCACATAAGCCAGGTGATAAAAACAGACGCGGTCTATATTCTCTTTCTTTACCAGGTCGAATATGGCAGGAATCTGGGAATAGGTGGCGCGCGCGATGGTCAATCTCAAAGATACCCGTTGCCCCAGTGCCACGCAGTTGCGTATGCCCTGAAGGGCGGCTTCATAAGCTCCGTCCTTGCCCCGGAAAAGGTCGTTCTTTTGACCTATGCCATCAAGGCTGATACCCGCCTCAGCAAAACCAGCATCTCGTATTTTCTGTGCCTCGTCCCTGGTTATCAGGGTGCCGTTGGTGGACAGGACCGTTCTTATTCCCCGGCTGCGGGCAAAGTCGGCAAGGTCGAATATGTCTTTTCTGAGCAGAGGCTCTCCCCCTGAGAATAGCAACACCGGCACGCCAAAATCTGCCAGGTCGTCGATGAATGTCTTTGCTTCTTTGGTATCCAGCATCTCTGGCGGGTCCTGACTACCAGCGCTGCTGTAGCAATGAATGCAGCGCAGGTTACATCTTCTGGTGCAATTCCAGACCACAATGGGCCGGGATGGCTTGTTTTCGGATGCAGCCCTGTCCTGGTTGCCATAGCGAAGTGTATCGCCTGGCCCTATAGCATCGCATAACAACCTGGAGATGGATATCATTTTTCTACTTTTTCTCCCGGTATTGCTGGTATGCCGCTACCATGGCTATGAGTGTCTCATCCAGGATGTGGTTTAACAGCGGTATAGCCTCCACCGCCCGCTCATTGAGAGCCTCTCTTCTTTTCATCAGGTCGGTAGCTGCGTTCATCACCGGATTTCGATGTAACATGAAAGTCTCAATGGTCTCTGTGAGCGATAGCCCCAGCAATGCCGCCTGGTTGCCGAAATCGCCCCCGACATTTCGGACTCGCTCCTCAGTTTCGCTGCGCTTTGCTGGTTCTGTTAGGTATTTGATGACCAGTTGCAGCAGTTCTCTGCCGGATTCTGCCAGATGTTTTTGCATCTGGGTATCCAACTTGTGATACCAGGGTGCAGAGCTGAAGTATGTGTGAGCCACTTGCCGATGTTGTGGGGGTGTACTTTCTATGGAGCTAACCAGGTCTTTGAGGCCGTGTATCCTGTGTTGCTTGCCCATAAAGCTGCGAAGCTCGGCCTTGTCATAGCGTCGGTGCCCTCCGGGTGTTATGAATGCCCTGACCTTGCCTTCGTCAGTCCATTGTCTCAGCGTAGCCTCGCTGACTCCCAGCATGCTGCTGGCTTCGCTGATGCTGACCAGAGTCCGCTGATGTATTGACTTGCTGTCGTGAAGCGACTTGCCCATGGTGCCTGCTAAAATCTACAGAAATCTACAGAATTTTGCAAATCTTAGGTGTGTTGGTTCCTGTAGAGGCTGTTTGAAATCTCCTTTGTGCTATAATGTCGGACACATCTTGGCGGTACTGTTATTGGAGTAGATATGAAGCTAACTTGTGAAGAAGCGAAGCATATCGCCTTGTTGGCGCGCCTAGGCATGAGCGAGGCTGAGGTTGAGAAGTTCATGGTGCAATTGTCCCACATCCTGGAGAACTTCGAGATACTTAACCTGGTGGATACCAGCGGCCTGTCTCCGACGGCCCAGACGGTTGCTTTGCAGAATGTCTTCAGGGCAGATGAGCCACGGCCCTCTTATCCCGTGGAGGATGTTATGG
>Ga0194127_10007808_pt1 | contig 11664 bp, 4 predicted proteins | sample TA2KigC100mmetaG_FD_148624 | JGI IMG/M metagenome (GOLD analysis project Ga0194127, IMG submission 148624) | Freshwater microbial communities from Lake Tanganyika, Tanzania - TA2015036 Kigoma Deep Cast 100m | ecosystem: Environmental > Aquatic > Freshwater > Lake | place: Tanzania: Lake...
CCAGCCGCTGCGCCTCGAGCAGATCCTGCGCAGCAAGCAGAACCTGCTCGACAGCGGTTACTTCCGCTCGGTCGACTACCGGCTCGAGGCCCTCGACCCCAGCGCCGGTCCGCGCCTGCCGGCGCCCGTCGAGGACCTGCGCCTCGTCTGGCGCTTTCGCGAGCGCAAGCTGGCCGCGCTCGAGTCCGGCGTCGGCTACGGTTCCGTCGACGGCCTGCGCCTGCTCGGCGGCTGGACGCACCGCAACCTCTTCGGCCGCGGCCAGCGCGTCGGCCTGCAGGCCAACTTCGCCTTCGCCAAGGACCGCGCGGGCCGCTTCGGTCTCGGCTTCCAGCACGAGTCGCTGGAGTGGCGCGTCCTGGACATTGCCCGCCTGCGCGCGCGGCTCGGCCTGCTCGTCTTTCGCGAGTTGGACTACGAGAGCGAGAGCGGCGCTTTCAGCCTCGAGACGCGGGCGATTCGCCTGAGCGCCGCGCGCCGGCTGGACGCCTACACCGTGCTCGACCTGCGCCAGCAGTTCGACTTCCTCTACCAGCGGCGCATCGGCGACCTGCCGCTCCCGCCCGTGCCGGGCTACAACACGCGCTCGCTGGGCCTGGGCGTCGACCGCGACACGCGCGACGACTTCTTCAATCCGACGCGCGGCGGCCACTCCTGGCTCAGCTACAAGCTGGCGGGCGGCCTGCAGGGCGGCGACCATCACTTCCAGCGCCTGCAACTCAATCTCACCCGGCACTGGCGGCTGCCCCGCGCGGCCGTCGCCGCCGGCCGCTTCTACCTCGGCGGCGTCTGGCCCTATGGCGACAGCCGGCGGCGCACCCTGGTCGGGGTGCCCGCCGATGGCGTGCCCTTCCAGGAGCGCTTCTACTGCGGCGGCGGCAGCACCGTGCGCGGCTACGACGAGAGCAGCCTCGGCCCGCGCATCGACCCCGAGGCCGAGGATCTCGTCGCCGATCTGCCGGGCCAGAGCCTGCCGGTCTACATCCTCGGCGGGCGCTTCGCGCTCGTGGGCAACCTGGAGTGGCGACTGCCGCTGCCGCTCTTCGGCTGGCGCGGGCTGGGCAGCGTGCTCTTCCTGGACGGCGGCGGCACCTGGGAGTCGCTGGCGGACATCGCCGGCAGCCGCGCCTGGCCCTGGCAGACCGGCGACGCGAACGACACGCGGCGCGTGTTCTACGGTCTCGGCGGGGGGCTGCGCTACCTGACGCCCCTCACCGTGATCCGGATCGACTTCGGTCTGCCGCTCCAGGACCTCGCCGATCGCGGCGGGCGCTGGCACTTCAGCCTGGGGCAGACCTTCTGATGGGCCACCGCCTGCGCCGCTCGACCCTGGCCGCCCTCGTCCTCTTCGGCGCGCTGCTCGTGGCCGGCCTCCTCTACCTGCAGCGCAACAACCCCTGGCTGGCGGAGCGGGTGGCCGGCCTGGTCACCCGCAATCTCCTGTCGACGCGCGGCTACAGCCTGCACCTGGCGGGCATCGAGGGCCGGCTGCCGGGCGAGCTCGTGCTGCACGGCCTGCGCATCAGCTACCTGGGTCCGGGCCACGCGCCCTTCGATCTCTTCACGGCCCGCCGCGTCGCGCTGCGCGTCTCGCTGGCCGGCCTCCTGCGGGGCGACTTCCTGGCCGAATCGCTCCTGCTGGAGGAGGCCACGCTGCGCGCCTACAAGGTGCGTGCCGCGGGCTGGGCCTATCCCGGCTTCGACTCGCCAGGCGGCGGGCGCAGCGGCGTCCAGGTCGCCATCGACGCGCTCGGCGTCGACCGCCTGCAGGTGCTGCGCGAGACGCCGGCCGGCCCGGACACGCTGGTCCTGCGCGACACGGCCTGCCGGCTCTATCGCAGCGCGGAGGGCACCAGCCTCGACCTCGACCGCTTGCGCCTGGAGCACAGCGGCCGGCCGCCCGTCGATCTCTCCGGGCTCTTCCTGCTGCGCACGGGCGGGCGCCTCGACCTCGCCGGCATCGATGTCCTGCTTCCCGTCTCGCACCTGAACCTCCGCGGCGAGCTCGGCCTGGCCGGCGGGCTGCGCCTCGATCTCGGCCTGACGGCGGCGCCGGCGCGGCTCGGCGAACTGGCGGCGGCGATCGGGCAGGAACTGGAGACCGACAGCGAGCTGACCGGCCAGCTCCAGCTCGCGGGGGCACCCGACAGCCTGCAGCTCGAGGGTCGCCTGAGCGGCACGCTCTTCGACTTCCGCCTGGAGGAGGTCGGGCTGCGCGGTCTCTACGCCGACGGCCGCCTCGCCTTCGCCGCGCTCGAGGGGCGTCTCAACGACAACCAGCTCGAGGCGGCGGCCACCTTCACCCTGCCGATCAAGGGTCGCGAGTTCGGCTACAGCGCCGACGCTCAGCTCTCGCACTTCGACCTCGAGACTTTCCTGCCCGGCACGCCGCCCACGGATCTCAGCGGTGCGGTGAACATCGTCGACCCGGGCGGCGCCGGACGCTTCCGCTTCACGCTCGGCCCCGGGCGCTTCGACGCCTATCCCTTCGCGAGCGCCACCGGGCAGCTGCTCGTCGTCGGCGACACGCTCACCCTGAGCGCGGTCGAGGTCGCGGACCGCGGCCTCGCGGCCACGCTGAGCGGGCGCATCCATCCCGGCGCGGAAACCCTCGCCATCGAGGTGGAGGCCGTCAGCGACTCCGCGCGGCTGGCCGGGGTCTTCGCGGGGGACTCGCTGCTGGGCGGCCATGTCGAAGTGCGCGGGCGCTTCGCCGGGCCCGCCCTCAGCCCGGCGATGGCGCTCGACGGCACCTTCGCGCGGCTCACCTACTTCGGCGCCCGCCTGGGCCGCGGCGAGTTCGCGCTGCGCAGCGACGCCCTCGCGCTGCAGCCGACGCTCATCCATGCCGAGGGCGACTCGCTCGCGGGCGCCGGCCTCGCCTTCGCCCGCTTCTACCTCGACGCCGAGCTGCACGGCGACACGCTGCGCCTGCGCCACGGCTCGGCCGAGGGCGCCGATCTCGCCCTGGACCTCAGCGGGCAGATCGACGATCTCCTGGCCGCCGCGCCGCGCCTGCGCCTGGACCGCGCCTGGCTGCGCTGGCTCGGTCGCGAGTGGCTGAACGAGCGGCCCCTGGACCTGCGCCTGGGCGAGGAGCCGGCGCTGGGCCTCGCGCGCTGGCGCTCGAGCCAAGGCAGCGTCGCCCTGCGCTGGAACCGCCCCGACCAGGGCCCCGATCGCCTGGAGCTGGTCGACCTCGACCTCGCGCAGCTCGGGCCCTGGCTGCCGCCGAAGCTCGCGCTGGCCGGCCGCCTGAGCGGGGTCGTCGAGCGCTCCGGACCGGCGAGCTACGCCCTGCGGGCGCGGCTGGAGCGCATCCGCCTGCACGGGGAGCCGGCGGGCCGCGCGGAGCTCGCCCTGCGCTGGGAAGGCGACAGCCTGGCCGTCGACAGTCTGGCCTGGGAGCCCGGACCCGGCCGCCGGCTCCGCCTCGCGGGTGGGCTCGGCGGACTGCCGCCGGCCGCGCGCGGACCCGCAGCCCTGGCCGAGCTCGATCCCGCGCGCCTCGTCGCGGCCCTCGGGCTGGAGGTCCGGGACTTCCCCCTCGAGCGACTGACGCGGCTCTCGGCGGCGACGGCCTTCCTGGGCGGCGCTCTCAGCGGGCGCATCCAGCTCGCCGGCCCGCTCGCGCAGCCCACCCTGGGCGCGGAGGCCGGTATCGACAGCCTGCGGCTCTGGCAGTTGCGCGTCGACCGCCTCGACCTCGCTGCGCGTCTCGCCGACGGGAAGCTCAGCGTCCACCGGCTGGCGGCGCGGCGCGGGAAGAGCCGGGTGGAGGGGGCGATCGGCCTGCCGCTGGCACTCGGGCTCGGCCGTCCCCCGCGCCTGCCGACGGACGGCGCCCTCACCGGCAGCCTGCGGCTCGCGGCCGACGCCGAGGATCTCCTGGGCCTCAGCGATCTCCTGGCCGAGGCCGACGGCCGCCTCGAGGGCGAGATCAGCCTGGCCGGGACCCCGGCCGCACCCCGGCCTGCGGGTCAGTTGCGCCTGCAGGGCGGACTCCTGCGGCTGGCGGGGTGGGAGGAGCGCCTGAGCGAGATCGAGGCGACGGCTGCGCTGCGCGGGGACACTCTGGCCGTCCTCGCGCTCACGGCCGCGGAGAGCAGCCAATGGGCGCGCTACAAGGCGGGCCAGGTCCGCGCGCAGGGCTGGCTCACCTGGGTCGGCCCCTTCCGGTACTCGGTGACAGCCGACCTCGAGCGCTGTGCCTACGGCACGCTGCCCTTCTTCAGCGGGCTGGTCAGCGGGCAGCTCACCCTGAGCACCTGGGACGAGGCCGAGGTGCCGCCGCATCCCTTCCTGAGCGGCGATCTCGTCGTGCACGAGGGCACGCTCAGCTACGACTTCGCGGACGTCACCGCCGCCCCCGGTCCCAGCCTGGCGCCGATCTTCAGCTACGATCTCGGGGTGCGCGCGGAGCGGAAGCTGCTGCTCGTCAACAAGGAGGCGAACCTGGAGCTCTCGGGCGATCTGCGGCTGAGCAGCACGCCGGACGGCCAGGACGTCAGCGGCGAGCTCGCGACCCTGCGCGGCAGCTATCTGGTCTTCGGCAACAAGTTCCACCTCGTGCAGGGCGAGCTGGACTTCACGAGCGCGGAGGGGATCAACCCGAAGATCGACATCCTCGCCGAGGCCCGCAAGCGCGACGACAAGATCCAGATCCGCATCACGAACACCTTCGCCGAGCCGCAGATCGAGGTGATCAGCGAGCAGGGCTACAGCCGCGAAGACGTGCTGCGCATCCTGGCCGGCCTGCCGGTCGCCGGCGAGGCGGGCGGTGGCCAGGCCGGCGCCGCCGTCGCCGGGCGCGTGGAGGCGGAGCTGCTCAATCGGCTCGAGCAGGTGGTCTCGGGCGAACTGTCCGGCGTGGTGGACTTCGGCCTCGAAAACCGCAATCTTGAGGGGACCGCCGGCGAGGTCGAGACCCGCTGGCGCATCGGGCGCTATCTGCCCGGAGGTCTGTACGTCAGCTACAATCAGGGGCTGAGCATGGGATCGGACCGGGAGGTGGCGCTGGAGTACCGCCTCTACAATCGGCTCTACCTGCGCTCGGAAGTCGTCAACCGCGGCGGGCAGTACGCCGACGAAGGGCTGATCAACGAGTACAATGTCGACATCCGCTTCCGCTACGAGTACTAGCGCACCGGCCGCCGGGCGCCTCGCCGCCGCGGCGCTGGCGGGGCTCCTCGCGCTCGCCGCGGCCGCGCCGGCCGCGGCCTACGCCTTCGGCAAGAACAAGGTGCACTACGACTCCTTCGCCTGGCAGGTCTACCACAGCCGCCACTTCGACCTCTATTACTATCCCGAGGAGGCGACCCTCGCCAGCCAGACCGTGCTGCTCGCCGAGGAAGCCTACGAGCGACTCGCCGCACGGCTCGGCCATCGGGTGCGCCAGCGCATCCCGCTCGTGCTCTACAGCTCGCATCCCTCCTTCCAGCAGACCAACGTCAGCCCGCAGCTGATCAGCGAGTCGACGGGCGGCTTCACGGACGTCTACCGCAGCCGGGTCGTGCTGCCCTACACCGGTTCGGTGCCGGACTTCCGGCACGTGGTGGCGCACGAGCTGGTGCACGTCTTCATGCTCGACATGCTCTTCGGCGGCCGCGGCCCGGAGCACGTGGCGCGCAGCGTCGGGCAGTTCATGATGCCGCCGCTCTGGTTCATCGAGGGCATGGCCGAGTACCTCTCGACCGGCTGGGACGCCAGTGCGCAGCTCTTCCTCGAGGACGCCGTGGCGAGCGACTATCTCGCGCCCCTGGACGGCCATGTCGGCGGCTTCCTCGTCTACAAGGAGGGGCAAGCGGCGATCGCCTACCTCACCGAGCGTTTCGGCGAGGGCATCCTCGCCGAGCTGCTGCGCGAGATGGCCGGCCGCGGCAACCTCGAGCGCGCCCTGGAGAAGCGCACGGGACTCAACCTGAAGACCCTCAGCGCCGACTTCCTGCGCGAGACCAAGGAGCGCACCTGGCCTCGCCTGGCCGCGCGCGGCCGGCCGGGCGACCGCGCCTTCCGGCTCCTCGATCACGAGCGGGAAGGGCGCGGCTTCTTCGTCAATCCCCGCTTCTCGCCGGACGGCAGCCGGCTCGCCTACTTCGCCGACAAGGACGGCGAGGTGAACCTCTACCTCGCCTCCAGCCTGGACGGCAAGGTGCTCCGCCGGCTCGTCACCGGGCATCGCTCCTCGCGCCTGGAGAGTCTGCACCCCTTCGACACCGGCGTCAGCTTCGATCCGAGCGGCGAGCGGCTTGCCTTTTCCGCCCTCGCCGGCGGCGCCGACGAACTGGTGATCGTGGCGGCGGCGGACGGCCGGGAGTTGAGGCGCTATCGCGGCGAGCTGAGCAGCCTGCGCGGGCCGGCTTGGTCGCCGGACGGCCGCAGCATCGCCGTCAGCGGCGTCGTCGGCGGCGTCACCGACCTCTACCTGCTCGATCTGGAGAGCGGCCGCTGGCGGCGCCTGACCGCCGACCTCGCCGACGAGCAGGATCCCGCCTGGCTGGATGGGGAGCGCCTCGTCTACGCGCGACACCCGGCGCTCTTTCCGGAGCTCTTCACCCTGGCCACGGCGCCGGCGCCGGCCGCCCTCGACACGGCGCTCTTCGGGCGCCGGCCGGAAGCGCTCGCCGCCGGGGACGGCTACGAGCTCTGGCACCTGCGCCTGGGCGAGGCCACGAGCGGCGAGCGGCTCTCCGGCACCGCCGGCGACGACCGCCGGCCGCTGCCACTGCCGGACGGCGGCCTGCTCTTCACGAGCACGGCGGCCGGTCTGGAGGAGCTGTGGCAGCACGCAGCGGGGGACTCCCTGCCGCGCCGCGTCTATGCGCCGGCCGGGGGCGTCATCGGCCCCAGCCTGAGCGGCGACGGCCAGCGCCTGGCCTTCTCCAGTCTCGTCGGCGGCGGCTACGACGTCTTCGTCCTGGAGAACCTGCCGGCGCAGCTCGCAGCGCCGCTGCCCGGTCTCGCCGCCGAGGCGGATAGCCTGGCCTACACGCCCTTCGCGGCGCTGCCCGATTCGAGCGAACTGGGCCACCGGATCGCGGCCCTGCCGGCGCCTGGCGACTCCTTGACTGGCCTTGCGGGACCCTACCGGACGCGATTCCTCGTCGACGCCCTGGGCCGCCAGATCAGCTACGACACTGTCTACGGCCTCGTCGGCAGCAGCGTCATCAGCTTCAAGGACGTGCTGGGCGACCAGGAGATCACCCTCCTGCTGGACGTCTTCGGCAACATCTCCGACTCGAACTTGATGGCGGCCTACACGCGGCGCACGCGGCGGCTCAACTGGCGCACCGGGGCCTACAGCTTCCTCAGCTACTACCAGACGCGCATCGGCAGCTTCGGCGAGTACTTCCCCAGCGACCGCCTCGCGCTCGAGTGGCGGCGCGGCGGCTTCTTCTCGGCGAGCTATCCCTTCAGTCTCTTCATGCGCCTGGATGCCGACCTCAACGTCCTCTACGCGAAGCGGGAGTACTACGAGGGGCTCGATCCCTGGGGCCGGCCGATTCCCCTCAGCGACACAACTCGCGATCCAGTTGAGAAGCGCCTGCTCGCGCAGCCGAGTCTCTCCCTCGTCTACGACGACGCGCTCTTCGACTACCTCGGCCCCGTCAAGGGCAGTCGCTGGGCGCTGAGCGCCGGCTACGCCCACGACCTCGGTACCGGCGAGCCCGTCGCCCGCTGGGTGGGCTACCTGGACTGGCGCCGCTACCTGCTCGGTCCGGCGGGCCACAGCCTCGCCCTCCGCCTGACCGCGCGCGGCAGCGAGGGCGTCGATCCCGTCTACTTCTACCTCGGCGGGCCCTACGATCTGCGCGGCTACGACTACCTCGAGTTCGCCGGCACGCGCAGCGCCCTGGCCAGCGTCGAGTGGCGCTTCCCCTTCATCAACGCGATCTACCTGGGCGGACCGCTGCCCCTGGCCTGGGGCGGCATCGGCGGCAGCGTCTTCGCCGATCTTGGCGGCGCCTGGACCGGGGACGACTTCCGCGTCTTCCTGCCCGACGAGGCGCCGCAGCTCGCCGATCTGCGCGCGGATGTCGGCTACGGCTTCCGCATCAACCTCGGCGGTTTCCTGCTGCTCTGGGACATCGCCTGGCCGACGGATCTCGATCGGCTGGGCGCGCGGCGCAGCCACTTCTCGATCGGCGCGCAGTTCTAGGGTCAGCGCCGGGAAAAAGGCCTTCCCCGGCGGCGGCGGGCTCCGTATTGTTGCCCAATCCCGTCCACCGTCGCCTGACGCCGGAGCGCTCGTGACCCCACTCAGCCTCAATCCGCCCCAGGAGGCTGCCGTTGCCCACGGCGAGGGGCCCTGCCTGGTCATCGCCGGCGCCGGCAGCGGCAAGACCCGCGTCCTCACCGAGCGCATCCAGCGCCTCGTGCGCGAGGGCACGCCGCCCTGGCGCATCCTCGGCTTCACCTTCACGAACAAGGCCGCCGGCGAGATGCGCCGCCGCCTCGAGACCAGCCTCGGCGAGGCGGCGAGCCGGCTCTGGCTCGGGACCTTCCACGCCACGGGCGTGCGCATCCTGCGCCGCGAGGGGGAGCGCCTCGGCCTCGCGCGCGACTTCGGCATCTACGACGCCGAGGACCAGCTCGCCCTGCTCAAGGGCGTGATCAAGGAGCTCGCTCTGCCCGAGGGCAGCCTGACGCCGCCGGCCGCGCGCGCGGCGATCGAGCAGTACAAGAACCAGCTCCTGGCGCCGGAGGAGGCGGCGGCCCTCGCCCAGGGCTATCGCGACAGCCTCGCCGCCCGCGTCTACGCGGCCTACCAGAAGGGCCTCGCGCGGGCGCAGGCCCTGGACTTCACGGATCTCATCGCCCTGCCGGTGCGCCTCTTCGGCGACGATGATGCCGCCCGGGCGCGCTGGGCGGAGCGCTTCGACTTCGTCCTCGTCGACGAGTTCCAGGACACGAACCCGCTCCAGATGCAGTTCATCGAGCACCTGGCCAGCGCGAGCGGCAACCTCTTCGCGGTGGGGGATGACGACCAGTCCATCTACGGCTGGCGGGGTGCGGACATCCGCCACATCCTCGACTTCGAGCGGGAACACCCGGGGGCGGCGGTGATCCGGCTCGAGCAGAACTACCGCTCGACGCGGCCGGTTCTCGAGGCGGCCAATGCGGTCATCGCGCACAACCGCAAGCGCAAGGGCAAGGCGCTCTGGACCGCGCGCAGCGAGGGCCAGCCCGTGCGCGTGCAGACCCTGCTCGACGAGGAGGAGGAGGCGGAGGCCGTGGCGAGGCGCATCCGCAGCCTGGCCGCGCTCGGGACGCCGCTGGGCGGCTTCGCCGTGCTCTACCGCACACACGCCCAGAGCCGCGCGCTCGAAGCGGCGCTGGCGCGCAGCCGCCTGCCCTACCAGATCATCGGCGGCACGCGCTTCTACGATCGCAAGGAGGTCCGCGACCTGCTCGCCTACCTCAAGGTGGCGGCCAACCCCGCCGACACGGTGAGCTTCGAGCGCATCCTCAACGTGCCGCCCCGCGGCATCGGCAAGACCACCGAGGCGCGCCTGGCCGCCCTCGCGCAGAGCGAAGGCATCGCGCCGGGCCTCCTGGTGACGGCCTTCCCCGAACAGCTCGCCGCGCTGCCCGACGCCAGCGGCAAGCGGCTCGCCGAGTTCGGCCGCCTCCTGCTCTCGCTCTCGCCGCGACCCGAGCTCGACGCCGCACCCGAGGTGCTCGAGCGCCTGCTCGAGAAGGTGCCCTACCTCGAGTACCTCGCCGAGGGCGATCCCCTGCAGGCCGAGACGCGCCGCGAGAACGTGGCGGAACTCCTGAGCGCCGCGCAGGCCTTCCTCGAGGCGCGCCTGGCCGAGGCCCTGGGCGCGGCGGCGCTGCCCGTCGACGCGGAGGCCGGTCCCGCTGCGGAGCCCCGCCTCGGCCAGCCGGGCTCCCTGCGCGATTTCCTCGCCGAGGTGGCCCTGGTCGCCGACATCGACAAGCACCGCGAGGGCGCCGAGCTGGTCACCCTGATGACCCTGCACAACGCCAAGGGCCTGGAGTTCGACACGGTCTTCATCTGCGGCGTCGAGGAGCAGCTCCTGCCGCACGCGCTGAGCGCCGGCAGCGAGGACGACGGCGAGGTCGAGGAGGAGCGCCGCCTCTTCTACGTCGGTCTGACCCGCGCCGAGAACCGGCTCTGGCTGACCCACGCCCTCAATCGCCGCCGCTTCGGCGATCTGCTGCCCGCCGCACCCAGCCGCTTCCTCGCCGAGCTGCCGGCGGAGTGGGTAGAGCGCGAAGGCGAGGCGCTGCTGGCGCGCGCGGAGCTGCCCCCGGCCGGCCGCGATCGCTGGGGCGGCTGGAGCGGCCGCGGAAACCGCAGCGAGACGCCCGCCGCGCCTCGCCGCTGGGACCCGCGCCGGGCACCGCGCCTGTCCGCCCGCGCCACGGACGAGTTCGCCCAGGACGGCGGCGAGGATTTCGCGAGCGAGTTCCAGCAGGACCCGGAAGCGAGCGGCCTGCGCGTGGGCATGCGCGTCGCGCATCCCAGCCTCGGCACGGGCACGGTGCACAAGCTCGAGGGCGGGGGCGAGGAACTGCGGGTGATCGTTCTCTTCGACGGCAAGGGGCCGCGCAAGCTGCTCGCGCGCGTCGCGGGCCTGCGGCCGCTCTAGGCGACCGCCCAGGCAGGGGACGGAGGCATGAAGATCGACCGCGCGCTGCTGCTCCACCTCGAGGCGCTCTCGCGGCTCGCGCTGAGCGAGGACGAGCGCGCGGCGATGGCGCGCGACCTCACCCGCATCCTCGATTACGCCGAGGCGCTCGCCGATCTGCCGCCGGGGACCGAGGCGCCGGCCCTCGCGGGGGAGGCCGCGCCCGCTCTCCGCGACGACGCACCCGGCCCCTCGCTGCCGCCGGCCCTCCTGCTCGCGCTCGCGCCGGAGCAGGAGGCCGGTCACTATCTGGTGCCGCCGGTCCTGCCGCCGTCGCGCGTGGGCGAGAGCGAAACGCCGTGATCGCCGGCCTCGACCTCGGCGGCGCCCGCGCGCGCCTCGCGGCCGGCGAGTCCAGCCGCGAGGAGCTCTGGACAGCCCTCGCCGAGCGCTGCGACCGCCACGACGCCCGCCTTGCTTGCTTCCGCCACCGCGCCCCGATGCCCTCCTGCCCGAGCGCGGTAAACGATTCTATTCTAATGGGTTTGCCGTTTGTCCTGAAAGATAACATGAGCTGTGCAGGCACGCCCACGGGCTGCGCGTCCCGTCTCCTCGCCGGCTACGTCTCGCCCTACGACGCGACGGCGGCCGCCCGTCTGGCCGCCGCCGGCGGTGCCTACTTCGGCAAGACGAACATGGACGAGTTCGCGATGGGCTCCTCGGGCGAGCACTCGGCCTACGGCCCGACGCGCAATCCCTGGAACCTGGCCTGCAGCCCGGGCGGCTCGAGCAGCGGCTCGGCGGCGGCCGTCGCCGCGGATCTCGCGCTCTTCGCCCTGGGCAGCGACACGGGGGGCAGCATCCGCCTGCCGGCCGCATTCTGCGGGGTCGTCGGCGTCAAGCCCAGCTACGGCCGCGTCAGCCGCTACGGGCTGGTCGCCTTCGCCAGCAGCCTCGACCAGATCGGACCCATCACGAAGAGCGTGGCCGATGCCGCGCTCATCCTCGAGCTGATCCTGGGCCACGATCCGCGGGACGCGACGAGCCTGCGCGCCCCGGTGCCGCC
>Ga0194127_10007813_pt1 | contig 11656 bp, 10 predicted proteins | sample TA2KigC100mmetaG_FD_148624 | JGI IMG/M metagenome (GOLD analysis project Ga0194127, IMG submission 148624) | Freshwater microbial communities from Lake Tanganyika, Tanzania - TA2015036 Kigoma Deep Cast 100m | ecosystem: Environmental > Aquatic > Freshwater > Lake | place: Tanzania: Lake...
ATTTTCAGTCTGGTCCTCTTATGCGGGCTTCTCAGCTCGCATCTCCCTGAAAAAATAAGGGAAAGGAAAATATGGTAACGGAGAATATATGGAATATATTGTCGTTTCACTTGCCGCGCTTTTCATTTCTGCTCTGACCCTTTTCTCGGGTTTCGGGCTAGGGACATTGTTGATGCCCGTATTTGCGATTTTCTTTCCTCTGGAAATTGCTATCGCATCTACGGCGATTGTCCATCTTGCAAATAATTTGTTGAAAGTTGGCCTCCTGGGCAAGAAGGCGGATAGGGGGGCGGTGTTGTCCTTTGGGATCCCCGGGATTGTCTTTGCCTTATTCGGGGCTTATCTCCTCATTTTGCTATCGGACCTTGCCCCGGTTACCCGGTATTCCATCGATTCAAAGATATTTACGGTTACGCCCATTAAGATGGTCATCGCCGTTCTTATCTTCTTCTTCTCTCTATTTGACCTTCTGCCCTATTTCGAGAAGGTGGCCTTTGCCCGCAAATACCTTCCTTTGGGCGGAGCCCTCTCCGGATTTTTTGGCGGCTTGTCCGGCCATCAGGGAGCTTTACGATCGGCTTTTCTGGTGAAAGCAGGACTTGAAAAGGAAGCCTTCATCGGCACCGGAGTTGTTTGCGCCGTCCTGGTCGATTTGTCGCGTCTCGGGGTCTATGGCCTTTCGATCTTCTCGAAGGGATTTGAAACCCTATCCACCCAAGGGGGAGTGGAATTAGTAACCACCGCCACCCTTGCCGCCTTTTTAGGAACCTATATCGGAACGCGCCTGATTAAAAAGATGACGATGTCCATCATCAAGCAGATGGTCGGTGGAATGCTTTTGCTTCTTGCCATTGCGTTGGGAATCGGATGGATATGATAGAGTTATTTAACCCATATGATTCATAAATTTTCCTAAGGGTAAGGAATCATTAAAATCATAAAATCATTTTTTAAAATAGAAAGCGATGAAAATCCTGCTGGTTGAAGATGATAAAGGGATTGTCCGATTCGTCAAGAAAGGGCTATTGGAGAATTCCTTTTCTGTGGATGTGGCTTATAATGGACGGGAGGGTTTAGAATTGGCACTTTCCAAGCCTTATGACCTCATCCTTCTCGATATCCTCCTTCCTCAAAAAGATGGGAGGGAGATTTTAAAAGAGTTGAGGGAGAAAGGGAATCAGATTCCTGTCATCTTTCTGACAGCTAAAGATAAAGAAAGCGATATCGTCCAGGGTTTAAATTTAGGTGCGGATGATTATATAACAAAACCGTTTTCATTCCATGAATTGCTGGCGAGGATCCGGGCAGTCCTTCGGAGGGAAAACAAGGTTGTTGATGTCCCCTCGAGATTCAAAGTCGCTAACCTCATTTTAGAAACGGATGGACATCGGGTTTTCCGTGACCATATCAGAATCGAACTCACGCCCAAGGAATATGCACTGTTGGAATATTTCGTAAGATATCAAGGGCAAATCATCACACGAACCATGATCTCTGAAAGGATTTTTGATTACCATTTCGATACCTCTACCAATGTCATCGATGTCCATGTCTCTAATTTGAGAAATAAAATTGATAAGAATTTTCAGCCGAAGTTGCTTCATACCGTTAAAGGAGTTGGGTATGTCCTCGAAGACCGGGGGTAATTTTTTCCGGAGAACAGATGTTAAATTGACCCTCTGGTATATCCTGACCTTCCTTCTCTCTGCCATCATCATCTGTGGATTTCTCTATTTTCGCTTAAGACATCAGCTCGTTAAGGAGGTCGATCGTTTCATTCTGGATGAGATAAAGGAATTGGGAGAGGTCTTGGCTAAGAATCCCAATGATAAGGGTGTATTGAAAAGTTTTGAAAATCATGTAGAGGTGAGGACTCTTTACCCTATCTATTTTCGAGTCCTGATGGGGAATGGGGATAACTTTTACAGTTCAAGTAAATTCGAGGAAATCGGATATGTGCCAGATGACCGTACCTGGAACAACGTTCGAAATGGCAAGGAGTTGAGGGAAAACATTCGACCACCGGGAAGGAGGCAACCCTATCGAGTCATTACCACCTTTCTCCCCATTCAGGCCCACCCAGGATTTATTATCCAGATGGGAACTCACCTCAAGTTTGTAAGGAAAAGTCTCTCCAATTTTAAAAGTAATATGCTCATCACTTTTCCTATCCTGATCCTTTTAGGCTCATTGGGGGGATGGTTTTTAGCGAGAAAATCTCTGTCTCCCATTGGTTACATTGTTTCCAGGGCAAAAAATATCACCTCTGAGAATCTTAGCGAAAGACTCATTTCAAAGGAGACTGGTGATGAGATGGATGACCTCATCCAGACGATCAATGGAATGATCGCCAGATTGGATGCTTCGTTTAAACGGATGACTGAATTTATCGCGGATGCTTCCCATGAACTGAAAACTCCCCTTTGCGCCCTGGAAGGGGAAGCCGAGGTTTTGCTTTCGGGAAGGAGAAGCCCCGAGGAGTATCAAGAAGGCCTCGCCCATTTTTTAGAACAATTTGGGAATATGAACCGGATGATCAATGATTTGATTCTTCTTTCCAAATTCGATTCCCGCCAGGCGGAGCTGAAAATGGCCCCTCTTCGGTTGGACCTCTTGCTTAGAGATATTTCCAACCTTTTTAAGGTTCTGGCCGAGCAAAAGAATATAGATTTAATTATGGAGACCCTTCCAGAAGTGACCATGATGGGGGATAAGAATCGCCTTCAACAGCTTTTCACTAATTTAATTGATAATGCCATTAAGTACACCTCGAAGGGATCTATTCAAGTAACTTTAGAGAGAAATGAAAGAAATGTGATTGTCAGAATCAAGGATACAGGAATTGGAATCCTCAGAGAAGAGCAAGAAAATATCTTCAAGCGTTTCTATCGGGTGGATAAGTCCCGATCGAGGGAGACCGGCGGTGTGGGATTAGGACTGAGCATCGCCGAATGGATCGCACACGCCCACCATGGAAGGATCGAGGTCGAAAGTGAGTTGAATAAGGGGTCAACCTTCACCCTTTATCTACCCATCCAAAAATCCTAAACATCCCAACCTTAAGAAATCTTCATCTTCATTTAATCTGCCATTAATCTTCTTGATTTATAATGATCAAATTATTTTTAAAGGAAATATTTCTGATGGGACTCAATCGAGGGTTGTTGATTACCTTTCTCGGAGGCAGCCTTTTTATCCTCTTCTTCAATCTGTGGGGAAGGACTCTGGTGATGATGAAGCACAACCGTTATGCCGAGGTTGCAAAAGAAATGATTCAATCCGGAGACTGGGTTGTCCCCCGTTTTAACGGAGAAATCTATCTGCATAAACCCCCGTTCTTATTCTGGTTGATCGCTCTTCCGTCAAACATCTTTGGGTCTGTCACTCCTTTTCTGGCAAGGCTCCCTTCCGCCTTCTTCGCTTGGATTGGAGGAATTGTGGTTTATCTATGGGGCCGAAAAATCTGGGGCGGAGAACGATATGGCTTGATCTCCGCTGGGGTTTTGATTTCCTCTCACCTCTATTTCTGGCAGGGACGGATTGCCAGGACGGATATGGTATTTTCAGTGCTGGTTCTTCTTTCGCTTTACTTTTTTTACTTAAGGTACCATGAGGATACCCCTGATTCACCCTCACCCCCACCCTCTCCCGTCAAGAGACTGTGTCGTAATTCCGTTCATGGTTCGAGAGCCTCACCACGAACGGACTACGACATGTTAAAAATCAATCATTTAGCTGTTCGTCCTGAGCCCTTCGACTCACCGTTCGTCCTGAGCCTGTCGAAGGATGAACGGTTCGCTCAGGACAGGCATGTCGAAGGGCGAATGACTAATTACGACACAGTCTCCAAAGGGAGAGGAAGACATAGGAATTATCTTTTAACTGGCCTCTCCTTTCTCTCGATGGGTTTGGCAGGGATAACCAAGGGGCCCGTTGGCTTGCTCCTCCCATTATCGGTCATGACATTGTTCCTTTTGGTGAAAAGAGAATTAAGACTTCTTATCCGAAGGGACTTCCTCTCAGGATATTTTGTGATGACCTTCGTTTTGGGTGCATGGCTTGTGCCATTTCTCTCCCATGTGGGATGGGATCAAGCTTTGGAGGTTTGGCAAGAAACAAAGATCCTCACCCGCCAGGAACCATTCTATTTTTACGGATATAGGATCTGGATTGATTTTGCCCCCTGGTCTCTTTTTCTCCCCTCCCTTTTTATTTATTACTGGAGAAAAGAAAGGAATCAAGACGAAAAATTTCTGATTCTGTGGTTCTTTGGTCTATTTTTCTTTCTCACCCTGTTCCCGTTCAGAGCTTCAAAATATCTATTGCCTGTTTTCCCGGCATTAGCCCTATTAATGGGAGGGTTTTGGAAAAACAGATCTACCACCCTCTTTTGGGTACTCTTCCTTTGTGCGATCACAGTTTGGCATGGATATGAATTTAAATTGGTCCAGGGAAATGAGAATCGCTCTCGGGGGATTTTGATTGAAAAGGAGTTAAGACCATTCCGGAGAGATATTTTTTTCGCCTATCGGATGGATATCGATATCCTTGGGAAAATCAATTTTTATGGGGATACCGTCATTCCACAAGTGAATAGAATCAAAGATTTGAAGCGGGAAATAGGAGGGGAAAAGGAAATCCTTATCATTACACCTCAAAGGGTGATCGAAGATTTGATTCAAGAAGGCTTCCACATAACCCCTGTTAAGATCATTGAACATAAGGATACGAGCTTTATATTGGGCAAGATTCAGTGATGACAAGTGCTATGGATTTAAATTCTAAGAAACTTTTCCTTGCCATTTTGCTGCTGGTAGGAGCGCTCATATTTTTATTCAATCTCGGGGGGCGGGATCTCTGGGAGCCGGATGAGACCCGGTATGCTGTGGTGGCCCGAGAAATGAGGGAAAGCGGGAATTGGATTTTGCCTCACCTCAACGGGAAGATTTATGCGGAGAAACCTCCTCTCTTTTTCTGGCTGGTCAACTTCTCTGTCTTCTTTTTGGGAGAGGATTCTGAACTGGCTAATCGCCTTCCTTCAGCTTTAGCTGGATTTTTGACCATGATCATCACCTTCTTTCTCGGTAAGAGACTTTATAATGCGAGAGCAGGATTTTTCTCTGCTTTGATTTTAGCCACCTGTTTTCTATTCCCGCAGTTGTCAAGATGGATGATGATGGACTCCCTTTTTACGCTTTTCTTTCTCATTACACTTTTTTATTTTTATCTCGGCTACGAAGACGAGAAAGGGCAGCAAAAATATTATTTTATGGCCGGCTTTTTTATGGGTTTGGGGACCCTGACCAAGGGTCCGATTGCCTATCTCCCTATTTCCATTCTCCTGCTCTATTCATTTATCCAAAAAGATCCGAAGAAAACTTGGAATTTGAATTTATTCTACGGTTTCATCATCTCCCTTGCAGTCGTATTGATTTGGTTCATACCGGCCTGTTGGATAGGGGGCGAAGCTTACAGAGATAAAATTCTTTTTGGACAAACCCTTGGAAGGCTAATCGAAGGGGGAAAGCATTTTCACGTTAAACCCTTCTTCTTTTATTTTATTCGCTTCCCTTTGGAATTTTTTCCATGGACCATCTTTTTACCATCTGTTTTTGTTTTTGCATTGAAAGATGTTAAGAGTAGAGACAAAAAATTCCTTCTGGTCTGGTTTATCACAGTCTTTCTATTCTTTACCCTATCCAAAGGGAAAAAAGATAATTATATCCTTCCCCTTTATCCGGCTGCTGCACTGCTGGTAGGCGCCTTATGGGATTCCGAATTAGATTCCAACAAGAGATCCAAGAAACTTCTCGCCGGATTGATCTTCTTAACCTCCCTGTTTCTCATGATCTTTATTTTGGCTCTACCGGGGATTCCGAATCGGTCCTATCCTGCCATTGAACCATACCGTTTGTTAGCGTTGGGCATCGTTTCTTATCTATTGGCCGGTTCGCTTCTCTCCACTCTTTTCTTCATGAAAAGGAGGGGATGGGCTTCTCTCATCTGCCTTGCGCTGACGTTCACTTTCTTTCATCTCCACCTTTCCTATGCCCTCCCTCAAAGGCTGAATGACCAGAGGTCGATGAGACCGTTTTCGGAGAGGATTCTTAAAAGAATGGAGAAGGGAGATGAGTTGAAGGTCGTTTTCTTCCGCCCCACCGGGCTCTACTACTATACCCGGAGGCCATTTACCGAAGAGATATGGGATCAGTGCAGGTTTGAAAAGGTTCTTAAATCGTCAAATCGGGTATATTTCGTAATCCAAAAAAGAGATCTCGATCAGCTCAAAAAAGATTTGAGAATCGAAATTTATCCTATCGAGCAGATGAAAGTGGGGCATTGGGATCTCGTGCTTATCTCCAACAGATAAACACGTGAGGTGATCGAAGGGATTATGAGGTTCATAGGGATATTATGAAGGGGCCCAAAATTGAATTGACATGGATTAGAAAATCTCCCCTGGCCCCTCTTTGCCAAAGAGGGGGATGATTCCTCCCTTTAGCAAAGGGAGGTTCGGAGGGATTTTATAAAATGAGTGCCGCTAATATGAGACAGCTAATAATAACAATAAAACACAAATGGATTTTGTGGGCCATCCTGTCCATTTTTTCTCTATTTCTCACTTATCTCTGGTGGGTTGTCATTCTATTTTGCCGTGATTATAACAGCATCCCTTCACATCACATGATCGGGAACAGACTCGCCAATGTTGCCGCATTAAAAGAAGAGGGGGTACCGTTCTCTTTTCTGGTGGTGGGTGATACGAGAGGAAGCGAGGCGGCGGAAACGTTGATCGAAATGGCATTAAAGAAAGATCGTTCTTCCTTTATGGTCATTTTAGGGGATTTTGTCAAAAAACCTGATATCTGGAACCATCACTTTTTTTTAACAGAGATGACCGCTGAGATCAAACCACCTTTCCCAGTATTCCTTGTTTCTGGGAATCATGATATTGATTATAGCGGTTCAAAGATAAAGAGAATTGACCGAAGGGTGACGCCGGAGATTTATGAATCTCTTTATGGGGCAAGAAATTTTGATTTCATCTTTAACGATTGCCTGTTTATCATCTGCGGAGTTGATTTGAGATCGCCGGCCCTTTATTTGGACTACCTCCACGATACTCTATCGCAAAAAGGAAAAGGGAAAAAACATATTTTTGTCTTTATTCACTACCCACCGAAAGGTTTGGCTCAACATATCAAAGGGTCTCTCCCTATCCCAAGAGAGGAGGAGTTCTTTGCTTTATTAGAGAATTTTAAGGTGACCGGATGCTTCTTCGGAGATTACCATGGCCATTGGAGAGGGCAAAGAAAAGGGGTTAACCTGATCGTTTCAGGTGGCGGCGGACATCTAAAACCATCACAACCGGAATGGGGTAAATTCCATCACATCTTGAAGATTACCGTTGAATCCGATAAGTTCGTTGAGGAGATCATCGCGATTCAGGAACAGTTTGAATTAGAGGACGAATTTGAGGAGTGGGTTTTTACAAACATATTTCCTATCCTCGGAACCTCAGTGATTGTCTATTATCTGATCTTTGTTGGTTTTGTAACCATTATTGGATACTGCCTATTCAAACTTACCAAAGCCATCCGATTCTTAGGTTGAAATCATCCAGTCACTGGTTTAATATAGGTTAGCTACTTACACCAAAAATCTGAGAATTTTCTATAACATCAAAACAATAAAAAGTTGTCATGCCGAACTTGGTTCGGCATCTCGTTTTGTTCAAAAGAAAGAGATCCTGAAACAAGTTCAGGATGACAGGTCTGGGAAATTTAAAATATCTTTGGTTAGCTTTTAAGGCTGGGATAAAGGTGAGGGAGAGATTGTCAAGTTTATTGCATCGCCCATCAGGGCAGGTGGGATTTCTTCTCATTTTCTGTTTTATCCTCTTTTTTGTCAACCTGAGCCAATGGGACCTCTGGAGTCCGGATGAACCTCGTTACGCACAGGTGGCCAGAGAGATGGTCAGCGGAGGAGATTGGATTCTGATGCATTTTAACGGGCAGATGTATGCCGATAAACCCCCTCTCTTTTTTTGGCTGATCGCTTTTTCATCTTTTCTCTGGGGTGGGTTTAATTCCTTTGCTGTTCGATTCCCTTCTGCATTTTTTGGAACCCTTGCCGTCCTGCTTACCTTTCTTATCGGGAAAAAGCTTTATTCTTCACGCATGGGTTTTATCTCCGGGCTCATTCTTGCCACAAGCCATGAATTTGCTTATCTCTCGACAAGGGCCAATATTGACGCCACGCTCACATTCTTCACCACTCTTTCTCTACTCTGTTTTTTAGAATGGTATCGAGGTAATCCCCCTCACCCTTGCCCTCTCCCCCAAGGGGAGAGGGAGGATGTGGGGGGTTGCCCTCTCCCCAAAGGGGAGAAGGAGAATGGAGCGGATTCCCCTTTTCTTCAAGAGAAGCAGGAGGGTAAGAAATCTCTCGTCATTTATGGGTTCTATATTGGGATGGCGTTAGCGACTCTATCAAAAGGGCCTGTGGGGTTTATTCTTCCCCTTTTAGTCGGGTTTGCCTTTCTCGTCATCCAAAAGGATTGGAATGGCATCAGGAGGATGAAACTTTTGCAGGGTATGATTCTGTTCGTCATCATCGTTCTCGCCTGGTATGTTCCAGCTCTGTTAAAAGGAGGGAAAGAATATTTTGATGAAACGATCATGCTCCATACGGTTGACCGTTTCGCGAAAGGGTCAAGCCATATCCGACCTTTTTACTATTATCTTTACAACTTTCCAGGTGATTTCTTACCCTGGATTCTTTTTCTGCCGGCGGCCATTGTCTATGGGTTCTCCGGAAGGAGAGCGGGAATCAAGAGAGAGTTTCTTTTCCTGTTCGTATGGTTTGTGGTGATATTTATCTTCTTCTCTTTTTCCAAGGGGAAAAGGGGGCTTTATCTTTTACCTCTTTTTCCGGCGGTCTCTTTAATGGTGGGGAAATGGTGGGACGATATTCTATCAGCCTCAATCAATAATATTAATGACCGATGGTTTTCGATTCCTCTATGGATATTTTCGGGATTGCTTTTTGGTCTGGGAGTAGGTATTCCCTGGGTGGTTTCAACGAAATTTCCATCCTACCTGTCTTACAGTATTCCCATTGCTTTTCTTTTCATCGGTGGGGCCATTACCCTGTTTATTCTTTATCGGCTCAGGTATCGGGCGGCCATATTCTTTCTTATTTTTGGGATAATGGGGGGCGGGGTCTTTTATGCACAGAGGGTCATCTTTCCAATCATCAACCCTTATAAATCTGCCCGCTTCATCTCGCAGGAAGTCACGTCAAGGGTTCAACCCGGAGAGACACTGGCCGCCTACAACATTCCAGTCATTGCGCCTTATAATTATTATACGGGGATCGTGCCCATCTTGGAGATAGAGATAGAGAAGAGAGAAGAATTCAACCGCTTTCTGCAATCTGAGAAGAGGGTATTTTGTCTCATGAAATTCAGGGACTTATCTCAAATTCAAGTTATGGAGGGTAGGCCGAAATATGAGTTGATTGCCCGGCGAAACGTCGGCGGCGATGATATTGTTTTGATTTCGAATAAATAACTTTAGAAAAATAACCTAATCCCAATTATCTTAAGCAAGGTTAGGATTAAAGAGATTATCGTTTAACGGTGACGATACTCGTATCGAAGCACGAGGCTCGAAGTTTGAATTTCGAGTCTCCAGCAACGATATGCGAGCATCGATACGAGCTTCGACAACGATAAACGGTGGTTAGGGTCGTTGCCGTTAGACGAAACCCGTATTTTCTGAACAATGATGAATCCTACTCAATCCGTTGAAATATCGGTGGTGGTGCCTGTCTTTAATGAGGAGGAGAACCTTCCTGTCTTGATTCCCAAGTTGGTGCAGGTTTTAAATCCACTCGGTTTATCTTATGAGATGATCTTTGTGGATGATGGGAGTTCGGATGGAAGTCGAAGAATCCTCAGGGAAATGGCCTCTAAATATCCTTCACTCCGAATCATCGGACTAAAAAAGAATCGGGGTCTGAGCACGGCGCTTCTTGCAGGGATGAGGGAGGTTCGGGGAGGCACGATCGTCACACTGGATTCCGATCTCCAGAATGACCCGGAGGATATTCCCAGGTTGTTAAGTTACTTAGATCGATATGACATGGCCACAGGGTGGCGCCAGAAAAGGGATGACCCCTGGCTGAGGAGGATTTCCTCGAAAATTGCAAATGCTATTCGCAACCGGTTAAGCGGAGAAGAAATTTATGATAGCGCCTGCACCCTGAGGGCCTTCAAGCGGGAGTGCATCAAGGAGATCCCCGTATTTAACGGAATGCACCGGTTTCTTTCAACCCTGGTCAAGATGAACGGGTACCGAATCATCGAGGTGCCGGTTTTGCACCATCCCAGAAAATTCGGGAAGGCGAAGTATAATATACGAAATCGTGCCGTTCGTGCTTTCATGGACCTCTTAGGCGTAAGATGGATGAAGGCCCGTAGGATTAACTTTGAGATAGAAGAAAGGATTTGATATGGATAGTCTTCCGTTGCTTGGATTTGCTTCTGATTTTATTAGAGATCTCTCAATCAGATATCCCAAGTTTCAGTTGGATTTCTGGCTCATCTTAGGATTCTTTGGGCAGGCCATGTTTACCATGCGGTTCGTCGTCCAATGGATTGCTTCTGAGAAAAGAAAAGAGAGCGTCATTCCGATTGCCTTCTGGTATTTTAGCTTGGGCGGAGGATTGATTGTCCTCTTTTATGCAATTCATCGGATGGATCCGGTTTTCATCCTGGCCTATCTGCCCGGGAATTTCATCTATTTCAGGAACCTCTGGTTCATTTACAAAAAGAAAAAAATTTCTCCGCCAGCATCCGCGTGAGAAACCTTCAATTCGAAGAGATAAGGAGTGGTTCATGAGCAAAAAGATTCGAAGAATTCCATTATTCATCGGAGCGGTTCTATTGATTCTCTTTGCGAAGCCTTACCCGGCCGGAATCATCATTGGACTGATTCTCATCTTCCTGGGAGAGTTGATCCGCATCTGGGCGGCAGGACATCTTCAGAAGAACGAGATGCTCACCATGAGCGGGCCTTATTCCTATGTGAAGAATCCCCTCTATATCGGCTCCATCCTGATCACAGCAGGTTTCTGCATCCTGGCAGACAATATCTACCTCCTGGCAGCGGCCTTCTTTATGTTCTGCTTCCATTATATTCCTTATAAAAAGAGGGTGGAGGGAGACCGCCTCAAGAGAATCTTCGGGAGTCAATATGAGGATTATGATGAGAAGGTTCCGGAGTATCTCCCCCGATGGACTCCCTATCCTCACGAAAAAGTGTCCTGGCAATTCAAGTGCTTTATTGAAAATAGCGAAGAAGGAATTTTCCTGATGATTCTTGCAGGGATTATATTGATTTTGAACAGACCCTTCTGGGGAAGTATTTTTTAGATTGCGGATTTCGGAATGCCGATTGCGGAATAGCAGAGAGCATGAAAAGGACCACAGACCGTAAAGATATCGAAAAGCATTCAACCCTCCTCGTCAAAGGACGGTTTGGGAAACCTGACTTGAACCGGGTTGAGATTGATGGCCAGACCTTTATGGTTAAAGATGTCCGGAGAAGAAATTTCTTCTTACGGTGGACATTAGGACTCTGGTTGAAAA
>Ga0194127_10007815_pt1 | contig 11653 bp, 8 predicted proteins | sample TA2KigC100mmetaG_FD_148624 | JGI IMG/M metagenome (GOLD analysis project Ga0194127, IMG submission 148624) | Freshwater microbial communities from Lake Tanganyika, Tanzania - TA2015036 Kigoma Deep Cast 100m | ecosystem: Environmental > Aquatic > Freshwater > Lake | place: Tanzania: Lake...
CTCTCAGGGGTCCCTGCGGCTCAACCCGGCGCCGCGAATCGCCGACCTCCGGTCGGCGCGGCGCCGCGAAGCCCTCGTCTTCAGACGAGGGTCGTTCACTTGTTGCCTCCCCCCCCACGCCCGGCCGATTGACGTCGCGCGCCCGGCGGCGGCTTCAACGCCGCCGCGCGAGGGCGGGGGGGGGCTCCCTCGCGACTACTTGCCCTTCCCGGCAGGCGCCTCGGCCTTCTTCTCGGCACCCGCCGCCGGGGCAGCGCCCTCGGCCGCCGGAGCCTCGCCCTCGGCCGGAGCCGCCTCGCCCTCGGCCGCCGCGGCCTCCTCGACCTTCTCGGCCTTCGGCATGCGGACGGTGATGGCGGCGCGGTCCTTCACGAAGACCGGCCGCGTCCCGGCCGGGTAGGGCAGATCGGACAGCAGCATCGCCTGGTTGAGCTGCAGCGGCGTGACGTCCACGACGATCGCCTCGGGCACGTCCGGCGCCTTGCAGCGGACCGAGACCTCGCGCAGGGCGATGTTCAGCACGGCGCCGACCTTCTCGCCCTCGGACCGGCCCGTCGTGCGGATCGGCACCTTGATCGTCATCTCGGTGGACTCGTCGACGATCTGGAAGTCGCAGTGCTCGAGCGCGCGCTTCACCGGGTGGATCTGGTACTCGCGCACGATGGCGAGGCACTCGTCCTTCCCGTCCTTCTTCTCGATCTCCAGGCGGACGACCGTGTTGATCGCGCGCGGCCCGGTGAGCACGCCGACGATGGTCTTCGGGTCCACGACGAGCGGCCGCGCGGCCGTGCCCTGGCCGTAGATCACGGCGGGCAGGTACCCGAGCTGCCGCACCTTGCGCGCGAACCCCTTGCCCTTGAACGGCCGATCCTTCGCCCTCACCACCGGGTAGTCCATCTGGCGTCCTCCATCACTGCAACCGGGTCAAACTGCGGGTGTTTCCGGCAACCGACCGGGCCCGCGCACCCGGGTGCGCGCCTCGAAAGGCGGGAACAGATAGCACCGGCGGCGGCCGGCGTCAAGCTGAACGGGCTCTGGACTCCGATGTATCCCCGCAAACCGGGCGCGCCGGGCCGCGGGCCAGATGTGAGGCCCGCTGGCCCGACGCCCGCCGCGCACGCAACTACCCGACTCCCTTCGGCTGCCGATCATGAGGGGATTCCTCAGGAACAGACTGCCCCAGATCGTCGGGCCCCGGCGGGCACGGGTTCCGGGTCGGGTACGGTACAGGGGCGCAGGGGTTATGATCCGGCGCGCGAGAGCGGGGCGAACCGCCCCCGGGAGGACGCATGCTCGAGGCAGGCTTCGCGAAGGTCGAGTTCACGCCGTCGGGCCGCTTCCCGCTGGCCGGATACGCGCACTGGTCCGAGAGGCTGTCGGACCGGGTCCGCGACCCGCTGTTCGCCCGCGCCCTTGCCCTGCGGGAGGACGGCCGGACCGCGGTCCTGGTCGCCTGGGACCTGCTGCTGGTGACGCAGGAGATGGGGGCCCTCCTGCGCGACCGGCTGGCGCAGACGGGCGCCGAGGTCGTGGCGCACGCGACCCACACGCACTCGTCGCTCGGAGGGCTGTGGGGGTCGTTCCTCGCGCGCCGGTTCATGGGCGCGCCCCGGCCATGGGCCCTGCCGCACGTCCTGGACGCGGCCGAGCGCGCCGCGCGCGCCGCGATCGCGGGCCTCGCCCCGGCCGCGCCGCGTGCCGCGTCCGCGCTGCTCCCGGGCCTGAACGGCAACCGCCGCGACCCGGCCGGCCCGAAGGACGAGGAACTGTCGGTCCTGCGGCTGGTGCGCGAGTCGGACGAGGCGATCGTCCTGAGCTACTCCGCGCACCCGGTGATCGTGGGCGAGCGCGACCACCGAGCCGCGTCGGCCGACTTCCCGGGCGAGGCCTGCCGGCTGCTGGAGCGCGACGTCGCGTTCGCCATGTTCGTGCAAGGGTCGCTCGGCGGCGTGGACGTGCTGTTCCCCGACGACAAGTCGCTGTCCGCGGACCGGAACCTCACCATGATGGCCGCGCCGCTCGCCTCGTCCGCGCTGAACCTCGCCCGCCAGGCGCCGCCGCCCGCGGGCGGGTCCGGCGGCTCGTCGGGCGGCTCGTCCGCCGGGTCGCCCGCCGGGCCGTCCGGCGCCTCCTCCGGCGACCGCCCGCTCCTCGCCCACGCCTCGGCCGATCTCGTGCTCGGCCCGCCCGATTCGCGGCCCGCGTTCGACGACGAGGTCTGGCGCGGTCGCCTGGACCTGCCCCTGCGCGCCCTGTTCAACGCGCTGGTGCGGTCCGTGCCGCGGACCGTCCCGATCCAGGCGCTGCGGGTCGGCGACTTCGCGGTCGTCGGGACTCCGGCCGACCTCGGCGTCGGCGTCGGCCTCGCGATCAAGGCGGCCGCGCGGGCCGCCGGCATCCCGGTCCCGGTCGCCGCGTCGCAGACCGACGGCTACGTCGGCTACGTCCACCCCCGCGAGGCCTACGCGCGCGTCCCGCCGCCCGGGTCGTGCCGCGAGATGGCGGTCTACGAGAACGCCATGAACTTCTTCGGCCGCGGGACCGCGGATCGGATCCTCGACGCGGCCCGGGCGGCGATCGGTGGGATTGCACGCGGTTGACAGCCCCCCGGCCCCGCGCTCTAATCGCCGCGACAGACGCCCGCGAAAGGAGGTCGGAACGTGCCTGCGCTGACAGCGGCCGTGGACTGCGGGATGACGTCCGTGAAGTTCTACCCGTACCTGTGCGGCGGGTCCTCGGCCCCCCACTGGAACCCGGACGCGACCGGCGCGTTCCTGAGGCTCCGCGACCGGCACGGCCCCGAGTGCATGGCCCGCGCCGTGGTCGAGGGGGTCTCGCTGGAGACGCGGCGGATCGTGGAGCCGCTCGCGGCGTCGGGGCTCGGGGCGGCCGAGGTCCGCACCACCGGCGGCGGCGCCATGGTCGGGGCGTGGAACCGGGTCCTCGCCGACGTCCTCGGCGTGCCGGTCGCGGTGCCGTCGCACCTGGACGCCGCGATGCTCGCCGCGGCCGGGGCGGGCGCGCACCCTTCGGTCGCGGCCGCCTCCGCCGCCATGGCGCGCGCCGAACGCCGGATCGATCCGGACCCGGACCGCCACGCCCTGTACGACGACCTGTACGGACGGTACCGCGACGTCCGGGAGGTGCTGGAGCGTCACGAGGTATACTCGCTGGCAGGTCGAGGCGGACGGACCCCCAGCGGGGGGGTGTAGCGGATGGAGGATCTGTTCCGGCGTCTCCTGGAGTTCACGCGGGACGGCGTGTACCGGTACGGGTTCGACAGCGGCCGCATCCTGGTCGCGAACCGCGGGCTGGTCCGCATCTTCGACATGCGGTGCGAGCCCGAGGAGCTGGTCGGACGCTGCCTTCGGGATCTGATGGTCTACACCGAGCGCGAGGGCTCGGTCCGCAAGGCGCTCGAGGAGCACGGGGAGATCCACGGGTTCGAGTACCACTTCAGGACGCTCACCGGCCAGGACCGGTGGGTCCTCCACGACTCGTTCGTCGTCGACGACCCGGAGACCGGCACGCGGGTCGTCGAGGCGATCGTCAAGGACATCACCGAGCGGAAGCTCGCCGAGCAGGCGATCGAGAGCGAGCGGGCGTGGCTGGAGGTCACGCTGACCAGCATCGGCGACGCGGCGATCGCGACCGACGAGGAGGGCCGGGTGGTGTTCATGAACCCGGTCGCCCGGGAGCTGACCGGCTGGACCATGGACGACGCCCGCGGCCGGCCGGTCGAGGAGGTCTTCCGGATCGTGAACGAGCGCACGCGCAACCCGGTCGAGAGCCCGGTCGCGCGGGTGCTTCGGGACGGCATCGTCGCGTGGCTCGCGAACCACACGGTCCTGATCCGGCCGGACGGGGCCGAGGTCCCGATCGACGACAGCGGCGCGCCGATCCGCGACCACGCGGGCAGGATGCAGGGCGTCATCCTCGTGTTCCGCGACATCTCGGAGCGGAAGCAGGCCGAGGACGCACTGCGGCGCGCGGAGGAGGGGCGTCGCGCTCTCCTGGCCGCGATCCCGGACCTGATGTTCCGGATCGGGGTGGACGGGAAGTTCCTGGACTACCACGCGTCCGACGCCTCGAAGCTGGCCGCGCCGCCGGATTCCTTCCTGGGCCGGCACGTGTCCGAATCGCTCCCGCCCTGGCTCGCTTCGGAGACGCACCGGTGCGTGCAGGAGGCGGTCCGGACGGGCGCGATGCAGGTACTCGAGTACCGGTTGCCGCTGCCGACCGGCGAGGTCCGCGACTTCGAGGCGCGCTTCGTCGCGGCGGGGGGGGACTCGGCGATCGCGATCGTCCGGGACATGACCGAGGCCAAGGCGGCCGGGCGCGCGGTCGCGGCGGAGCGCGAGCGTCTCGCGGTGACGCTCCGGAGCATCGGCGACGGCGTGATCACGACCGACCGCGAGGGCCGCGTGGTGCTCGTCAACCGCGTGGCGGAGCAGCTCACGGGCTGGACGCAGGAGGAGGCCGAGGGGCGCGACCTGTCCGAGGTCTTCCACATCGTGAACGAGGAGACCCGCGAGCCGTGCGAGAGCCCGGTCGATCGCGTGCTGGCGACCGGGGGCGTGATCGGGCTCGCGAACGGGACCGTGCTGGTGGCGCGCGACGGCACCGAGCGCGCGATCGCGGACAGCGGCGCGCCGATCCGGGACCCGTCCAGCAAGGTGATCGGCGTGGTCCTCGTGTTCCGCGACCAGACGGACCAGAAGCGGTTCGAGGCCGAGGTGCTGCGCGTCCAGAAGCTCGATTCGATCGGCGTGCTGGCGGGCGGGATCGCCCACGATTTCAACAACCTCCTGACCGCGATCGGCGGGAACGTCGGCCTCGCCCGCATCGACCTCCCCGCCGCGTCGCCGCCGCACGCGCGCCTCGTCGAGGCGGAGAAGGCGCTCGCGCGTGCGCGCGACCTCACGCTGCAACTCCTCACGTTCTCGCGCGGCGGGGTGCCGGTCCGGAAGGCCTCCTCGATCGCCGGCGTCATCCTCGACTCGGTCGGGTTCGCGCTGACCGGGTCGGACGTTCGCTGCGAGATGCGGATGCCGGACGACCTGTGGGCCGTCGAGGTCGACCCCGGGCAGATCAGCCAGGTGATCCACAACCTGATCATCAACGCGGACCAGGCGATGCCCGACGGCGGGGTCGTCCGGGTGGCGGCCGAGAACGTGCAGGTCGGCACCGGCCACCCGTTCCCGGTCAACGAGGGGCGCTACGTGCGCGTCGCGGTGACGGACACCGGGATCGGCATCGCGAAGAAGCACCTGCCGCGCATCTTCGATCCGTACTTCACCACGAAGCAGAGGGGCAGCGGGCTCGGGCTGTCCATCTCGTACTCGATCATCCGCAAGCACTCCGGGTACATCTTCGTCGAGTCCGAGCTGGGCCAGGGCACCACGTTCCGCGTCTACCTCCCGGCCTCGCTCGGGAAGGCGGAGCCCGTCGCGGCCCAGGACGCCCCGATCCACAAGGGCCGCGGCCGCGTCCTGGTGATGGACGACGAGCCGATGATCGTGGACGTGGCTCGCGCGATGCTGGCCCACCTCGGATACGACGTGGAGGCGGCTGGGGACGGCGAGGCGGCGCTCGACGCGTGGCGCAAGGCGCGGCTCGACGGGCGGCCGTTCTCGGCGGTCCTGATGGACCTGACCATCCCGGGCGGGATGGGGGGGATCGAGACGGTGCGGCGCCTTCGGGAGGCCGACCCGTCCGCGCGTGCCGTCGTGTCGAGCGGCTACTCCAGCGACCCGGTGATGTCCGAGTTCCGGCGCTACGGGTTCCGCGGCGTCGTGTCGAAGCCCTACCGCCTCGAGGAGCTGAGCGCGGTGCTCCACCGCGTGATCGTCGAGGACGGAACGCTGGTGTAGGGCGGGGCGGGCTCGCGCACGGAGGCGGGCTCGGGTACGGGGACGGGCGAACCTCTGTACAATGCGGCGGCACCCGGGGGAACGCGTGGACCCGACCGTGCACCACGAGCCCGTCGCGGCCATCGAGGGCCTGCCCACCAACGAGGACCTCGTCCTGATCGGCGAGGGCTGCTCGCTCGCGTGCGGCTTCTGCATGTACGGCCGGGGCAGGGCGGGAATGCCGCTCGCCGCGGCGCTCGACCCCTCGTTCCGCGTCCCCGCGGCGTCCCGCATCACGATCCTGGCCGGTGACGTGCTCCGGCCCGAGATCGCTGGGATCGTGGCCCGCGCGCGGGCGCTCGGCGCCTCGGAGGTGCTCGCCTACGCGCACCCGGGCACGTCGCCGGCGCCGGTCGCGGACCTCGCCGCGGCGGGGCTCACCGGCCTCTACCTGATGCTGCCCGCGGCCCGCGGGGACCGGCTCGCCGCGCTGACCGGGGGGCTGTCGACGATGTCCCGCGCCGCGCGCCTGGTGGACGCGGCCAACGCGCACCGGATGCGGGTCGCGGTCGAGGTCCCGCTGACGCCGCAGTCGTTCGCCGACGCCCCGGACACGGTGCGCCGGGCCCTGGCGCGCATCGCCGCGCCCGACCGCGTGGTGCTGCGGTTCCTGTCGGAGTTCGACCGGCGGCGCGGGCACGTGCGCTGGGACCACGGCGACGCCCGCGATGCGGTCGCGGCCGCGATCGAGGAGGCGGAGCGCGCGGGGGCCGCGGTCCGGCTGGCGCACCCGCAGGCGCCCCCGCCGTGCGTCCTCGACCTGCCGGGCGTCACGTCGGACCTCTACCCCGGCTTCATGATCGGCGGCTGGTCGGAGGCGCGGCCGCACCCGTTCGACTCGTGCGGCCGGTGCGCGGTCGCGACCGTCTGCGCGGCCACGGACGAGCACCTGCTGCCCGCCCGGCCGGTCGAGCCGATCGGGGCCGGTGCCGACCCGCCCGCCGGTGTTCCGGCCCGCCCGTCCTCGGCGGCGCTCCACCTGCGGCAGGACGCGGTCGGGCGGCTGCTCGACGAGTTGCGGCGGCGGCCCGAACGGCGCTGCCGGTTCCCGTGGGAGGAGCTGGAGGCGCACGACATCCGCGGCACGGTCACGCCGTGCGCCGGCGGATGGCCGCGGCCCGAGGTGGTCGAGCGGTGCGAGTCGTGGCGCGCCTCGTCGCTGATGGCGGCGTGGAACTCGCCGGGGATGAGGGAGATCCGGCGCGCCGTCGCGTCCGGCCGCCCGTTCGACGCGTGCAAGCGGGAGTGCCCCGCGTTCCACGGCGGCCCGCAGACCGCGATCCCCCCCATCCCGGCGCCCGCGTCGCGGGTGTTCTTCGACAACCTCCTGCTGAACCTCCGCGAGATGCTGGACGGCGCCGAGGTGCTCGCGTCGAGGCCGCTGTCCCTGAGCTTCTCGCCGACCCTGCGGTGCCCGAACCGCTGCCGGATGTGCGACGTGCACGAGGTGCGCGAGGTGATGGGCGACGGGCCCGAGCTTCGCGAGATGCCGGACGCGCTCCGGGACGAGCTGCTGTCGCTGCTGCCGACCACGCGCATGCTCGCGCTGACCGGGGGGGAGCCGCTCGCGTCCCGCCGGATGGTCGAGGTGCTGCGCGCGTTCGACGCGGACCGCTTCCCGGACGGCGCGGTCACGATCACCACGAACGCGCTCCTGCTGCGGGAGTCGCTGCTCCGGGACCTGTCCCGCACGCGCATCCGGCTGTTCTACCTGTCGTTCAACGCTGCGACCGAGGAGACCTACGAGCGGGTCAGCGGGACGCGCGGCGGCTTCCCGCGGGTGCTCGCGAACCTCTCGACCCTGCTGGCGAATGCCCCCCGGATGGCCGGCCGTCCGCGCGTGGTGCTGAGCTTCGTGGTCATGCGGTCCACCTGGCGCGAGCTGCCCGCGTTCCTCGACCTCGCGAGGTCTCTCGGCTGCAACGTCCGCCTGCTCCCGATCGAGCGCGACCGCCTCGGCGAGTCCGTCTTCACGGACGAGGACGAGCTGCGGCGGGTGCTCGAGTCGATCGAGCGCGACGTTCGCCCCCGCCTTCCCGACCTGCCGTGGCCGTTCGGCGCTGAGGTCCGGAGGCTCGAGTCGATCCTGCGGGGGAAGATGGAGCGGCGGGATTTCACGGCGTTGTAGGGGGCGCCGGAAGACTGCGCTAGAATACGGCGCCCTTCTCGGAGAGCCTGATGCCAGGTCAGCTGGTGCTCGCGTCGGCGTCGCCCCGGCGAAAGGAACTGCTCGAGCGTGCCGGCTTCTCGGTGAAGCCGATGCCCGCGATGATCGACGAGACCCCGCACCCGGACGAGGGCCCGGAGGCGTTCGTCAAGCGGATGGCGCGGACCAAGGTCCTGACCGTGGTCGAGCGCATCCAGCAGACGCTGTACCCGGACCTGGACACGGCGGCGCGGGTGCCGCGGGGCCTGCTGCGCGAGACGCCGCTTCGCTGGGTGCTCGGCGCGGACACCGTCGTGGTCGTGGGGAACGCGATGCTTGGCAAGCCCGCGGACCACGCCGAGGCGGTCGAGATGCTGTCCCGGATCCAGGGGCAGGACCACTACGTGATCACGGGCTTCTGCCTGTACGACATGAAGAAGAGCAAGGAGGGCATCCAGGCGGTCCACACCGCGGTGCGCATCAAGCGGATGTCTCGCAACGAGATCGAGAAGTACCTGTCGGTCGGCGAGTCGCTGGACAAGGCCGGCTCGTACGCGATCCAGGGCGTCGGGTCGTACCTCGTCGAGACGCTCGCGGGCTCGTACACCAACGTGGTCGGGCTCCCCGTGTGCCAGGTGGTCGAGATGATGGAGGAGATGGGCGCGCAGGAAGTGATGCCGTTCTAGGTCTTCCGCCGCCATCGCGCCCGTCCCGTTCGCAGCGGGCGGGCCGCGGGCGGCCTGAACGCCCGCGGCCCGAGTGCGCGAGGGCGGCGGCCCCCCGGAGCATCGATGGATCTCGACTCCGACATCCGAGCCAACCTCGCCGCCGTGCGCGATCGCATCGAGGCGGCCTGCGCCCGCGCCGGGCGCGACCCCGCGGGCGTGACGCTCGTCGGCGTGACGAAGACCCGGGGCGCGGACGTGGTGGCGGCTGCGGTGCGCGCGGGCCTCGCGGACCTCGGCGAGAACTACGCGCAGGAGCTGGTCCGCAAGGCCTCCGGGCTGCCCGCCGGGGTCGCGCCGCGCTGGCACTTCATCGGCGCCTTGCAGACGAACAAGGTGCGGCACGTGGCCGGGTTGATCTCGGCGATCCACTCGGTCGACAGGCCTTCGCTGGCGGACGAGCTGGCGAAGCGGCTCCCGGCGGGGGCGGCCGTGGACGTGTTCGTGGAGGTCGGGATCGCTGGCGAGGAGCAGAAGTCGGGCATGGCCCCTGCCGGGGCGGAGGCGCTCTGCCGCCGCGTGCTCGAGGTCCCGTCGCTCCGGCTCGCGGGCCTGATGTGCGTGCCGCCGGACGCGGACGACCCGGAGGCGTCGCGGCCGCACTTCCGGGCGCTCCGCGAGCTGCGCGACCGGCTGCTGGACGCGATCCGGCCGCCGGCCGGCCGGCTCGCCGGCCTGTCGATGGGGATGTCCCACGACCTGGAGGTCGCGGTCCAGGAGGGCGCGACCGTGGTGCGCGTCGGGACGGCCCTGTTCGGACGGAGGGGGTAGGACGGGGTGCCGGGCGAGACCTTCCGCAAGCGCCTGAGGGATCTGTTCGAGGCGGTCTTCCTCGTCGCCTTCTTCGCGATCCTCTTCGTCTATGTCTATCGCCCCAACTGGGAAATCGACGTCTTCTGGCACATCCGCACCGGCGACTGGATCGTCGCGAACCGCGCGCTGCCGCACACGGACATCTTCTCGGCCACGGACCCGACCCGGCCCTGGACGCCGTTCCAGTGGCTCTACGAGGTGCTGGTCTACGAGGTCGAGGCGCGGCTCGGGTTCACCGCGATCCGGGCGCTGCACGCCGCGCTGTTCATGGCGTCGTTCGCGCTCCTCTACGGGGCGTTCCGCCGGCTGCGCCTCGGCCGCGCCGGCGCCATGCTGCTGCTGGTGCTGACGCTCGCGCTGTCGGAGGACCGGCTGCGCGTCCGGCCCGAGGCGTTCAACTTCCTGTTCGGCGCGCTCGTGCTGCCCGTGCTGCTCCGGACCGGGGACGCGGCGCGGCGGGCGGGCGGGTGGACGCTCGCCGGCGTGGCCCTGGTCGCGATGGCCTGGGCCAACGTCCACGCCGGCGGTGCGCTGCTGTTGCCCATCTCGTTCGGCGCGGTGATGGCGGGACGGGCGGTGGCGCGGCTCGCGGCCCCGGAGGACGCGGCGGCCAGGGACGCGTTCCGGGCCTCGATCCTGCTGTTCGCGGCGGCCACGTTCCCGCTGCTGCCCATGCCGGGCTTCCTGGTCGGCGCCGCGACCGCGCTGACCATGCTCGAGGAGAGTGCGATCCTGATCCCCGAGTGGCACCCCCCCGCCGCCTACTTCATGCCGGAGCTGGCGGGTCGCCTGTCCGCGCACCACGTCCTTTGCGGCGCAGTCCCGTACCTGGTACTGGCGCTGGTCACGATCGCGATCGCGTGGGGCGTGGTCCGGCACGGGTGGCGGGGGTTCGCCCGGACGCGGGACCCCGCGCTCCTCGCGGTTGCGCTCGCGTACGCGGTGCTGGGCGCGAAATCGGCGCGCTTCATCTACCTGGACACCGCGGCGCTGGCGGCGCTGGCCGTGGCCTGGCGGGCCGATGTCGCGGCGTGGCTCGTCCCGCTCCCGCGCCGCGTCGCCGCCATCGTGGTCGGCGTGGCGCTGGTCGGCATCTCCTGGGAGTCGTCGGTCCTGAGGCAGCGCAAGGGTCTGGACAAGGCGCTCGCGAAGATCGACGTGGACATCGAGCCCGGGGCGTTCCCGGAGCGCGCGTCCGACGCGATCTCGGCGATGGGGTTGAAGGGTCGCATCTTCCACCTCGCGTCCTGGGGGGGGTACCTGATCTGGCGCCACTTCCCGGACTGCACGGTGTTCGCCGACGGTCGCGGCAACTTCTCGGCCGCGGAGCGCGAGGCGATGGTTGCGGCGCACAAGCCGTGGGAGCGGCACGAGACGATCGAGCGCGCCTGGGAGAGCTTCCCGTTCGAGATCCTGGTGATGCCGCCGCCGGTCTTCCCGCTGCTCGACTGGGACCGCTCGCGCTGGGTCTTGGTCTGGCGCGACGAGGTGGCGGAGGTCTACCTGAGGCGCGCTCCGGACGGCGAGGAGAACCTGCGGCGCGCGCTCGCGTGGTGGCAGGTCCTCGGGGTCGACTCGTCCGGGGGGGCGGACGCGTTCCAGGACGAGCTGCTGCGCGTCCTGGGCGTCGAGAAGCTCGAGCGCCCGGACGTGCGGCAGCGGCTCGACATCGCGGCGCAGAAGGCGTTCTCGGGCGACCCCGGCATGGAGCTGGAGGGGGCGTTCGACGGCGCGATCATCCTGTTCGACGCGGGACGGTGGATCGAGGCCGAGCGGCATCTCAGGCGCGTGCTGAAGGCGGTCCCCCGCCACTCGACCGCGGCCCTGTACCTCGCGTGGAGCCAGTACCTCCGCCGCGAGACGGACGCGGCGCGCGAGACGCTTCGTGCCCACTTCCTCGACCCCGCGCGCGGATCGATCAAGGACCGCGGCCCGCTGAAGTGGGCGGGGGAGCGGATCCTGGCGCTGCTGCTGGCGCGGGTGGGGACGCAGGCCGAGCCGCCGCGCGACCTCGGGCCTCGGCGTTGATTCCGCCGCGGCCCGCCCCCTGGTGACAA
>Ga0194127_10007816_pt1 | contig 11652 bp, 9 predicted proteins | sample TA2KigC100mmetaG_FD_148624 | JGI IMG/M metagenome (GOLD analysis project Ga0194127, IMG submission 148624) | Freshwater microbial communities from Lake Tanganyika, Tanzania - TA2015036 Kigoma Deep Cast 100m | ecosystem: Environmental > Aquatic > Freshwater > Lake | place: Tanzania: Lake...
CCCCCGGCTCGAGGTGCTCGCGCTCGCTGGCCGGGCGCAGGTTGGGCACGGCGTGAAAGTGGAACTCGTCGCCCAGCGTCCGGCGGGCGAACTCGCGCGCGTTGGCGTTGCCGGCGTAGATCACCGGCAGCCGCGCCGCCGCGCTCAGCTTCGGCCTGAGCCCCGCCTCGCGGATCAACTCGGCCAGGAAGACGGGGCCCGAGAGCGCCTCCCCGTCGAAGCCGCCGGCAAGCAGGACCATGTCGGGGCGGAGCCGGCGCAGGGCCTCGATCTTCTCGTAGGGCGTGCGCCCGTCGTCCATGGCGATCACATCGAGCAGGATCGCGCCCGCGCCCAGCGCCACGCGCTCGGCGCTGCGCGTGGTCACCTCGCGCACCAGCCCGGTCACGACCATGGCCAGGCCGCCGCCGGCGGACGAGGTGCACAGGAACGGGGGCAGCGGGCGCCCGTCGCGCAGCAGCGCGCGCCCGCTGCGCTCGGCGAGTCCGGCCAGCGCGCGCCGGACGCCGATGATCACATCCTCCTCGGGCTTCTCGACGGTCGTCGGCGCCTCGTAGCGCTCGCAGCGCCACGCCTCGTCCCGGCGAAAGAGGATCGCCTTGGTCGTCGTGCTGCCGACGTCGACGATGCAGATCGCATCCGACTGCAGGGACGGGGATCCGGTCACGCTCTCTCCTTGGCGGCCAGGCGCACCGGCCGGTCACCCCGGCCGGCATCGGCGGGGAGGCGCAGGCGCGTGGCCCCCCCGGGGTCCCCCCGGTGCGTCCAGAGTCCTTCGGCAGGAACCCCGCCGGGGTCCCGGCCAGCGACTCCCGGGGGAGGAACTGAACAGCCTATAGGGTGCCGAAGCCCCCTGGCAAGCGGTCCCCGGGCTCGGTCCGACGACTAGCCGCGTCAAGACAATGTACTGTGGCAGAATCAGATACAGCCCTCCGCAGACGACGGTGGGCAGGGGCCCTGGAGCGGCGCCCGAGGCTCCCGGTCGGCGGGCCCCCGGCGGTGATCCCTCACCGTCATCCCAAACGGCCCTCCCGGATCGCCGCCCCGGACCGCCGCGTGCCGGACTTCCTCCCGGAGGATCAGGCCGAAGGCATGCTCCGGCCCAGGGGGGGCGTCGTCGCCGCAAACGGGCGCGGGGCGAGCTGCCCGGACGCGCACCCCGGCCGCAGCGATTCCGCAACAGTCCATAGCCTCCGGCAGGCATCCTTCAGCTCAAGGCTCAGTTACCTCATTGCTTCCGTCCTGGAGTAGATTCGCGTTGCCGTTTTCTCTTGACCGGCATCACGAATCTGGTATCTGTGGCTTATGTCAGTCATGGGGGGGCCATGAACCGCGCCCAGATGTCGCTCCAGGAACGCAATTGGCGCTCGCGCCTGACGCGGCTACTCCACAACCAGGGCCTGCTGCGCGGCACGCTCACCGAGCGTCGCCGCGTTTGCGGGCAGCCCAACTGCCGCTGTACTCGGGGCGAGAAGCATGGCTCGCTCTATCTGGTCTCCCATCAGGACGGCCAGGCGCGGCAGCTCTACATCCCGCGCGAGCGGGAGGAGCAAGCCCGGCAATGGTCGGCCAACTACCGGCGGGCGCGGCTGATGTTGGACCGGATCGCGGAGCTCTACTTCGAGCGGCTGCAAAAGAGGAGATAGGCGGCCATCCTGCGCCGGCTGCTCATCTACGCGCAGAAGCGCTACGGCGTACAGCGCCAGGTGGCGCAGGTGCACGATGGTCGGCGCCGGCCGCGGATCGACACGGGGCTGGTTGTGCGGAGTGTCCTGGTGCTGTTCTTGGCGCGGCTGGCGAGTCTGAATGCGCTGGAGCAGACCCGGGGGCGGCCCTGGTGGCGGTGGTGGTTGGGTGCGGGGTTACCCAGCGCCGACACGCTCGGGCGGGTCTACACCCAGGTGGAGCTCGATGAGTTGCGCGGCGTGCTGTACCGGCTCTACCGGGCTGCCCGACGTAAGAAGGTGTTGCGGTCCAGGAAGCGCGGGTTGTGGGTCTTGATTGTCGATGGTCACGAGTCGCATGCCAGCTACCGGCGGCGGTGCTCCGGATGTCTGGAGCGGCGCATCACCACGAGCACGGGCGAAAGGATCCAGTACTACCATCGTCAGGTGACGGCCTGTCTGCGGGTGGACTGGGGGACCTTCTTGCTGGACGCCGAACCCATGAGAGCCGGTGAGGGCGAGGTGGCGGCCGCCCTGCGGCTGGTGACGCGGCTGCTGCGCCACGTGCCCCGGGCCTTCGATGTCGTGGTGGTCGATGGTCTGTATGCCCAGGCGCCGTTCTTCCAGCTGGTCCGCCGCGCCGGCAAGCATGTTGTGGCCGTGCTCAAGGATCCCCGGCGCGACCTACTGCAGGACGCGCAAGGGCTCTTTCGGGTGCTGACGCCGCAGATCCGGTACCGGGGCCGCACGCGCTGTCAGGTCTGGGACCAGGAGGGCTTCACCAGCTGGAGCGAGGTGTCCGAGCCGGTGCGGGTCGTCCACAGCCTGGAGACGACCCGGGTCAAGCGCCAGAAGGACAAGACCTTCGAGGAGTGCCAGGCCACTTGGTACTGGGTCACCACCCTGCCCGTGGCCGCGGCCTCGAGTGCCGCGATCCTGGAGCTGGGCCACGGACGCTGGGCGATCGAGAACGAGGGCTTCAACGAACTGGTCACCCACTGGCATGCAGACCACGTCTTCCGTCACCACGCCCGGGCGATCGAGGCCTTCCAGTTGACGGCGTTCCTAGCCTACAACCTGTTCCACATCTTTGTGGCTCGCAATCTGAAGTCCGCGCACAAGCACTTGGCTAGCTGCCTGCACTGGGCGCGGCTGATGACTGCCGACCTGTACACGGGCACCTGGGACGCACCTGGGCGGCTGCCCCCATGAGATCCGCGCTGGTGGATTGCGCTGCCTGGTGACCGGCTCGTGCTGCCGATCCCCGTGGGACCACTCTACCTCGGTTCCCGCAGCCCGCCCCCCCAGTCCATCTGAGGCCCTCTGGCTGGGTCCCGGACCACCGGGAAACATGCCCGCGAACTTCGATCAGCAGGCCAACAACCCCAAACCCCTCATTCCCTGGCGGCTCCGGTCGCTCCTGCGGAATCGCTGCCCCGGCCGCGCTCTTCTTGCCCGGCGAGCCGTTCCTGTGGGACACTTAGTGGGTAGTGAGGCGACCTGCTACTCCCCGGTAGCGACTTTTGCCTTGGGCAGCGCGGGGAAGCGAGGAGAGCAGCGGCCCGCCCCGTGGCGGGCCGACGTCGAGATCCTGCGCGTCCCCTCGTCGTCCTCAGCAGGAGGTCTCCCCATGCCGCAGCCCTGCCGTGCGCCGCGTCTCATGCACCCGTTCCGCGCGATTGTCCTCCTGCTCCTGGCCGCGTGCGGGCTCGCCCCCCAGCCCGCCCGCGCGCTGCGAGAGGTTCTCGACACTCCGCCGGAGAGCCTGCGGGCCGTGATCGTCACCATCGACGGAGTGCGCAAGTCCGAGTTCATGCTCTGGAACAGCGCGCTGCTCGCCTGGGCCGACTCCGCCGGCGCCTACATCAGCGATCTCCAGAACGTCACGCGGGGCAAGACCGACCCCAACCACGCGATCCTCTGGGGCAGCGGCGACCCGGGGCAGTGCAACAACTACGAAGGCCATCCCGATCAGCCGATGCACACCGAACTGCTGCGCTGGGAGCGCGGCCTGCCCGAGGAAGCGGTCTGCATCGTCACCGGGAAGGACCATCTGGTCGTCACCAACTGCCACTCGGACCACCCCGACTTCGGTAGCCCCTACCGCGCCACGACGATCGTGACGACGAGCGCGGTGCCTCCCTGCATGGCTCACTGCCAGTACTACGAGGGGCCCGACTCGCTGACGATGAACGCGGCGATCGACTTCCTCGCGGTCAACGACGTGCGCTGGATGGCGATCAACCTCGCCGAGTACGACCAGTTGGCGCACATCGAGGGGCTGATCTGCTCCCGCTACGACACGGTGGCCTGGATGAGGTCCGGCCCCGAGGTCGGGACCTGCTCGCTCACTCTGATCCGCTGAGAGGCCGGGCGCCGCGCTCCGAGCCGCACGGGCAAGCCGGCGCGGGTCCGGCGGCGCTCTCAGGGCCGCACGGGCAAACCCGCGCGAACCCGATTCCCGCATCCGGGGCAGCGCCGCCATCCGCCCCGGAAGCCCGGCCTGCCGCCTCTCGAATGCCGCCTCTCGAATGCCGCCTCTCGAATGCCGCCTCGAACGGCCTTGCCTCCCGCATGGAGACTGCCCATCCTTTCGCGATGAGCCTCGAGGCCGACATCGTCGTCGTCGGCGGCGGCATCGTCGGCGTGGCCACGACGGCGGCGCTGGCGGGGGCCCTGGAAGGGGATGCCGACGCGGAGGCCGGCCGCGCCCACGCATCCGCCGCAGGCCCCGGGATGGCCGCGCCGCGAGGGTCCGCGGGAACGGGGCGCGTGCTCCTGCTCGAGGCCGAGGAGCGTCTCGCCGCCCACCAGACGGGCCACAACAGCGGCGTCGTCCACTCGGGCCTCTACTACCGGCCCGGCTCGCTCAAGGCCCGCACCTGCGCCGCCGGGCGCGAGGCGCTGGTCCGCTTCTGCGCCGTCCACGGCATCCCGCTCGAGCGCTGCGGCAAAAACGTCGTCGCCACCAGGGAACGCGAGCTGCCCGCGCTGGACGAGCTCGAGCGGCGCGGGCGAGCCAACGGCCTGCGGGGCCTGCGCCGGCTCCTTCCCGCGGAGATCCGCGCCCGCGAGCCCCACGCCGCCGGCATCGCCGGCCTGCTCGTGGAGGAGACGGGCGTCGTCGACTACGGCGCGGTGACGGCCAGGCTGGCGGAACTGGCCCGCGCGCGCGGGGCGACGATCCTGCTCGGAGCGCGCCTGCTGCGGGCGCGGCGCGAAGCATCGGGCCTCTCGCTCGAGACCGCGTCGGGCCGGGTCCGCTGCCGCCTGCTCGTCAATTGCGCCGGGCTCCAGGCCGACCGCGTCGCCCGCATGTGCGGCGTCGATCCGGGCCTGCGCATCGTTCCCTTCCGCGGCGAGTACTACGCGCTCGTCCCCGGGCGCCGCGATCTCGTGCGGCACTTGATCTACCCGGTCCCCGATCCCGCCCTGCCCTTCCTCGGCGTGCACTTCACCCGCCGCATCGACGGGCGGGTCGAGGCGGGACCGAACGCCGTCCTGGCGCTGAAGCGAGAGGGCTACGCGAAGTCGAGCTTCGCCGCCGCCGACGCCTGGGAGACGCTCGCCTACGCCGGCTTCCGGCGCCTGGCGGCCCGCTTCTGGCGCTCGGGGCTGGGGGAATGGCGGCGGTCGCAGTGCAAGCGCGGCTTCGCCGCCGCTCTGCAGCGCCTCGTGCCGGAAGTCCGGCCGGGCGACCTCGTCCCCGCTCACGCCGGCGTGCGCGCCCAGGCCGTCTCTCCCGCCGGCGAGCTCATCGACGACTTCCGCATCGTGGAGTCCGGGGGGATGATCCACGTCCTCAACGCGCCCTCACCCGCGGCCACCGCCGCGCTCGATATCGGAGCGCGCATCGCCGACCTGGCCCGCCGGCGCCTGGCCGGCTAGCGGCCGTCGCGTTCCCGATCGAGCGCCTGCCAGCCGGAGAGGATCTCGCGGATCGCCCGCGACACGATCCGCAGCACGCCCTCGGCGAAGCGCTCGCAGCTCTCGGGCGCGAGGCGCGCGAGGTCGACCGTCTCGCCGGCCTGGTCATAGGTGAGCACCGGGCGGGGCGCCGGATAGGCCTTCACCCCCTTGAGGACGGCGTAGGAGGGCACCGGTCCGCGGGGGAAGTCGGCCGCCAGATCGGGACGCAACCCGGCGAGCAGGCCCAGTTCGTCGACGGCCGCGTGGCCCAGCCCTTCGGCGCCGAAGATCTCTTCCGCCAGCGCCTGCGCCTCGAACCACCACTCGATCACCGCCGTGTAGAGTCCGTGGGCCTCGAAGAGCCTCGCGGCGCCCGCCTGCAGCGCTTCGAGGTTGCCGCCGTGGCCGTCGATGACGAAGAGGTAACGCAGGCCGTTGCGCCGCAGCGAGGCGCCCAGCTCGACCAGAAACCCCTCGAGGCAGGCGGCGGAAACGCCGCACGACCCCGGGTAGGCCAGCAGCGAGCGGGTGACGCCGTAGGGCATCGGCGGCAGCCAGGGCATGTCCAGCTCGTCGGCCAGACGCCGGCAGAGCGCCTCGGGGATGTAGTTGTCGGTGCCGAGCGGGGCGCCGTCGTGGGCCTCGACCGTGCCGATCGGCAGGAGCGCCGCGGTGAAACGGCGCCGGGCGTGCTCGTGGGTGGAGAGGCGCTGCCAGTCCATTCGACATCCCTCCTCGTCCCCGCCGCGGGGCTAGAGCCGAAGATCCTCGGCGCGGGCGGCGTACAGGTAGGTGTCATGCTCCTGCTCGAAGAAGGCGAAGCCCGCCTCCCGGTAGGGGGCGAGGGCCTGGCCCTCCGGCAGCATCGTGTGCATGCACTCGAGTCCCTGGAGCCGGGCGTGGCGCACGGCCCGGGCCAGGCAGGCGCGCGAGATCTTCCCGCCGGGCGCCCGGCGCCAGCAGATCTCGAGGCACTTCGGGTACTTGCCGTTGCGGGCGATCAGCACCTGGTCCCCCTCCGCCTCGAGGGTCAACGCGCCGGGGAAGTGCCTGCCCCTGTCGGGCACGCCGGGCGGCACGAAGAACCAGTCGTTGACGAGGAGGTCCTGCACATCGGGAATGCCGGGCACGGCGCGCACGCCCTCGTCGTCGACGCCCGCGAGCGCCGCCGCGGCGGGCGCCAGCTCCTCGAGCTCGAGATGGGTGAAGGTCGCGACCCGGCGGAACCCCGATGCCTCGCTGATGCGGATCGACCCGTGATTGCTGAAGTAGGTCGAGAAGAGGAACTCGCGGAAGCCCATCTCGAGCGCCCGGCGCACGACGTGCGCCGACATCAGGCGTCCCAGACCCCGGCCCTGCAGCGCCGGGTCGACGCGCAGCGCCTCGAGCCAGACGCGCCGCTCGTCGAGCGGCAGCAGGCGCCCGCAGCCCGCCAGGCGCCCGCCGACGAAGAGGCCGCCGAAGTAGGTCTCCTCGCTGCGCACCCAGGCGTCGAAGACGTGCGGGAGGTAGTCGTGCCCTTCCCAGATGCCCGCGGCGATCGCCAGCAGCGGCTCGCGATCCTCCGGGCGCAGGCGGCGGAATTCGATGCCGTCGCCGGTCGAGTCGTCAGGTTCGTTCGCGTCCATGCGTGTCGTGCCCACACCCCCCAGGCGCCGCGCCCGGTCTGCCGCCTCCTCGATCCTAGTTCGCCAGGACGAGCTTGTGCGCCGCGGACCCCGCCCCGTCCAGGCGCAGCAGGTAGACGCCTGCCGGCAGCCTTCCGCCGGCGGCGTCGAGCCCGTCCCAGTTCAGTCGGGCGTCGAAGCCCGCGCCCGCCGGCCTCCAGGCGGGCTCCAGGAGCCGCAGCAGCCGGCCCTGCGCGTCCAGGATCCTCACCGGCGCCCCTGCCGGCGGGTCCGCGCCCCGCCAGGTCAAGCGCATCGCCGCGCCCGCCCCCGCCGCCACCGGGTTGGGCAGGCGCCAGCCGATCGCGGCCGCCGCCGGCCGCGCCACGCCGGCGCCGCCCGAGAGATAGCCGGCGTAGGCGTCCTGGTGGAAGTTGCGGATGTCGGTCCAGATCGGCGTCGGCCGCCCGTTCCACGAGGTCACGCCGATGTACTCGCCGAGGAGTCCCGCGCGCGACGGCTCGACCGAGGGCACCGGCCCGTCGCCGGCGGCTCCGACCGCGCCTGCCGGCCCGCCGGTTCCGCTCTCGGACCCCGCGTCCAAGGGACCAGCCAGCGCGGCGTACTGGGGATCGGAGGCGACGCCGCTCACCTGCACGTTCGGCTCCCAGGTGGCGCCGCCGTCGAACGACTGGGTCAGCACGCAGTGATAGGTCCGGTTCTGCGGATCGTGCCGGCGGTCCAGGAAGACCACCGTGACGACGCCGAGGTTGTCCACGACCAGCCAGGGGAGGAACTGGTCCCGGCCGTTGTTGACCGGATCGTCGTTGACGCGCACGGGCGTCGTCCACGAGACGCCCTGGTCGTCGCTGCTCGTGACCCAGATGTCGAAGTCCCCGTATCCGGCGCGCCGATCCATGAAGGCGACATAGACGCGCCCGCGGTAGGGCCCCGTCGAGATGTCGGCGTCCATGTGGGGCGAGCCGTAGGCGTTGATGCCCCCGTTGAGCACCGTCGAGGCGGTGTAGACGGTCGTCACCTGCCGGTCGGTCCCGAAGCTCGATCCCCCGTCGGTCGAGACGTCGAACATGATCGCGGCGGGCGAGTAGCGGGTCCAGGCGACGTAGAGCTCCCCCTGCGGGCCGACGACCGGGATGGGGAACTGCACGCCGTTCTGGTCGCTGACGGTGACGGTCGGATCCCACAGCCAGCCGCCGTTCGTCGAGCGGCGCATGAGGATCTGCGTCGTGTAGAAGCGCGTCCAGACGACGTAGAGGTTGTCCGCGTGCGGGCTGTCGGTGCGGTCGCAGGCGATGAACTCCTTGTCCTCGAACACGTTCGGCACGCCGTTGATCACCTCCATCGGCGGGCCCCAGCTCACGCCCCCGTTCGTCGACTTGTAGACGTAGAAGCCGTTCGGGCTGCTTGTGTTGGTGAAGGAGAGGACGATGGCGTAGAAGTTGCCGTGCCTGTCGGCGGTCACGCCCGGATCGCTCTGGTAGGGGTAGTTCGGCTCGACGAACAGACCGCCGTCGGTCCAGGTCGCGCCGCCGTCGAAGGTGTAGCCCCAGGCCACCTGCCGGTAGCCCAGCCGGAAGTCCCGCCACACAGCGACCATGTTGTTCGCATCGGTCGGGTTGATCGCCACCTGCTCCTCGTTCTGGAGCTCCGTGGTCGTGTCGCTGTTGAGGCGGATGTTCAGCCACTCGTCCTGCGCCCGCGCCCGAGGCGCGAGGGCCACGGTCAGGCACAGGAATGCCAGCAGGGCGAGGCCGGCGCCGAGGCGGCGCCCGGCGGCGGGGGGCGGGGAGGAACGATGCGCGCGCTCGACCATGGTGTCGCTCCTTGCGGCTGCGGAGTCCGGGAAACCCGCTCGGGGGGCCTGCGGGCCGCTTGCGGATGATTGTCTCACAGCCTGGGGAGGCCGATCCAGGCCATGATTCGACCGCGGCGGGCGGATCGGGATCTCGAGTCTTCCCTGAGTCCATCCCTCAGCACGGTCGGCGGTCGCCTGAAGGCCACTGCCACTCAAGACGGTTGCCCCGGGCCGCCCGTGCCCTATCCTCTCCGCCGAGGAGGCCCGGGGATGAAAGCCCAGACGATGGATGGCTGCGCATCGGTTCGCCTGCTGGTCTTCGCCGAGGACGACGAGGTGCTTCCCGAGTTGACCGCCTATGCCCGTAGCGAGGGGATCGGCGCCGCGCACTTCACCGGCATCGGCGCCTTCAGCGGCGCCACGCTCGGGCACTTCGATCCGGCAACGCGCGTCTACGGCGAGATCGTCATCGACCGGCAGGTCGAGGTCATCGCCTTGACCGGCAACATCGGCCTCCACGACGGGGCGCCTCGCGTGCACGCGCACGCGCTCGTCGGCCTGCCCGACGGATCGACGCGCGCCGGGCACCTCGTCGCCGCCCGCGTGCGCCCGACGCTCGAGCTGTTCGTCACGGTGCTGCCGGGGGAGATCCGGCGGAGGATGGACGAGGCGAGCGGCCTGCCCCTGATCAATCCGGACTGACAGCCGGCGCGCTCGCCGCGGGCTCGCCCCGGATCAATAGACGATCACGAGGCTCCCCGAGGTCCCCCGCCCGCCGGCAATCAGCCGCGCGCGATAGGCGCCCGCGGCGCATCGCTCCGGCGCCGGGCGCCACCAGCGCGAATGGCGGCCCGCCGGGAGCGAGCCGAGAAGGATCCGCTCCACGCAGCGCCCCGACGCGTCGAACACCTCCACCCGGGCCGCAGCCGGCTCCGGCAGTTCGAGCGCGAACAGGAGGCCGCCGCGCGCCGGACTCGGCCCGGCGGCGAGCCGCAGCGCCTTGCCCGCCGTCGCGCCGGCCACGCCGGCCGAGGTGACGTAGCGGCACATCATCGCGTCGCGCGTCCCCCCCGTCTCCTCCACCCAGGCGAAGACGGGCCGGCCCTGCGGATCGATCGCCAGGCCGTTGTAGGTCCCGATGCGCCCGCCGAGGATCTCGGTGTGATCGGTCCAGGTCCCGTTCTCGCGCACGCGGTAGAACATCGCGTCGCCGGTCGGCTGCAATTCCCCGTCGTGCATGTCCTGATACCAGAAGATGCGCGGCCGGGCTTCCTCGTCGAGCGCGATCTGCGGGTACTGCGGACGGTTGTAGAAGTCGATGAGCACATCGAGCCGCTCCACGACCGCCCAGTGGCCTCCGGGAAGCTCCTCGACGTAGTTGAGGTGATTGCAGGGGCAGCTTGGCGGCGGGCCCAGGGAGAGGATGTGATGGCGCAGCGACGGCGAGGCGGCCACGCTCATCTCGACGGCGAAGTTGCGTCCGGGCACCTCCACCGGCTCGCCCCACTGGCCGGCCGCGCGCTGGCGATAGCGGATCTGCGCCAGCGCGTCGTAGTAGTAGACCCTCGGGACGACCTGGCCGCCAGCGTACGCCGGGGCCACCTGCGGCATGGCCTCGCCGACGAAGGGGGCGGCGACCACGACCTGCTGCGCCGCGCCCCAGACGCCCCCGGCGCGCTGGCTGAACCAGACTTCGGTCTCCTCCTCCTGCCAGACGACATAGGCCTGCGCCGCCGCGCCGGCGGGCGCTGCCGACAGGTCCGGGTGCGAGACCGGTCGCCCGCCGCCCACGATCGCCTGCGCCGGGTTCCACGAGTGTCCGTCGCCGTGCCGGACGACGAGGCTCGACCCGGCCGTATAGGCCAGGGCGAACTCCCCGGCGCTGAAGCAGACGCTCGGCTCGCGGCCGGGGCCGTGGTGGATCGACTCGCCCCAGCTCCCGGCGAGCACTCGCGTCCAGATCTCGCCGGGCGATTCCTCCCAGGCGACCAGCACGGCGCCGTTGGGTCCGCAGGCGACGACGGTCTCGGCGACCGACGGCGTGGAGTCGGAGACGTTGTAGACCTGGTACTCCTGGGCGACGGCCACGGCATGAAGGGCGGCAACCAGGAAGGCTCCGGCCGCGAAGCTCCAGGTCCTGAGCGCTCGGGCCTGGAGCGGCCCAACTCCGCGGGTTCGGGTCGCGAGAGCCCGGGCCGGCAGGGTCCGGGCCGGCGAAGTTCGGGCGGGGAGCAACCGGGCCGAGAGGGCCGAGACCAGCAGCACCACAGCCGGCAACGGACGAGCGCGCATGAGACACCTCCCGGAAGGTTCGCCGTGCCATGATTGTACCGCACCCCGGAGCCGCCCTCCAGGGCTCCCGCCCGCCCCTCCCCCTGGCCGGGGGGCGGTCAAGTTCGCGCCCGGTCCCGCCGAACTTCAGGACCGAGGCTAGGTTGCCCCGAGCCATGGTTCCCGACGCTCCCGGAGTGAACCCCGGAGATGGAGACTCGCCGCAGCGCCGCCCGCCGCCCGGCTCGCCGGGCCCGCCCGGGTCGGGCCGCCGGCGCCGCCCGCGGCCGCGCCGGCCGGGCCGGTGCCGCGGCGAAAGCCGCCCGCCCCGAGGCGCTCTTCCGTGAGCTCGTCGAAAGCAGTCCCGAGCTGCTCCTGGCGGCCG
>Ga0194127_10007818_pt1 | contig 11648 bp, 12 predicted proteins | sample TA2KigC100mmetaG_FD_148624 | JGI IMG/M metagenome (GOLD analysis project Ga0194127, IMG submission 148624) | Freshwater microbial communities from Lake Tanganyika, Tanzania - TA2015036 Kigoma Deep Cast 100m | ecosystem: Environmental > Aquatic > Freshwater > Lake | place: Tanzania: Lake...
GCGTTCACACCCTTTTCGGGTTCGAGCCCGGCGTGCGCGGCACGACCGGTGATCGTCACGTTGAACGTGCCGGTGCCTTTGCGGGCAATCTTGAGGGCACCACCGTCGGCACTGGGCTCGAGCACCAACACTGCACCTGCAGCGCGAGCGCGCTCTTCAAGCAACGCCCGCGATGCGTGCGACCCAACTTCCTCATCGGCAGTGATGAGAATCTCGGTGTGATACCACTCCTTCACTGCGGCCACGCCGTAAATCGCCTGCACGATGCCCGCCTTCATGTCGAAGATGCCAGGGCCGCGACCAACGTTGCCCTCGCGAGTAAATGGTCGTTTTGCCACGGTGCCGAGCGGAAACACCGTGTCGTGGTGTCCGACGATGAGCACCTTGGTGTCGTTGCTGCCCTTCCAGTGCACGTGCGGGCCCCGGTCAGACTCGATGATCGTCGGCGGCTTGCCGAGCACACGGGTCATCAGGTCGGCGAGAAAGTGCGCGCTGCGCTCGAGGCACTCGTGCTCGAGCGACGGCGATTCGACGTTCACGAAACGGGACAGATCGTCGATCATCGCTTCACGCTGCGCATCGAGTGCAGCGCGCACGTCGGCTGCGGTGCGGTGGTCGTCGATACCCAACGTCATGCTCTCATTCTGTCGGGGTCGCAGCGACGGCCCGCGACGGTGCTGAGCACGGTGCCCGGGGCGGGATTCGAACCCACACGACGATTTCTCGTCAGGGGGGTTTAAGCCCCCCGCGTCTACCATTCCGCCACCCGGGCGAGGCAAACGTCAGGCTACGTGCGCGGCGCGCGCGCTGGACTGGTGCACATCATCCGCGCTCGCCGTGACCGCGGTTTCAGCCGGCGACTGGTCGAGCGAACGCCACAAGGCTGCTCGTACGAGCGCTGACTCGGCAGCAGGCAAGCAATTGAGCACGATGATGCCCTCGATCATGTCGGCGATTACTGCGGCGAGCGGTCGCGACTTCACTGCGACGGAGACCACGCCAGCCCGCTCATCACCGGTGAACCTGCGGATGGTGCGATCGACACCCACGATGCGCGGCGGGCAGCGAAAGCCCGGCGCCACCAACCCGAGACGTCGCGATTCGGCAGCGAGCGCGCGCGCAACAGCCGCGAACTCGGCGGTGTTGAGGGCTGCCAGTTGTGTGCGCATAGAACCGATCATCATCGCACGGGGGTGCGACGAGGTTGCCTCCTGCGACTCCCGCACTCCCGCTCGGTACAGTTGCCGCACCGTGACCACACCCGTCGAGGCACCGCTCAATCCGATGCAGCAGGCCGTTGTCGATGCGCTCGGCAAATCGCCGGACTGGTCGCCGCTGCCACGCACCGTGGTGGAGACTGTTCGCGCCCGCCTGCACGACGAACTCGCCGACATTGCCCCACGTTTCAGCCGTGACAAGCCGTTGTGGATCAGCAAGCGGCGGCTTTCCACCATCCACGGTTGCGAGACGCATCACGTCGCGACGAAAGACTCTTTCGAGTGGACCACCTCCACCGCGCGCGGCACCGTGCTGCACAAAGCAGTCGAGCTCGGCGTGCACTGGAAGGGTGAGAGCACGCCCGCCGACATCGTCGACGAGGCCATCGCGCGACTCGCCGATTCCCACAATTCAATTGCCGACTTTCTCGTCACGTTGACGCCGGGCGATGGCGCGCAGTTGCGTAGCTATGCCGTCGATCTCTACACGCGTTTTGAGGAGTGCTTCCCCAAGCTGAAGCGCGCCTGGCGACCGGTGAGCGAATCTCCGGCGCGTTACGAACTCTTCGACGGCGCCATCGTGCTCGGCACGAAGGCCGACCTCACGCTCGGGCTCGCCGACCAGAAGGTGATCATCGACGTGAAGAGCGGCGGGCTACACATCACGCACCGCGAAGACCTGCGCTTCTATGCATTGGTCGAGGCGTTGCGCAGTGGCATGGCGCCGCGGCGACTCGCCACCTATTCGCTCGCCGCTGCTCGTGCCGATGTTGAAGACGTCTCGGAAGGGGTGTTGCAGGCGGCGGTGCGGCGCGTGGTCGACGGCGTGCGCGCGATCGTGGCCGTGGAATTCGACGGGCGCGAGGCAAACAAGCGACCGGCCGTTCATTGCCGATGGTGTCCGCTCAACGACACGTGCGCCGAAGGTGTGGCGTACTTGTCGCGTGACACTGACGACGACATCGACGAGGTGTAGGCGCGCGCAACGCAGCGGTTAAGGTCGCGCTCTCAGCGCGACATCAGCGCGACATCAACGCGACATCAACGCGAGCGGCACCCCAAGTCCGGCGCCCGACCGCACCGTGGCGATGCGGCGGCCCGGTTGCACGGCTGGCTTTGCCGCACCGATCACATCGGGCCCGAGATGCGCGATTGCAGCGTCGAGATCGGCGACGGTCACGACAAAACCCCAGTACGTGGCGTGCGCCGCATGGTGATCGGGGTCGGCCTGGCGAGAACTGGGGTCGACCTGGCGAGAGTCGGGGTCGACGAGGCGACGCTCGACCACTTCGAGAATCACGCTGCCGAATCGGTGGAAGCCCTGCACCCCGCGCTCGCCTTCTTTCACGCGCTTGAGTGCGGCGCCGGAGCGCAGCGCAATCTCTGCGCATGTGGCGCGCACGTCGTCGGCGGCCACCACAACATGATCAACACCAGTCACGTCGAGGGTGAAGCCGCGTTGTTGCGGCAGCGGCAACGGTGTTGCGCCGCGCGCCGACTCGCGAATCACCGGTGGTGCATCATCAACGTGCACTATGGGCAACCCCGCAAGGTTCGCCGGACGACCTTCGACGCCGATCAACTCGAGATGCTGCAACCCTGGCGCGAGCGAGGCATCAATGTGCAGCTCCACATCACCGAGTTGCGCTGATGCGCGACCATCAACGACACATGTGACGATGCCGAGGTCGTTCCACGGCGCGACGGCACCACCGACGACGATGGAGGCGACGCGAGTCAGAGCGTGTGGGTGACGAGTCGGTTAGCGACGACCCATGTTGGGTCGCTTGCCGTGATTCGCCTTGGATCGGCGCATACGCGCCTTGCGCTTCTTGGTCTTCTTTGACATGCGTTCTCAGAGTAGTGGTTGGCGAACGTCTGCACGCGGTATTCGACTACGTCTGCTTTCGCCAGCGAGCGCGATTTCCGGCATAGACATTCCCATTCGCGTCGGTCTTGGAGCAGACGTAAACCAGGCTCTTGTGGAGCCCCAGTGCACCCTCGGGTGAACAGAACGAACCAGGATTGCCCTTGATTGGCGCAAGCGATGTGTCGCCGCTGCCACTGCTGCTGCCGCTCGAACCACCTTGTGTCGACGCAATCGTCGTCGCGGTTACTGCGCGCGTCGTGCTCGTCGCCGTCGTGGTGGGCGTGGCAACCGTCGTCGCGGTCACCACGCGCGTCGTGCTCGTCGCCGTGGTAGTCGATGTGGTCGAGGTGCTGGACGTAGTAGACACAATCACGCCGCTAGGTGGTGCATTCCAACCGCGCATCGTGGTGCCGGCACACTGCCCCGTCAGCAGATTGTTGAGCCGCCCGAACTCGCTCTGGTCCATCGACAAATTCCAGCGGGCCTTGATCGAAATCCAGTTCGAGATGTACGTGCACCAATATCCGCGCAACGACGGCAGCCAGTTCGACGGATCTTTATCGCTCTTTGACCGATTGCTTGACGATGACACGGCCAGCAGCGTTCGTGGATCACTCGTATCATTCGCAAACGCCGTGCGCTGCGCTTCGTTCCAGCCAAAGGCACCCGAATCCCATGCCTCTTTCAGCGCCACGACATGATCGATATCCACTGCGGTGCGATCGCTCGTCTTCTTGCCGTCGTACGCTGAAATCCAATCGGCTTCTACTACGAAACAGCGGAACGGGTCGACTTGCGGCAAGCCGATCGCATCTCGCTTCAACACCTGCTCGCGCGCATCACAACCATCACCGTCAACGTCCAGCCAATGCTTGAACAACGAGCGGCTGTAGCCGCGGGAATTCTCACGCTCCACACGAATGGTGTTCAGCACATCAAGCGCACTCAGTGTGTCGTTCGGGCTGGCAACGAGGTCTGCCGGACGAGCGTCAACCGTCGCAACCACGCCCACGAAAGCAACGGCCGTCGCAACACTCGCAACCGCAACCCGCCACTTCACGACGTGGTCGTGGCACCACCGATGAAGGTGAGTCGCTCATCCGCATCCCGCATGTCGATGAAGATGCACTCACCAGGGCACACATCCGCCGCCATCACGACCGATGACATGTGCTTGGGGTTCACTTCAGCGAGGCTACCCGCGCTGCCCGGATCATTGAGGATGACGCCGTTCTCCACCACATATGCGATGCCGTCTTCCAACTGCGTGAACACATCAGGACAGTGATCCACGCACAAACCGTCGCCGGTGCAGAGGTCTTGGTCGATCCACACTCGCACGCTGTCAGGCTACGAAAGGATTGCGACGAACGACAAGACGAGCAGCGAGACATTACGCACAATGTCGCGCGCGCCGATGGGCCGTTGTGTCGCGCCACCGAAACACGCGCACGGTGGCCGTTCGTCGCCCCGCATGTGCACCGCCAGCAACGCCGTAAACGACACGAGCAAGGCGACTCCCGCGTACAAAAAGCCGGTCCGCCACGAGTCGCCGAGCACCATCCCGAGGCCGATCAGGATTTCCGCCGCCATCGTCGCGTATGCCACCACGCGCGGCACACCGAGTCGTGCTGCGGCCTTCGGCCACTCCCGCCCCGATAACAGTTTCGAGACTCCGGCGTAGACGAACACCGCACCGACGATTGCCGCCGCCACGCTGGAGGCGTTCACGCGATGTGGGCGTCGCCGGTTTTGCCCTTGAAGAACACCATCGCAGGTTTCTTCGGGTCGAGCAGGCGCACATCACTGACCGCGCCGACGACGAGATCATGGTCGCCCACGGTGTGCACGGAATGCACCGTGCAATCGATGGTGGCCACGACACCAGGCAGCACAGGCGAACCGTTTGTCGACAGCGATGTAGTGAGGTCGGCGAACCGCGAGCCCTCCGCGTGATCCTTGGCGAAACGCCAACACAACTCCCCTTGCGATGCGGCGAGCACGTTGGCGCAGAACTTTCCGCCCGCGGCGATGAGTGGCCACGTGCGTGAGTTGCGACCGATGAAAAAACCGGCGAGTGGCGGTGTCAGCGAGATTGACGTGAACGAACCGATGGTGATGCCGTGTGCCTCGCCGTTCGCCGCAACACCGGTGACCACGACGACGCCGGTCGGCAGGTGACCGAGCACCTTGCGATACTCGGCAGCGTCGAGATGCTTCGGTTCGCCGCTCACGCCAACCACGTTAGAACGTGCGACTCCGCAATCGTCGACACACGAACGTGCGACGCGTCAGGCGCCGACGAGCACCGACTGACCTTCGCGCGCGGCGAAGACCCCGACCTTCGTCGAGCAGGCGATCTGGTCGGTCAGTTCGGTGAGCATCTCGTCGGTGCGTGACGGGTCGTGATGAAAGAGCGCCAACTGCTTCGCGCGGCACGTCTCTGCCACCCAGCGCGCATAGGCGTACGTCGAGTGTCCCCACGATTGTTTCATCGCAAACTCTTCGTCGGTGAATTGCGAGTCATGGATCAAGAGGTCGACGTCTTCGCAGAGTTCACGCGCACCATCGCCGATGCTGAACGTGTCTCCGACGGGCTGCTGGTGGTCCGAGAGATACGTCACGCTCGCGCCGTCGTAGCCGAGACGAAAACCGAGTGTCGGCCCGATGTGCGGCACGAAGCGACTGCGCACGCTGTAGTTGCCGATTGTGAAGTCATCGTCGCCGATTTCGTGAAACTCAATGCGCGCCGCGAATTGCTCGAGCGGTACCGGGAACATCGGTGGCTTGATTTTCTCCCGGAACAATTCCCTGATCGTGCGACCGTCCGGTTGCTTTGGTGCATAGATCTCGAGCGTGGTCTCACTGCGCAGCAACGGTTCGAAGAACGGCAGTCCGAGTGTGTGGTCGTAGTGCAGGTGCGTGAGCAGACACACGATGCGCAGCGGTGTGGTGCCGTTGCACTGCTTGCCGAAGTAGCGCACGCCGGTACCGAGATCGAACACGATCGGCACGTCGTTCGCCGTGCGAACCGAGACACATGACGTGTTGCCGCCGTAGTGGTGCGTTTCGTGCCCGTGGCACGGGGTCGACCCACGCACACCGTGAAACGTCACCGTCATGCCGCGTGAAGGAATTGATTGCTGCGACATGGCTGAGGAGACGCTAAAGCGATGAACCATTCGCGACCAGCCCGAAACGCGGTGACCTTCGTCGCAATAACCCTGCATTCGTGGAGTGCGCCGGCACTCGTCGCTTCTGCGGCACGCCGTCTAAAGTCGCAGTCGTGGCAACACAACCCGTGCGCTCACTTCGCGATGTTCCGCACGTGCGCGAGTCGAGCGTGCGCGCCGGCGAACTCGAGGTCACCTATTTCGAGTGCGGAAACGGCCCGCTCGCCTTGTGTCTGCACGGCTTCCCCGACTCGCCGCACACCTGGAGGCATCTCTTGCCCGCGCTCGCGGCTGCTGGTTACCGCGCGGTAGCACCGTTCATGCGTGGTTACGCACCGACGAGCATTCCGCCATCGGGCGTGTACCAGACTGCCGCACTCGCGCGCGACGCCAACGCCCTGCACGAGGCACTCGGCGGTGATGAACACGCGGTGATCATCGGTCACGACTGGGGTGCGCCGACGGTGTGTGGTGCGGCGATCGACGCACCACCGCGCTGGAGCAAGGTCGTGAGCATGGCGGTGCCGCCCGGCCCGGCGCTCGGCGCTGCGTTCGTCTCCAACCTCGCGCAGATTCAACGCAGTTGGTACATGTTCTTTTTTCAGCACGGACTGTCGAACCATGTCGTCGCCGCGAATGACCTCGCGTTCATCGACATGTTGTGGTCGCAGTGGTCGCCTGGGTTCGCCGCCGATGCCGACCTCGAGCACGTGAAGTCGGCGTTGCGCGACACCAACAACCTGCAGGCGGCTCTCGGCTATTACCGCGCCACGCTCGGCGACGGTAAACGCGACCCCGAACTCTCCGCGTTGCAGCAGCGCATGGGCGGCGAGTATCCGAGCCAGCCGCTCCTCTATCTGCACGGCGCTAATGACGGATGCGTCGGGCGCGAAGTTGCGCAAGCCGCCAGCGCGATGTCGCCAGCGAACGTGCGATACGAGTTCGTCGCCGATGCGGGCCACTTCATGCAGTTGGAGCAGCCGCAGCGCGTGAACGAACTGATCGTCGACTTCGTCGCGCACTGAAGCTCGTCGCGCGCTGAGGCAGGCCGAGCGGCGCGCTGAGGCGCGTGGCGTTGCTACGGCAATCGGCACCACTCATCGTCGGCGACGACCAAGCCGTCCCGCACCAACGAGTGCAGCAGTCGCGCAGCACGAAGAGTGTCGACCTGCATCGCAGCGGCAACGTCGTCGCGGCGTACGCCACGCTCGGCAAGCACTCGCATCAGTCGCCCCCTCGCTTGACGATCGCTGCCTTCGAATCGGGCCTGCGGTTTGCTCGTCAGCGCGCTGGTGCGTGCCGGGTCCTGCTCACTGCGCCACTCCCCCTTCATGCGCCGGCGCGTCGCGCATTGCGCAGCGATCACACACTCATCGCATTGCGGAGTGCGCGCGGTGCACACCTGGGCACCGAAGTCCATGATTACTTGGTTCCACTCCCATGATCGACCGCGCGGCAACATCGAGTCGGCGAGTTGTTGCGCAGCACGCGCCGTCAGCGGTGCGCCTGATGAGCGAGCCAATACCCGCGCCACATTGGTGTCGACAACCGCAACATCATGCGCATCGGCGAACGCCAACACCGCACGCGCCGTGTACGGCCCGACACCAGGCAGCGCACACAACGAGTCGATGTCGCCGGGCACGGCTCCGTCGTGATGCGCGACCATGTGCTTGGCCGCGTCATGCAGGCTCTTGCAACGCCGCGGATACCCGAGACCGCTCCACAGTCGCAGCAAATCGGCAAGTGGGGCGTCGGCGCACGCCTGCGGCGTCGGATATTCACCCATGAACTGCCGCCACTTCGGGATCACCCGTGCCACTTGCGTCTGCTGCGCCATCACCTCACTGACGAGTACTGCCCACCGGTCACGAGTGGCGCGCCATGGCAAGTCGCGCAGGCGTGGCACTCCCCACGCGAGCAATCCCTCAACTACCGCCTTGTTCACTTCGCTCGCTGGTTACTCCGCCCAGACATTGGTGCCGTCGTAAGGCCGTTCGCGCTTGGGCGCCGCTGCGCGCTTCCACACCATCACACGCCGGCGGAAGTAGCACACTTCCTTGCCGTCTTGATTGAACGCCTTCGTCTCCACGGTTACGACGCCACGGTCGGGCTTCGACTTCGACTCAGAGACCTCGAGCACGCGTGTTTCGGCATGGATCGTGTCGCCATGAAACGTGGGGTGCTTGTGCTGCAGCGTCTCCACCTCGAGGTTGGCGATCGCGGCCCCGCTCACATCGGGCACGCTCATGCCGAGCGCCAGCGAGTACACCAGATTGCCCACCACGACATTGCGACCCTGCACGCTGCGCGAGGCAAACCAATCGTTGGTGTGCAGCGGATGATGATTCATCGTGATCATGCAAAACAAGTGGTCATCGGCTTCGGTGATCGTCTTGCCGGGCCAGTGTTTGTAGATGTCGCCCACGACGAAATCTTCGAGGTGTCGGCCGAAGGGTCGTTCGTGGGTGGTCATGCTGGCTCCGTTCGATGCAGGCTCACGATGACAACAGTAGGTGCGCTGGCAACGTACATCTCAACCACGTGATGCATCTCCGTTGCGTGGCGAGTCGGGATGGTCGGTGGGCCGCTCGCGTGCGTCGGTGGGTCGCTCGCGTGCGTCGGTCGGCCTTTGCTTGGGCTGCTCCCCCGTGACCTCGTAGACGGGGGCCGGGAACATGCCGGTACGGTCGCGCGGCGCGTTCCTCTCAATCCAGCTCGCCTTGGTTTCACGCACCTGCGTGCCGGCCTGCGTTGCTGATTGCAATCGCGCCAAACGCGACTGTGGAGCCGGCACCGCCGCCACTGCCCCGACGCGCAACGACGCATAACTCACGCCGCCCACGAGGATCGGCAACCAGTACTGTGCGATGCGGTATGTGAGTACCGTGACGGTCGCAGTTGCCGCCGGCACACCGAAACCGACGAGCGTCGGGATGTACACGCCCTCCACGATGCCGAGGCCGCCCGGCGTGATCGGGACTGACGCAATCACGTTCGCCAGACCGAACGCGACGAGCAAACCATCCACCGACACCGAACCTCCGAACGCGCGCAAGAACAGCCACAGCGCCATCAGGTCGAGCAGCCAGTTCGCCACGCTCCACGCGACGACACGCTTCATCACGTCACGCTCTGCGACCAGACCACGGATTCGATCGCGCAGATGGTCCAACAGCGTCGCCGCAGATTCACCGTCGCGACCGAGTCGGTCGTAGATCCACTTCACGAAGCGGTGCAAGCGACCCTTGTCGTCGACCAACCCAAACACGATCGCGCCGACGATCGCCATCAAGACAGCACCGGCGACCGCCGCCGTGCCGTACACGGGGCTTGAACCGCGCAACGGAATGGAGACGATCAACCCGAACCACAACAGCACGTTGAGAATCACCGCCGAGCCGATGCCGGCGGTCGCGAGCGCAAACCCGGCGTCGGCCTTGGCGATACCCGAACTCGTGATCAGTCGAAAGCCGAGCGCGTTGCTGGCCGCACTGCCTGCCGGCAAGATGCTGCCGAGGGCACGCGTGCTCAGCTGAATGCGAAACAAGTCGAAGCGAGTCAGACGGTTGGCTTCGCTGCCCAGCGCCGCATGCGTCATGAGGGTGTAGCAGTAGAGGGCCACGAACTCCAGACCAATCGCGGCGAACAGCAGCACAGGGTCGATTTGGCGCAGGTCGGCGATTGCCCCACGAAACGCCGGAATGAGCGGCAGCACGAAGAAGTAGACGACGACGGCAAAAAGCACCCACCGCAGGGCCTTCAGCATTAGTCCAGCGTAAATGACGAGCGTGCCGCATGCCACCGACACCCCGACGGCAAGTCGTTGCTGGGGCGGACGTTCACGAAAGTCACTTCACTACCGTTGAAGGTCATGCTTGACGGAACCAAAGATCTCACCACCGCCGCGACCGTCATCGAAGGCGTTGGTGCGTTGCTGCGGCGCGCCACGAAGCGACTTGCCGAGGGTGGCGGGCCGGAGAAAGAACAGGTGCTGGCCTACGACCTCGCGCATGCGAGTGCCGCGCTCGAAACTGCTCGCTCACTCATCGACTATGGCGCGAAGGGAGACACCGAAGCCACCATCACGTGCGCATTCGTCGCCGACATGGTGCACGACTTCGCCACTCGATTGCTCGGCCGCGAAGCGATGTGGGGCGTGACGGTTGCCGAACTGTCGCCGTTCAATGACTTCGTCTCTGCGTATCGTGCGCCGGAAGTGCTCGCGTCACTCGCCACCAACGCCGGCCCGCGTCACCTCGACGATGACTATGAAATGGTGCAAGACACCTTCCGCAGTTTCGGTAAGAAGGTCGTCGGCAAACATGCCGAGCATGTACACCGCGAGAATGCCGACGTGCCGGAGGAAGTCATCGGTGGTCTCGCCGAGATCGGCGCGTTCGGGCTCTCGATCCCCGCCGAGTACGGCGGTTTCAGCGAAGGCGGCGAAGGTGAGTACATGGCGAGTTGCGTCGCCACCGAAGAACTTTCACGCGCATCACTCGGCATCGGCGGTTCACTGATCACGCGCCCCGAGATTCTCGCCCGCGCGCTCGTGAAGGGTGGCACCGAGGCGCAGAAGCACGAGTGGTTGCCGAAACTCGCAACCGCCGAAGTGATGGCCGCGGTCGCCGTGACCGAACCCGACTACGGCAGTGACGTCGCTTCGTTGAAGACCACCGCCACGGTGGCGCAGCGCGACGGCGTCGACGGTTACGTCATCAACGGCGTGAAGACATGGTGCACGTTCGCCGCCCGCGCCAACGTGCTGATGTTGCTGGCGCGCACCGACCCCGACCGCACGAAGACTCACCGCGGATTGAGCCTCTTCATCGTGCCCAAGCCGCTCGGCGAAGCGCACGGCTTCATGTTCCAGCAACCCGGTGGCGGAAAGATGGAGGGTCGCCCGATCGACACCATCGGTTATCGCGGCATGCACTCCTATGAAATCGCGATCGAGAACTGGTTCGTGCCTGCCAACCACTTGATCGGCGAGAACGACGGCCTCGGCAAGGGTTTCTACTTCCAGATGGAAGGTTTCGAGAACGGCCGTCTGCAAACTGCAGCACGCGCCGTCGGCCTCATGCAGGCGGCCTACGAGGCGGCGCTCGACTATGCGAACAATCGCAACGTGTTCGGCAAGAACGTCGCCGAGTACCAACTCACGCAGGTGAAACTCGGTCGCATGGCCATCATCATTCAGGCGGCCCGCCAGTTCAGTTACGCCGTCGCCAAAATGATGGGCAAGGGCGAAGGCGCGATGGAAGCGAGCATGGTGAAGGCGTACGTCTGCAAGGCCGCCGAATGGGTCACGCGCGAAGCGATGCAAATCCATGGTGGCTACGGCTACGCCGAGGAATACCCCGTCAGTCGCATGTACGTCGACGC
>Ga0194127_10007824_pt1 | contig 11645 bp, 9 predicted proteins | sample TA2KigC100mmetaG_FD_148624 | JGI IMG/M metagenome (GOLD analysis project Ga0194127, IMG submission 148624) | Freshwater microbial communities from Lake Tanganyika, Tanzania - TA2015036 Kigoma Deep Cast 100m | ecosystem: Environmental > Aquatic > Freshwater > Lake | place: Tanzania: Lake...
TTGTCGCCTCGAAGATGGGTCTCAATAGAGAGATCTCCCTCTCGAGGGTTTCCACTTTTATCCGGATTTCTTTGAGGGAAGGAGGGTTCATATTTCAAATTCCAAATGACAAATTCCCTGCCTACCGCCTGCCTGCCGGCAGGCAGGGCAGGCACGCGCGAACCATGAAAATATGACTAAGTCCCCTCCCCCTTGATGGGGGAGGGGGAGGGTGGGGGTGAATCATTGAATCTATATTCCCCCTCACCTCAATCCTCTCCCACCAGGGGAGAGGAAGTTTTTTCTACGTAATTCAAATAAAAAAACCGTGGATGGCTATTGACTCACTCAGAAATCAAATCCTTCACACCATGTTCTGCACTCTTCTTTCCAATTCTTTCAGGAACTTTGGATCGTAAGGGTTCATTTTTTTTAGGGAAGGATCCATTGGATTCTCCGGATTGAAATTCTGCAGAATCAACTTCGGGCCTGCCTTTAATTGTTCGCCCAGAGTCTCGATCTCGTACTCACTGTGGAGTTGTGGAACGACGGTCATCCGGAATTGGTACTCCACTTTTCCTCGCTTCAGTATTTCGATTGATTTCGATATGAGCCCAAGTTCAATGGATAGACCAATGGATCGGCGGTAGCTGAAAATATCCAGAGGGGCTTTCACATCCATGGCAATGAAATCCACCTCTTTCTTGTTGATCAGGTCGTCCAGCATCTCCGGGTTGGAGCCATTGGTGTCAAGTTTGACCGGAAATCCTTTCTCTTTTATCTGGCGGATCAGGAGAGGAAGATCAACGTGAAGGGTGGGTTCTCCGCCGGTGAGACACACCCCATCCATCCATCCCTTAAAAGAATGGAGACGTTGAAGAATATCTTTAAGGGGTATTGAAGCGAACTGTTCAGGATGAAAGACCAGGGGATGGTTATGACAGTAAGGACAACGGAAGTTGCAGCCCGGAAGAAAGAGGACAGAGCAGATCTTCCCTGGCCAATCCAGAAAAGAAGTTTCTACGAATCCCTTGATCTCGATCATAACTTATATTCATAAAAGAGAGGGAGTGGGTGGATCCTGTCCGGGATATCGGATCAAGTGTCAGGATAGAGGTTAGATCAGTTACTCCGGTACAGGTGCTGCTTCACCTCCTGAAGGGTGGGGACCATACCTCTCCAGCTGGCCAATTCCCTCTCTTCTTCATCCTCAATGATGAAGGAAGGGGTGGAGAGGATGCTGTAGAAAGAGGCTTCTGCCAGACCATCGATCGTATCGAGATCGTAGTGGAAAACCGGCAAGCCCTCCCTCTTCAATTCCATTCCAATCTCCTTGGCAGCAGGGCATTTCGGGCATTTTGCTTTAACAAAGATTTTGATATGTCCCATCTTTTCTCCTTTGGTGTTTTAAAAAAAAGGTTTCGTTATACGGTCAAGGTAACGATGCCCGTATCGTTAATAAAAGGCTACGGTTTTCGTCTTTTTACGTAACCATAACCGGTAACCGAAACGGGCTTCGTAACCGTAACCGTTACCTTTCACTTAAATATCACCCAGTCATTAGAACAGTTTCTTTTTCTTTGGCTTCGATGTAGGCCTGATTCCGGTAACGGTTGCGGAGTTCACCGATCTTCCCTTTGTTCCAGCTGGAGAGCTTGGTAAAGTAACCGGTGATCCGGGTGATGCCATCCACTTCCGACGATCCGCAGTATTGGCAGGTAGGTTGAATTCCCCGGGTCGTTCGATTGCAGGCATTACAGGTGGTGAACTCCGGTGAAAAGGCAATCTGGTCATTTTGAGTCTGCTTGAATGTTTTGATCACAAAATTGGCTAAAGATTCTCTTGAAGGCTTTGCTTCCCCGAGCCAGATATGAGTCAATGCCCCTGCCTCGATCAGTGGATGAAAGAGTCCCTCCTGCCTGACCCTTTCAATTGGATTGAGCACAGCAGAGTTGTTCAGGTAGGTCGAATTCGTATAATAAACCTCTCCTCGGGAAACATCACCCTTGACAATGTTACCTGATCGGGGCGAGTGAAATCGGAGGTCCAGTTTGGCAAAACGATAAGCGGTGGATTCGGCGGGCGTCTGCTCGAGAACGAAACGCATTCCATAGCGTTCGCTCAACTTATCGACCAGCAGTTTCATGTGGGCGATCACCTTCAATCCAAATTTGAAGGCCTGCCTCGACTGATGCATTTCCTGGCCGGTATGGATCTGAATCAGTTCATTGAGGCCTACCATCCCGATGAGGAAACTGGCGCGATGCATCCTCAGATAGGGAGAGCCATCCCGGTTCATGGCGAGGAGGGCGAGCGGACCCCGTTCGCCTATGGAGAGAAGTTTTTCAATGAAGGCTTTCTTTTCAAGATGAGCCCTGACCGCAACTTCAATGAACTCCGTCAGTTTGGAAAAGAGCTTGGTGTCATCCCCTTTGGCGAGATAGGCGATACGCGGAAGGTTGAGCGTGACATTCTGGAGGGCGCAGTATCGCATCTTCCAGGGTTCCTTTGCATCCTCGAGGTCGGTCTGCTCCAGTTTGAAACTGAGACGGCAGCATTCGGAGATTTTGGCTGTTTCCCCGCGATCGAAAACAAAATAAGTGTTGCCTTTTTCAGAGGCCACCTCACAGATGTGATGGAGGAAATCCATATGGCCGGGAGTCTGAAAAAATTTCTCGGTGATATGGACGAGCGGTTTTGGAAAGAAGAAGGGCCTTCCGGATCCATCCCCTTCTAAGAAGACATTGAAGAGGGCCCATGCAAATCGCTGTGACTCTTTGATATAGTCGCTGTAATTTTTCCCTGTCTTTTCTCCGCCCGGTCCGATGGCAGGGACGTTTTCGAAATGTTTGGGTACCTCCCAGTAGAGATTGATGTCAGTAAAGATCGCCTGACCACCGCGGGCCACTGCCTGTTGAGAGAATTCAAAGATCAGCATCTGAGCCAGTTGTTCGAGGTCCTGATCCGACATCCCGACCAGATAGGGAGCAAAGAAAAGATTGACCGAGTCCCAGCCAATGGCTCCGGCAAAGTTGCTCTGAAGTCCGGCAGCAAACTTCACCATATGGGCGAGAAGCACCTCCGGATGTTTGGCAGGTTTGGCCATAGCAATGGAATTGGGAAGGCTTAGGCCGAACCGCTTGATATATTCGAGGGATTGTCCACTGCAGTAAGGCCGATCCACAAAACCCAGATCATGGAGATGAATATCGCCTCGCATGTGGGCATCTGCTGTCTCCTGTGAGAAAACAGAGAGAAGGGCATACTCCTTTTTGATCCTCTCCGCAAGGGTGAGATTGGTAGCCTCCGGACCGTGAGGGACATTGGCATTCTCTTTATTAGGATGGAGGATCAACTGGTCCACATCATAAAGAGGCATACCAAGACGGGTATGCATCTTGCGGGCTTGTTCTAATCCTCTTTCAACCAGTTTGGTATCAACCAATTCACGGACAAGAGGAGCGGGGATCATTTTGATCTTGGAGGTGAGGATTAAATCTTCCACCTCCCGTGCAATCTCTTTTGCAGTATCGACATCAATATAGGTCTCTCGGATAAGGGCATCGACGATCCTCTGACGGTTCCAATCATTCAATGACTCTTCAGAGGTGCGAACGAAGAGGGCCATATCCGTTGTTTCAAACTCTTCCTTAAAATCTTTACGTTCCTCTTTCATCTCTATGACATTTGCCATTTTTTTATCACCTGAGTTGTGGAAATTAACGAAGTTGGGATTGATGATAGGCTATATTTAGTGTGTTCTCTATTCACTACAACAACATCTTGTTATTTGTCAAGGGGAAATTGGGCTTGTGAAAAAAAACATTTGTTTTGTAAAAAATTTTTATACTCTTGTTCTTATCTCCGAACTCCTAACTCTGAACTCAGAACTTTTTTTACCCCGTTAGAAAGTTGAAAACTTTCTAACGGGGTTTACTTTTTTTCAGAGTTGTTTTTCTGGAAAGGTCTCAAAGGAGTTTCAAGGAGACGTTTCAAAATACCAACCAAACCCTCCCCCACGGCTTTAAAAGGAATGGCTTCGATCTTAGGATCGTTGAGATCTCCTTTCACTTCATAGACATAAGAGAGAAAGGCCTTCTCTTTCCCGGTGAGGATATATCCTGCAATGGGAATGTTACTTAATATCGTATCGACCGTTCCCAGTGGATGAACGCCTATCTTTGTATCGATGAAGTTCTTGCCCAGATCGACTTTCCCGACGATGGTGATCCTCATGGCATCGCTATCGACCAGAAGGTCCTCGGAAGAGGCAACACCTTCTTTGACCTGGATATTTGCAGAAATCCGTTGATAGGGGAGCCCTTTTGTCTTCAGATCAGGGACCCTTCCTTTGAATAATTGTGAAACATTGAGGATTGAAAAGATTTTGGCCAGAATGTTACCCTTTTCGATCACACCATTCTCCAGCTCGAGCCTTAACCCTCCTTGGAGAGACTCCTTCACTTTTTGGAAATTCTCTCCCTCTCCCGTGAGTTGAGCCTGGTCGATATAGACTTTTCCAGTGATCATGATCTTCTCCTCATCTCCTTTTGAGAGAAGGGTTCGGAGAAAGGGTGTTGCCTCCATATGGGAGAAGTAAGGTTTTATTTCAAATCGGATGCCTTTATCTGCGGGTTGCAACCAGGCATCACCTGAGAGATCCCCTCCATAAGCCTTCAATTGAAAAGGATGGATGACTAACTTTCCATCCACTGTCTTCATCTCGAATTTTAAGTCCTTGAAATCGAGATTTCGATATCTCCCTTGTTCGACATGGATCTTGCCTTGAATCGCCCAGAGGGAAAGCCATTGTCTGATCTTATCGAAAGAAGTTGGAGTTGTTTTTTCTCTCTGAGGGAAGAAGGTATCCAGGTCAAGTTGGGTGGAAGTGAGATGGAGTGAGAGTTGTCTTTCCCCGGATCCTGTTTGAGAACGGGGGGAGGCTCCGGAGAGGGTAAGCGAAGAATCTTCCAATCTTACCTTCAATCCATCCCACCGCATCTGTTGGGGAGAAAATCGGACCTTGCCTTCGATCTGAGAGAGAGGAACAGGGATCTTCCGATGCCTGAGGGAGACGCCTTTTAGTGAAACCTCACCTTCTCTAATGGCGTTGATCCCTTGGTCCATTTTTCCGGTCCAGTTAAGACGGAGGTCCAAGCCTCCAGTGGGATCCTGAATGTCGTCCATCTGGGTTCGCATCGAATCCGGAAAGATGGATAATTGGAGTAAGGCGGAAATATTTTTGAGATCAATTGAGCCAGTGGTGGAGAGATTCAACTCTCCCTGTCTCGCGGTTCCGTCCAGAATGAGAGAGGAGTTTAAAGATTGAATTTTAAACTTTGAAAAGGTGGCCCCGAGATTGGAGATGGAGACAGAGCCGTCTCGAAAGAGGAACGGATGAGAAGCGGTTTTTAGAAGAAGGGAAGCTTCTCTGGGATGCAATTCCAACTCGTAGGAGAGAGACTGAAGGGAGGATGCCCTTCTTCCTTTGAACGAGATCTGGCCTGCACCCGATAGGCTTTTAATATCTTCTGTCTTCAATTGTATCTCTTTCGGAAAGAGAGGGGATTGGAAGAGGGTGAGAAGGTTTTTCAGATCGACCTTTCCTCTGACTGTGAATTCAGAAGCTCCTCCTTTCTTTAATGAGCCCGCCATGAGAAGGGAAGAATTTCCGAATTCCACTTTGGCTCCTGACCATTGAATGTTTTCATTGGAAAGACCCACCTTTCCCTCTCCAATGGAGACCGGGAAAGGAATCTGAGAATGGGTCAGGTGAACTTTTGACAGAAGATAGTCGCCCTGATGCTGAAAACGGAGGGGAGACTTCAACCTTCCTTTGACCGAGAGTTGATAGTTGGCCTTGCCCGATAGGGAGGTGATGGGTTCAAAAGCCTTGATGATCTCCGTATCGTCCACCAGGATATCGGTCTTGAGCAGAGAGGAGAGATCTGACACCTGGAATTGGCCCTGGCCCTGAATCTCAAGCGTGGGAATCTGAAGGAGCTCATAAAAGACGCCATTGGCTCGATCAATGCTGGAATGAAAAACCTTTGCCTGGACCTCTTTGAGCTGGAGATGACCCTGTTTGAAAAGGAGGTGTCCTTTCAGTTCCTCGAGGGCGGGTAGATTCCAGGGAAGTTTTAAACGTCCGTTGTTAACCTTCATCTCAACCGAGAGAACGTGGGCATTGTACAGTTCGTCACAGTGATCGATTTCAGGAATCTTTCCTGAAAGTTTAACAGAGAGAATCTGAGCAGGACCGCTTCCCTCCGCACGGAAAAGGGGGTCGGAAACACTCGGAGTGATGATCCGGAAAGGGATGAACCTTCTTCCATCGGCAATGTCAAAGACATTGCTCGATGCCTCCGCATCCATGCCCATCCCTTTGGTCCCGATTCCATAAATCCTGCCTCTTCCCTTGACCTTTATCTCGGGAAGTTCGATCGAAAATTTGGGAACCTCGAATGTCTCCCTGTCATACTTGGCCTGGAAATCGATGTTGACCCATTTGGGAGTGAACAGGTAGGCAAAGACTTTCGGATGATCGTAGATGACTTCTTTGAACTGGAGATTAAGAGAAGCGCTAAACGGTCCAGAGAGGTCCCCCTGATACATGCCTTTCAGATCAAGGGTTCCCGCGATCTTATTCATGGGAAGCAGGGGTTTGAGATAAGACCAGAAATGGAAAACCTCAATTCCTTTTGCCTCCACCTCGGCTTTCACCTTTCCCTTTGAGAAATCCATCCCTTCAGGGATATCTTTGATCGTCCCGGAGATCGAAAATTTCCCTTCCTTTTTAGAGTGAAGGATCTTGCCACTCACTTGAAAAGGAAAGGGTTTGTCGAAAGATATCTTTGAAAGACGGAGTTGAAGGGATTGGACCTCTGTCAGAATAGGGGGGCCGCCAAAGAATTCGTCGGAAAAGGAGATTTGTCCGGACCGAATGGATAGAGAGCCTCCAAAGAGGGTGGAGAGGGTCTCAATCATCTTCTTCTCGGTTTCGAGTCGCAACGACTGGGAGGACTTCAACGTTCCCCCATTGAAGGGGGTGTCAGGAAAATTCAATCTTCCATTTCTGTCCCGGGAGAAACGGCCCACGGGTTTCTCAAATGTAATCCGCTTCCATTTCACTTCTCTCTTTAACAGAGGAAGGGTCTTCGCTGTTAAGATCAGCTTTTCGGAACGGAGAAGATCAAAGGATTGGGAACCATCCTTAATCCGGAAGTCTTCGAAAGCAATTCCTATCCCCCCCCAGAAACCGATCCTTGCCTTTCCAAAGGAGACCTCTCTGCCGAGTTGAGAGGTGAGGGTTTTTTGAATGGCGTTCCGGTAAAGTTCAGGATCGAAGAGATAATGAGTGGTCCAGAACAGGAGGCTTCCCACGACCACGACAGGAATCAGAATCCACAGCCAGAATTTTCTTTTATGACTCATTCTTTAGCCAATGTAATTATAAAAAATTCTCAAATCCCCCCTGCCTACCGGCAGGCAGGCACGCCCCCCTTTGCTAAAGGGGGGTAAGGAAAGATTTGACTCCGAACTCCGAACTGTGAACTACGAACTTCTCATGGCATGAGCCAGGGTGAGGACATCGACACGCTCTGCCCCGGCTTTTATCAATACCTTCGAACATTCGTTGACCGTTGCACCGGTCGTGTAAACATCGTCAACCAGAAGAATTGATTTTCCTTCAATCTCTTCCTCCCATTGAATATGGAAGGAACCCCTGACCCCCTTTTCCCTCTCTTTGCCACTCAGGTTGACCTGCGGGGGGGTGGGTATCCTTTTCCGGAGCAGCCTCTTCGAATAGGGTATCCGGGTTCTACAGCTTAACTCCTTAACGAGCAAGAGGGCCTGGTTGAATCCCCGCTCCCTTAATCGCTTTGAGTGAAGCGGAACAGGGATGAGGAGATCAATCGAGCCTGGATCCCAATAGCGGCGGAAGGTTTCGGTCAATTTCTCTCCGAAGAAAGAGGTAAGAAAACTCTTCTCTTCATATTTCCATCGATGGATCGCTTCCCGGAAAGGACCTTCATAATATCCCACCGCCCTTGCCATTGTAAAATATTTTCTTCTGGTCAGACAAGCGCCACAGAGGTGGTCCTCGATTTCCCGGGAGAGGAAGGGGACTCCACAGAGGGTGCATAGCGGTGGCTCAATCCACAGAATCTTTGAGAAACAATCCGGGCAGATTCGTCCTTGGCCTTCTTTCAGGAATTTTTCACAACAGTGGCATTGGGGAGGGAGCAAAAACTGGAGCAATCTTTCAGCAAGAAAACGCATTCATTCAGATCTTAAAAATCCCCCTTTATCTTTCTTCGAGGGAAAAGAACCCGTCTTTAGAAAAGGGGCGAGGGGGAGGAAGTGGGGAGACGATTTTTTCAACTTCTTGGATCGTATAGGTGGACCACTGGTGACACTGAGGACAATAGGCGGTCCATTCCTTCGATTCTCTTTCACAGACCTTGCAGACGAAGGGGAGATAGGATGTCCCGCTCAATTCGAAAGTTTTTTCAAACTCTTGGGCAGCCCGACTGAAGTCTTTTTTATGGAGATAGATCTCTGCAAAAAGCCTGTGAAGGGCTGGGAAGTCTTTCTGTTTTAGACTGATGGTGTTAAGCTCCTCCAAAGCTTCATCCAGCATCTCCAGCCTTAGACAGAGCTTGGCAAAGAAGAAGGCGAGCATCCAGTTCTCAGGATCGTTTTCCAATGTTCTCTGATAAATACGGAGCAGGGTGCTCGGGTCCTCCCTGTTGAGGTAGAGCTCTTCCAATCGGAGGATGAAGATGATCGATTTGAACCGTAGGAAACTTTTTCCCCAAACCTTTCCTGCAGAGGCCCATTTCCCAATCCGGAGATAGAGGTCGCCCAGTAGGACAAAACCGGGCTGAAAGGTCTTTTCCTCCCTGACGATCTCTTTGGCGACCTTCAAGGCATCCTCAAGGTCTTCTTCATCGCCCCGATGGAGAAGATCCATGGCATATTCATATTTCAAACCCAGGTAGAAGAGGTTCTCCTGCTCTTCTGTCTGTTTTTCCTTGGCCAACTTAACAATGGACTTTTGGAGCCGAATTGCTTTTTCCCATCTCCGATTGTTCCGGTAGATCTCCCTCAAACTTTTTAATGCCCTGAGATTGGTCTCATCCAGGTCGATGGCGCGTTTTAAGGTATGGATGGCTTCGTCAAGACGTTTCATCCGTAGATTGATCTCTGCTTGCCGAAGGGGGATCTCGACATTCTTATGATCGATCCACCGCCCCCTCTCCAGCCAATGGAGAGCCTCCTCATCATTTCCTTCTTTAACCGAGATCTCCGAGAGTTTTAGATAGAGGTCTTTCTGGAAAGGATCGTTTTTGAGGACCGTGGTAAAATGTGCTTTGGCTTTAGCCATATCCCCCCTGAGGAGATCTTCCATCCCTTTGTTCAGTTCCTCCTTCAGGGATTGTTCTTTCTTTCTCTTTCGCGATTGGCGGTAACCCTCAATGGCCCGCTTGGCATCTCTCGCCAGGGTGCTGATGAAGACGAGCAAAACACCCAACATAAAGGAGGTGATCATCAGTGTGGAGAGATCGGTAGGGATGACCTTCCCAAAAAAGCGGAATTGGACATCCATGGGATTGGTCAGAGAGACCCAGCAGAAGATGGAAATCAGGGCCAGAATGATGAGGATCAGTAGTTTCACCAGCATCGATCAGAGTCTCCCCTTTTCCAACTTTGACAGACAGGCCACACAGTACTTTGCCACCGGCCGGACTTCAAGCCTTTTCAGGCTGATCTGCTCTCCACACTCTTCGCAGATTCCATAGGTGGAACTCGCCATGCGGTCGAGCGCCTCATCCACCTCCTGGAGTCTCATTCGTTCACTCTCATTGAGGCTGAGGAGGATTTGCTTGTTATAGATATTGGCCGCCTCATCCCCTATGTCCTGAATCCCATCCTGTCCCATCTCCTGCGAGTCTGTATAGGTCTGTTTGACCTCTCCTACAATCTGTTCCCTCTCCTTGAGCAGAATCTTTTTGAATTTGGACAAGGTTTTTTTATCAATTTTATCGATTCCTTTCTCCATCTCCTTTTTCAACGGTTTTCTCTTGTCAATCCTCTTCCCCGTTCCTTTCTTCAAGGGAGTGCTCTTTTTTTTCTGTTTTTTCGAAACCACCCTTTTCTTAGCCAATGTCCGCTCCCGATTTATACTCGATGCGAGGCGCATCCATCCATATTCCTTCTAAATCATAGAACTTTCTAGTCGGTTCCAGGAAGATATGAACAACGACATCGTTATAGTCCATTAGAATCCATTTCCCCTGAGCCCTTCCTTCCTGACCGAGAATACGGATTCCTTTCTTCTCGAGGGCCTCCTCGATCGATCTGGCAATAGCCTGAACCTGACGGTCCGATTTGCCGGTGCAAAGAAGGAAATAGTCGGTCACAGAGGAAAGCCCCCTCATCTCGAGAAGAACTGGATCCAGAGCCTTTTTTCAAGAGCCGCGTTCAGGCAGAGAAGCGATTTTGTTTTTGAGTCGGTGGCCATATCCTCCGGTGACGACGATTTTGAGTGTAGCATTATACCAGAAAAAATTGTGAAAACAATAGAAAAATGAAAAAAGTTAAAAAAATATTTTACCGCCTCCCCCGCCCTTCCTGAATACTCCTCCGAAAGCCCGGGGAGTTCACTCGCTTACCCCCTCTTCCGGTAAAGGCCGTGCTTATGAATATAAGCCTCTGTCTCGGGAGGAATGAAGTACCTCACCGACTCCCCTCTCTCGATCAACTCCCGGACCTTGGTCGAAGAAATATCGAGAAAAGAGATCTCCTTGAAATGGAGATGGTATCCCGAAACATGGACCCAGACCTTTGTTTCAAGATCGTATTGAAAAGCAGAGGTCAGAGAGGTTGGAAGTTGAGAGGCGACAGGAGTCTTCTGGAATCCTGGCCGGGCCATCACGATGAAATGGCAGAGGGTGAAGAGGTTTTGGAAATCCTTCCAGGTCTCTATCTCCACAAAGGCATCCCTTCCCAGAATAAAGAAGAAGGTGTCGGTGCGCCCCTCGCAAAAATGGCGAAGGGTGTCAATCGAATAGGATTTCCCCGGCCTTGAGAGTTCGATCTCAGAGATGGAAAAGAATGGATTTGAGGCAATAGCTAGTTTCACCATCTCGAGGCGGTGTTTGGCGTCGATGATCTCCTCTGTGAGCTTATGAGGGGGAATGGCCGACGGAATGAAGATGACTTCATCGAGATGAAAAGCCTCACGAATCTCCTCTGCTCCTCTGAGATGCCCAAGATGGATAGGATTGTAGGTTCCCCCGAAGAGCCCGATCCTTTTCTTCTTAGATCCCGCTGCTTTCTTTTCTATCTCCATTCTCCTTGCATCAGAATTTTATAAATACCCTATTTGGAATAATGGAATGATGGAATAATGAGTTAAAACTTACCATAACCTTATAACCTTTTTCTATTGGTTTCCCAAGATTCCAGTATTCCAATATTCCATTTAAAATTTATGCTCTAACCTGTCCTTCTCCATACACGATAAATTTGGTCGTTGTCAATTCCTCCAGACCCATGGGGCCGAAGGCATGGAGTTTGGAGGTACTGATCCCCATCTCCGCGCCAAGGCCGAGCTCAAACCCATCGTTGAATCGTGTTGAAGCATTGATCAGGACGCA
>Ga0194127_10007828_pt1 | contig 11635 bp, 8 predicted proteins | sample TA2KigC100mmetaG_FD_148624 | JGI IMG/M metagenome (GOLD analysis project Ga0194127, IMG submission 148624) | Freshwater microbial communities from Lake Tanganyika, Tanzania - TA2015036 Kigoma Deep Cast 100m | ecosystem: Environmental > Aquatic > Freshwater > Lake | place: Tanzania: Lake...
ACTTCGTCAGCGCAGAGGTCAGCGTAGTCTTGCCGTGATCAACGTGTCCGATCGTTCCTACGTTTACGTGCGGTTTCGTGCGCTCAAACTTTTGCTTTGCCATGAGAATCCTCCTGCAGTTGTACTACCAGCGATAGTGGGCAAACGCCTTGTTTGCCGCCGCCATTTTGTGCGTATCTTCCCGTTTTTTAATAGATGTTCCACGGTTATTCAGCGCGTCAAGCAGCTCTGCTGCCAGGCGCGCGCTCATGGTTTTTTCAGGGCGCAGGCGGGAATATCCGATTAACCAGCGCATGGCAAGCGCAACCTGCCGGGCGGGCTTTACCTCAACGGGAACCTGATAGTTAGCGCCGCCGATTCGGCGCGACTTGGTTTCAACCGTCGGCTTCACGTTGTTGAGCGCTGTTTTAAACGACTCCAGGGGATGGTCGCCGGTTTTGTCACCGATGATGGAAAGACTTCCATACACGATCGACTCGGCCGTGCTCCTTTTACCCTTCTGCATCAACTTATTGATAAAACGGGCAAGCGTTAAGTCTCCGTACTTTGCGTCCGGCAGGATTTCGCGCTTTGCGGCTACTCTTCTTCGTGCCATAATATGACTCCAACAGCTTTATTATAATTGCAGGTTTACGCTTTAGGCCGCTTGGAACCGTACTTGGAACGGCTCTTGCGGCGGCTGTCAACACCGGATGAATCAAGGGTTCCGCGCACGATGTGATAGCGCACGCCCGGAAGGTCTTTGACGCGGCCTCCGCGCACAAGTACCACCGAATGCTCCTGCAGGTTGTGGCCCACACCTGGAATATAGGCGGTAATTTCAATGCCGCTTGTGAGGCGCACGCGGGCGACCTTGCGCAATGCCGAGTTTGGCTTCTTGGGCGTTGCCGTATACACACGCGTACATACTCCCCGGCGCTGCGGACAGTTCTGCAGTGCGCGCGACTTTGATTTTTTTTCAATCTTTTTTCGGCCCTGGACGCAGAGCTGATTAATTGTCGGCATATACGGACACCTCAAAAATGCGTTGTAAAGTTAAAAGATATTTTTTATCATAATATAAAATTGATGTCAAATATAAAATTTGTTTTAACCTTTTTTTTTGCCGATAATTGCAAAGTATTCAGGAAAACCGGCACCTGAGGGCTACACCGCATCGGTATGTTCAGCGGCGACACCGCCTGATGGGGCGGTCTCATTATCGCTGTGAATGACCACCTTGCGATATTCGGCCAGCCCGGTCCCGGCGGGAATCAGACGCCCCATCGCGGCATTTTCCTTCAAACCGCGCAGATAATCGACCTTGCCCTCGATAGCAGCCTGCGTGAGCACCCGGGTTGTCTCCTGAAACGAGGCCGCGGAGATGAAGCCTTCCGTGCTCAAGGAGGCTTTGGTAATGCCCAGCAGCAGCGGCTCGGCGATAGCGACCTGTCCGCCCATTTCGCGCACCTTCTCATTTTCCGCCTCGAAGCGCGTTTTTTCGACCTGCTCATCCAGCAGAAACTGGGTATCGCCGACCTCCTTGATTTTTACGCGCTGCAGCATCTGGCGCACGATGCACTCAATGTGCTTATCGTTGATTTTCACACCCTGCAGGCGGTAGACCTCCTGAACCTCATCGACCAGGAACTTGGCCAGCTCCTTTTCGCCCAGAATGTTGAGCACATCATGCGGATTGGGAAGCCCGTCCATAATGGCCTCACCGGCTCTGACGCGGTCGCCTTCATGCACACTGATATGCCGTCCCTTGGGAATGAGATATTCCTTGGGCTCGAGCTTCTTGCCGCCGAAATCGGTGATGCCCGGCGTGACGATAACCTTTCGTTTTCCCTTAATATCCTTGCCGAAGGTGACCGTGCCGTCGATTTCACTGATGACCGTAACCTCCTTGGGCTTACGGGCCTCGAGGAGCTCGGCAACCCGCGGAAGGCCGCCGGTGATATCCTTGGTCTTGGAGGTCTCGCGGGTGATTTTCGCCAGCACATCCCCGGGCTGCAATTCATCGCCCTCGCTCACGACGATGTTCGCGCCGACCGGCATAAAATAGCGTGCCGGCCGCTCTTTCTCGCCGGGCAGCATAATGGTTTTACCCTTTGCGTCCTTGAGCGAAATTCTCGGGCGGCTGTCATGATCGCGCTGGTCTTTGAGCTCAACGACAACCTTGGAGGCAAGGCCGGTAACTTCGTCGACCTGCTCGCGCATGGTGTTGCCTTCCTTGAGATCGCCGAATTTAACCCTGCCGCCGACTTCCGTCAGAATCGGCGTCGCGAAAGGATCCCACTCGGCCAGAACCTGCCCGGGCTTCACCTTGTCGCCGTCGCGCACCTTCAACTTGGCGCCGTACACGACCGCCTGGGGATCGCGCTCACGGCCCTGAGCATCGACTATGCCGATTTTGCCGTTACGGGTCATAACGACCGTTGCGCCGTCGCGATTGACTACCGTACTCATGGTGATAAACTTGATCGTTCCGCTGTGCTGGGCTTCAAGCGTTGTCTGCTCCACCCGGCGGCTGGCGGCACCACCAATATGGAAAGTACGCATGGTCAGCTGGGTGCCGGGCTCGCCGATTGACTGAGCCGCTATAATGCCGACCGCCTCACCGATATTGACCATGCGCCCGCGCGCAAGATCACGCCCGTAGCACATGGCGCACACGCCGCGGCGCGACTGGCAGGTCAGCACCGAGCGGATGCGCACATGCTCGATACCGGCTTCCTGCAGTTTTTCCACCGCGGCTTCATCGATTTCATGGTTCTTGCTCACGATTGTTTCGCCCGTTATCGGGTCAATAATTTCGTCAAGCGAGACACGCCCCAGAACACGGTCGCCGAGCGCTTCAATAATCTCTCCGCCCTCGATAAGCGAGCTCATATAGAGCCCGTCGATCGTATGGCAGTCATACTCGCTGATGATGCAGTCCTGGGCGACATCAACCAGACGGCGGGTAAGATAGCCGGAATTTGCAGTTTTCAGGGCGGTATCGGCCAGACCCTTGCGCGCGCCGTGTGTCGAGATAAAGTACTGCAGCACCGTCACAACCCCTCGCGGAAGTTGGCGGTAATGGGAGTTTCAATAATTTCACCCGACGGTTTGGCCATCAGGCCGCGCATACCGGCAAGCTGCCGGATCTGCTGCGTGCTGCCGCGCGCCCCCGAATCAGCCATAATATATATTGAGTTAAGGCTCTGGGTATTGCGCTTCTTGCCGTCCTTGTCAACATACTCGTCAGTGCCGAGTTCCTGCAGCATTTCATCGGCAACCTGTTCGGTCACGCGCGCCCAGATGTCAATTACCTTGTTGTAGCGTTCACCGTCGGTGATCAAGCCATCCTTGTACTGGTCCTGAATCTGCCGGACCTCAACCGTGGTCTCCTCGATCATCGTATCCTTGCGCGACGGAATGCGCATGTCCTGAATCGAAATCGATATGCCGGACTTGGTGGCGTACTTATAGCCGATATCCTTCAGCCGGTCTGAGAGAATAACGGTCTGTTTGTCTCCGCAGTAGCGGTAGCAGTAATCGATCAGGTTGGCCAGCTCCTTTTTATTCATGACCCTGTTGATAAGGGCAAAGGGAATATCGCGCGGCACGGCCTCGCGCAGCATCACCCGGCCGACCGTTGTTTCAACCAGATCGCCGTCCACCCGCGCCCGGATGCGGGCATGCAGGTCAACAACGCCCGAGTCATAGGCAAGATGCACTTCGCTCTCGCCGGAGAACACCTTACCGCTGCCTTTAACCATTTCGCGCTCGCGCGTCATGTAATAGATGCCCAGCACGATGTCCTGAGTCGGTATAATGATCGGCTTGCCGTTTGCCGGCGACAGGATATTGTTCGTGGACATCAACAGCACGCGGGCCTCAATCTGGGCCTGCAGCGTGATCGGAACATGCACGGCCATCTGGTCGCCGTCAAAATCAGCGTTAAACGCGGTGCATACGAGCGGATGCAGCTGGATAGCCTTGCCTTCGACAAGCAGAGGCTCAAAAGCCTGCAGACCCAGACGGTGCAGTGTCGGAGCGCGGTTGAGCATGACCGGGAACTCCTTAACGACCGATTCAAGGCAGTCCCAGACCTCGGGCGTTTCGCGCTCAACCATTTTCTTGGCGCTTTTAATGGTTGTCGCATACCCCCTGACGATCAGCAGATTGTACACGAAGGGCTTAAACAGCTCGATGGCCATGCGCTTCGGCAGACCGCACTGGTGCAGCCGGAGCTCGGGGCCGATGACGATAACCGTTCGCCCGGAATAATCAACACGCTTGCCGAGCAGGTTCTGACGGAAACGCCCCTGTTTGCCCTTGAGCATATCGGAGAGCGATTTTAACGGGCGCTTGTTGCGTCCGGTCAGCACCTTACCGCGCCGGCCGTTGTCAAACAGCACATCCACGGCCTCCTGCAGCATTTTTTCATTGCGGATAATGATATCAGGCGCATCCAGCTCAAGCAGCTTCTTCAAGCGGTTGTTGCGGTTGATAACGCGCCGGTACAGATCATTCAGGTCCGACGTTGCAAACCGGCCGCCTTCCAGGGGTACCAGCGGGCGCAGGTCCGGCGGTATAACGGGAATGACGTCAAGGATCATCCATTCCGGCTCATTATCCGAGTTGCGGAAGGCCTCGACGATGCGCAGCCGCTTGGCAAGCTTTTTCTTCTTGGCCTCGGAGCTGGTAACGTGAATCTCCTCACGCAGCTGCTTTGAAAGCTCATCAAGATCGATTTTTCTGAGCAGCTCGCGGATCGCCTCAGCACCCATGCCGGCATTGAAATCCTGATTCTGCTCGATATAGGCCTTGCGGTAATGATCCTCATCCATGCACTCGCCGACCTGATAGGCGGTCTTCTTCGGGTCGGTAACGACATAGGACTCGAAATAGAGCACCTTTTCAAGATCACGCAGCGTCATATCAAGCAGGGTGCCGATACGGCTGGGCAGACTGCGCAAAAACCAGATATGCGCTACCGGGCAGGCCAGTTCGATATGACCGAGACGCTCGCGGCGCACGAACGACGGAATAACCTCAACACCGCACTTCTCACAGACGATACCGCGATGCTTCAGGCGCTTGTACTTGCCGCAATTGCATTCATAGTCCTTGACCGGACCGAATATCTTCGCGCAGAAAAGCCCGTCGCGCTCCGGTTTGAACGTGCGGTAGTTAATCGTCTCCGGCTTTTTCACCTCACCGTTGGACCAGCCCCGGATGGTGTCGGCTGATGCAATCGAAATCTTGAGAGCATCAAAGCTGTCAACGATTCTTGACTGGGCCTGATGAATTGAAAAAAATCCGTTCATATGCAATACCTCTTACAAAGAGATTAATAGAATTATTTTTTGTCGCTTTCGGGCTCAATGAATTCAACATCGAGGCACAGGCTCTGCAGTTCCTTGACGAGCACATTAAACGACTCCGGAAGCGCCGGCGCGATATTGAGATCGCCCTTGACGATATTTTCATACAGCTTGCTGCGTCCCCGTACACGTCGTCTGATTTGAGCGTCAGCAGCTCCTGCAGCGTGTAGGCAGCCCCATAGGCTTCAAGCGCCCATACTTCCATCTCGCCAAGCCGCTGGCCGCCGAACTGGGCCTTGCCCCCCAGAGGCTGCTGGGTGACCAGCGAATAGGTGCCGATAGAGCGAGCGTGGATCTTGTCATCAACCAGATGATGCAGCTTGAGCATGTAGATAATGCCGACCGTCACTTCCTTATCGAACGGCTCGCCGGTTCGACCGTCAAACAGCTTCGTCTGGCCGGAATTGGGCATCTGCGCCTCTTCAAAACACTCGTTGATCTGTGCCTCGCGGGCACCGTCAAAAACCGGCGTTGCCATGTGCACGCCGCGGGACAGCTTTTCGGCAAGCGCAAGCAGCTCATCATCAGGCAGCGCGTCGATCAGGGCTGACACCGACTTATCGCCGTAAATCTTCTTGATCCAGGCGCGGATTTTCTGCGGTGTGGTTTGATCCTTGAGCATCTGGCCGATCTTCTGGCCGAGGCCGCGCGCGGTCCAGCCAAGGTGGGTTTCAAGTATCTGGCCCACGTTCATGCGCGAGGGAACGCCCAGCGGGTTCAGCACGATATCGACCGGGGTTCCGTCTTCCATGTACGGCATGTCTTCAACCGGCAATATACGTGAAAGCACGCCCTTATTGCCATGACGACCGGCCATCTTATCGCCGACCGACAGCTTGCGCTTAACAGCCAGGTTGACCTTGACCATCTTGATTACGCCGGGCGGCAGCTCATCACCGCGCTTGATCTTTTCGATTTTTTCTTCAAACACAAGCTTGATGACGCGGACCTGTTCGTCAAAATCACGCTTGATGCTCTCGATTTTTTCAGCGGTCTCCTCTTTGCCGGCAATACTCACTTTGGTCCATTTTGCAAGCGGTATTGAGTCAACATGCGCGGCCGTTACAACGGCGCCTTTTTTCAAAATTTCCTTACCCTTCTTCTCATCAATAAACTTCTTGCCGATGGTTTTGCCCACCAGCATTTTTTTCAGACGCTTATTGACGCTCTCCTGCAGGAAAACCTCATCCTCGATTGAGCGGGTGCGATCATCCTTATCCGCGCCTTTGCGCGAAAAAATACTCACCCCGATAACCGTGCCCTCGACACCGGGCGGCATCCGCAGCGAGGTGTCCTGAACGTCACGGGCTTTTTCACCGAAAATCGCCCGCAGAAGCTTTTCCTCCGGGGAAAGCTGGGTTTCGCCCTTGGGCGTAATCTTGCCGACGAGAATATCGCCGGGCTTCACCTCGGCGCCGATGCGCACGATACCGCTCTCATCAAGCTGGGCGAGCATATCCTCGCCGACGTTCGGAATGTCGCGGGTTATTTCCTCCTTGCCGAGCTTGGTATCACGCGCCAGTACATTGAATTCCTCGATATGAATGGAGGTAAACGCGTCCTCACGGATCAGCGTCTCGCTGACAAGAATGGAATCTTCAAAGTTATAGCCTCCCCAGGGCATAAAGGCGACCAGCACATTGCGGCCAAGAGCGAGCTCACCCATCTCGGTTGCCGGCCCGTCAGCGATCAAATCGCCGGCATCAACCCAGTCGCCGACACGCACGATCGGATGCTGGTTGATACAGGTGTTCTGATTTGAGCGGCGATACTTGGTCAGCTTGTAGATGTCGACATCAGCACCGATTCTACCCGCCTCCACGTCGTGTTTGACCACGATGCGCTCGGCATCAACGCTGCGCACGACCCCGCTGCGCTTTGCAACGATTCCGACGCCTGAATCCCGGGCGGCAATACCCTCCATGCCGGTACCCACAAGCGGCGCCTGCGTGCGCAACAGCGGAACGGCCTGGCGCTGCATGTTGGAGCCCATCAGCGCGCGGTTGGCGTCATCGTTTTCCAGAAACGGGATCAGCGATGCGGCCACGCTCACAAGCTGCTTCGGGGAGACGTCCATATACTCGATTTCCTCGGCAGCGGCCATGATAAACTCACCGCCACGGCGCGCGGAAACGAGCTGATTTTCGAATTTTCCCTTTGCATCGATCGGAGCGTTTGCCTGGGCGATGACAAACTTTTCCTCCTGCAGGGCGGAAAGGTATTCGACCTTTTTGCTCACCCGGCCGTTTTCAACCCGGCGATACGGCGTTTCCACAAACCCGTAGTCATTGACGCGCGCAAACGTCGACAGCGACGCGATCAATCCGATATTGGGCCCTTCCGGTGTTTCAATCGGACAGATACGGCCGTAGTGCGTGGGGTGCACGTCGCGCACCTCAAACCCGGCGCGCTCGCGCGTCAGGCCTCCCGGCCCCAGAGCGCTCAGGCGGCGCTTGTGCGTGATCTCTGAGAGCGGGTTGGTCTGATCCATAAACTGGGAGAGCTGGCTGGATCCAAAAAACTCCTTAATGACCGCTGAAACCATTTTCGAGTTTACCAGGTCATGCGGCATCAGGGTTTCAAGCTCCTGCAGGCTCATGCGCTCTTTGATAGCCCGCTCCATGCGCACAAGGCCGATACGATAGTGGTTCTCAACAAGCTCGCCGACCGTTCGCACACGCCGGTTGCCCAGATGATCGATATCGTCGATATCACCGCGCCCGTTTTTAATGTCTATCAGGGTGGCTACCGTCCTCATAATGTCTTCAGGGCTCAGGACCGTTGACTCTATCGGCGCATCAAGATTGAGGCGGAAGTTGATTTTAAGGCGGCCGACCGTTGTCAGTTCATAGAAATCCTGTTCGAAAAAGAGCCGGTTGAAATGCGCATTGGCACTTTCCTGGCTGGGAGGGTCATTAGGCCGCAGGCGCTTGTATATCTCAACGATCGCTTCATCCTGCGACCTGACCTTGTCAATCTCAAGAGTGTCACGCAGGGATGAATCAATGTTATGGCGATCGATGTAAAGAATGCTGATTTTTTTAATGCCGCGCTGCCTGATCTGCAGGACACCATCAGCAGTGAGTCTCTCATTGCACCGGAAAACAACCTCGCCTGTAGCGGGGTCAACGACATCTGCGGCAACGACCTTATCGACGATATCCTGCTCGGCAATGGTGATAGCGTCAATGCCGGCTTTGCGCATTTTGCTCACGATGGCCTTGTTGAACTTGCGGCCCTTCTTGACGATCACCTCATTGCGCCTGTCAACAATAAACGCTGCAGGCGATTCCCTCGCCGAAGAAGGGCGAGCGGATGCTCATGCGCACGCCGCTGTCCTCGAACACCAGGTCTTCAACCGTATAAAAATACTCAAGCAGCTTCTGGTCGCTGTAGCCCAGCGCTTTGAGCAGCACCGTCACCGGGAACTTGCGCCGGCGGTCAATGCGCACATATAAAATATCCTTGGGATCATACTCGAAATCTATCCATGACCCCCGGCTGGGGATGATACGGGCCGAATACAGAAATTTGCCGCTGGAGAGGGTTTTCCCGCGGTCATGATCAAAAAATACGCCCGGCGAGCGGTGCAGCTGGCTCACGACAACGCGCTCGGTGCCGTTGATCACAAACGTGCCGTTTTCGGTCATGAGCGGAATCTCGCCGAAATAGACTTCCTGCTCTTTGATATCGCGAATATTCTTCGTTTCCGGGTCGTAGTTCACCAGCCTGATCAGCACCTTGAGCGGCGAGGCCAGCGTAAGTTCCTTCTGCCGGCACTCGTCAATATCGTATTTGGGAGGACCGAGCGAATAGCTGACGAATTCCAGAGAGGATGTCTCATTGTAATTCTTAATCGGAAAAACGCTGAGAAACACCCACTGCAGGCCGCACACCTGACGCTGCTCGGGGGGGACATCCTTTTGCAGAAAATTATCATAGGACCGTTTCTGAATGTCGATCAGATTCGGTATGTCCATGATATCGGGAATTTTCTGAAAACTTTTGCGGAATCGAAGTTTCTGTGCGCCTACCTGAGCCATGCAAAACTCCATATGCCTGTAGAGTAAAAAAAATAAAAGTCTGCCTTATTCCCTCCGATACAGTCAGGGGCATAAGGCAGTCTTACCAGAAAGCACTGTGCAGTAGTTACTTAATCTCAGCGGAGGCGCCGGCTTCTTCGAGCTTTTTCTTAATGTCTTCAGCTTCGGCTTTCGGAATGGCTTCCTTGACCGCCTTGGGAAGCGCATCAACAAAATCCTTGGCTTCCTTCAGTCCAAGCCCCGTAACCTCGCGTACAACCTTGATGACGTTGATGCGCTTTTCACCGGCGCCGACGAGCACGACATCAAATTCGGTCTTTTCCTCCGCCGCAGCGGCATCACCACCCGCGGCAACGGCAGCAGGTGCCGCGGCAACGGCAGCTGCTGATACGCCGAACTTTTCTTCCAGCTCCTTGATCATGTTGGACAGATCAAGCACCGACATGTTTTCGATGTAAGAAATAACATCATCCTTTGTAATCTCAGCCATTGCAAAAACCTCCTGAAAATAAATGAATTATGCGTTACTTTCGCCGCGTGAATTATTTTCCCTCTTTCTGCTCGGCAACAGCAGCCAGAACCCGCAGGAACTTCCGCGGGATATCCGATAAAACTGAAACGAACCCTGCAATCGGTGCCGCAAGCATACCGACAAGCTGAGCAAGGAGCACATCCCTGCCCGGCAGATCACCGATCTGGTTGATCTGGGTAGCGCTCAGCAGCGTATTTTCAAGCACACCGGCCCTGATCGTAAAACGCAGATCAGGATTTTCCTTTTTGGCATCATTATAAAATCGCGTCAGGGTCTTAGCCGCCTGGGCCGGATCACCTTCGATAAACGCAACTGCGGTCTGGCCGACAAAATGCTCGCAGAGCGGCTCAAATGCAGTATTTTTAACGGCGATTTTTAAAAGCGTGTTCTTGGCGACCTTTACCTCTGAACCGACTCCCCGGATATCGCGCCGCAGGCTGGTTATCTTGTCAACATTGAGACCGGTGTAGTCAAATACATACATTGCACGGGCCCGCTGCAACTGCGCGTTCAGGCTCGCAACTGTTTCTTCTCGATCGTGTCTGCTCACAGTTAGTACCTTTCACTGTCAAACGTGTTTGAATGTCGTTAAAGCTCTATTCCTTTAACGAGGCAATATCAACCTTTACGCCCGGACCCATGGTGGAGGAGAGCACCATATTGCGCATATACTGGCCCTTGCTTGCCGGCGGCTTCATGCGATTCACGGTATCAATCAGCGAAACGATATTCTCCTGCAATTTTTCACGGTCAAAGGAAACCTTGCCCACCGGCACGTGCAGATTGGCGCCCTTATCGGTGCGAAACTCAACCTTGCCTTTCTTGATCTCGCCGATCGTCTCCTTGAGGTTCAGGGTAACCGTGCCGACCTTGGGATTGGGCATCATGCCGCGCGGCCCGAGTACCTTTGCAATGCGGCCCACAAGCCCCATCATATCCGGCGTGGCAACCGCTTTGTCAAACTCAAGCCAGCCGCCCTGGATTTTTTCAACCAGGTCCTCAGCGCCGACGAAATCGGCGCCTGCATCGCGGGCTTCAATTTCCTTTTCACCCTTGGCGAACACCAGCACCCGTACCGATTTGCCGGTGCCGTGTGGCAGCATAACCGTGCCGCGCACCATTTGATCGGCCTTGCGGGGATCGACACCGAGCCTGATCGCCACTTCGGCGGTCTCGTCAAATTTGGCGCTGGCGGACTGCTTTACCAGATCAATTGCCTCGGCCAGTTCATAGCGCCTGTCCCGGTCGATATTCGCACGGGCCTCACTGTAACGTTTACCTTTTTTTGCCATGGTTTCATCCTGTGTTCTGTACGTTACGCCACGCGCAGTCAGACGACTTCAATACCCATGCTGCGCGCGGTACCCATAATTATGTTCATCGCATGATCGATATCATTAGCATTAATATCGGGCATCTTGGCCTGGGCGATTTCGCGCACCTGATCCATGCTGACCTTGCCGACCTTGTTTTTATTAGGCTCTCCTGAGCCTTTCACGATACCGGCGGCCTTCTTTAAAAGAACCGCAGCCGGCGGCGTCTTGGTTACAAAGGAAAAAGAGCGATCGGAATACACGGTGATCACGACCGGAACGATCAGACCCTCCTTGTCCTGCGTTTTTGCATTGTATGCCTTGCAGAATTCCATGATATTGACACCATGCTGGCCCAGGGCCGGACCGACCGGCGGCGAAGGATTGGGG
>Ga0194127_10007833_pt1 | contig 11629 bp, 10 predicted proteins | sample TA2KigC100mmetaG_FD_148624 | JGI IMG/M metagenome (GOLD analysis project Ga0194127, IMG submission 148624) | Freshwater microbial communities from Lake Tanganyika, Tanzania - TA2015036 Kigoma Deep Cast 100m | ecosystem: Environmental > Aquatic > Freshwater > Lake | place: Tanzania: Lake...
CCCCGACAGCGCGGAGACGGCCGCCAGCGGCTTCATCCAGGTGGCCGAGACGAACTTTCGCGGCAAGGGCCAGAACCTGGGGTTCACCTGGCAGTTCGGGACGCGGCGGCGCTACCTGGACATCAGCTTCACCGAACCCTGGTTCCGTGGCACGCCGACCCTGGTGGGCGTGGACATCTTCGACCGCTTCCAGTACAACTACGACGACTTCTACGAGAGCCGCGTGCGCGGCTTCAACGCGCGACTCGGGCGACGCCTCCCGGGCACGCGTTACAGCCGCGTCGGGCTCCGCTACGAGTGGTCGCAGACGCGCCTGGACAACTTCAGCGGCGCGTACATCAAGTACCTCGACGATCTGGAGCGGTCCCTCGGCACCAGCGACCTGCCCTGGCAGCGGCTGGACCGGATCGACTGGCCGCAGTCCAAGAGCAGCGTCCAGCTGTCGCTGAACCGCAACTCGACCGACAGCCCGTTCTTCCCCACCCAAGGCTCCAAGACGAGCTACACGTTCGAGTACGCCGGCGGGCCGCTGGGCGGCCGGATCGAGTTCCAGGAGCACATGTTCCAGCACTCGTTCTACAACCGGTTGCCGGGGGGCTTCGCGCTGCACCTGCGCGGGTTCTTCGGGCTGATCCACGGACTGGGCTCCGCCGACGGCGTGCCCGACTGGGAGCGCTACCGGCTGGGCGGCAACCGACGCCTGCCCCTGCGCGGATACAAGGACCTGGAGGTCGTGCCGCGGGGCAATCCCAGCTTCATCGGCGGCCGGTTCTTCTCGATCTTCAACACGGAGATCCTGTATCCCTTGACCCCGGCCGTCCATCTGCTCACATTCCTGGACATGGGGGACGTCTGGAACAGCTTCTCCCAGGCGGACCTCGCGGACCTGCGCAAGGGGGCCGGTTTCGGGCTGCGGGTCGAGGTGCCCATGATGGGCAATATCGGGTTCGACTACGGCTACGGCTTCGACCGGGCCGGCGGTCCGGCCTGGGAGCCTCATTTCACCATCGGCAACTTCTTCTAGACGGTGGCCCGGCAGGGTCGACGACGGAGGCATGTCATGATTCGGACCGGGACCTGGCGCGCGGCGGCGCTGGCGGCGCTGCTGGTGGCGACGGCGGCCGGCGCGGTGGAACTCAAGCCGCTGGCCATCATCGATTCGCAGCGCATCGCCGAGGAATACGAGGCGGCCCGCGACGCCCAGGAGCAGTACCAGAAGTTCATCCGCGAGCTGGAGCGCGAGGTGACGACGAAGGAGAAGGCGCTGACGGCCCTGATGGAGGAACTCGAGAGCCAGAAGCTGCTGCTCGGCCAGGACGCCCTGGCCACGAAGACGCAGCAGTTCGAGCGGCAGCGCGCGGAGTATTTCCAGTTCCGCGAGTCGATCGACCAGCGCGCCGAGTCCGAGTACAAGACCCGGATCCAGCCGATCCTCGACCAGGTCAAGACGATCGTCGAGCGACTGGGGAAGGAGCGCAACTACGGCCTGATCCTGGACTCGGCGGCCGTGTCGGTGCTCTACGTGAACCCGGAGTTCGACCTGACCAACGACGTCCTGCAAGCGCTGGTGCGGGGCGAGAAGTAGGGCGCGGCCGGGCGCGGGCGCGGATGGGGGTTGACAGCCGCGGCAAAGGCTGGGAGATTGGCAAGGGACGCATTGCGAAGAGCTTGGCCCCTCGCCCCGGACGGCGGGGGGCGCTTTGATGTCGCCTGCGGCACGGCGGCCGGAGCGGGCCGGTGCGGCGGGGCAACGGTGAATGGGACATTGTGGCCACGTCGATGCGGCTGAGCGAAATCGCCGCCCTGGTCGGCGGTCGTCTGCTGGGGGCGGACGACCCGGTGCTGACGGGAGCGGCCGCGCTCGCGGACGCGGGGCCGACGGATCTGTCGTTCGTGGCGGACGCGCGGCGGGCGGTCGCGGGCAAGGCCAGCGCGGCCGGCGCTCTTCTCGTGCCCGCGGACCTCGATCCCGGGCGGCCCGCGGTGGCGGTGGCGCGCCCGTACGAGGCGTTCGCGCAGGTCCTGGCCCGTTTCGCGCCGGATCCGGACCGGCTCTTCCCGCCCGGGGTGCACCCGACGGCCGTGATCGACCCCTCGGCGGTCGTGACGGCGGCGGCCGTCGGGGCGTACTGCGTCATCGGGGCCGGCGCCCGGGTCGGCGCGGGCACCAGGCTGGGGTCGCACGTGGTGATCGGCTGCGACGCGGCCGTCGGCGCCGACTGCGTGCTGCATGCGCACGTCGTCGTGCGCGAGGGCTGCCGCCTGGGCGACCGCGTGATCGCGCACGCGGGAGCCGTCGTCGGCGCCGACGGGTTCGGCTATCTGGCGGGGCCGCGCGGGCAGGTCAAGATCCCGCAGGTGGGAATCGCGGTGGTGGAGGACGACGTCGAGCTGGGCGCGCTGGTGACCATCGACCGCGCCACCACCGGGAGCACGGTGATCGGCGCCGGCAGCAAGCTGGACGACCAGGTGCACATCGCCCACAACGTGCGGATCGGGCGCGGGTGCGCCCTGAGCGCGCAGACCGGGATCGCCGGCAGTTGCGTGCTGGGCGACGGCGTCATCACGGGCGGCCAGGTCGGGATCGCCGACCACATCACGGTGGGCGCCGGGGCCCGCATCGGAGCCCAGGCGGGAGTGATCAAGGACGTGCCGGCGGGCGGCGCGGTTTTCGGCTGTCCGGCGCTCGATTTCCAGGAGTGCCTCCGCATCACGGCGGCGCTGCGGCGGCTGCCGGCGGCCTTCGGGCGCCTGCGCGCGCTGGAAGACCGCGCGGCCGGCAGGACACACCGGAAGGGGAAGTGAACGTGCTCTGGCTGCAGCGCACCGTCGAGACCGAGGTGAGCGTCGAGGGCGTCGGCCTGCACTCGGGCCAGCGCGCGCGCATGTCCTTCCAGCCCGCGCCGGTGAACACGGGCCTGATCTTCGTGGTCCCGGGCCCGGACGGCGACACCCGCATCCCGGCGTTGGTCGAGCACGCGGTCCCCGCCGCGGACCTGGTGCGGGCGACGCGGCTGTCGCGCGACGGAGTGACGGTCCATACCGTGGAGCACGTGCTGGCCGCCCTGTACGGGATGGGCGTCACGAACTGCATCATCCGGCTCGAGGGCGGGGAACCGCCCGTGATCGGCTGCGCCAGCAGCCTGCCCTATGTCGAACTGCTGGATCGCGCCGGGCTGCGCGACCAGGGGCTGCCGGCGACCTACCACCGGATCACGCGGCCGGTGACGCTCACGCTCGGGGAAGCCCGGCTGGAGGCGGAGCCAGCCGAGGAGCTCCGGCTCAGCTTCGAGATCGACTACGACGATCCGGCGATCGGCAAGCAGGCCGCGACCTTCGAGATCCGCCCGGCGGTGTTCCGGCACGAGATCGCCCCGGCGCGCACCTTCGCCCTGATGTGCGACGTGGAGGACCTGCGCCGCCGGGGCCTGGCCCTCGGCGGCAACCTCCAGAACGCGCTCGTCTACAACGACGGCGTCCTTGAAGGCGGCCAGGTGGCGCGCTTCCCGGACGAGTGCGTGCGCCACAAGCTGCTCGACCTGCTCGGGGACCTGGCCCTGCTCGGCATGCCGCTGCAGGGGCATGTGCGGGCGCGGCTGTCCGGCCATGCCGCGAACGTCGAGTTCACGCGGCTGCTCGCGAAATCCGAACGTCGCATGCCGCGGATCTATCCGCCGCGCGAGCCCGTCCACTGGGACATCGCTTCGATCATGGAGATCATGCCGCACCGGTACCCGTTCCTGCTCGTGGACCGCATCACCGAGCTGGAGCCGGGCCGGCGGGTGGTCGGCATCAAGAACGTCTCGATCAACGAGCCGTTCTTCCAGGGGCACTTCCCGCGGCACCCGATCATGCCCGGGGTGCTGATCATCGAGGCCATGGCTCAGGTCGGGGGCGTCCTGCTGCTCAGCAGCGTCGAGGATCCGCGAGGGAAATTGGTGTATTTCAGCGGAATCGACGGCGCGCGTTTCCGGCAGTCGGTCCTGCCGGGCGACCAGTTGCGTTTCGAGCTCGAACTGCTCAAATTGCGGGGATCCCTGTGCAAGATGCGGGGAACCGGCTGGGTCGGCGACGTCCTGGTCGCCGAAGCGGAACTCATGTCCACGATCGTGGATGCCTGAGCCGGACCCCGAAGGAGGAGGAGGGTGGACCCCGTGACGATGAACAAGGCGCCAAGCCTGCGGCCCGTCAGCGAGCCGGAGATCCATCCCACCGCCGTGGTCGACCCGGGCGCCCGGCTCGGGCACAACGTCAAGGTCGGACCCTACTCGATCATCGGCCCGGACGTGGTCATCGGGCCCGACTGCGTGATCGGCTCGTCGGTCCTGCTGACCGGGCACGTCAGCATGGGCCGCGGCAACCGCGTCTTTCACGGGGCCGCCATCGGCTGCGAGCCTCAGGACAAGAAGTACAAGGGCGAGGTCTCGTACGTCGAGATCGGCGACAACAACGACATCCGCGAGTACTGCACGATCCATCCGGCCACCGGCGAGGGCGCCAGCACGTGCGTCGGCTCGGACAACCTGCTCATGGCCTACGTCCACATCGCCCACAACTGCAAGGTCGGCGACCGCACCGTGCTGGCCAACGCGGTGAACCTGGCGGGCCACGTCGAGATCGAGAACAACGCGATCATGGGCGGGATGACGCCGGTGCATCAGTTCGTGCGCGTGGGCGCGTTCGCGTTCGTCGGCGGCGCCAGTCGCCTGCCGCAGGACGTGCCGCCCTTCATCAAGGTGGCCGGCAATCCGATCGAGGTGGCCGGCATCAACGCGATCGGCCTGAAGCGCGGCGGCTTCAGCGACGCGGACCTGCAGAACCTCAAGAAGGCCTACCGGCTGCTGTACAGATCCGGGCTGAACGTGACGCAGGCGCTCGAGCGCATCGCGGCCGATTGCCAACTCACGCAGCAGATCGAGGACCTGATGGCCTTCATCAGGCGCTCGGACCGCGGCATCGTCCGCTGACCTGGCGGCCGGCGGCCGCAAGGAGCGACCCGTGGGCAGAGCCGCCCCCCGGCACGTGTTCATCTCCTGCGGCGAGGCGAGCGGCGACCGCTATGGCGCGCGGCTGGCGGCGGCGCTGCGACGACGGGAGCCGTCGCTGCGCATCACGGCGCTGGGCGGGGACGAGCTGGCGGCGACCGGCGTGGAACTCGTCGCGCGCATGGATGACGTGGCGGTCATGGGCGTGGGGGAGGTCCTGCGCGCGCTGCCGGCTTTGGCGAAGGCGCGGCGCCGCCTCTCGCGCCACCTCGCCGCCGGCATCGACCTCTTCCTGCCGATCGATTTCCCCGGTTTCAACGGCCAGCTGGCGGGCGCGGCGCGGCGCAGCGGCGTGCCGGTGTTCTGGCTGGTCGCGCCGCAACTGTGGGCGTGGGGCCGCTGGCGGGCGGCCGCCTACCGCCGCCGGATCGACCGCCTGGGGACGATCCTGCCCTTCGAGACGCGGTTCTTCCGCGAGTTGGGCTTCGCGGTCGAGCCGCTCGGCCACCCCCTGCTGGACGACTACGGCGCGAGTTACGGCTTCGAGGCGAGCCTCCGCCGGCGCGAGGAGCGCCTGAACCGCCGCGAGGGACCGTTGGTCATCGGCCTGCTTCCGGGCAGTCGCCGCCAGGAACTGGAGTCGCTGCTGCCGGTGCTGAAGGTCACCAGCCAGGCGATCACCGGCCACTTGTCCGGCCGCGAGGTGGCGTTCGTGGTCAGCGTGGCGCCTGGCGTCGCGCGCGAGCGGGTGGAGTCCCGGTTCACGGCGGCGGCCGAGTTCAGCAGCGAGCCGCTCGTGAAGCTGCTGCCGCGCCTGGACCTGGCGCTGGTCTGCAGCGGAACCGCCAGCCTCGAGGTGGCGCTGGCGGGAGTCCCGCACGAGATCGTCTACCGGACCGGAGCGCTGACCGCGTTCGTGGGTCGCCGGCTCGTGCGCACGCCGCACATCGGACTGGCGAACCTGGTGCTCGGGCGGGAAGTGGTGCGCGAGCACCTGCAGCAGGACGCCAGCCCGCTGCCGCTGGCGCGCGAACTGCTGAGCTGGCTGGCGCGCCCGGCCGACCGGGGGGCGTACTACGGCGAAGTGCGCCGCCTCCGCCAGCTCTGCGGCGAGCCGGGAGCCTGGGAACGCGCCGCCGACGCGGCGCTGGCGATGCTGCGGCCGGCCGCCGGGCCGGCCGGGAAGTCGTGACATGGGACCGCACCGCCTGAAGCTGGCCGCCGCGCCGTGGCTGTGGTCGCTCCTGCGCGCAACCGTGCGGCTCGAGCCGTCGGACGCGCTGGCCGCCGGCGCCGCCGGTCCGGTCATCTACGCCTGCCTGCATCGCGACATCCTGCCCTGCCTGCTGTTCGTCGAGGCCGCGCGGCCCTGCCTGCTGGTCAGCGGCTCGGACGACGGCGCCATCCTGGTGCGGGCGCTGCGCGGGTCCGGGTTCGGGTTCGTGCGCGGCGCCACCGGGGAACGCGGCGCGCGGGCGTTGGTGGAACTGCGGCGCGTGCTGGCCGAAGGGCGGCCGGTGGGAATCGCGGTCGACGGCCCGACGGGACCGTTCGGCGACATCCGCGACGGCGTCGGGCAACTGGCCGCGCTGACCGGGCGCGCGGTGGTGCCGCTGGCGGCGGTCCCGGGCCCCTCGCTCCGGTTGCGCACCTGGGACCGCACGGTGGTGCCGTTGCCCGGCACCCTGGTGCGCGTGCGCGTGGGCCGGCCGCTGGCGCCGGGAACCGGAACGCCGGACCAGGAGGCGGCGCGCCTGCGGGCCGTCCTTGCCGCCTTCTTCGGCGCAGAGGGAGGTGCGGCGTGAACGTCGTGGACCTGCGCCCGGCCGCGGTGCGCCGATTGACGGCCGCCTGGCAGGCGGACGAGCGCCGCGGGCCGGCTGCCCTGGCAGGCGTCTGGACGCGCCTGGTGGATCACTGCCAGACCCGCCGGGCGGCGACCAGACCCGCGCCGCCGGGTGCGGCCCTGGTGGTCTCGGTCGGCAACCTGGCGTTGGGCGGCACGGGCAAGACGCCGGTCACCGCGCAACTGGCGATCGACCTCGCGGCCGGCGGCCTGAGCGGCGCCGTCCTGACGCGCGGTTACGGTTCGCCCCTGCGGGGACCGTTGGCAGTGTCCGCGGGCACGACCCAAGCGGGTGACGAGGCGCGCCTGTTAGCGGACCTGCTTGCCGCGACCGGCTGGGCCGTGGTGCAGGCGAGGCGGCGCGCCGAGGGCCTGGCCTGGCTCATGGCGCGCGAACCGGGGCTGGACGTCGTGCTGGTGGAGGACGGCCACCAGACGGCGGGTCTCGGGCGGCACCTGGACGTGCTGATCGTCGCCCCGGACTCGCGGGCTCCGGCCGGCCTGCTGCGACCGCGGGGCGGCCCGGCCGCTCCCTTCGGCCCCTGGCGCGAGTCCGCCGCGGGCGCGGCGCGGGCGGGCGTCTGGCTGGTCGAGACGCCCGCGGCGGACGCGATTCCGAGGGCGGAACGGCCGGGGACGCTCGTGGCCGGCTTCCGGCGCGAGCATCGGTTCACGGACGGGGCACCCCCGCCCGGGGCGGTGGTCCTGCTGTCGGGGATCGCGCGGCCGACCGCGTTCGAGGCGGCGGCGCGCGCGCTGTTGCCCCGCGCGCCGGCGCTGGCCATCCGCTGTCGCGATCATGAGCCCTACGACGAACGGATGCTCGCCAGGATCGACCGCTGGCTCGAACGGGTGCGCCCGGGCGCGGTGGTGACGACGGCGAAGGACGGGGTCAAGCTGGCGGGCCGGTGGGGGCGGCGGCCGCCCCTGCGGGTGCTCGACCAGCGGGTGCGGTGGACGGGCACGCCGGCGCTCCCGGACCTGGTCCGGGAGCGCCGCGATGCCGTCCGCCGTGGGAATGCCGCCGTCTAGTCGTTCTCGCTGACCGCGCCGAGGAACGTCACCGTGGTGCCGGCCGGGATCGCCACTTCGTTCGTGCTGCCTTCCTCATGCCCGTAGAAGGTCAGACGCAGGTCGGCCTGGAAGACGGTGTCGCCGGCGGGATCAGGATACCACGGTTCCTGCTTCATCCGCTGCGGCGCGATCATGAACTGGACGGCGAACTCGTCGTTGATCGGCACCCGCGCGCTCAGCAGGCCGCGGGTGGTGTTGTACTGGGTCAGCGCGGCCGGCGCGTCGGCGCCGGGGATCCAGACCGCGTCGTAGGACGTGATGATGAAGGCGCTGTAGGCGCCCTCCTCGGGGATCGTCATCATCGCGTTGCCGGGCCTCGCCCAGAACAGCACCCCCACCATGTCGATCGGCACGTAGTCGTCCGTCGGATTGCCGGCGTCCGAACCGGTGTTCAGCGCGGCCGACACGACGGGCGTGCCCGCGTTGATCGACTGCACCGAACAGACGACCCGCTGCCATTCGTTGTTGTTGGTCATCTCGCAGCCGGAAAGCAACAGCGTCGCCGCGAGCAGGGCGAACAGGACGCGGGATTTCACGGTACATCCTCCTGGTGGACAGGCATCCGCCGGCATGGTTATCTTCCACGGCACGAAAGTGATCGTCCGCCATCCGCTGGCCTTTAGCGCAATCATCGTTCGTGTTCCCAGCGGTTTCCGGGCCAGATCCCCCCCTTCCGGACGGTTTCCCGTGGCGCCCCAGGATTCCCCCGAGACCGTGGTCAGCCGTTGCCTGGTGATCGGTTCCGGAATCGCCGGCTTGCAGTTCGCACTGCTGGCGGCGGGGGCCGGGCCGGTGCGGGTCGTCACCAAGAAGGAAAGTCGCGAGAGCAGCACGAATTACGCGCAGGGTGGCATCGCGGCCGCGGTGTCGCCGCTGGACGATTTCGAGGCCCATGTCCAGGACACGCTGGCGGCCGGCGACGGGCTCTGCCGGGAGGAGGCGGTCCGGCGGATGGTCGAGGCGGGGCCGCGCCTGATCGAGCGCCTCCTGGGCTACGGCGTCGATTTCACCCGCGACGAGGCGGGCGACGGTTTCGCGTTGGGGCGCGAGGGCGGCCATTCGCGGCGCCGGGTCCTGCACTGCCGAGACCTGACCGGTCGCGAGATCGAGGGACGCCTGCTGGCGGCCTGCAACGCGCACGCGGGGATCACCGTCGACGAGGACCACATGGGGCTCGAGCTGGTGCGCGGGGCGGAGGCGGGGCTGACCGGGGCCGCCGCCGCGCGCATCGTCGGGGCGCGCGTGCTGGACCGGCGCACGCGCCGGGAAGTGCTGCACCTGGCGGACGCCGTGGTGCTGGCGACCGGCGGTTGCGGCAAGGTCTACCTCTACACCAGCAATCCCGACATCGCGACCGGCGACGGCCTGGCCATGGCTTTCCGGGCCGGCGCCGAGGTGCGCAACCTCGAGTTCGTGCAGTTCCACCCGACGTGCCTCTATCATCCGGCCGCCAAGAGCTTCCTGATCAGCGAGGCCGTGCGCGGCGAGGGCGCGGTCCTGGTCGACGGTCGCGGCGAGCGGTTCATGGCCCGCCACCACCCGCAGGCGGACCTGGCGCCGCGGGACGCGGTGGCGCGCGCGATCGACCGGGAGATGAAGGCCAGCGGCGAGCCGTGCGTGTACCTGGACCTGCGGCACCTCGACCGGGCGATGGTCGAGGCGCGGTTCCCGAACCTGGTGGCGGCCTGCCTTCGCTTCGGACTGGACATGGCCGGCGAGCCGGTGCCGGTGGTGCCGGCGGCGCACTACATGTGCGGCGGGGTGGCCACGGACCTGGACGCGCGCACGACGCTGCCCGGGTTGTTCGCGATCGGGGAGACGGCGTGCACGGGCATCCACGGAGCGAACCGGCTGGCCAGCAACTCGCTCCTGGAAGCGGTCTTCTTCGCCGAACGGGCCGCCGCGGCCGTGGCGAACGAGCCGCGCCTGCTGACCGCCGTCGGCGCGGGCGCGCCGGCGCCGCGCGCGCCCGGCGCGGCGCCGGCGCCTTCGGCCGCGGCCCCTGCCGTCGTCGTCGAGCACGACTGGGACGAACTGCGGCGCGTGATGTGGGACTACGTGGGCATCGTGCGCGACCGCGAGCGGCTGGAGATCGCTCTGGGGCGCGTGCGCGCGATCCGCCGCACCGTCGAGACGGTGCGGCGGCGCGCGGCCCCGACCCCGGAAGTGGCGGAACTGGCCAACATCGCGCTGCTGGGCGAACTGATCGTCGTCTGCGCCCTGGCGCGGCCCGAGAGCCGCGGCCTGCACTTCACCCTGGATCATCCGCGGCGCGTCGACCCGGCGCTGGACTCGGTCCTTCGGCGCGGCGCGGCGCTGGGCGGCGAGACGGTCTGGGAAGCCCCGGAGTCCGGTGGTGCCTGAGTCCTGGTGCACCGCGGCCTTCGGGGCCTTCTATCCCGTGCTCTACGCCCACCGCGACGAGGCCGAGGCGCGGCGCTGCCTGGACCTGCTGCCGCGGCTGGCGCCGCTCGGCGCCGCCGGCGCAGCGCCGGTGCTGGATCTCGGTTGCGGGGACGGGCGGCACCTGGCGCTGCTGGGCGCGGCCGGCCTGCCCGCGGTGGGCCTGGACCTGTCGGCATCGTTGCTGCGCGCGGCGCGCAGCCGCGCCGCCGGCCTGGCGCTGGTGCGCGGCGACATGCGCGCGCTGCCGTTCGCGGGCGGCCGCTTCGGCGCCGTGCTGTCCCTGTTCACGGCCTTCGGCTATTTCGGCGACGAGGGCGGGGACCGCGCGGTGGCGGCCGGCGTCGGGCGCGTGCTGGCCGACGGCGGGCACTGGTTCCTCGACTACCTGGATGCCGACCGCGTGCGCGCGGAACTGGCCGCCGGTCCCCTCACTCGCGAGCGGACCGCCGGTCCGCTGGCCGTCCGCGAGACGCGGCGCCTGGACGCGGGCGCGGTGGCCAAGGACGTCTGCCTGCGGCCGCTGCCGGGGCGCGAGGCGGAGGCCGCCGCGCTGGACGTGGGGGCGGACGGCGTGGCCTACACCGAGTTCGTCAGGCTGTACGGACTCGCCGAACTGGACTCCCTGGCCGCGGCGGGCGGCCTGCGTCGCGTGGCCGCGGCCGGCGACTACGACGGGGCGCCGTTGGGCCAGGGCCCGCGCTGGCTGCTGGCGTTCCGCAAGGAGGTGCCGGCATGACGCTGGCCTGGACGCCCGGAGCGGATCTGGCGACCGGCGGCGCCGGCGGGCCGGCCTTCGCCCGCTGGCTGCGGTCGGGCGCCGCCGCCGCCGAGACCGCGGCCGCGCTGGCCGGTGCGGCCGTGCCGGGCCGCGCGCCGCTGTTCACCGCCGACGAAGGTGAATCCTGGCGGCAGGCGGCGGCACAGGCGGCCGATCCGGTCGAGGCGGCGGGCCTGGCCGCCCTCAGCGCCGGGCGCGCCGACGCCGTGGTCACCGGGCAGCAGCCGGGCTTCCTCGGCGGACCGGTGCTGACCCTGCTCAAGGCGGCCACGGCCGTGGCGCTGGCGCGCCTCCGCACCGAGCAGGGGCACCCCGCGGTGACGGTCTTCTGGTGCGCGGACGATGACGAGGACCTGATCGAGGCGCTGGCGCCCGTCGGCTGGGACGAGGCGTCAGGAGCGGTCCGCGCCGACGGCTGGGCGGCGGCGCGCGCCGGCGCGCTGCCGCGCGGCATGATCGGTCCGACCTCAGCACGATCGTGGTGCGGCCCCGGCGCGGCCCTCCTGGCCGCGGCGGCCGCCGCGCGGCCGGGCGACGGGG
>Ga0194127_10007838_pt1 | contig 11622 bp, 14 predicted proteins | sample TA2KigC100mmetaG_FD_148624 | JGI IMG/M metagenome (GOLD analysis project Ga0194127, IMG submission 148624) | Freshwater microbial communities from Lake Tanganyika, Tanzania - TA2015036 Kigoma Deep Cast 100m | ecosystem: Environmental > Aquatic > Freshwater > Lake | place: Tanzania: Lake...
TAATTATATTTATAATCTGGGGTTATTGCAACTGGGAGGGGTTAATTTTAGTGTTATAGATATTGTTTCTTTTTTTTAGAAACATAAACTTTTATCTTTAAATTAAAGTGATTGGTTGTTCAAGATTTTGCGGGGGCGGGTAGTGAGCATCTGGGAAGCGTTGCCGGGAGTTGTAATTTGATCGAGTGAAGCAGCCGCCTTGTCGACGGTCAGCAGGCGGGAAGCAGCATTATGGGCATCGGTAGCAAAGAGATGGGCCAGATTGGCAGAAATCAGGTAGCGAGCCGCTTTAAAAGCTTCCTGCCCCAGCCAGCCGGTTAGCGCACCCCAGGTTAGTTGAAAAAGGGCGCCGGCCTGGTGCAGACGGTGGATGAGGTTATTGTCTTTTAACAGCGCTTCGGCCCGCTCAGGGTGGGGGATGATAGGCTGGTAGCCTTTGATAGTCAGTTCAAAAAGCAGTTCTTCAGTGTAGAGTGGCAGGGGTTGTGAAAAGGGCAGCTCGATAAAGAGGTATCTTGTATTGTTTAGAGTTTGAATTGATCCTTTTTCGAGGTTATCTACCAGGGCAGGATCGATGTGCGGCTCTGAACCGGGAAGCAGTTCGAGTGGGATTGAAAGGCTTTTCAGTTCTTCCTGCAGCTCGGACAGGCGTTCGTTAATCAGGGTTGGGGTCGGGCGACCTTCAAAGCTGTGGGGGGTTGCCACTACCGTGCTATAGCCGGCGGCAACCATGGCCCGGGCCAACAAAACTGCTTCATTCATGGTGCGCGGCCCGTCGTCAATACCGGGCAGAATGTGGTTGTGGAGGTCAATGTAACCCGACAAATATAAGCACCCTAATGAATAAGAGAATCTTGTCTATTAAACTCAATCGCTTCCGCTAAAGTCGATTTAAGGCTTAAAACTAACTCTTCGCGACTTGCTTCCTGGCAATTTACACCTAGTATTTCCTCGATCCATCCTATCCACCAGTCATTATCTTTTTTTATAATTGCAGTATATTGATTATTCAAAGCCTTCACCTCTATTCTTAGCTATTTTATTATATCATATGGCATGACACATTTCATTTGTTCGTGAGCATCTCAAGGATGCGGGGGGCGGAGTAAGTGATATCGCCAGCGCCCATGGTAATGATCAGGTCACCCGGGCGGGCGGCGGAGGCAATTGCTTCTTCCAGGGCGGTAATGGAGGGATTATAGGTGACTGGAATGGTGCTCTGCCGGGTGATAGCGGCTGCCAGCGCTTCGCTGCTGATCCCTGGCAGAGGGGCTTCACCAGCCGGGTAGATTTTGTGCAGGTAAAGGTGATCGGCGGCGGCAAAGGCTGTTGCAAACTGCCCGAAAAGGGCGGCCGTGCGGCTGTAGCGGTGGGGCTGAAAGAGACATAGCACCCTTTTGCCCGAGAGACGGGCAGTATTAAGGGTGGCCCTAACCTCGGTCGGGTGGTGGGCATAGTCGTCAATTACGATGATGCCTTTTACTTCGCCGATCTTTTCAAAACGGCGGCCGGCACCGGTGAAATTTTTTAGGGCAGGGGTGCAGATGTTGATGTCGGGCACCAGCTGATCGGCCAGGGCCAGGGCTCCGACAGCATTGCTCACATTATGCAGGCCGGGAACGCCAAGGGTAATATTTGGGGCGATAACCGAGCCGCGCCAGGTTAGGTCAAAATGGCAGCTGTGCGGCTCAAGGCTAATATTGAGGGCGCAGTACTCGGCGGAAACGGACGGGTGTGGCGGTTTGGCAGCAGGGTATTGAAATAGTTCTTTGCTGACTGGTTCGCCATCAGGCTCTCCCTCATTAGTAATGGGCGGATTTATTTGGGCCGGTACATTTGGATCCGAAGATTTACTTAGTTGGTTATCATCTGAGTTTCCTTCAGCATTAATCACTCCAGAGCTTGCGGCGCTGTAATAGACTACGCGACAGTTTAGCTCAGCTCCCAGCAGGCGTAAGGCCGGATCGTCAGCGCAGAGTATAGCAATTCCCTCTTCCTCCGGCACCTGTGACAGAAAACGGGCGTAAGCCTGCTGTAAGCGGGCATAATCATTGTTATAGTGTTCCAGGTGATCGGGTTCAATCCCGGTGACGAGGGCAATTTTCGGATAGTAGCGGATGAAGGAGCTGTCGCTTTCGTCAGCTTCGGCAACCAGGTATAGGCCGGAACCGAGACGGGCATTACCGCTAAAAGCTGGCACCACTCCGCCGACCAGGGCGGTGGGGTCGAGGCCTGCTGCTTCCAGAAGGAGGGCGGTCATCGCCGTGGTGGTAGTTTTACCGTGCGCCCCGGCTATGGCTATGCCGTAGGCATCGTTTAGCAGGGCGGCCAGCAGCTCAGATCGGTGCACCAGCTCTATGCCGCGGCGCTTAGCTTCTGCGAACTCGGGGTTGGCAGGATCAATGGCGGTAGAGTAGATCACCAGATCGGCTGAAGCTATGTTTTCAGCCTGGTGATCAATTCTAACCGTGACGCCGGCTTCGGCGAGGGATGTGGTTAGCGCTGATTCGCGGATATCGGAACCACTGACCCGATAGCCTTTTTTTAACATAATGAAGGCTAAAGCACTCATGCCGTAACCGCCAATGCCAATGAAGTGGATCTGCTTAACTTTATTTAATACTGACATTAAGGCACCTCGACTTTTCCTGCTCAATTATAACAAAGTAGTTGAAAGCAGACAAAAAGAATGATCAGCATTAATAATAACCTGCCAACTAGCGTTTAGTTAACTCGTTATGTAATCAGAACAGGGGTTTGGTGGCTGTAAATCCTTATTTAAAGGCTGCCAAATTAATTCCATTTAAAGTAATCCACACTATGCACAGGGTTATCCACAGCCTTTGGTTAATATTTGAGCTTAAACCGGGGCTTATAAACAGTTATCGTGAGACGTTAACGTAATATTATTGCATATTGATTATTATAAACCGGTTCCCAAACCGGGGTTGGCGTTGAGGCTTAAGGGCGCAAAATCACCGGTCAGGTAGCGGGGATAGGCAGCGGCAGCGATCATTGCGGCGTTGTCGGTGCACAGTTCAGGGGGTGGGCTGTGTAAAATTGCAGCGGGTAGTTGCTGAGAAAGTTTTGTTTTCAAGCGATTTCGGAGATAACTATTAGCAGAAACTCCTCCGGCCAACATGACCAGTTTAGCCTGGCACTCGGCTGCTGCTTTGACGGTTTTTTCAACCAGCACTTCAACCAGGGCTTCCTGGAATGAGGCGACCAGATCTGGCAGGTGAACCTCTTCTGCACGTTGGCGAGAGTGATGCAGGTAGTTGATTACCGCTGTTTTTAACCCGCTGAAACTGAAATCGTAGGGAGACTGACCATCCAGCCAGGCCCGGGGAAATTCAATTGCTTCAGGATTGCCCTGGCGGGCCAGTTTTTCGATCAGTGGACCGCCCGGGTAGCCCAGTTCTAAAACACGGGCCACCTTGTCGAAAACCTCGCCGGCGGCATCGTCACGGGTGCTGCCAAGGCTGATGCTTTCACCGGCGCTTTTTTTGAGTAAAAGCTCTGTGTGCCCCCCGGATACAATAAGGATAACAGCCGGATAAATTTGCGGGGCACCGCTTAGGTAGTTAGCATAGAGGTGGGCCTGCAGGTGGTTGACGGCAATTAATGGTAAACGCGCAGCATAGGCCAGTGCTTTTGCCGTAGCCACCCCGACCAGGAGCGCGCCGACTAAACCCGGGCCGTGGGCAACTGCAATGGCCTGCAGATCTTGTAAGCTCAGGTTTGCCTCGGCCAGGGCCTCATCGACCAGGGAATTGATCAGCAGCAGGTGCTGGCGTGAGGCGATTTCGGGCACCACTCCTCCGAAACGGGCATGAAGCTCAACCTGGGAGGAGACGATGTTGCTTAAGATTTGGTTACCGTTTTCGACGATAGAGACGGCAGTCTCATCGCAGGAGGTTTCAATACCGAGGATTTTGATGTTCTTGTTATTTACGCTGGTTATCAAATCTCACCCTCACCCCACCCCTCTCCCCTCAAGGGAGAGGGAGTAACTGTTTTGTCATGATTATAGCATCTTCGTCCAGATAATATTTTTTGCGGTAGCCGCATTCTTGAAAGCCCAGCTTTTTGTAGAAGGAGCGGGCGGCAGTATTGCTGGGACGCACCTCCAGGGTGATTGCTCCAGCACCCATGGGCAATACTATCTCGAGCAGGGTTTCTAACAGGCGGGTGGCCAACCCCCGGCGCAGAAAGGCTTGTTCTACAGCCAGCGTGGTGATATGCACTTCCTCGAAGATGATCCAGGCGCCGATATAGGCAACAATTTTGCCCTGATTGCGGGCTACCAGGTAGTGGGCAAGTTTATTATTGCTAAGTTCAGTTAAAAAGTAGCTGGCCGGCCAGGGATCGCTAAATGAAGATTGCTCAATAGCAGCTACAGCTTCGATGTCCTCAAGAGTCATTGGTTCGATTGTGTAATCCGGTTCTCTTGTCATTTGGCAGCTGTAAGCTTATCCCCCTCACCCCGCCCCTCTCCCGCCAGGGGAGAGGGAGTTTCTACGTGGTGCGTTCGGCTTCAGAGAGGCGCAGGTAGATCGGTAAAACATCAAGATATGACGCGTCCGGGTTTAATTCAAGGTGCCGTCGGCCGGAGAGGGCTACCAGGGAAGCTCGGCAGATGCGGAATGGCGCCGGTGTGATAATCGCTTTTCCGGCAGGCAGAGATTTTTCAAGATCTTGTGCGTAGCTGTTTAGGCCTTCGCCCAGAAAAACCACAGGTTCTTTATATGCATTAGTGGCATTGATCAGGTCACCTAAGGCAATGGCGGTCGGTTCAAGAAGCGTTTTCAGCTGATCTGGCTTTTCTAAGCCGCGGCGATAGATGGCCGTGTAAACCTGACTGCGCCGGGCATCGAGCAAGGGACAGATCAGGACGCCTGGTGCCGGAATCGCTTCGGCAAGGGCATCCAGGGTGCAGACAGGCACGACCGGAATGCCTAATCCCTGGGCCAGGGCGCGGGCGGTGGAGACACCGATCCTCAAACCCGTAAATGAGCCGGGCCCGGCGGCAACGGCAATAGCATCTATGGCTTCGCGTTCAATTCCGCTTTCTGTGAGCAGGTTATCGAGAAGAGGCATCAGGCGCTCAGAATGTGTTTTTTTGATATTAAGGGTAGCTTCAGCCAACAGAGCATCATCCTGCAAGAGGGCAACACTGCAAGAAAGGGTTGTGGTGTCGGTACCTAAAGTAATCACCAGATTATCCTGTCATCTTTCATAACTTTAACTATGGCCTTATCAATTTAATCATCATATCCAAAATTCCATCGCTAAATGGAAAAGGAACAAGAACGACATCTCTTCTGCTATAAAGTGTCATAAATACTGTCCTCTTCATTTAACCAATCATCAAAAGTCGATTCAGAAATCTTAAGCATTGACATTAACTCATCTCTATCTTTTATTATTTCAAGGATCAATTTCATGTCAGAGGCAGACATTGACTCAAATAATTTTTAATAAAATCTCTTCTTTCTTTTATAGAGAGCTGCTCGATTTTTTTGTTTAGCATCTCAACTGTTGACATTCAAATCACCTCGATCATCTTTACTTCACTTGCTAATATTATAAAGGATCTAAAAGAGTTATTAAATCTAATTATACTACTCACTGGACAAATGCAAACTTCCGTCTGTGCGCCAGGTGACTGTTTCGATGAAGGTCTCGATCAGCTTTGAGGCAGCAGCGCCATAAGGGGTAAACAGCAGGCGGCGCCCCTCCCCTTTGTCATCGTAGAAGCGCTCAATGTCAACCTGAACGAACCCGTCAGGCAGCAGATCGGGCATACGCTCGGCCCACTCAATAAAGGCAACGCCATCGCCGGGGAGGTATTCAGCAAAACCGAGCTCGAAAGGATCTTCCTCCGCAGTAAGGCGATAGAAGTCAAAATGGTAGAGCGGTAGTCGGCCGCTATATATTTTAAGTAATACAAAAGTGGGGCTGGTTACCTGTTCACTTACACCCAATCCGCGGGCTGCTCCACGCACGAAAACGGTCTTACCGGCGCCAAGCTCACCATGCAGGGCAATTACCTGGGGCTGATCGATTGCTCGCCCGAAAATTTCACCAAGGGCAGCTGTTTCTGCTTCCGTTCTGGTTGTAATATAGGCTTCAGCCTGGTGCATCGCTCTTACTCCTTGATTTAAATATTATTTCTTGTTACTGCGAAAATTATAACCCACGTCAACCGGTGGAAGCAAATTTAGCATCCTTAATCTCTCTTTAGTGCAAGTGAACAGTGGGCATCCAGCAGGCAGACACTAATGTGACATAATCAGTACCCCCTTTGTGTATGCATGTTGCATGCACTATGGTTTGGTGTTATTATACGATCAGATAAGGAAATTGCTCAGATATAAACTGCTGTGCTTTGCAGTAAGCAAACACCTAAGATCGCCGAGACTGGACAGAGCATTAGGTAGTCTGATAGCTTCTGTTAGGCTGCAAAGTAAGTGCTGAAAGGGGAAGGGTATAATGCCAACACTGCAGGTTAGGAATTTACCGGAACATCTTTACCGGAAGATTGAAGAGCTGGCCAAAGCCAAACGGAGCAGTATAACGAAAGAAACTATCTACCTGCTGGAGAAATCACTGGCAATGGACGAACAAAGAGAGCAAAGTAAAAACCTGTTGCTTGAGAAGATGCTACTTTCTGCACCTGCAAACTGCGAAATGCTAACCGACCCGGTTTTACTGGTAAGAGAGGATCGCGAGCGATGATTGTAGTTATTGATTCGAGCGCCGCGTTGGAACTTGCTTTGGGGCGGGCAGGTAATAAAAAAGTGGCGGCAGTATTAAAGGATGCCAGGTTGATCGCTGCCCCCTCTCTTTATCTTTATGAGATTGCCAATGCAATGTGGAAATACTATAATTTTGAATCACTAAGCATGGATGTGGTTAAAAAAACTCTGACTGATTGCGGCTCACTGGTAACAGAGTTTATTCCGGCCTCACTTTTATTCCAGGAAGCCTGTGCTATAGCCTGTGAAATTAAACATCCGGTTTATGATGCCGCTTACCTGGTTGCCTGCAACCAAAAAAAGGCGGTTTTACTCACCTTGGATCAACGGCTGAAAAAGGCGGCTCGTGATTTAGGGATTGTCTGTTATTAAGCGGGTGGCCAGCTCTTCCCACTCTTCAAGCAGGGCGTCAAGCTCGCGGCGGGTTGTCTCCAGCTCTTCCCCCAGCCTGGCCAGTTGGGCATGGTCGCCATAAAGCTCAGGGCTTGAAAGGGTAGCTTCCAGCTCGATAATCTTTTTCTCATTTTCGGCAATCTTTTCTTCCAGCTTCAGCTGCATATTCTTCAGGAGGCGTTCTTCTTTTTGCCGTCGCTGCCGTTCAAGATGCTGCTGCTGCCGCCTTAGCTTATCTTCCCTCACCCCACCCGACCCAGTCTGCCTTATATTCTCAGTGCTGTTTTTTGCCTCCTGATAAGCATCAAAGCTATCTTCAAATATCTGCAGGTTGCCATCACCGCCCAATGTAAATACCCGGTTGGCCAGCCCTTTTAAGAAATAGCGGTCATGGGAAACGATAATTAGGGTGCCGGGGTATTCTCGCAGTACTTTTTCGAGTTCTTCCAGGGCCGGCAAATCAAGATGACTGGTCGGTTCATCCATCAGCAGGCAGTTGCCGCTGCCAAGCGCCAGGCGGGCCAGGGCCAGGCGGCTTTTTTCGCCGCCACTTAAATCAGCTACCTGCTTAAAGACATCATCACCGCTGAAGAGGTAACGACCAAGATGATTTCGGGCAGCCTTAAGATCGAGCTTCGAGGCATCGGTAATCGTTTCAAGCAGTGTTTTATTTTGTTGCAGCTGCTCCTGCTCCTGGGAGAAGTAAAGCATCTTGACAGCAGGGCCCAGACGGATAAGGCCTGAATCGGGCTTGAGCTCGCCGGCTATCAGCTTAAGCAGGGTTGTTTTGCCTGCCCCGTTTGGTCCGATAAGGGCCAGGCGGTCACCCCAGCGTATTTCAAAAGTAAGGTTCTCAAAAAGCGGTGTAGAGTCAAAAGCCAAGCTCACCTCATCGAAACCGGCTACCAGGCGCCCGCTGCGGCCGCTGAAACCGATACCTAGGGAGAAGCTCTTTTCCCGGTCCGGGTGTTCGAGCTCTACCAGTTTATCAAGCCTCTTTTGGCGACTGCGGGCCTGTCGCTTGGAGCGTTCGTCAGCTTGGGCTTCGCGGACCAGCCTCTCTTCCCTGCTTTTTAAAAGCTGCTGCTGTTTGTAATCGCGATCAAGGCTGATCTGTTCCTGTTCAAGTTTCTGCCTGTAAGCGCTGTAATTGCCCCGGTAAGTTTTAAGATGGTGGTTTTTAAGGGCAAATATTTTACCAGCCAAGCGGTCGAGAAAATAGCGATCATGGCTGACTATTAAAATAGCACTGTTTAAGTCACGCAGGTATTTTTCCAACCATTCGAGAGCCGCCAGATCGAGGAAGTTTGTCGGTTCGTCAAGGAGCAGCAGGTCGAGTTCCTGCAGTAAGAGGCCGGCCAGGCGGGCCCTGGTCTTCTCTCCGCCGCTGAAGGTTGCCAGTAGACGGTTAAAATCACCTTCTTCAAAACCAAGGCCGCGGGCAACACCAACCAGCTTGCTTTCAACCAGATAGCCCCCTGCTTCTTCGAAGCGGGAGGTTAGCGCTGCGTATCGTTCCAGATCATCATTAAAGTTGCTGCTTTCGCCGTTGGTAAGCGATTCGCTGTTTGCTCCTGCGGCGATTGATTGCGATAGCTGGTCCAGCTGCTGCTGCAGCTCATAAATATAGCGCAGCGGATATTCGAGGTGCGCTCGCAGGGTGGCATCGGGCAGTTCCGGAGGCTGCTGTGTCAGGTAGCCCACCTTAGCGTCCCGGGCCAGGTGCAGTTCGCCGCTGTCTGCCTCAAGTTCACCGGGGGTGATGCGGATTAATGTTGTTTTACCCGAACCGTTTGGTCCGATCAGGCCGACTTTTTCGCCCGGCTGCAGCTGCATCGTAATGCCGTCCAGAATGGTATCGGCTCCGTACATTTTACTTATTTTTGAGAGGGTCAGCAGTGGCACGTCTTTGATTAGCTCCTTATTCGGGCTTAATAAGCATTTTCACCCCCACCCCAACCCTCCTCCGTCAATGGGGAGGGAGTTTTAGTTCTTCCCGGTCATGGGGTAGGGATTTTTGTTCTTCCCGGTCATGGGGTAGGGATTTTTGTTCTTCCCGGTCATGGAGTAGGGATTTTTGTTCTTCTCAGTCATGAAGAAGTTTTAGTCCCCTGTTTAATTAATAGAGGTCGGATACCGAACTACCAAGCTGTTGCTATTTTTCATTTTAAAGGCCTGACTATTCAGCACAGCTATATGATACTGGTAAGGATATCACAAGGCCGGGAATAAATGAATAATGTCTGGCATTTTTTGTAACCAGAGTAGCCTGGCTGGTCAAAGCCGAAGAGGCAATAATCGCATCTGGCATCTCCAGACCGTTCGTCTTTCTAAACTGAGCTAACAATCTTCCGGCAAGCTGGGCGACAGCCTGATTAACCTCAACCCGGTAAAGAGCATTCAGCAGGGTTTTAATTTTGTCTATTTGCAGTTCATCAAGCCTTTCGGCCGCAAAAAGCTCGACTTCGGTAATTGATGAATAAAATCCATCATACTCCCCTTTGACCAGAAGGCGATAGAAAAAATCTGATTCCTCTTTTTGCCCACGCAGGTAGTTGATAAATATGTCAGAATCCAGGAGCAGTGATGCTTTATTCCCATACATCACGGGTACCCCCCTCCCGGAGCTCACGGACATAAGAAGATCCATCCTGCTTCATATCGCTCCAAACTCCCTTTAATGCCATAAAAATCTTTTCCAGTTCAGCTTTATCCAGTGTTTTAAGAGGGTAGATCACCAGATGATCGTCACTTTCGATGATGTTTACTTCATCCCCTGTATTAACGGCGAGTTTTTTACGGAAACGGGCTGGGATTGATATTTGCCCTTTGGATGATATTTTAACTTTCACCTATTATCACCTCGCGTTTTACTTGTAAGGCAATTGTACTTTTTTAAAGGATGTTTGTCAAACCATTGATCGCAAGGAAGGACAGATTCCATCGCAGACGGTGTGTCCCCATTTCGCTAATAATGAAGATGATGAAACTTTCCCCACGACTTAGCGTCCTCCGTTATGAACAGTAGGTTTAACTAGTTTGCCAGGCTGAGAAATGGCATATTTTTACTAAACCAGGGTAGAGACCAGGCGGGCGATGCTGAGGCAGCTGGTGAGGCCCGGTGATTCGATACCAATTAAATTTATGAGTCCGGGCAGGCCGTGATCGCTCTCTTCCCTGATCAGAAAATCGCGGAACGGTTCACCCGGGCCGGATAGTTTCGGGCGAATACCGGCCATCTCCGGTTCAAGTTCTTCGGGAGCCATGAAAGGCAAAAAGGATTTTGCTGATTGGTAAAAGATGGCTGCATTTTCAGGATTTACGCTGTAGTCTTCGAGATTATCGGTGTACTGGCTGTCCGGTCCCAGGCGCAGGCGCCCGTCGAGCGTTTTAGTCAGGTGGATGCCGAGGCCGGCTAAATCGGCCAGCGGCGGCGGGTAAACCAGGTGATCCACCAGCGCCGCTTTTGCCGGGGGAAGACTGAAATACTCTCCCTTACAGGGATATTGACGGTAGCTTTCATGATCGATATCAATACCGGCAAGGGCGGCCACCTGATCTGCATAAAGACCGGTACAGTTGATCAGGCAGGCGGTTTCAATTTCATCGGTGCTATAATCGGGGTTGGTCAGCTGCAGCCGGTAGCCGCCACTAATCTTTTCAATGGCCTGAAGAGAATGGCAATAAGCAATCAGCACCCCGTTTTGCAGGGCGATCTGTTCCAGGCGATTCATCAGGTCATGTGAACTTACAATCCCCGTAGAAGGTGAGTGCAGGGCCCACCTGGCAGTGATCCGCGGTTCAATCCGGGAAACCTGAGCCTGGTCAAGTTCCTGCAGGTCATCTACACCGTTGGCAAAGGCTTGTTTCATGAGGGATTCAAGAGAATCCTTTTCCTGAATACTGTTGGCTACAATCAGCTTGCCAATCTGCCGTTGGGGAATACTGTAGCGGCGGCAGAAATCATAAAGCAGCTCTTTCCCTTCAACACAGAGTTTTGCTTTCAGGGTGCCGGTGGGATAGTAGATCCCGGCGTGGATTACCTCGCTGTTGCGCGAAGAGGTTTCTAAACCAAATGTATCGTGTTTTTCAACCAGGGCAATCATCGCCTCTTCGTAGCGGCTTGACAGCTCCGCAGCAACAGCCAGGCCAATCACCCCGGCCCCGATAATGACAATATCGATCTTTTCGTTATTCTCCATCTAACGCTTTTTTAGCACTGCTTCGCGCAGGCGGGATATTTTTTGATCCGCTTCGGCTGCCGTGGGTGCATTAACCGACAGATAGAACTTAACCTTAGGCTCCGTTCCGGAGGGGCGCACGGCGAACCAGGAACCGTCAGCCAGGGTAAAATGTAAAACAGGAGAGCTTGGCAAGGTTAAGTTGAACTGCTCCCCGTCTTCCAGTCTGAGCCCCTTTCCAATTTCGTAATCCCGCTTTTCAACTATTTTCTGACCGGCAAACAAAA
>Ga0194127_10007843_pt1 | contig 11616 bp, 5 predicted proteins | sample TA2KigC100mmetaG_FD_148624 | JGI IMG/M metagenome (GOLD analysis project Ga0194127, IMG submission 148624) | Freshwater microbial communities from Lake Tanganyika, Tanzania - TA2015036 Kigoma Deep Cast 100m | ecosystem: Environmental > Aquatic > Freshwater > Lake | place: Tanzania: Lake...
CCAGGAGTTTGCGCGTACGAAGTTGCTCCCGGTCATGCGGCACGTGCTGGTCCCGAGGACCAAGGGGTTCGTTGCCACCCTGGAAGGTCTGAAGGGGCACGTTCACGCGGTCTACGACTTCACGATCGGATACGTGGAGGCCGTGCCCAGTCTTGCGCAGTGGGCCCTCGGCTATGTGGGCAAGGTGCACGTTCACATCAGGCGGACCCCGGTGGGCGAGTTGCCTGTCGGCGACGGTGCGCTGGCTGCCTGGGTGATGGAGCAGTATGTCGCCAAAGATCTGCGGCTTGACAGGTTCTACCGGACCGGGGAGATGGGAGCATAGGGAACGGCGGCACGGTCACGGGACACCGACTCCCGGCCATGCAGAGCGAGGAAGCACGGGCCCGTCGCCGCAGGCTCGGCATTGGAATCATCTGTGGGAGAGAGGGAGCGCGCAGCCAGGATGTGGGCTCGTGAAGGCGGTGGCGGCGGCGGATCGTCCTACACGGCTCCGGGACAGGTCACGAACGTGTCCACCGAGGGAGGCAACAACCGGACGCCGGGCGGTACCGGCGATCCTTCCTACAAGGGCAATGCAGGCTGGGGCGGCCAGGGCCAGACCGAGCCGTTCATGCCCCAGCTCGATTCCACCCCGGGTACCGCCGGCCTCGTCGTCGTGACCATCTGACCCGCAGGTTGCTTTCCCGCCCGTCCTGCGGCACACTGTCCGGGTGCTCAACCCCAGGGGGTGATGGATGAAGCTCGTCAGGCTCACGATCGTCATGGCGGTGCTTGCCGGTTGCGGAAGTCAGTCGCCGGCGACGGTGGTCAAGGATGTCGGCGACGCACCGTTGCCTTCAGACCTGGGGGGGCAGGATGGCCCCGGCCGGATCGACGCGTTCGAGCTGCCGCAGGAAGCCGAGACCGCAGGAGAGCTCCCCGACATCGACGTCGGGCCGGCCCAGGGAGAGCTCGGCTACCCGTGCGAGACCGGCGCTCAGTGCAGTTCCGGCTTCTGCATCCAGACAGCGGACGGCAAGAAATGCACCGTGGACTGCATCGAGGACTGCCCGGCCGGCTACACCTGCTCCCTGCACGAGCCGTCGCTGCCCGACACGGTCTACATCTGTGTGCCTGGAAGCGTGAGCCTCTGCCGCCCATGCGATGCCGGCACCGACTGTCACCTGAACGGCGTGGACCTGGGCGACGTGTGCCTCTCGTTTGGCCCGGCCGGAAGCTTCTGCACCCACCCTTGCGGTTCCGACGACGACTGCCCCGAGGGGTTCGATTGCCGTCCGCCCGACGGCTCTCCGGCCGGTACCAAGGACCACTGCGTCCCCAAGCAGGGCGAGTGTCCGTGCGAGTCCTGGTTCGTGGACGAGAAGGCGATCACCCATTGCTTCAACGTCAACCAGTGGGGGACCTGCCAGGGGATCCGCGGGTGCGGCACCATGGGGCTGACTCCGTGCTCGGCCGAGGTCCCGGCCCAGGAGGAGTGCAACGGCAAGGACGACGACTGCGACGGAAACGCGGACGAAGGGGCCGGCGGCGCAGACTGCACCCAGGCCAATGAGTGGGGCAAGTGCTCCGGAACCCAGATCTGCGAGGACGGCAAGCTCATCTGCGACGCGGCGGAGCCCGAGCCCGAAGCCTGCGACGGCAAGGACAACGACTGCGACGGGGCCACCGACGAGCAGTTCCCCGACACCGACGCCGACGGGCTCAAGGACTGCCTCGAGATCGACAAGGACGACGACGGCCCCCTCGATGGCGAGGACAACTGCCCCGGCGTGGCCAACCCCGGCCAGGAAGACTTCGACCTCGACAACGACGGCGATGCCTGCGACCTCGACGACGACAACGACCTGTCCGCCGACGCCGATGACTGCGCACCGCTCGATGCCTCGGTCCATCCCGGTGCGGCCGAAGGGTGCAACGGCAAGGATGACGACTGCGACGCTCTGATCGACGAGGGCTTCCCCGACACCGACGCGGACAAGGTGGCGGACTGCAACGACGACGACGACGACAACGACGGAACGCCGGACGTGGCCGACTGCCTGCCCCTGGACCCTCAGTCGTTCCCCGGGGCCAAGGAGATCTGCGACGGCAAGGACAACGACTGTGACCTGGCCGTGGACGAGGATTTCGCCGACACCGACCTGGACGGCACCGCAGACTGCCTGGAGACCGACAAGGACGGCGACGGGGTGCCCGATGCCCTGGACAACTGCCCCCTGGTGGTCAATGCGGACCAGAAGGACCTCGACAACGACAAGATCGGTGACGCGTGCGACCCGGACATCGACGGCGACGGGATCCCGGACAACCTGGACAACTGCCAGGGGCTGTTCAACCCCGCCCAGGAGGATCTGGACAAGGACGGGTTCGGGGATGCCTGCGACCCGGACGACGATGGCGACGGGGTCGCTGACGGGACCGACAACTGCCCGCCTGTTGCCAACGCAGGGCAGCAGGACCTGGACAAGGACGGCCTCGGAGACGCATGTGACGAGGATGATGACGGTGACGGAGTGGGCGACCTGCTCGACAACTGCCCCTACACGTCGAACCCGGACCAGGCCGACACGGACAAGGACAGCGTGGGCGATGCCTGCGAGCAGGACAAGGACGGCGACAAGGTTCCCGACGCGGAGGACAACTGTCCGTTCATCCCCAATCCCGACCAGAAGGACTGCGACAAAGACGGTGTCGGTGCGGCGTGCGACGACGATGACGACGCAGACGGAGTGGCCGAAGACCAGGACAACTGCATGTGCCTGCACAACCCCGGGCAGGAGGACACGGACCAGGACGGAGTCGGGGACGCGTGCGACACGGACAAGGACGGAGACGGAATCCCGAACGGCCTCGACAACTGTGCGGATCTGTTCAATCCGGGGCAGGAGGACCTGGACCAGGACGGCCCCGGGGATGCGTGTGACGGCGACGACGACGGCGACGGTCACGGCGACGGGGACGACAACTGTCCCAAGGTGGCGAACCCGAAGCAGGCGGACCTGGACGCAGACGGCCTGGGCGACGCATGCGACGACGATGACGACGGGGACGGCGACCTCGATGCAGCGGACTGCGCTCCGCTCGACCCGAAAGTCAACAGCGGTGCCAAGGAAGTCTGCAACGGACTGGACGACAACTGCAACAAGCTGGTGGACGAGGGCTTCCCGGATCTGGATCTGGACGGCCTCAAGGACTGCGTGGACGGAGACGATGACGGGGACAACGACCCGGACGTGGCGGACTGCGCTCCGACCAATCCGCTGGTGCACCATGGTATGGCGGAAACGTGCAACGGCATCGATGACGACTGCAACGACGTGGTGGACGACGGTTTCCCGGTGGTGGAATGCGGGCTGGGCGAATGCAAGCACGCTGTGGCCTCGTGCAAGGACGGCAAGCCCCAGTTCTGCAATCCCTTCGAGGGCTCTGCCGTGGAGAGCTGCGACGGCAAGGACAACGACTGCGACGGGAGCGCGGACGAAGACCTGGGAGTGATCTCCTGCGGCCTCGGGCTCTGCCTGCACTCGGTGCCCGCGTGCGTGAACGGCATCCTGGGAGTGTGCGACCCGAAGGGAGGGGCGGCGCCGGAGAACTGCGACGGCAAGGACAACGACTGCAACGGCCTGGTCGACGACGGGTTGGGAACGGTCACGTGCGGAGTGGGAATCTGCAAGCATTCCGTTCCGGCGTGCCAGGACGGGGCCCCGGTAGTATGCGACCCGAAGCAGGGAGCGGTGCCCGAAGTCTGCAAGGACCAGCTCGACAACGACTGCGACGGCAAGACCGACGAGTCGTGCACGGCATCGTGCAAAGACGTGAAGACGGCCAATCCGCAAGCGGCAGGCGGCTTCTACCTCATCGACGTGGACGGCGAGGCAGGCCCGGCCCCGGAGTTCGAGGCCTGGTGCGAGATGACCATCGACGGCGGCGGGTGGACGCGGTTCAACTGGCTGAAGGCAGCGTTCCCATATGGCCAGGATCCGTTCAAGCTCGATGTCTGGGAATGCGGCAAGAACGACCCCAACTGCTACGGCGGAATCCCGAAGAGCGTGGCGCCCGCGGATCTGCTCATCAAGGACATCACGGACAACGAGCATGCGGCCTGGCACTTCAACGCGAACAACAACGTGTCCAAGGCGGTCCTGGCCGCGCTGAGAGAGCGCCAGAAACAGTGCACATTGGACGGAACGGCGTTCCAGCCCTACCTGAACACCTCGCCCGACGCGTGGTGCGGCAACGGGGCGGAAGGAGGGTGCGACACCTTCTACTACACCGACGGCGTCTGCAGCAGCAAGACCGAGAACGGGAAGTGGGGGGTCAACTGGGATGGCGACACCTGCTGCTGCAGTGCGGCCATGAAGTTCGGCAATGTGGATTGCTCCGGGGGCGCGTGCTGTGGCTGCCCGGTGAACGGGTCGGACTGGGGCTTCCTGGAATCCTGCACCGTGAAGTCCGGCTGGGGCGAGCTGTACTGGAGGTAGGCAAACGGGGGGGGAACGTGCGGATATTTTACTTCCTGGATGCAGAGTGGCGACCGGCGCTTGGATGTACCGAGCCGGCCTCCATCGCGTTCGCAGCGGCGACCGCGGGGACCATGGCGGATGGCGAGGTGAGGAGCGCTCACCTCCGGTGTGACCCACGGATCTACAAGAACTGCTATGCCGTCGGAATACCGCATTCGGAAGGGAAGACCGGCATCCTCTGGGCGCTGGCGCTTGGTGCGTCCCTTCCCGAAGGCTCGCACGGCCTCGAGTGTTTCCGCGAGGTCACTCCGGAGGTGCTGGCGCAGGCCGGCAGGCTCGTGAGGGCCGGGCTCTTGACTGTGGAGGTCGACTCGGGAAGGACCGACCTGCTCGTCGATTGCCGTGTGCACCGGGCCGGAGGAGTCGGCAGGACCGTCATCGAGGGGGAGCACACCCGGGTCGTTCGCCTGGAACGGGACGGGCGCCCCATGCCGTTGCCGGAACGCGAGCCCGGGGTTGCCTCGGCCGATGCGCCCGCACGCGTGCGCTTCGAGCTCGCACAGATGTCCTTTGGCGAGCTGGTGGACCTCTCCCGGACCGTCGAGGCAGCGGACATCGAGAGGCTCCGGGAGGGCGCCCGCCTCAACCAGGCCATCGCACATCACGGGCTGTCGCTCTTCCCGAGAAGCTTCTTCCACTTGACGGGAAACGACTCGGTCACACGCCTTTCCCGGCTGGTGTGCGCCGGGGTGTACGCCCGCATGTCGGGCGAGGACTTCTCGGTCATGACGCTTGCCGGCTCGGGAAACAAGGGAATCACGACTTCCGTGCCCCTCACCTCGTGGGGGGAGGACAACGGCCATCCGCAGCGGCGCATCATGGAAGCGCTGGTCCTCTCCCTCCTCGTCACGTCTGCTACCACCCACAACCTCGGAGCTCTCTCCGCGGTGTGCGGCTGCTCCAACGCCGCTGGCATCGGCCTTGCCGCCGGGCTGGTCCACCTCGAGGGCGGTGACGACCGGCACATCTCCCTGGCCATGAACAACATGGTCGGCAACGTCACCGGAATGATCTGCGATGGTGCGAAGATCGGCTGCGCCATGAAGACCATGACGTCGGTCGACGCAGCGTTTCGAGCCATGGCCCTGGCCATGTCCGGCATCGGAATCCCCGAGACCGACGGAATCATCGGCCTTGACGGCCGGGAATCGCTCTACAACCTCGGACGAATCGCGCGCAAGGGCATGGTCGCCACCGACTCGGAGATCCTCCGAATCATGCAGGAGAAGCTCCGCCGCGGGAACGAACCGGTCCAGTAGGAGGAAGGGATGAGACTGCCAGGCCCAATTCTGTTCGTGATTGCTGCAATCATCGGGAGTTCCGCTTCAGCCGACGAACCGCTTTCGGCTCCCGGCAGCGAGAATGACGGAGCCTCGCGACCCCCTGCGGCCGCTCAGCCGACGTTGCTCGTCGGGGTGCTGACGCAGCAGTTCAGGGAGGTCTGCAAGGGGCAGATGGACAACGAATGGGTCGACCCCTGGTGGGAGGTCGGATTCGCCCGGGTGACCCTTCCCCCGGGGGCGACGCCCGAGTCGCTCAAAGGGAAGCCCGTCGTCGTGACCGGCAGGAGCCCGGCCGACGTGAAGTATGGACCTCGGGAACCGGGCGGTACCGGCTGCGTGATCATGCAGGCTCGCAGCGACTGGGTGGTCGGCAAGGATGGAATCCGCATGGTTCGGGGATACCCGGCGGGGACCGTGCTCGTGTCCGAGTTCCTGGCCGACTCGCTCGAGCCGTTCCAGGGGCTCGAGGCCCGCCTGGTCGTCAACTCGATGAAGCCGGTGGCCAGCCTCGGCAACAAGCCCGACCCGGAAGAAATCGTGGTCACCTTCACGAACACACTCAAGCGGCCTTTGGAGAAGGTGCATCTGCAGATGCACTACGAAGGATGCTATGGCAAGCCGGGTTCGGAAATGCTTGGCCACGATGCGGGAACCGTTCCTGCCGGCGGGAAGGTCACCGCCCGGTTCCCCGTGATTGCCCTGGGGGACCGATCGGGCGGAAAGCGCCCACCGGAGGCGCACCTGGCCTGGTCCGTGCAGGTCACCACGGCGTCGAGCGACACGGTCATCGACCTGGATGTGAACCTGCCCGACCTTGGCGTGAAGGTCGAGTGCCCGAGGGAGGGCGGGAAGGAGTAGCTGTCGCGGCCGCTCAGTCCGCTCGGTTCCGCCGCAGGATCGGAAGGACCGCCAGCAGCATCACGAGCACGACGAGCCCGGATGCCGGCGATGCCGTCGATGAGGCGGCGCATCCGTCGTTGCCCCCCCCTCCGGACGGCTGGTCTGCCACGCAGACGCCGAACTCGATGTGATACCCTGCCGCACACTCGGTGGTGGCATCCTGTTCGCTCAAGTCCCCTTCAGTGACATCCTGCTCCGGCTTCCCTCCGGTGCAGATGCCCTTGTCGGTGCACTGGCTTCCGGCTGCACACGTTCCGCAGGTGCCGCCGCAGCCGTTGTCGCCGCACTCCTTGTTCAGGCAGTTGGGATGGCATTCCGTCTGCGGCACGCACACGAACTTGGCCGCGTCGCACAGGTTGCCGTACGGACACGTACCGCAGGAGCCGCCGCAACCGTCGCTCCCGCACTTCTTGTCCGCACACTTGGGCTCGCACCCGGTGACGCAGTGTCCCTGGGCGTTGCAGAACAGACCCGCGGAGCAGTTGCCGCACAGCCCTCCGCACCCGTCGTTGCCGCACTGCTTGCCCACGCAGTACGGAACACAGGTCTGGGCGCAGTGGCCGGGTGCGTTGCACTGGTAGCCCGGCTGGCAGGCACCGCAGGAGCCGCCGCAGCCGTCATCCCCGCACTGCTTGCCCGTGCAGTCCGGGACGCACTGCGGGGTGCACTTGCCATTCGTGCAGAAGAACGCTCCGCCGCACTTGCCGCATGACCCGCCGCAACCGTCGCCGCCGCACTGCTTCTGGAAGCAATCGGGAGTGCACTTCGACGCACAGTGGCCCTTGTCACAGAAGAAGCCTGCGGGGCAGTCACCACACTTGCCGCCGCAGCCGTCGTCGCCGCACTGCTTGCCGGTGCAGTCGGCCTTGCACACCGGCACGCACTGGTTCTTGTCGCACATGTAGCCCGCCTTGCACCCGCCGCACGTGCCACCGCAACCGTCCGGTCCGCACGGCTTCTGCAGACAATCCGGCTTGCAACCGGCCACGCACTTGCCGTTCTGGCAGCTCTGGTCCGCCGGGCAGTCGCCGCACTTGCCGCCGCAGCCGTCGGGCCCGCAGACCTTGTCAGCGCACTTCGGCTTGCACGCGGTGCAGTTGCCGCACAGCAGCCCCTCGACCGCGTCCGCACACCACTTGTCCCACTTGGTCGTGCAGCAGTAAGAATCCTGCTTGCACACGCACCCCTGGACGACGGGATCCTTGCAGCCGTAGGACTCCTGCGGCTGGCAGCAGTCACCCTGGCTCGGACACTTGCCGCAGTCGGTCTCGCACACGAGGCAGTTCTCTCCCGGGCCGCACTTGCCGTCACCGCATTTCGGCCCTGCCTGACACGTGCCGCAGCCGAACGACGTCACTTCGGCCACGCACCACTTGTCCCAGGAGCTCTTGCAGCACCACGGATCCTGCTTGCACACGCAGTCAGCCACAGCACCATCGGAGCAGCCGGCCTTGTCCTGCGGATTGCAGCAGCTACCGCCCGAGCAGGTCCCGCAGTCGAGCGGGCAGCTCAGGCAATCCTCGTCCTCCGAACACGTCCCGTCCCCGCACGGGTCCGGTGTCTCGCACCAGCCGCACCAGTTCTGCTCCACGCCGTCGGCGCATGCCTGGTCCCACAAGTAGTCGCAGCAGAAGGAGTCGAACCAGCACACGCACGCCTGGACCGTCGGATCCTCGCACCCCGGTCCTGTCTGCGCCTCGCAGCAGTCACCCGTGCCGCCGCACGCCCCGCAATCCTCGGGGCAGTCCTTGCACGTCTCGTCGCCCCAGCAGTAGCCGTCACCGCAGTAGTCGAACCCGCTGCCGCAATCACCGCACCCGTACTTCTCCACCTCGTCCGCACACGAGGAATCCCACAGGGTCTGGCAGCAGAAGAGGTCCTTGGCACACACGCAGGTCTGGATCCAGAGGTCTTCGCATCCGGGGCCTTCCTGAGCCTCGCAGCAATCCCCCGTACCGCCGCATGCTCCGCAGTCCTGCGGGCAGGAATCGCAGTCCTCGGTCGCAGCCTCGCACTCGCCGTCGCCGCACCAGGCCCACCAGGAGCCGCAGTCGGTCCCGCACGACCAGGAGTCCTCTCCGGGCCCGCACAGTCCGTCGCCGCACCAGCCGGGGCACTCACCGCAGTCGGGCGGGCAGAAGTAGCAGTCCTCTTCGTCGTCGCAGACCCCGTCGCCGCAGTAGCTCCCCGCACACTTGCCGCAGCCGTAGGCTTCCACAGCAGCCACGCAGGTGTAGTCCCACGTGCTCTGGCAGCAGTAGTTGTCCTTGGCGCAGACGCAGGTCAGCACCGCCTCGTCCCAGCACCCCGGTCCCGGGTGCACCTGACAGCAGTCGCCGGTACAGGTCCCGCAGTCCTCCCAGCACGTGTAGCACCCCTCGTCGCCACTGCACCAGCCGTCGCCGCAGTACTCCGGACACTCGCCGCAATCCGACCAGCACCAGGTGCAGTCCTCGCTGCCGTTGCACTTGCCGTCACCGCAGTACGGAAGGCACTCTCCGCAGTCCTTGGGGCAACTCTCGCAGTCCTCGTCCCAGCCGCACACCCAGTCGCCGCAGTAGTCCGGACACAACCCGCAGTCGTACGAGCAGGTGTCGCACGTCTCGTCTCCGTTGCACTCGCCGTCACCACAGTATTCGGCACACTCCCCGCAATCGGTCGGACACGACTCGCAGTCCTCGTTCCAGTCACACTTGAAGTCACCGCACCCCGGCTCGCATTCCCCGCAGTCCGCCGGGCACGACTCGCAGTCCTCGTACTGCCAGTCGCACTTGAAGTCGCCGCATCCGGAAGGGCAGACGCCGCAATCCTCTTCGCAGGTCTCGCATTCCTCGTCACCGTCACAGAGGCCGTTTCCGCACCACGGGTCCGCTTCACAGGTTCCGCATCCGAGCGACTCGATCTTGCCCACGCAGTACGCATCCCACTGGGTCTCGCAGCAGAACGGGTCTTCGTTGCACACACACGACTCGATGTACCAGTCCTCAGCGCAGCCTGCATAGTTCGAAGGGACGCAGCATGGCGGTTCCGCCAAGGCACTGCCCGATCCGAATGCAGCCAGCGACATGACCAGCAAGGACACACGAATTCTGTTCACGGTACACCTCCTTGGATTCCGTGGGAGTCGAGTCCGATCCGTCGCACGCGCGCTCGACCTTGTCAAGATCATGTTGCACAAGATCATGTTGCGCTTGCGCCGAAACGGCAGGAGAGGTACGCTGGTTTCGCTACTGGCTGATTGGGGGGGGTGTACTGCTACAATGCGTGGAACGCGGACAAGGCCTATCCCACAAGGGCGCCTCTCCACGGCGGCTACGCTGAAGATGCCGCGCAAGGCGGTCATCGAATTGCGCCGAGCAACGAGGCTTGCCGTCAGGAGACATGTCCGGTAGGCTCCGGTAGAGGACGGCGTCCGCATGACGCTCGTGGGAGGACCACCGGATGAAGCGCAGCACGAGCCGCAAGTTGATCGGAGTGGCGGTCGGCGCGCTCTTCCTTGCCCTCACGGCCTGGAGCGTGGAGTGGGAGCGCGTGGCCGGGAGTCTGGCAGCAGCCCGGTTCGAGTTCCTCGCACCCATTGCGTTCCTGCTGACCGCACACTACTTCTTCAAGGCGCTGCGTTGGCGAGTGCTGCTGTCGGGGACAGCGACCGTTCCACGCATGTTCGCGCTGCGACTCACCATGGTCGGATTCCTCATGAACAACATCCTTCCGGCCCGCATCGGAGAGGTCGGGCGTCCGTACCTCCTGTCTGCGAATCGGCCGGAGGTGCCTTTCTCGTTCGCGCTGGCAACGGTCGTCGGAGACAAGCTGTTCGATCTCCTGATCATCGTTCTGATGCTCCTCGGATTGTCGTTCGTTCTGCCACTGCCCCCGTTCGCTCGTGCCGGGATCCTCGTGTTGGTCGTGGTCAGCCTCGGAGTGATCGGAGCGAGCCTCACTGCCGCAGCGTGGGAGCGGCGGGAACGGGAAACCGGCGGAAGCCGAATCATGAACAGACTCCTCTGCCTGTTCGGACACAGACGGGACAAGGTGCGAGGTGCGCTCCTGGGCTTCGCCCGGGGGCTTGCCACGATCTCGTCTACCCGGAGGGCGTTCCTTGCCATGCTCTACTCGGCCCTGGCATTCGCTTGCCTCGGGGCCGTCATCCATTTCACGCTGCTGATGGTCAATCTCGAACCGTCCGTTTTGACCGCACTGTCCGTGATTGGTCTCACCGGCATCGGCTTCATGCTGCCCGCCCCTCCCACGAATGCGGGGAACTTCCACTTCTTCGCGTCGGCCGCTCTCATGTTTTCCATGGAGGTCGGAGCAGAGGAGGCGTTCTCCTTCGCGCTCGTGTCGCACGTGACGCAAGTGATCCTTGTGACGGTGCTGGGCGCTGCCTCGCTCGTCGGCCTGGACTGGAGGCGGCTGTCGCACGTGGACGCGGCTTCGGCACGGTCCGAAGAACTGGCCCCACGGTGATTTCGGCGCTACAATCAGGCGGGCAACTGGAAGAAGGGGACGGACATCATGCGCACTCAGCGGGCACCTGGCACACGATGGGCAGTATGTGTGCTGTTGCTGTGGTCGGCGACGACGTCCTGCGGCAACGGGGGAACGGGCGCTGCCAGGACTGACGTGTCGGACCAGGCGGGGCCTGGCACCGATACGCCGCAGGCGCCCCGCACCGATTGCCGGGGGGATGTGCCGGGGACGGAGTGCTTCGCTCCGATCCCACGGCAGGATGGAGTCGGACAGTCGGACGTGTCGGACGTGTCGGACGTGTCGGACGTGTCGGACGTGTCGGACGGGGCGGACGTGTCGGACGTGTCGGACGTGTCGGACGGGTCGGACGTGTCGGACGGGTCGGACGTGTCGGACGGGTCGGACGTGTCGGACGGGTCGGACGGGTCGGACGTGGC
>Ga0194127_10007851_pt1 | contig 11608 bp, 8 predicted proteins | sample TA2KigC100mmetaG_FD_148624 | JGI IMG/M metagenome (GOLD analysis project Ga0194127, IMG submission 148624) | Freshwater microbial communities from Lake Tanganyika, Tanzania - TA2015036 Kigoma Deep Cast 100m | ecosystem: Environmental > Aquatic > Freshwater > Lake | place: Tanzania: Lake...
TTTTGGGACAGTAGCCTGCCCCCGCTGCGCGACCTGTGCAGCGAGGAGCGCCTGGCCCTGCGCCTGCAACTCGAACGCGGGCTGAACACACCCAAGACATCCAGCATGGGACGCCTGTTCGATGCCGCCGCCTCACTGGCCGGTGTGCGTCAGAAGGTCAATTACGAAGCGCAGGCGGCGATCGAGTTCGAAGCCGCTGCCGACCCGGACGAGGAGTCGGCCTACCGTTTCGACCTGCGCGATGGGCGGCTCGACCCGGCCCCGCTGGTCGCGGCCCTGGTGGAGGACGCCTGTTGCGGGGAGCCCCTGCCGAAGATCTCCGCCCGTTTCCACAATGCCGTGGTCGAGGCGACTTTACAGATGTGTAATGCCATCCGCCGCGAAAGAGGCATCCCGCTGGTTGCTTTAAGTGGTGGCGTATGGCAAAATATGCGTATCCTGCGCGGCGTTGTCCAGCGTTTGGAAGCGGACGGTTTCCAGGCGCTGGTCCCACGCCAGGCGCCGGCCAACGATGGCGGCGTTGCGCTTGGACAGGCGGTGGTGGCCCTTCGCCTCCTGCGACAGACATAAACCTTGCCAGGCGACTCCATGACGCGAATCCTGCTGGTCGAAGACGATGTTTTCCTGTTGGATGTGATGCGCTCCATCCTGGAGATCGAGGGGTATGAGATCTTCCCGGCGTCCAATGGGCGGGAGGCGCTCGACCTGTTCGTCGCCACCCGGCCAGAAATGGTCATCTCCGATATCATGATGCCGGAGATGGACGGCTATGAATTACTCGAGTCCATCCGCGCCATCCCGATTGGGGCGACCATCCCGTTCCTGTTCCTGAGCGCGCGCACCGAACGCTCGGATGTCAGCCGGGCGCGTGCCCTCGGCGTGGATGATTACCTCTTCAAACCTTTCGACGCCCCGGAACTCCTGGGAGCCGTCCGCTCCCGCCTCGAGCGGCGGAGGGTACTGGAGATGTTCGACACCCGCTCGGCGCACCTCCAGACCGTCCTCATGCTGGCGAACGTGATCGAGACCCGCGATCCCTACACCGCCGGGCACGTGGAGCGGGTGCGCCGCCTGGCGCTCTCCCTGGGATTCGCGTTGGGATGGGATAGCGAAGAGATCATCCTGCTCGAGTTCGGCGCTATCCTGCACGATATCGGCAAGATCGTCGTGCCGCGTACCGTGCTGCGCAAGACCGGGCCGTTGACCGAGGAAGAATGGGAACTGATGCACCAGCACCCGGATGCGGGGGCCAGGATGCTGGAAGGCGTCGATCACCTGAAAGCAGCCATCCCGTACATACTCCACCACCATGAGTGGTGGAATGGTTGCGGGTATCCGAATGGCCTGGGCGGGGAGGAGATCCCGCCACAGGGACGGATGCTGGCGATCGTGGACGCCTTCGATGCCATGACCACCAACCGCCCGTATCATGCCAGCATGACCGCCCGGGAAGCCTTCGCCGAGATCGAGCGCATGAAAGGGGTCTACTTCGATCCCCACATGGCAGATGTGTTCATGAAGAGTTACAAGAACGAATAAATGGGGTTACCAGCCGCAACTGGGGCAGGTATTCACCCCCGCTTTTCTCCCAACCTGTTTATACATCGTGACATTGGTGAAGGGTTCTCCCAACAGGCCGTCGTGGATCGCCCATGAGCGCAGGCGGACGCTATGTTCGGCTGCATGGGCGCGGAAGGGATTCCCATCGTCGAGCAGGCGGTGCAGGTCGCCGGATTCTGCAAAACCTTCCTCGATCCGCTCCATCATTTTCCTCCCCATTTGATAGGTGAAACCATAGCGTTCGAAGATGACCGCATTGTGGTAGTAAAGCGGTTCGGCGAAGTAGATATTGTGTCCCAGGCTGGTGACAAAATCCTCGAAGGCGCTGATTGCCACTGGTAACATCCGCAGGCCGCGGCGGATCTGCCCCGGCGCGAGCAGGTTCTCCATGGCGGCGCGTTCGGCTGCCAGGTTGCGCTGGAGGATGCCGAAACGGGTCGGTGAACCATCCGGCATCCGGTCCACATCGAAGCGCGGCGAGTTGGGGTCGTTGAGGATGTAGAGCAGGATGTGGATCTTGCCGGTCAGGGTGTCGGTCAGGTGACCATAGAGCGCCGGGTCGGGGAAACCGTCCTTGTGGAAAAGGTTCATCTCCACATCGTTGCTGCCCGGTTTGCATTTCAAGCGCAGCAACGGATGGCCGTCATCGTCCACCAGTGAAGGCGGGATGTCGAGCTGGTCCAACAGTTGGCGTGGGATGATCCGGCTGTAGATGCGTTCTTTTTCCTTATCACCCAGCCGGTTCACCCCGCCGATGGTGGAGGCATTGATCATCTGCTGTCCTGTCTTTTCATTTCACGCTCGGCGTCGCGTTTGGCGATGGCCTGGCGTTTGTCGTGCAGTTTCTTGCCCTTGGCAATGGCGATCTCCAGTTTGGCGCGTCCATCCTTCAGGTAGACACGCAGTGGGACGATGGTCATCCCCTTCTGCCGGATGGCATCCCATAATTCCCGGATCTCCCTGTCATGCAGCAGCAGGCGGCGCGGCCGTTTGGGATCGTGGTTGAAGCGGTTGGCCTGGATATATGGCGCAATGTGGGCTTCCACCAGCCAGGCCTGGCCTTCCTCGACCCGCACGTAGGCTTCGGCCAGGCTGATCTGCCCGGCGCGGATGGATTTGATTTCGCTCCCCTGCAAAGCCAGCCCGGCCTCGAACCGTTCGAGCAGGAAGTATTCAAAACCGGCTTTCCGGTTGGTGGCGACTACTTTGGTATTCACTTTGCGATTGTACTGCCTTTTACCCGATTCGGGGCGGCGCCATCCCAACCGCCACCACCCTTGTTCTTTCAGCCCCATTTCAGGATGGCGAACCCGGAGGCCAGTCGCATCAGGCCGATGATGAGCAGGGCTGCATCCAGACCGATGGCGCCGGCCATGAGCGGACCGGCCAGCGAGCCGGCCAGGATGGCGGTGTTGAGGATGATGTTGTACCATGCCAGGTGCGCCGGGCGGTCGCCGGCGGGGATCTTCTCCAACAGGTAGTTGGCGTAGGCGCCGCCGATCATGGCCCAGGTCAGTCCGCCCACGGCTGACAGGATATAGTATTCGAGCGCGTTCCTGGAAAGTGCCAACAGAATGGGGTACAGGCACATCCCGATCGCCCCCAGGCCGCTGATCCTGTGCTGGCTGAGGCGGCGGCTGATGCGTCCCAGTTGGGTGGACGCCAGCAGTACGCTAAGGTAGAAGAGCGCCGTGCCGGTCCCGATCTGCTCGTCGCCCAGGTGCAGTTCGTTGACGAAGTAGAGCGGGAAGAGCGGTATGGACAGGTATTGAGCCAGGTGGAATCCCAGCATGACGAGCATGGAATTGCGGAAAGGCGTGCGCCAGATGTCCAGCCGCAGGGCGGCGCGGATCCGGTCGCCGGCCCCCGCGGCCGGGGCCTGGACAGCAGGCCTGGGCGCGGGAACGCCATCCCCATCCCCTCCAACCGGGCGGACGAAGAACAGGTGCAGGCTGCTCATTACCGCGCCGAGGAAGCCGATGGCAAAGACAACCTGGTAACCGAGCGGGAAGGCGATACGGTCGAGCAGATAACCGCAGCCCAGCGAGGCCGACATGAAAGTGACCGAGAGCACGACATTGCGCGTCCCGGCCACCTGGGCGCGGAAATTTGCCGGGACCGCGATTGCGAACAGGGCATTGAATCCCACTGCCAGTGCGGTCAGTGGGATAGCCTGGAGCAGGATCAGCGTCGTCAACCCCCACACCTGGCCGCTCTCATCGAACAGCCATGGCAGGAAGATCCAGAACAGGAAACCCAGGCGATAGATGACGGACGTGCGGAAGACAGCCCGGCCTACCGGGTGTTTCTCCAGCCAGGCGCCGGAGGGGATGGCCAACATCAGGCTGACAACGGCTGGGATTGCGCTCATCAGCCCGATCTGGATGGCGCTCGCCCCCAGTCGGGCGGCATAGACACTCTGGAAGTTCAAGGCGCTGCCTGCCAGGATGCCATACCACCCGATGTCGAAATAGAGGTGGGTGAAGTTGCGCCTGTGTTCCGGGGGGACCGGGGAGGGGGGGAATAGTATGCGCAGCACAGCAGGATTATAATCCAGCCTTCCGCTCCGCCTGCCGCCAGTCGAAATGGCAGTATAATCCCAGCACCAGATCCAGTAACCGAGGAGAATATGAAACTAAAAATACTCCTGATCCAGTTTGGGTTGACGCTCCTGGCAGCCTGCGCCGCAGGCGGTACCATTGCCGGTGAACCGGCTCCCACGCCGCTCGCCACCCTGGAGGGCTCCGTGGAAACGGACTGTCCGTTCCTCGAACCATTGCCGGCCGAGGAGGCAGTTCATTATCCACGAGTCTATGCCAGCGGCTTCTGTGGGATCCACTTCATCCCCGGCGATGATGGCTCATTGACCGGCCTCTTCATCGGTTACCCGGCAGGTTGGGCGATTGCCCCGGCCGGCGAAGACCATACCGCCCTGGTATTCTCTTTGGACTCGCGGGTCATCTACTTCCAGGCTTTCCAGAGCGACCTGGGGTTGGATACCGCCGACCAGGTCACATGGAGCATGGGAGGCGAGGCGGCCGAGCCGGTGATCCTCGCCGATGAGGTGGAGAAAGACAGGGGCATCCAGGCGATTGGCGAGAAACAGACACTGGTATTGACCACCACCCTTGGCAACCAGACCATCCGGCGCTATTTCCTGACCCACGCCGCGGCCGGTAAAGCCGGTACGGTCTACATGTTCCAGTTGACTGTCCTGACCCCGGAAATGGACAATACCCAGTTGCTCAGCCTGGTAGAGGAGTTGATCAACAATATCAGTTTCGACCAATAGCAGAGATCCCGAAGAAAAAAAGACTCACCTGTTTGGGTGAGTCTTTTTTATATACTGGCGGGACCGCCCGGTTTATGGGGTGTCGATATCTGTAGCGGAATTATTCGCCAGGATCGGGTCCGGTACGGCGAGCGGGGCTGTGATGGTGACCGTGTTGACCATTGGGCCGCCGGCCAGCGCGTCGATGGTGGCGACGACTGTATAGGTGATGCGCTTCCCGGCCGGGATATTGACCAGATCCAGGAAATTCACGCCGCTTGTCACCGGACCAACAGTGCAGGTTGCTCCCAGTTCGGGGGCGCACGTCCAGGTCCAGGAGGTGATCTGCCACGGGATGAGGTCCGATACGGTGGCTCCGATCACGTTGGATGGCCCGAAGTTGGTGACGATGATGGTGTATGTCACCGTACCTCCCGGGACATAGATATTGACCATATCCGTGATGGTGACCGAAAGGTCGGCGCTCGGGTGGGCATCGGTGTCGGTGGCCGAGTTATTGGCTAGCACCGGGTCGGTGATGCCGGCCGGGGGCACGATGGCGGCGGTGTTCACCAGGTCGCCGGCAGTCGGTGAGGCAATGGTAGCGACCACCGTATAGGTGACCTTCTTGCCGGATGGGATGTTCACCACATCCGAGAAGTTGGCGCCGCTGGTGATGGGGCCGGGGTTGCAGACTGCGCCAGCGTCGGCGGTGCAGACCCAGATCCAACTGATTACCTGGGCCGGGATGTTGTCGCTGAAGGCTGCGCCGATTACATCCGATGGACCGTTGTTCGTTACAACAATGGTGTATGTGACCGTCCCGCCGGGGGTGTAGATCGACAGGCCGTCGGACTTGGTGACCGAGAGGTCGGCAGTCGGGGGCGAGTCGGTGTCCGTGGCGGTGTTGTTGGCCAGGTTCGGGTCGGCGATGTCGACCGGCGACAGGATGGTGGCGGTATTGACCAGGTTGCCGGTGGCAGCCGGGTTGATCGTCGATACGACCGTGTAGGTCACCTTCTTGCCGGCTGGGATGCTGACGGTGTCGGTGAAGTTGACCGGGGTGACCGGGCCGGCGGTGCAGATCGCTCCCAGGTCGGCCAGGCAGGTCCAGGTCCAGGAGGTGATGTTGGCCGGGCGGTTGTCGGTGAACGTGGCAGCCAGGACGTTCTGCGGCCCGTTGTTCGTTACCGTGATGATATAGGTGACCGTCCCGCCGGGCGTGTACATCGTGACGCCGTCGGTCTTGGTCACGGCAAGATCCGCCAGGGGACCGGTATCGGTATCGGTGGACGAGTTATTGCCCGGCACCGGGTCGGGCATGCCGACCGGCGAGGTGATGGTGGCTGTATTGACCAGGTTCCCCACAGCCGCCGGGCTGATCGTTGAGACGGCCGTATAGGTGACCTTCTTTCCGGATGGGATGCTGACCGTGTCCGAGAAATTACCGGCGGTGGTGGTCGGCCCGGCCGTGCAGGAGGCGCCGGCTTCGGCTGCGCAAGTCCAGGTCCAGGAAGTGATCTGGGTCGGTTTCGGGTCGGTGAAAGTCGCCCCGACGACGGCCAGCGGGCCGAGGTTCCTGACTTCTATCGTGTAGGTCACCGATCCACCTGATGAGTAGGAGGCGACGCCGTCGGTCTTGGTTACCGAGAGGTCGGCGCTCGGGGCGGCGTCCGTATCGGTCGCCGTGTTGTTCGCCAGGTTCGGATCGGGTACAGCCGCCGGGGAGGTGATGGTGGCGGTGGTCACGATATTGCCAACCGCCGAAGCGCTGATGTTCGAGAGGATTGTGTAGGTTACTTTCTTCCCGGACGGCAGGTTGACGGAATCGGTAATGTTGGTGGCGAGAGTGAATGGTCCGGCGCTGCAGGTTGCCCCTGCATCGGGCACGCAACTGACCGTCCAGTTGGTGATCTGGACCGGCTTGGCGACATTGAAGGTCGCGGCAGTGACGGCATCCGGCCCGCTGTTGGTTACAACCACAGTATATGTTGCCACCCCTCCGGGGGTGTAGGATGCGAGCCCATCGGTGATGGTCACCGACAGTTCGGCATGTGGGCCGGGGATGACCGCTGTGGCTGTTGGTGGAGGTGGAGCGCCGGTCGAGGTGGCGGTCGGGACAGCCGTGGGCGGGGGTGTGGCGCCGCTGCGGACGATGCGCGGGGCGGCCCAGACTGCCCTGTCGCCGCTGGCAGATCCGCTCGAGTAGATGTAAAGGATGAATTTTACGTTGTTTCCTGCCAGCGAACTGAGGTTGATGTTGGCGGAGTAGTACAGACCTTCGTACTTCTCACGGAACGACCAGAGGGTGCCCACCGGGCCGGACCCGATCTGGTAATCGAGGCGGAAGGTGACATAGCAGGATGTGGCAGCATACTCGCAGTTCACGATGGACTGGAACCGGTCCCCGCTTTGGACGGCGAAGGCAGGATAGACGGCGCGGATGTAACCGTTGTAGATATTCTGCGGAACCATCAATAAACCCGGTGCAGAATAGGTGACGCCGTTCTCCAGTTTCGGGGCAGGGAGCGCCTGGCCGTAACCGCTGGCAGAACCGGTGGCGCCGGGGAAGGGCAACGCGCCGGCTCCACTCGACCAGGTCGCCGATGGAGCGGATGCGACGAAATCGAAGATCGACGCGTAACTGCCGGTGACATTGATCTCCACCCAGTACCAGTAGTTGGCAGTCGAGCCGATGCCAAAGATGACCCCGGCTGCATTACGCAGTTTCCAGTAACCGATGTAATGCCCGGTTGTGGCGGGTGCGGTCATCGGTACCGTGATGTCGACGCTCTGGCCGGGATTGACCGTGAACGGCATGTTGACCGCCGCCGGCGCGCTCATCTGGGAACCGCTAATGAAGACGGCGGCATACGAGGTTGTCCAGGCGCAGGTGCCGACATTCTTCAACCGCCAGGTCTTGTTGAAACTGGTTCCAGGAGACATGTTCGTGCCATCCGGGATGGTGACATCTGCGATGAATTGGGCGGCATCACAGTATGTGGCTGCATGGACAGGCTGTGGCGCCAGTGGCGCCATCAAAGCCGCCAGCACCAGGGCTGTGATCAGAACGTGTGATTTCATGTTTCCTCCTTCCAATTGAGCATCCAACCAGGAGTCGCGCTGGATGATTGAACCGTTTTCGATGCGATAGTTCCACTGATAGAATTTTATCCGATGTTGGGCAGTTTGTAATCGGCCATTTTGACCAATTTGATGGGGTATAAATACCCATAAAAGTGTGTATTTCGCTTTATCTGGACGTTATTGCATGGCTGGAGGTTCCCATCTGGAGACCAATTCCGCTCATGAAAGCCCTCCAGGCTGATCTGTGCCAATTCCGTGGCGTTTTCAAGTACCGAGGCATTATTATGGTCCGCTGAAACCATTGAAATTCGATCACCCTAGGGGTGAAGCGCTACAGAAGGGCGCTCGGGTAACTATGTTATACTATCGAAGCGCGACCCAGGCAAGCATCCATGCAAAGTCATCCACAACATTCGAGGCATATGTCAGGGACACCTCTGGAGTAGAAAGAATGTGGGGCATTGATGTATCCAAGTACGAGATGATCACCCCGGCCGGTTGGGCGGCGCTGAAAGCGCATGGCTGTGGTTTCGCCATGTTGCGCAGCGGCTATGGACTGACGCCTGATCCCTGGTTTCAAACCCACCTGGAAAATGTCAAGAATGCCAGTATTCCCTTCGGTGTGTACCGGTACATGTACGCCTACATGGATCCGATCGATCAGGCCAACGCCCTGCTGCGGGATGCCGAGTTGAGTGGCGCCTCCTGCCTGAGCCCTGATTTCGAGAATTTCAAGGACCCTGCGGGTAGGACCATCCCGCCGGACTCGATCAATGGCATCTACCGGCGGATTTTCGATACCCTGCGCGCGGCGCAGAAGAAAATTGTCACCTATACAGCCAACTGGTTCGTCAGTGGGTACGCCCCGGGGCTGAGGGATTGGATCGCCCAGGAGCCGATCTGGCTGGCAGCCTATCCCCAGATCTCGATCGATTCGTGGTCTGCGCTCGAACGGGCGCTCGATTCGCTCAAGAATGCCAACCCGGTCCGCATCGCGGGAGTCGACCGCTGGGATGTCTGGCAGTTCAACGACAAGGCGCTCCTGAAAGATGTCTCATCGAACGACCTGGACTTGAACATGATCAAGCCGGATGCCTTCAAATACCTATTCGGAGATGTGACCATGCCACCTGAACCCGAACCCCTCCCGGAAGTACCCCTGCCGGCGCGCAGCGTGCGCCTCTTGCCCGTCCCGTACGTATCCCAGGTTGGCCCGGGTGCGGATTCGCACCGGGGCGACTGCGGCGCGGCCTCGGGCTTGATGCTGCTCAAAGCCTACCGTCCCAATATCACCATGACCGTCGATGAATATTACGATAAAGTAAATCCCGGCGTAGACCGCTACCTGAGCATCATCGAAGTCGCAGACCTGCTGGATGATTACGGCATCCCAACCGAATGGAAGGTCAACCGTTCGCTGGCCGAACTCTGGAACGCGCTTCGATACCGCAAGCCTTCCATCGTTCTCATCCATTATGGGACGATCCGGGACAACGGTCTTTCCCAATACCAGGATTTCACCGGCCCCCATTTTGCAGTCGCCATCGGGATGGATACCCAGTCCATCTTCATCCATGATCCCTACCGCTCCGACAACCAGGTGGCGGTCGCCTGGCCGCTGGATGTTTTCGAAGAGTCCTGGAAGCAGGTCGGCATGGCGCCATCCCAACCCAACCCATCCTTCGGGGCGTTGATCCCGGTCAACGGCATCGGCTCGAGCGAAGCGCCGTCAGTGTATAAGGCGCGGGTGATCGCCAGCGCCTTGACAGTCCGCACCGGGCCGGGTCCCGACTACCCGGTGCGCGCCTACTTGAAGTATGGAAATATCGTCACCGTCTACGAGGAAGCCAACGGCTGGGCCAAGATCGCGAACGGTTATGTCAGTTCGAAGTGGATAGCCCAAATCTAGCAGGTTGCGAGGTCCCCCCGGAACGCGGCCGGCCGGTCGCGTTCCGCTGTGTTAAATCCGGATGGCTTCCGACACCCGGGAATTTGGAGTCGTAACGATGGATTCTTTGAAGGACCAATTCCTGCTCGACCCGCATGTTGTCTTTTTGAACCATGGCTCATTTGGCGCGACCCCGCGCCCGGTCTTCACCGCCTACCAGGCATGGCAGACCCGCCTGGAGCAACAGCCGGTGCGATTCTTGGGGCGGGAACTGAACGGCCTGCTGCGGGAGGCGCGCTGCGCCCTGGCTGATTTTCTCGGCGCCCGGCCTGATGACCTGGTCTTTGTACCGAATGCCACCCATGGGGTGAATATCGCGGCGCGCTCGCTGGAACTCACTCCAGGAGACGAAGTCCTGGCGACCAACCATGAATACGGCGCCTGCGACCATGCCTGGGAATTCCTGTGCAGCCGGAACGGGGCGCGCTATATCCGCCAGTCGATCCTTCTGCCGGTCGGCGATGGCGCAGGTATGGCGCAGGAATTCTGGCAGGGCGTTACGTCCCGGACAAAGGTCATCTATCTCAGCCACATTACTTCTCCCACCGCCTTGCGGCTCCCGGTGGAGGAGATCTGCCGGCGGGCGCGCCAGCGCGGCATCCTGACGGTCATCGACGCCGCCCATTCCCCAGGACAGATCCCGGTCGGAATCGAGTCGCTCGGCGCCGATATCGTCTTCGGGAATTGCCACAAGTGGCTGATGAGTCCCAAAGGGGCAGCCTTCCTATATGTCCGCCCGGAGGTCCAGCCCCGGATCGAACCCCTCGTTGTCAGTTGGGGCTATAAGCCGACCCCTGAGACGACCACCGGTTCACCCTTCATCGACCTCCTGCAATGGACCGGGACCAAGGACCCTTCGGCAGCCCTGGCGGTGCCGGAGGCCATCCGGTTCATGGCGGAACATGGCTGGGATCGAGTGCGGTTGGACTGCCACGAACTGCTCCGTTCTGCGCTGGAGCGGATCAACCGCCTGACCGGGTTGGCCGCGCCGGTCGGGCTCGACTCCGATCTCTATGCCCAGATGGGTATCGCCCCATTGCCGCCGGTCGATGCCCAGGCGCTGAAAGTCCGTCTTTACGACGAATTCCGCGTGGAATTGCCGGTCACCCTCTGGCATGACCATCAATTCATCCGCATCTCGGTCCAGGGCTATAACACTGCTGAAGACCTGGATACGCTCATTCATGCCCTGGAAGAATTGCTTCCCATCTTGCGCGTTCCCCACGGGCAGGCGGTATAATCTTCACCAGGAGCATTCTCAGATGGATATCACCCTGGCGCTCGGCGGTGGGGGGGCGCGCGGTAATGCCCACATCGGCGTCATCCGCAGGCTCGAAAAGGAAGGCTACCGCGTCCGCGCCGTAGCCGGGACGAGTTTCGGTGGAATCGTGGCCGTTTTGTATGCTACCGGGCTCACGGTCGACGAGATCGAGCGGCGTTTCGTTGCCATAGACCAGAGCCGGTTATACAGCCTCACGCCACACCATAACCCTTCGATCCTCGACCTGACCGGGGCCGAGAAATGGTTGCGGACCTGGCTGGGGAACAGAACTTTCGAGGATTTGCGCCTGCCCTGCGCCGTGACAGCAGTCGACCTGAAGCATGGCAGGGAAGTAATTCTCGACCATGGCAGCCTGGTGGATGCGGTCCTTTCGACGATTGCAGCGCCGGGTATCTTCCCGCCTCACCTGAATGGTGGTGCCCATCTCGTAGATGGGGCCGTGCTCGACCCCGTCCCGGTG
>Ga0194127_10007855_pt1 | contig 11602 bp, 8 predicted proteins | sample TA2KigC100mmetaG_FD_148624 | JGI IMG/M metagenome (GOLD analysis project Ga0194127, IMG submission 148624) | Freshwater microbial communities from Lake Tanganyika, Tanzania - TA2015036 Kigoma Deep Cast 100m | ecosystem: Environmental > Aquatic > Freshwater > Lake | place: Tanzania: Lake...
CGTTTGTTCATCTTTTTCTCGATTAGGCAAGTCTTTAATGGGAAAGATTAAATCGAAACGGTTGATAAGGGTGGGAGGAAGATCAATTTGTTTGGCAATAAGGTCGTAAGGGTCGAATCTTCCCAATTTAGGGTTAGCTGCGGCAAGAACCGTGGTTTCACATCTTAAGGTAGCTTGAATATTGGCTTTAGAAATAGAAACGGTTTGCTGTTCAAGAGCTTCGTGTAAAGCAGAGCGGTCCTCTTTCCCCATTTTATCCATTTCATCAATAACCGCGAATCCGCGGTTGGCTAAAACTAAAGTACCCGCTTCTAAACTCCACCCTCCTAAAAATTCATCTTTAACTACGCTGGCAGTCAAACCTGCGGCGGTGGCACCTTTACCACTGGTAAAACGGGCTTTAGGAGCAATATTAGTAATTCTTTTCAGTAGCTGAGAATTATGAACCACCATGGTGTTAGCCACATAATTATGCACGTCATCTACTTGAAGGTCGTACACATAAGAAACGTCTGAAAGGAAGGGTTCTATCGCTACAATCTTATCCCAAAATATATCCGCCGAACTCAATTCTTCTAATAAGTTTAAAGCTAGAGTGGAATCCGTCACACTTTCTTTAAGCCTTTCGACCACTTTTATAAAACTGTTTCTACTAGGATGGCGATCACCCAACTCGTAATGAAGGTATGTTCCCCGAGCAACCCCTAATTCTCTTTGTAACAAGGAAGCCTTTACTCTCAGGAATTTAAGAATCTTATCTACATTAGGTATAAGGTCAGTATTGGTGTTATATTTTTTCTTGTCGTTGAGTAAAAAGGACAATTTTTTCTTTTTTTCTTCGCTTAAGAAGCCGATCTGCCGGGCGAATGATTCTACGAACTCCCCATATATTTTGAGTTCATAATATTTTTTTCGCTTTTTTAAAATGGTGTTAGAAGCATATTTACTTTTAAGATTTACAAAACTGATAATCCCGAAGCGTAGGAGGTCAGTTTTAAGATCAAAGATTAGCTCTCTACTAGCAGAAGACAATTCAATCGCCCGCTTTTTCAGGTTGATTGAACCTTCACACTCAAACAGAGCTTTCAAAAATTCAGCGAGAACCTCGTTCGGAGAAAGGTTGATTATCTCAGGTATTCTTTTTCCTCGAGATCGTAATAGCAGGGTTGGCTCTATCGATTCTAAAATCCGTACGATTTCAATAGAAGTAGTATAGTTCTCCCGAGCAAGTTTTCCTTTGTGAGAGATTCTTTCTATCACTTTGGCATTAAACTTTGATTCCAGGATATTCTTAAAGTCTTCTAATATCTTCTGATTATTGTTAGTTAGGCTGATCCACCCGCTGGTTTTTGAGTATGCTACATAACCATCCCCTACCAAATATCCCAAAAGCCTAGCCGTTTCCCTATCACAAAATTTAGGAAAGAATATTTTTCTTTTATTTCGAGCTTTACTTGGTTGGAAATCAGGACTAATCTCTTGGATTTCTCCACCTATCGAAAGTCTTCGGGGAGCAGCAATAAATTCATTTTTTTTCAGTTCCTGAGCAGATTTAGCAAAGACAAACCCATTATCAGTCACAAAGAAAGGATGTTCTTCGGTGACGATTATTTCACTTCCCGATCCGGTCTTGATTTTCAGAAGCCTTTCTGGGGAGGGACGTCTCCAGAGAAGGGTAGCTGGTCTTGGTTCTAATTTTCCTCTTTGGTTTAACGAGGTTACATTAAAAAGAGTTGAGGGACAGGTTGCACTTTCTTCAACAAGGTTGCCTCCATTTTTTTCCACCATTTCTTTGATTGTCTTAATTCTACCATCAGCACAGACAATTTTGGTTTCGGGATGAAGACACTTACCACTGCCCGGATCGCCGATAAGCAGCATATGAATATCCCCTCTAGTGGTTCCGCTGTCAGGGCGTGCTTTTCGGCATCCCCCGGCCATTTGTAACACCAATGCTTCTTTAATTTTATCATGTCCGTAAATGGAGGGAGCAATACTCTTTGATAATACCGCTAAAACATTAGCAGAACGGGCAATTTTTTTGATTTCTTCCTCTTCCTGTTCGGAAATTTGCATATCTACAAAATCGTCCTGCATAGGCTCGATGTAGTTCGCTTCGATAATAAGATCATATTTGGTTGATTGTCCTCCCGTTTTCAGGAGGGTGGGTACTTCAGTTACCCAACCACATAACTTTACTCTTGATCCCGGACCAGTTTTTCGTTCAGAAATAGGAGAAACAAGATCTTCTTTCAAGAAGACGTTAATCCTTTTAGGCTGGGTTCCATCAAGATCGTCGGCGGCTTCTTCTAGAACGATGCCTTGCCCATCCACCAATTCACGAGAAATTTCCTTAAATTTTCCCTTTCTTCCACAACTACATTTAGTTGGTTCTTTGTATTTATTATCCAACTGAATCATATTGATGATATTTCCACAAGAAGGACATTCAAACTTAGAAGCAGAAACATGGGGGCGGACATCTGATTTTTGTCTCACTATACCTTCCGCCCAAATCAACTTATTAAGATGTTTACTTCTTATTTCATTAATCTTAACCTTTAAAGATTCTGGAAGATTAGTTAAACGGACATTAAATTTGGTTATTTTCTTAGGCAAATCAAATTCTTTAATAGCCAACTCTGCTGCTTTTAACACCTCTTCCGGATTTTCCGACAATTCATCAATTAACTCAGTATTAAATTTGATTAATTCAGAAAAATCTAGTACCAAAAAACTTTGGCCCTTTCTTACCGCTTCCAGCAATTGAGGATAATAATTATGTTCGATGAATTCACGTAAGATCTTTATCTGCTCATCGACGTCCATAAGCTTTCCCCATTTCGGGATTATTTAAAGATTTGTATTGAAAAACAGATATAAAAATAAGGTAAAATTACTTTTCCAACAACTTTTTAAGATTATCAATAAGCTTGTCGGTAGCATTATGCACTTCTTGCTCAGTTTTTGTTCCAGTGCAAACGATCTTACCATTACTAAACAAAAGGAAAGTGGCATTAGTTCCCTTTAACTTATGTACTAAACCCGGGAACTGTTCCGGTTCGTATTCAGTGTTGGGCAACTTGATTCCCAAAACGTTTAAGTTTAAATCCATCCCGATACTTCCGGAGGCAACAATGTTTTGTACCGTAATTACGGGCTTAACAGTGACGTGAATATCTAATTTTTTAAGGCTTTTAATGATGCTTTGGATACTTCGATCGACTTCTTCCATGGTCCGAGCTCCCGTACATACAACCTTACCGCTAGAGAAGATCAACGCAGAAGTTTTCGGCTCTTTAATTCTTAACACTAAACCGGGAAATTGTTCTGGATTGTATTCAGTATTGGGCAGGGTAGCTGCCATCTTTTCTAAAGGAATATCTTTTTCTAATCCCGTTGATACTACAATGTTTACAATTCTAATCTCTTTTTTTGCTTGCTTTTTGGCCATTTCTTTTACCCCCAAAGGTATTTAATGATTATCATCTTTATTTATAAATAAAGGGAAGACTATTTAAATACTTCCCTTTATAAATATACTTTTGTCCCCTAAGCATATACCCCAAATACCCCGAGCAAGTAGTATCGGTTTTAAGGTTTTAGACGTAACTTATATAATTAAAGTGCCTTTTTGTTTATATAATGGATTACGATTGTTTACTATTGCGGTACGGGGAAATCTTTCTTAAAGGACAGAATAAAGGCTATTTTGAAAGGAAATTGCTCGACAACATCAGGAAGATTACCGGAATATCTAATGTTAAAAATGTGCGTGGCCGCTTAATTGCACCATACACCCTGGATCATTCTACTTTACAACGAGTATTTGGACTGGTTTCTTATTCTCCCGCCCTAAAAGTGGAAAAAGATTTTGAAATTATTAAAGAGAAAGCGATAGAATTGTTAAAGAGTAAGAGGGGAACTTTTAAGATCGAACCAAAAAGGTCCGACAAGAGGTTTGCTTTAACTTCTCCGGAGATTAATATTCAATTGGGTAAACACATCGAAGCGCACACCCCGCTTAAGTTTAAAGGAGAAGGGTATGATCATTTACTGGGGGTAGAGATCAACCAAGATGGGGCCTATTTATTCTCTGAAGTAATTTCTTGTTTTGGCGGCTTGCCCACGGGTGTAGAAGGAAAGGTTCCCGTGCTCATTGAGAATGAAGCCTCCTTACTTTCTGCTTTATTGTTTATGAAACGGGGCTGTGATATCTTACCGGTTGCTTTGAAAGAGAGAGATATTTCTTTATTACAACGGTTTAGTCCAGGAGCATTACCTCTGCACTCTTTTAAAGATCTTGAAGAGATGGAAAAATTTTTAGAAAGAGGAAAACATTCTGTTTTAGTTTGCGAAGATAACTTTTCCGAATATAAGAAGAGAGAAACAAATTTGACTATACTCCGTCCGTTAATCGCTTACTCTGCGGAACAAATTAAAAAAGAATTAGAGATGTTTAAGAAAGCCGTCAAAGATTAAAAACAATAAGCGGAACAAACATCTCGTCTTCACTATCTCCCCCATGGTTTCCTATGTGAAAATTTCTTTTTTTATTGAGAATCTTATCCCTAAATACATAGTTTTCTTTCATAATTAAGACGTAGTCTCCTATTCTGTCGATTAATTTTGGATTTGGTTCAAATAGCCCATAGTACTTTCTTTTAATCAATTCTTCACTTCGATATATTTGACAGAAAGGAGAAAGTTTTCTTTTGATATAATCTTGAAATTGTCTGGCTTTGGTCGGATGAACATAACAATAACTGGTTCGAGCGTCGCCACATAAAGGAAGAGTTAAACATTCTTTCAGTTTAGGGTGGTCCTCCAGCCAGAGCAGTTTTTCTTTTTGCGTATCAACTTGACCGTGGTCAGCAGTAATTATAAGCGTTGTCTCAGTACCTTTAAGTTTTTTAGTGAAGCAGCTAATTTTTTTGTCCATCTCTAAGAGGTGTCGCTGAGCTTTCTTACTATGAATTCCGTTTTTGTGTCCTATAGAATCAAGCAGGGGCCAATAAGCGTAAATATATTTTCTTTGGTGATGAGATTTAATTGCAGAATTAATTCTCCTTAAAAGCCCATTAAAATTAGTGTAGGAAAATATTTTTGATTTTTTCGCATTAGCCCGAGAGTAACTAGATTTGCTGATTTTCCTGGGCTGGATGATGTAAGAGCTTACCCCCAACTTTTCTGAAAAAGGTTTAACTTCCAAAATATCTTCTACTTTTATGTCATAGCGAGTAAATTCTTCTCCCCCTATTCGTGGATGAAAGGGCAGGATTTCGGTTACAACTCCTAATTCTTTCAAATGAACAAACCACCCCGTTAGAGCGTGTTGCTGCGGAGCGGTTCCCGTCAAGAAAGTTGTAATGGCCGAGGCAGTAGTGGGTGGGAAGACTGAAGTGATTTTTCCGCGCAGATTTTCCTTAAGATTTAAACCACGACGCATTAAGTATTTGTACCCCAGTCCATCTAAGACCAGGAGAACAATATTTTTGGAATTTTCTAATTCTTTCGCCGGCAGTTGTTTCAGTTCTGAATAAGTAGATTTCTTATGAAACGCCCCGGCGATGGAACTCATTAGATTAACAATGCTATTATTATAATCGGGTTTTACCACAAATTGACAATTTGTTTTAAAGATATAAATTTTATCTTTTTACACAAGTAGGGCATTGCGAATTTTGCTTTACTTTAATCTTCTTTAATTCCAAGGCGTTTAGATTAAGGTGATATAATAACGAGTCTAACTTTTCTCCTAAGAGGAATTTTATCGCTAAAGTTACCTGCAAAGTGGCGATGGCCGTCGGAAGAGGACTAATAATTCCTTGCTGATTACAGGTTTCATTCATTCCCTTCTTCAGGAAACAACTTAAACAAGGCCCCCTTGGGAGTATTAACATTACATAACCTTCCCAACGGATCGCCGAAGCATAAACCCAAGGAATTTTATTTTTTCTACAGTAATCGTTGATCCAGAATCTTGTTTCTAAATTATCGGTACAATCAAGAACCAAGTCGTAACCTTTTAAGAGAGAAATATTTTTGTTAGTTAAGAAAAAATTCTTTACATATATTTTTGCTTGGGAATTTATTTGCCTTAATTTTTCTTTTGCTGCTATCACTTTTGCCTTTTTTATATCTTTTTCCGTGTACAAAAGTTGTCTTCCTAAATTCGTTAATTCTACAGTATCTTGATCGATTAAAGTGAGGTTCTCTATTCCGGATCGAAGAAGTAATTCTGAGGTGGCGCTTCCCAATCCTCCTGCTCCGACGATCAGAACTTTTTTATTCCTTAATTTATTTTGATTGGACTTCCCAATCAATTTAATCTGTCGAGCGTATCTATTGTTTAGCATCTTCAAAGCCCCCGTTGTTTAATTTGAAAGCTCTGCGTTCCCGGATGGAGCGACCCCTCGCAACGAGCTCGATGTTTATTCGCATTAGCTTTGACCTAATGATGCTAAACAAATTACTTTTCATTGAGCACCCCTAAAATCTTACAGGCATGGCAAACTTCTTGGTTAGCCGGCTCGTGACAAATTTTACATTCTCTTAATGGTTTAGTATTAGTTTTAATTTCTTTTTCTTTAATTAAAGGAAGAATCTGTAAGAAGGAACTAATTACTCCTTGTTTAGTTCCTTTATACTTATTTTCAAAGTTGTTAAGCATATCGCGAATAGCTGCGCGGTAACCCTCTTCAGCATAAGGACATTCTATAAATTTTACGGGAAATTTTTTGATCAAAGCATATAATCTTACTTCCTTTTCCGGACAGAAATATAGGGGTTTAACTCTTCTTACAAACAATTCATAGTCTTTAATACCGGAAATGGGGCCAAGATGGGCCGAAAGAGAGGTATTCGCTTTGAAAATATTCATGATTACTGCTTGCGCTTCGTCATCAAGATTATGTCCGGTAACCAATTTAGTACATTTTAATTCTCTTGCACCCTTATTGATCAAGTATCTACGCCATACCCCGCAGATATGACAGGGCTTTTCTAGTTGATTTTTTTTCTTTAAGGACTTAAGTGCTTGGTCAAGAGTGTATTTTAACTCTTTTTTTGCTTCTAGAATTTTTAGTTCTACTCGCTGTTCTTTACAGAACTGTTTCAAATCTTTTAAAGTAGTGTTTCTATATCCTTTAATTCCTTCGTCAATAGCCAGAACTTTAAGATTCTTGGTATCTTGATGATGCGTTTGTAAATATTTTTTTATTAAGTATAATACGGTTTGAGAATCTTTACCTCCGGAACAAGCTACACAAATTTTATCGTTCGGTTCTAACAATTGATATTTCTGAATTGTTTTGAAAACCTTCTCTTCAAAATAATGGATGAAGTGATTTTTACAAACGGGGCCGTGTTGAAGTTCAATAATAGCTTTATCTTGGCATTGAAAGCATTTCATTCTTTTTATCCTCCTGAAACCACGCTTAGAATGATTAGGTGATCTTTGTTTTTGAGGACTTCTTCTTCCGTAAGGATTTCATCCTTCCTAGTTACAATTACTGCTTCGGGATTAAGTTTTAGTTGAAGCAAAAGTTCTTCTAGGGTTTTTCCCTTGAAGTTAATCTTCTTGGTACTATTTTCTCGTTCAAATGTTATAACTATTTCCATGTTTCATCTCCTAATGAGAGGAATGACCGAAGTTGAGAACATCGGCAATCCAATTTTTTGAAAGAAGCCTAATGCCTCTCCTTAAATTAGATATATTCTCTAAACTAGAGATTATTTTATAAAGGTTTGGTGGTTTTTAATGAGTATGGAAAATTACTTACTTTTACCTCCTTCCTTAGAGTTAGAAGAATTGAGCCGGGGTTTGGGATTTAATAAAACCCTTTTTCTGGATCAGGATATCCTGTTAGTTAAAGGTAATTTTAAAGAGATTTTAAATCAATGTAAACTTGCTAAGGGAAAGAAGACCATTTACCTTGCTGAAAATGAAGAGACGTTACCCCTAGTAGTAGAGAAGAGCCCGGTGGACATCATTATGGGCATGGAGAAGATTTATTCTAAAGATTCTTTACACTATCCCAAAGCCGGCCTGAATCAAGTATTGGGTAAAATTGGCGCGGAAAAAGGCAAGGTTTTTGGCTTTTCTTTTTCCGAGATGCTTAATTCTAAGAATTCTTCTCGTTTAATGCACCGAATGAGTTTTAACTTGGGGGTGTGTAAGAAGTACGGAGTTAAAGTGGTGTTTAGTAACTTTTCTCGTTCTGCCCAGGAGATGCGTTCTGCTGCCGATCTCGAAGCAGTGAAGAGAGTATTGGAGAAGGGTTATTAAGAACATATTCCAATGAAAGTATCTGGTTGGAACTCACAACTTTTTCCGACGGAGCAATCCTCATCAATTTCCTTAAAAAGAGAAATAATCCCCTTTTCGCACGTCCCAATTAATCCCCTTTCCGTGCAGAAAAGTTCTCCCTCTTGACAAGCATCAACACATTTAGCTCTCCCGTTTGAAACAAAGCATCGTTGCGGATCGGGGGTAATTCTTCCTTTATTTTTTGAACAATCGTACTTTTGAATGAACTCTTCTTTGGTACAATTGTTCATAAACTGCTCTATTGCTAAAGTGCCTTGACACTCAGCATTGACCATCCCCATAGAACAACAACCAATTAAATCTTTACAATCCTCTTTTTTTGACCCGCAACTATTTTGTTGCGCGTAACATTCTTCTTTATTTGAGGCACAATCCAAATACTCTTTAATCGCGTAATACATGCTTTCTTCTTCTTTAAAGATACACTTCCAAAGACCCATCTCTCGGGGCGGAAGTTTACTCTCTTGCACAAGCGGCGGATTCGTAAGAGTATTAATTTGATCGGTAGGAACTTCTTTATCCCCACAACCCCAAACAAACAGCACAATCACCAACGCCACCAGTAAGGAACCTTTATTCATAATTAACCTCTTTTTAAGTAAATAAACTTCTATAGAATATAAATTTTTGGGATTCTCTTTTATTTTATGTTCGGTAAATTTATAAACAAAAACGATTTGGTTTGTATTGGTTTGAGATGAATAAAAAAAGAGGATTAATAGTTGTAACTTTATTGTTGATTTTATTACTAGCTTTTGGAGCTTTAGCAGAAGGCGAATCTGCATCAGTCAAAAAGTATAATTCCATAGTCAAGGCGGTATGGGATTATGATTTGTATTTTGGGATATCTAGCCGTTGTTATTTTACTGAAAAAGTCTACAATTACCAAGTAGACCACGACAACACTTGTGGTGGTCCAGGTGCGGCCAAATACGAAGAACTTCTCTACTGCAATGACGACGCTTGGATAAGTTGCGACCAGGATTGGGATTGTGATTGTGGCGGCCCAGGCGGTAGCGACGGCGGTTGGTGGGATAATAGCGGTTTTGGTCATGCTTACCCTGCCCCCAAAGGGTGTTATATTCGTACTCATGACGTAAATGATCTCGGAGATGAACCTTGTGCGTGGATTGAAATAAAGCCGGGAGAAATTCTCGGGAAAAAGGACGAAATGACTACTCGAGAAGACCTAAAATGCGGGGAGATGGGTAATGTTTTAGACTACGGTGGAAACGAGGAGGCTAAAGCTGGTGATAAGGCTTTATTTTACACTGCTCCAGAAGTTTCTTTTGTCTGTGGGGAAGATCATTTCTGGTACGAATGTAATATTGATACTCCCCCGGAAGTTACCGTTCGAGGAGGAGATTATGTTTTTGGATGTAAAGTGTCCGGAGATTACATTTACCGATGGGTTCCTTTGGGAAAAGATTTAGATCATGACGGATATTTAGATGGAATAGGTGATTGTGCCGATAATTCCGATACCGGCTCTTTTTGTCCAAATATTCCCCTCAATGAACTACAAGGAGTAACTCTCAACGAAACTAGAGATAGAGCTCGTTCTTTATGTACATATCTTCCCAATAGTAAGTGTAATATTTGCATCAATATCGGTGCTCCCGAAATATGTGGAGATACTTTAAACAACGATTGCGGAGGCTATTTATACGCCGGAGAGAAGATTGATAATAAAGAAGGAAACACTCCTGACGATTGTAACAAGAATCAGTATGCTTGCAGGCAAGAACCAGATCCTCAGAACCTCCCCGCGCCAGTACAAAAAAACATTAATGATATTTCTTTCGCTTGGGTCGATACTTCTGAAGGAGGAATGTGTTGCGGTTATAACGGCCCTTCTGATTTTGGTCGAATCATTAAAAGTAGAAATGATGAGAATTATATTTGTGTTAACAAGAACATGGTTGGTTCGGAAGAAGATATTTCTTCCTGGGCCAAACTAGGAACAGAAGATTGGTACTTGCTTAAAGCTACGGATCAAGCAGCCCAGTTTAAGATTTTAACTTTAAAAACGCCCGGTGAACCATATTTTGACGTTGTTTCTGATTCTCAAGACTGGCGCATCTGTAATGCCAACCAAGCACTTGATGTTTCTGGACAAGACGCCATCGTAGACAAATACGCTAATCATTTCTTTTGTTATAAAGAAGGAGAACATTGGAGTTGGGCGGAGTGCGGAAATACTGACCTTTTCAATCCCAATGTAAAAGGAAGAACTGCCGGAGACGGATTATATTCTTTATATTTAAGATCGGATGCAGCGGGAAGTGGAGGAGTAGGAGAAACTATCCAACAAGGGAGTAAAATTACCGTTTCTTCCGGAGACGGAAAATATAACGATCTTTATCGGCTGTCTGCTTTTGGCGAGGGAGGAAAATCTTCTGAAGCCAAGTTTGATTTTTCCGGATATGATTTTATAGAATTCTTTGTTCGCTTTGTCAATCAAGAAGAAGGAAAAACTCTAGACTTACCGGTAGACATCAATCTGAATATTTTTGGAGTACCGGGGATAGATAACAGTGGAAATTACTTGGAAGAACAAGTTTTCTTTAGCAAGAGGGTTTTAGGTTATACTCAAAATTCTCCTTTCTTAGCTCCCGAAGGATGGATGCACATAAAAGTGCCTATTCCTAATAATCTAAAAGGAGTTTCTCGAGTGGATATTTCCAGTATTCCTTATACCAGTTTAAATGAGATCCAGGTTAAAAACGTTTACTTAAGTAACGATAAAACTAAACAAATATGTTCTGGCCAGAATGATGTTAGTAGGAGCTCCTGGCTTACCTCTTTTGATGATGGAGATAGTGAAAGTTTAATTAATGCGCAAGAGATGTGTAAAAGTCATTACGGGGAGAATGCCTGGCTAGGAAGTGATAAAGATGTTTCTCAATTCGGGGCCTCTTGTTGTGGTAATACCCAAGGAGAATATTATTCGGGAGATTCTAAATCCAGTTATGGTTGTTGGAATTCTCAGCCCATTGCCCCTGGAACTACTACCACCAACGTAGAATTCAAAATAACTTCACAAGAAAACACCACTTTAATAAGTTATACCTCCCAAGATGCCGTTTATTCTTTAATTCCTACTTACACTATTGATCCTCGCCTTGTTCCTGAAGACTTAAATCCGGCTACAGCCGGGGATTTTACGGGAACCGAGGTTACCGTTTTAGGAAAGGTGAATTACGAGATCAAGAGAATAACTGAACCGGGAGAGTTAGATGAGAAAATTCCTTATAATAAATCTCGTCA
>Ga0194127_10007857_pt1 | contig 11601 bp, 8 predicted proteins | sample TA2KigC100mmetaG_FD_148624 | JGI IMG/M metagenome (GOLD analysis project Ga0194127, IMG submission 148624) | Freshwater microbial communities from Lake Tanganyika, Tanzania - TA2015036 Kigoma Deep Cast 100m | ecosystem: Environmental > Aquatic > Freshwater > Lake | place: Tanzania: Lake...
CGCTTGCGGGCGGGTTGACCCTGTTCTTCCTGTTCTCGTTGCGAGCGGATACCGAAGTTGTCGTCGCGGCACGCACGATTGGCGTTGGCGCACGGCTCACTGCCGAAGACCTCACCGTGAAGCAGGTCCGGTCAGCGGATGCGTTACCCAATGCACTCAAGTCAGTAGACGAAGCGGTCGGACAAGTGATCAGCGTACAGCGGCTCGCCGGCGATCAAGTTACGAGTGACATGCTCGGCAGCCAGGCGCTGTCGGCGATTGCTTCGGGACTTGCGCCGGACCATCGCGCCGTCGCGGTCAAAGTCTCGCGTTCGGCGGGCTTGGCCGGCATCGTGCGGCCCGGCGATCTGGTCACCTTGATCGCCGTCGTCGAGCCGCCGCTGAGTGGTCAACCGTTAGTATTCGGCCTACAGCCAACGGTTGCGCCAACTTTCGATCCGAATGTGCCGCCTACGGCGATTCCGACTCTCGATCCGAATCGGACACCAGCGCCCACAGCAATCAAGCCATATACGCCGTTCGCCCGTATCACGGCGACCGGACTCAAGGTGTTGCTCGTGCCGCAGACGTTTCGATACGAGGAAGCGACGACGACGGACTCTCAGGGGTTTGCCGCTGTGCAGTCCTCACAGGTGGGGCAGAGTGAAGGCGTGATTGTGCTGGATGTGCCGGCAACCCCGGTCACGCTGGAAGGGGTGGATAGGCCGACAATCCTGACCTTGCCGGAGCTGATCGCATTGCTTGACACTCAGGCCAAAGTGTATCTGGCGCTGGAGCCGCCGACATCCTCACCTGCACCCGGGCCAGGTATCGCTATCGAGCAGTTGATTGACCTGGGCGTGGGAGGCTTGCCATGAGCAATCCACCTGTCAGCGTGTTCCTTGCGGGGGCGGATATGCCGGGCGTCGTCTCACGGTTGATGTTCCCGGCCTTCAACGACCCGGCGCGCTTTCAGATTTTGTCCATGACCGCCGATTGGGGCGATGTGCAGCGAGATGTAGGTCGTTACCGACCTGATGTGTTGGTCATGGATGCGGCGCTTGCGCCTGACCCTGATGCGCTGCGCGATTACCTGACCCAACTTGGCGGCACGATTGCCGTCGTTGTGTTGCCGCCCGCCTGGGCCGATCGGCAAGGTCAATTTGAGAGTATCCGCACGACCGTGCGTGGAGTCTTCATTGGCCCGCCGAATTGGGCGGCGGTGGCGAACGCGACTCACACTGCGGTCATCACCGAGCGCACCCGGGCAACCAACGCATCGCCTGCAGCTGGACTGTACCAGCAAAGTTCTGCTCCACGTGTGGGTGGGCAGGTGGTCGTTGGCACACGTGTCATCGCATTCACATCGTTCAACGGCGGCACGGGCAAAAGCAGTGTCGCCGAGGCGCTCGGCGTGGAGATGGCGCGCAATCACGTGAGGACGTTATTGTGTTCGTTCAACTCACCGCCCGCGGCCGCTGGACATTTCAACTTGCGTCTCCAACCGAACGCATCCGAATGGCTGAACCGGGCGAACACAGAGGGCTTTCAAGCCTCAATCCAAAGAGTCAAAGGGCTGGACGATCTCGATATTCTGATGGCTCCGAACGATCATCACACACTCAATCAGGTTGCGGCCGCACGATCACCGGAAGATACAGCCAGTATTCGCAGCCTGGTGTTCTCGGCGTATTCGTTCAATTATGGCGCGATATTGCTTGACCTGCCGCCGTTCGCCGACTCGATGTGGGCATTGCAGGCATTGCTGGCCGCGAATGTTGCAGTGATTGTCTGCCGCCCCACGCGGCATGATCAACTTGGGGCGATCCGTGCCTACAAGTTGATGACTGAGCAACTCGCTCAACGAATTCGGATCCCGGCGGAAGCCATCTTCGCCGTGATGAACTTTGCGTCGCCCAAAGACACGTTGAGCGAGCGCGACTTTCAGGCGGCGATTGTGGATACCATCGGCAACTTCCCACCCATCCTGGCAACATTCCCCTATACCCCTGAATTACCTGGCGCGCAGAACTTTGGCAACTCGCCCATCTTTGAATCATCCTGCGAAGGATTCGCTCGCGCCGCTCGTAGTCTGGCGGGCAAGCTCATTGGTGGTGGAATGGCTGCAGCCAACAATGGGCATCGCAAGGATGTACGGGAGTTCTTCGGCATCCGGGTGAAGTTCAAGTGAAGGAGGAATTATGAAGGATGAAGGATGAATCGACCATTCACACTTGCATCCCGCTCCGCAGGACGTGCAATCGCAGGTGTTATTCATCCTTCATCCTTCTGCCTTCATCCTTTCAGACATGGAATATCTCATCGCACTTCTCATCGCATCACTCGCCTTCACCCTGGCGTATAACCTGCTGTATCGCCAGAGACTGGCGGCCTCACGGGCCAGCAAGCAGTTGCATGACACCGTAAAGTTGGATGATGGCGCGGACAAAGTTGACCCGGCCAGCGCCGAATACAGACTGGCTCAGGCAGGGATCCGCACAACCAATCCCGGTGTGACGATGACTTTTCTGTTGTGGGGTCCGGCATTGGCAATCTTCGTGGTGGCCGTCGGCGTAGGGTTTCCGTTCGCCATCGCGGTGGCAGGAACTTTCATTGGTCTCCTTGCGCCACGTCGGTGGCTGGAGGGGCGCATCAAAGATCGGGGGCGGCGGATCGACGAAGAGATCCCCAAAGCCTATGTCCGGTTGCTATCTGTGCTGCGGGCAAGCCCGGATACAGCTTCGGCGTTGAACGAAGTCGCCGACACGCTTGAGTTGGAGAAAGGCGGCCCGACGCCGCTCTCGGTCGAATTCCGCATTACAGCAGCGGAGATGGTCAACCCGGACATTGGGCGTGAAGAAGGCTTGCGCCGAATGCAGAAGCGCGCGGCGACGACGAGCCTGGCCAACCTGGGCATGTTGCTGGAACGCTTCGCCCAGACGGGTGGTGATCGTTTCTACACCTCATTTGAGACAGCCTCGCAAAACGTGCAGGGCATCCTGGATGCACGGCAGAAAGCGCGAGCCAAAGCCGCCGAACAGATTCAATCGGCGCGTATCATTCCGGGCCTGCTGGCAGTAACATTGCTATTCTTCATGAATGATCCTGGCTTTCGCACGTCGTTCGAGATGCCAATCGTGCAAATTGCGTTGGCTGGCGCAGTGCTGGTGATGTTTGTGGGGTACAGCATCATGACAGACATTGCGAAAGAGGCGGTGTAAGTGTCGAATCGGTGGTGCAGAACAGTGCCTTCGATCAGTCTACCTATAGTATGACATTGGGCGCGGCCTTGTGGCAGCGATGAGGTGGGGTTGGTTAGTAAGGCAGCATGATAAGGTGCCAGGTCAGCATGGTAACCGTCTGACAAGCGGACGCAATTCAGATTCGGCACCACATCTGGCGGTTGACGGGGACGCAAAAGCGCCATATCTTCTGGCGCCAAGCATATACATCCGGGTCTTAGATTCTCGGCTGTTGACAAGCAAACCGAAAAAGAGGTATAGTTTGACTACTTTATTCACTGAATGAAGTAACTATGCCTCGCCATATCCTAGGCAATCGAGATTTCAGCCGGGCGCTCAACCGGTCGACGGTGCTCAACACTGTCAAATCACGCGGGCCGATCGCCCGCACTGAGGTCGCCCGCCATACCGGCCTCAGCGCTGCCACGGTCACTGGCATTACATCGGAGCTTATCCGGGAGGGCCTCATTTTTGAGAAGGCGTCAGGCGACTCGCGAGGAGGCCGCCGACCCATCCTCCTGGCGCTGAACCCGCGCGGTGGCTTCGTCGTTGGCCTGAAGCTGACAGAAAGCGAAGCGATCGGCGCTCTCACCGACCTGGAAGCAACCGTTATTGCAAAAAGAGTCGGTCGTCTGGCCAGTCGGTCACCCGAAAAGGTGGTAGAGGCCCTGGCGGCGTTGGTAACCAATCTTGTCACCGAGAACAACCTCCGCAAGAAACAACTCCTGGGCGTTGGGCTGGGGCTGGCGGGCATCGTAGATGCTCAGCGTGGCATCCTGCGTCAATCCCCCTACTTTGGTTGGCGCGATTTGCCGTTGCGCCGGATGCTCCAAGAGCATGTGCGCACGGCCGTCCACATTGATAACGACGTCAACACCCTGACCATTACCGAGAAATGGTTCGGAGCGGGACAAGGCACCGACGATTTTCTCACCGTCACAGTCGGGCGCGGTGTTGGGTTAGGCATCGTGGTCAACGGCCAGTTCTATCGCGGTGCGAGTGGCGGCGCTGGCGAATTCGGCCATACCGTCGTCGATCCAGACGGCCCACCTTGCGACTGTGGCAAGCGAGGCTGTTTGGAAACGTTCGTCGGAGACCCCGGCCTGTTGCGGATGGCTTCTGAGGCCGTATCTAAAGGGATGATACCGGGCCCTGTCAAGGATATCGACGACCTGCTTGCCCTTGCGAAAGACGGCAGTGCGGCAGCGCAAGCGGTGTTCGCCCGTGCTGGCGACGTCCTGGGGCAAGGCATCGCCAACCTAATCAACATCTTCAACCCGCAGTGCATCCTGATCAGCGGCGAAGGGGTGAGAGCAGGCGACTGGCTCTTCGGGCCGATGCGTGAGGCGGTTGCCAGTCACGTCATGCCCGGCCTGGCTGGCAATACTGAAATCAGAATCGATCCCTGGGGGGATGATGCGTGGGCGCGTGGCGCGGCCGGGCTGGTGCTGCGCGAGCTATTTGAGTCTCCGTTGCACCGTGAGCCAGTCGAGAGCGTCACGACGGGCTGAGCCGCTCTCTTTTTTGCCGCAAGTTATTTTTCTGAGTGAATAAAGAGGGCACGATATTGTAGGAGGTGACTTATTACAGAATGCAGCGATGCTCGACGTTCGTAACTACATCCCCATATCTACTTTCAAGGAGGAGCGAAATGTACTCACATCCCTTCACATCCAAACTGTTCGGCGCGTTAGTTATCGTGGCGCTGATCCTGGCCGCCTGCGGCACACCGGCCGCCGCGCCCACCGAAGCCCTGTCGGCGGCTCCGACCAGCGCCCCGGCGACTGAAGCACCTATTCAAGCGCCAGCGACCGAAGCCCCGACCGCCGCCCCGGAGCCGGTTGAAATCAGCTATTGGCACACGATGAGCGACCCCGAAACCGCCCAACTTGAGAAAGCGGTCGCCGCGTTTGAAGCCGCCAATCCGGATGTTAAAGTCAAGACAACACGCTACGCCTACGATGACTTCAAACCAGCGCTGCTCACGGCGTTGGCCGGCGGTGAAGCCCCGGACACGGCGCGACTCGACATCGCCTGGGTTCCCGAATTTGCCGATCAGGAGGCGCTCGCCCAGCTCGACGGCGTGATGCCCGATTTCGACAAGATCATCGCCAACACTTTCCCGGGCCCCTTGTCCACGAATTACTGGAAAGGCCACTATTATGGCCTGCCGCAGAACACGAATACACAGGTGTTGCTGTGGAACGAGGACAGTTTCAAAGCCGCTGGCATCGATGAGCCACCCAAGACCATGGAAGAATTCGCCGATGATGTCTGCAAGTTGACCGACAAGCCCAAAGAGGTTTACGGTTACGCCCTCGGCGGCACATACTTCTGGGCTCCGGCGCCGATCTTCTATGCAATGGGCGGTAAAGTGGTCGACGACAAATTCACTACGGCCACCGGCTACGTTAACGGACCGGAGAGTGTCGCGGCGTTTACGATGCTCAAAGACCTCTACGACAAAGGCTGTATCTCACCCAACTTGCTCGGCGGCGGCATTGGCACTGCGGACGGCCACGCTACCGGCAAATATGCGATGATCATCGACGGCCCGTGGATGGTGGACATCTACAAGGGCACGTATCCCAACTTCAAAGTCAACTTTGCTCCTATCCCCACCGGCGCGGATGGCACGACCAGTTCGGTGGTCGGCGGTGAGGATGTCGTCGTCTTCGCCGGCTCGACGCATCAAGAGGCAGCTATGAAGTGGGCGGCCTTCCTGCTCAGTATAGAGTCACAGCGCACGATGGCCGAAGTCGGCGTGATCCCAACTCTCTCGACGTTGATCGGCGATCCCAGCCTGCCGCCATACTTCGGCGTGTTCCTCGAGCAACTCAAGACGGCGCAGGCCCGCGTGCCGCACCCCAAGTGGGGTGATATGGACAGCGCGATCCCAAATGCCTTCCAGCGAATGCTGCGCGGCGAACAAACCCCTCAAGAAGCGCTTGATCAGGCCGCAGAGGAAGTCAACGCCCTGCTCAAGTAAAGCCTCCTCCATACTGCCCCGCCCTTCACCGAGACGAAGGGCGGGGCAGCCTCTGGCTATCCGGCGTAGAATTCGAGCACCTCTCGCCGGAGACTCCCTCATGCGTCGGACACGTTCCATCTCTCAGCTCGTGAGTGCCCTGCCGTTTGTTTTGCCCGGCCTGGCCTTGTTCGCCGCCTTCGTCATTGGGCCGATGCTGTATTCCTTCCGTATCAGTTTCTACGACTGGAAGATCATCCGGCCAGAACGATCGGAATGGCTTGGATTGGCCAACTACGCCCGGGCGCTTGGCGATCCGATCTTCTTGCGAGCGGTCCTGAATACAGCCGCCTATACACTGATCACCGTCCCTGGGCAAATGCTGTTTGGGCTGATCGTCGCTTTGCTATTAGACCAATCGATCCGGGGGCGGGCCGTCTTTCGGGTGGTGTACTATCTGCCGGTCATCACCTCGTGGGTCATCGTCAGCCTGCTCTTCGAGTACATGTTCGTCGGGCAGGCGGGTCTGGTGAACTATCTGTTGCGCGATGTATTCCACCTGATGAAGGAAAACATCCGCTGGCTGGCCGATCCGATTCTTGTGTTTGTGCCTATTGACTTGCTGGGCATCTGGAAGGGCGTGGGCTGGACGGCTGTTATCTTTCTGGCGGGCCTGCAATCTATCCCTGACCACCTGCACGAAGCCGCTGCGGTGGATGGGGCCGGGCCAGTCGCGCGGTTCTGGTATATCACCCTGCCGCTCTTGCGACCGACGCTCGTATTCCTGATCGTCGTGCTCACTATCGGCGGGCTGAACGCCTATATCTCCAATCTACTCATCACCGACGGCGGCAATCCGCTCGACCTCACGCATTTTGTCCTCACACTGATGTATGAAGCCACGTTTACCAAGCTGGACTTTGGCTATGGCTCGGCGATCAGCTACCTGCTCACCGCCTGCGTGTTTGTTATCAGCGTCATCCAGATCCGGTTGCTGCGCCGGCAGGTGGAGCTGTAGCCATGAGTCTCAAAACCCAGCGCGCCCTCGGCCAACTGCTCACCTATACGCTGCTGCTCCTCGGCGCCGTCATTGTGGTGCTGCCGTTCTGGTACATGGTGATCACGTCGCTCAAACCGCAGTCGTACATCTTCGAAATCCCGCCCCGCCTGTGGCCGCAGGAAGTCACGCTGTCGAACTACACCACTGCGTTGGGCAAGGATCTGTTCGGCCTTTACTTCCTGAACAGCCTGATCGTCGCCGTCAGTAGCACGGCCCTCACCGTGCTGGTTTCGGGATTGCTAGCCTACGCCTTTGCCCGCTTTGAGTTTCCAGGACGTGAAGCCCTGTTCTACGTTTTTCTGCTGGGCATGATGATCCCGCCTGTCATGCTCATCATCCCGCAGTTCATCATTGCCAAGGCGCTCCATCTGCTCGACAAGCTGCCGGGATTGGTCGTCGTGTATGTCACGATGAACCTCTCGATGCAGACGTTTCTCCTGCGCGGTTTCTTTGAAGGCTTGCCTCGCGATCTTGAAGAAGCGGCGCTGATCGACGGCGCGGGACGCTGGACGATCTTCTTGCGCATCGTCCTGCCGCTTTCACGCCCCGGCATCGCCGTCGTCACCATCTTCACCTTCCTTTACAGTTGGGACGAGTTCCCTTGGGCGCACGTGGCTATCAAGGAGACTACGCGGCGTACACTGCCCATCGCCATTGCCCTGTTCCAGAGTCAGCATCTCACAGAGTGGGGCCAGGTCTTTGCCGCCTCAATCGTCGCCCTCATCCCGGTCGTGCTGGTCTTCGTTCTGTTCCAGCGCTACTTCATTCGTGGCATCGCGACCACGGGCCTCAAAGGATGACGCTGATGCGCCTGATCGATTTTTTTCCTTCATGCGGCGCGTTTGCGCCTGATCAACGGGTGGGGTTCATCGTAGAGGTGGAAAGTGCATCGCCCGCCGCGGCGACCCTTCGCATTTCCATCACCTACTTAACGACGCCCGTCGCGACGCTCAATCGGCCAACCCGGTTTGCTCGGGGCGGGCAACGGATTGTGATTGAATGGCAAGCGCCGTCGCGTGCGCCGCGTGGTTATGGAGCAAAGGTCGAACTCCTCAACGAGTCGGGCGTCGTCGACTCTGCTTCTTCGGCCTTTGACGTTCTCCCGCACTGGACGGCCTTTCCACGCTACGGTTTCCTAACCGACTTCTCGCCCGGGCGCGCCAACATCGATGAAACTATCGCTTCGCTGTCTCGTTTTCATCTGAACGGCTTGCAGTTCTACGACTGGCAATACCGGCATGACAGTTTGCTGCCGCCGGAAACAGACTACGTTGATCCTCTCGGTCGGCCTCTGTCTCTAGAAACGGTCAGGGGCTTCATCACTGCTGCCCACACTCAGGGGATGGCGGCGATGCCGTATGTGGCCGTATATGCGGCTTCGGTCGATTATTGGCGTGCTCACAGCCAAGAGGCGCTGTACGATACTTACGGGCACGCGCTCTCTTTTGGCGAAAACTTCCTGGGCTTGATGAACCCCGCACCCGGCGGGCGGTGGGCGCGCCATCTGCTGGACGAGTGCGGGCGCGTACTCGCCAGCCTGTCGTTCGACGGACTGCACGTGGATCAGTATGGCGATCCGAAGACAGCATTCGATGCAGTCGGACAGCCGGTGGACTTGCCTGCGGCCTTCGCCGGCTTCGTGAATGCGCACAAGACCTCTCACCCGACCTCGACGGTCATATTCAACGCCGTGGGCAACTGGCCAATCGAAGCGCTGGCTGCGTCGCCGCAGGATTTTGCTTACATCGAGATCTGGCCGCCTGCAACGCGTTACCAAGACGTGGCCCGGATTGTTACAGAAGCACGCGTCCTGTCTGGCGGGAAGCCCGTCGTCATCGCGCTCTACCTGCCCGCTGAACGGCTGGCCAATATCTGCCTGGCCGATGCGATCATCTTCTCGTGTGGCGGTACACGCATCGAACTGGGCGAGCGCGAACGACTTCTGGCCGGGGCCTACTTCCCCAAACATCAACCGTTGACACCCGATCTCAAGACGGCTCTCCGTCGCCACTACGACTTCGTCGTCCGCTACGGCGACCTGATTGGGCCTGCTGCTGGTCACGCATTCGACTGCGAGATAGAGACTCTGGAGGGCCTATGGTCGACCGCGCGTATCTCCGAAGGTTGGCTGACTGTGTGCTTAGTCAATATGACAGGCCTCAGCGAGCCTCGGTGGGATGTGGCACACCCTGCGCCTGCGCGCCTGGCCGACATCCCGGTGCGAGCGACAACGCCTGGCCGCGTGCGAGAAGCGTGGTGGGCCAGTCCTGACCTTGAGCGAATCGATCTTTCCCCGGTGTCTATCCAAAACGAATCCGGCGCTGTGTCATTGACGTTGCCGCGCCTTGACTATTGGGCCTTCGTAGCGCTCAGACTTGACTCGGAATCTTGATTCTTATGGCGAACCTCTTTCAGCGCAGCATAGCCATTGTTTTACAGAACCAGACTCCGTCCGGTGCCTACATGGCCAGCCCGAACTTTCCGACGTATCACTACTGTTGGTTTCGTGACGGTTCGTTCATTGCTTATGCGATGAACCTGGTCGGCCAACACGCGAGCGCTGAGCGTTTCCACAACTGGGCAGCTTCCGCTATCAACGCGCGGACTGCTGGCGTGCAGCGAGCGGTTGCTAAAGCAGCAGACGGTGAGCCATTGACCGGGGCTGACTATCTGCACACTCGCTACTCTCCTGATGGCAGTGAAGCCAACGGCGAAGACTGGCCCAACTTTCAACTGGACGGTTTTGGCGCCTGGTTGTGGGCGCTTGGCGAGCATCAGAAGTTGAGTGGTCGTGCCCTGCCCGACACATGGCAACAAGCAGCGCAGCTTGTGGCTGATTACCTTGCGGCTCTTTGGCAGCTACCGTGCTACGACTGTTGGGAAGAATTCGGCGACCGTGTTCACCCCTACACACTGGCCGCTATCTACGGTGGATTGCGGGCGCAGGGTCAAGTCGCACGCGCCAACCACAATCCGACGCTGGATGCCATCCGGCAATTTCTCTCCAGACAGGCAATAGCCGACGGGCACTTGGTCAAGTCCGTAGGTTTGACCGCCGTTGACTCGAGCTTGCTTGGACTGGCTGTTCCATATGGCGTCTTGTCGCCTGGCGACCCCATCATGGTAAGCACAGTGGAACGCATTGAACACACCTTGCGCCGGGGAGGCGGCCTGCACCGTTACGCGGACGATACTTACTACGGCGGCGGTGAATGGGTTTTGCTAACAGCCTGGTTGGGATGGTACTACGTATCGGTCGGCGAGTGGCAGAAGGCTGAGGCTGCGTTGCGCTGGATCGAAGCGCAGAGTGATAACGACTTGCAGCTGCCTGAGCAAGTCCCTCAGACGCTTAATGACGAAACATTCTACGCCCCATGGCGTCGGCGCTGGGGAGATATCGCCAAACCCCCCTTGTGGTCGCACGCGAAATACCTCATCTTGCACGAATCTTTGAGGGAGTTTCAGAAATAGCGGAAAGGCAGCAGGCACTGGCAAGCGCATCAACGTTGCTCAAGCTAATGGCAATCTATCAAATATGCCTTGCGTAGCTTGGGCAGTGGGATCTGCAACGAAGGGAATGGCATAAGTAGCGGCATCGTCGTCTTTTTCGGAGCGTTGTTCATAGGGATCGCTTCCATGCCTCATTTGAGACGGCTTCGCAAAACGTGCAGGGCATTCTCGATGCAAGGCAGAAAGCGCGAGCCAAAGCGGCTGAGCAAATTCAGTCGGCGCGAATCATTCCGGGCCTGCTCGCAGTGACGTTGTTTTTCTTCATGAACGATCCTGGCTTTCGCACGTCGTTTCAGATGCCTATAGTGCAAATTGCGTTGGCGGGGGCAGTACTGGTGATGTTTGTGGGATACAGCATTATGACGGACATTGCGAAGGAGGCGGTGTAAAGGGCAGGAGGCATCGGCCCCGGGAACGGCACGATTACCTGTCGTTGCGGGCTGCTGAAATCGAGAAAGATAAGATATCGCTTTACCCGCACCATAACAGAGCGGCCAATATGATGGCGGAAACTCTGTTACCGGACATCTCACCGGCACATTTAGATCGAGCCGTACTTCTTAATTGATGCCGAACGCTTGGCAGGAAAGTCGCACCGGCCCGGGCCCTGTTTCCATCATAAGCCACATTGGGATTATAATAATCCTGATGTGGCTTACGTGTGAAAGGGCGTAAACTATGTTCGTTAACCGCAAACAGGAATTGGCTTTTTTGAATTCTATCCTGGCCAAACGCCAACCGGCCCCCGCTCAATTGGTGTTGTTGTATGGCCGCCGCCGCGTGGGTAAAACAGTCTTGGCGCGGCACTGGGCCGAACGCACCAAACTCCCGACCCTCTACTG
>Ga0194127_10007858_pt1 | contig 11598 bp, 10 predicted proteins | sample TA2KigC100mmetaG_FD_148624 | JGI IMG/M metagenome (GOLD analysis project Ga0194127, IMG submission 148624) | Freshwater microbial communities from Lake Tanganyika, Tanzania - TA2015036 Kigoma Deep Cast 100m | ecosystem: Environmental > Aquatic > Freshwater > Lake | place: Tanzania: Lake...
CATTTAATTTGGATTGATGGCCGATAACAACAGATCTATGCTGCCCAAAAGCGAGTGAACTAATAAAAAAAAAGAATAAAATTTTCATAGTTGAAATTAGTCATTAAATTAAAAACACGCAACTAACTAAAAACTGATACGTCTGTATAAAAAAATATTCCTTATGAAACTAATAGCCCTTTTTGTATGTACTTTCATGCTGAGTGCAGTATTTGCCCAATTTTCAACGCTTTCGATAGCGAACACCTCAACTAATTCCGGCTGCAATGGAACTATAGATGGATCAGTTACAATAGGTTCTATAAACCCTTCAAATACATCCGAAATTGACATGTTGATTACTCCAAATCAATCTACGGGATCATTTACACTTGTTCTTGCGGTTAACTGGGGAGATGGAACTACTACAACCCATCAAGGTACCGGAAATTATGGAAGCTTAGGTCAAATTATGTCTTTCAATCCTCCAATTCAGCATACATACGCTAGCTATGGGAATTACAATGTTACAATTAATTATACGAGTACCAATAATGGACCTGCTGGAACATTAACATTTTCTTATGCCTATAATTGCCCAATTTCTAATATCTATGCTGCATTATCTGTAGATTGTAATCAAGATGGACAAGCGGATTACAGTGTAAATGATACTGTTCCAATTTTAGTAATTTCTTCAACTGGTGCAATCTATGATGGTGAATTTATTTCTAATATGGCCACATTTTCACCTGCCTTGCCTTCTGGTTCATACAATGTAGTTGTAGATTCCAATTGGTTAAATTTAAATAATTACAGTGTTTCAACGAACTCGTTAACGACTTTTCAAACGGGTGGTACTGGAGGTGCTTACACAGTTTTTTTTATTTTTAATTGCACAGGCCCATCTAATTGTACAACTTCTATCATTCAAGGGTTGAATGCTTCATCGAACACCTTGATGTATTCAACTTCAACTCCTTCTCAAATTTCATCATTTATGTGGAATATTTACAGATTTGATAATCTAGGAAATCAAATTGGCTCTTCTTCGTTTTCAACGCAACCGAATGCATATTTATACAATGATTCCTTGACAAGTTACGTTGTAGCATGTTTAGAAGCAACATTTCTTAATTCGTTGTGCGATACGTTTGCGATATGTGATACCTTTTCGCTTGTTAATTGCATCAGCGGCACAGTTTATTGTGATGCAAATAGCAATGGAGCTTTTGATTCAACTGAATACGCAATTTCAAATGCAGCCATTCAAATTCAAACCGGAAACGGAATTCAAACGGTTTATTCTGACATCAATGGTTACTATTCACTTGGATACAATTCGAATACTCCTATTAGCATCAACTTAAATTCAAATTGGTCCTCTTTGACCGGTTACACGGGTGGTGTGTATACCTTGCCATCAGTAAATTGTTACTCGAACCAGGTATTTAATTTTGGGCTAAATTGTGGAACGAATACGCTTCCTTACAACTGTTATGGGGGTTACGTATTTTGCGATACAGATAATAATGGAGTATTCAATACTGGAGATTCGCCTTTAACAAATGTACCTGTCTATGTTGGATTAAATCAAGGAGCTACAGCATCAACGGCTTTGGTTTACACTGATTCTGCCGGTTATTTTGTGTATTGCGGTCAAGTAGGTAGCGCAAATGTTGCAATCGCAACGATTAGTTCAATTTGGATGACAGCAAATGGATATGTGGGGTCAAACTATTTGACACTGACGGGGATGAATACCCCAACGCCAAATCCAGGTTTCTTTGCATTTAATTGTAATACGTCGTGTTCCGATCTTTGGACAACAATTACACCTTGGATTGGGTATTATCAAAATACCACAGCAACAATAAGATTAAATTGGGGAAACAACGGTCCTGCAGCTCCGGGTCAATACACATTGACTTTAACATTCCCAAGTGGGGCGTCTCCGGTTCTATCAACGTTACAGCCAGGCTATTCAATTTCCGGAAATACCATTAGTTGGGTAATAAATTCAAATTCAACATTTTTCAATTATACAGATTATATCAATTTCACGATTCCAGGTGGTCTCATCAATGGTGCTCAACATTTTTATACGTCGACTATTTCAGCGACTACCATTACAGATTGTAATCCATCGAACAACAACGGAAATTTATTACAAATTCTAGGAAATAGTTATGATCCAAATGATAAAAATGTTTTCAAAGATTCATTCTATGCAGACAATGTCATGTATCAATTACCAGAACTTGATGTTAATATTGAGGATAAGTTGACATATACCATTCGTTTTCAAAATACAGGAACAGCTCCAGCTCAAAATATTTATATCCAAGATTCACTCAACTCCAACCTAGACTGGTCGACATTTGAGCTTTTATCAACTTCCCATCCGATGTTTATCAATCATCTTGGAAATGGTATTTTACGCTTTGAATTTGATAATATTTGGTTGGTTGATTCTTCTGTTAGTCAGGAGTTAAGCCAAGGTTATTTAACTTATCGTATATCAGAAAATGTAAATTGTTCGGTTGGTTCTGAAATAGAAAACACAGCTTACATTTATTTTGATTGGAACGATCCGATTGTCACGAATACTACATACAATATAAATATTGAAACGTCGGGTCTTTCTGATATGGATAAAAATTTACTACTAATTTTCCCTAACCCTAGTTCAGGAATTTTGAATGTACAATCCAATGAAAAAATTGAGAGCATTGAAGTTTTCGACTTTTTCGGTAAGTCAATGGTTCAATTTGATTCAATTACCAACAACGCTCAAATTGATTTAGGTCGTTTTGCTAGTGGTAATTACATTCTCCAGGCCAAATTTGCCACAGGAACGGTACAACGAAAAATCAGTATTCATTAAGAAACAATTTTTCTAACTAGGCAGTCGTTAATTAATTTTCAATACTTTACGACTGCCGTTTAAGTTCTCAGACCTAAAGTGCCTTAATCTGATTGATTCATATTATTTAACAGATTCAAATCGTCCTTACATATCTTTTAATATGCACGTCGTTCGATCTATTTGAAGAAGTCTCTTTAATTCTGTCTTGCTGAATACCATAAAATTGAATCTTACAATTTGGTTTCAGCGGATTTTTTTCGGGATAAACATCTTTACGAATGCGCGTAAGAGGATTTATTGATTACTTCATTTTCTTTTTGGTCGGATACACATAATTCATATATATCACGTGCGGGAAACTAATACTTGAAATGAATATAAAAAATACTGCCCATAAGTCATACTCTTGAATGGCGCTAGTTGATGTATAATTTAGTAGAAATAGCGATAAAAATATCCAAGCGGCAGAATGAAATGGTAAAGAATGAAGCCAAATTAGCCTGTTACTCATATTCAGGTATTTTTTTATGTCATACCAACCTGTAATGCTGTGTTGACCGATAAAATACAAACTGAAAGAAATAATAAGTGGGAGATATGCTGATAGCAGAAGCCAAATAATTGTTAGGATAAAAGATACGTTCTTCTTAAAAAGAGCTACACCAAACCAAGGGACTAGTAACCAAAGGGGGCATTCAATTGACAATTTATAGGTATCTATTATTTGAAGTATTTGATTTGTTTCCTGAATGTGGGTGCCAAGGATAAAAAATAATATAAATGAACCCCAAAACATAGAAAGACCTCGAGAGAATCCCCAACGTTTTCCGTCCGCCTGTCCGAAATGCCAAGAGGAATAAATTAGAAAAAACGAAAGAGCAATAGAGGAATTCGCAAACCACAAGAGAAGTACACACGCCGCAAGAAATAGATACTTTACAATAAAAAGTGGAGTAACTCTGCGGTCCCACCTTCCAGATTCTAGCAAGTGATCAACGGCGCCATGTGGAATTCCAACAGAAATCATACCCCCTAAAATAAGTCCATTTGAAACATATTTTTGTGGCATTGTATGATTTCCCAATAACAAAAGTATAATTGCAATGAGCAGTAGCATTAAGGGGCGAAACCAGTTCTTTTGAAACCACCGTTTTAAAATTGTTTTGATAAAGATTGCCCATGGCAACTGACTGAAAATAAAAATATCATGTTTTAGATTTGTTTTTTCATCTAAAAAAGTTAAAACTAATTTTATTTTAGTTTTGGCAAGTAGGGCCTCAAAAATTGGCTTACCTTTTTTCGGATTATTTTTTAAAATATCAAGGAGTAAATTGTCATAGAATGCAAAACGACCCTTTTTTATCTCTAAATCTGATTTATTCACAAAATCAAGAGCTTGATTGTTTTTAATCGCCTCAACGATTTTACGAGACTGGTAATACATGTTCTTAAAAGCATATCCCGTGCTGGGTTTGATTTGATAATTTCGTGCACCCAAAGAGATTACTCCAGGCAAATTAGATTTATCTATTGCTGCATTACTCATTGGAATACAACCAGTTTCGACATCTAGAATAGCATATTTCCCAAATATAGTTTCAATATATTCTTCAAGTATTTTCTTACAAGTATCCTCCTCAATAATGTGTTCTCCAAAACGCGTCACCTCAACTAGGGCCGTATTTTCCGAAAATGGGAGAACATAGATGAATTGTGTTGAATTCTGTTGGTCAATTTGAAAATCCATAAATCGAAAAGCATCGGGGTTGCTTATGGGAGTTTCTGTTTTGATTAACCACCCCACGAAACTTTGAAAAATATGAATGTCTTTTATGAAAGAAGGTCTATAGTCAGGTGGGCGAGAGTCAAAAATATATTTTGCACGAAATATGATTCCGTTTATCTCTATAAAAGGGCAAATTTTGTCAGTTTTTATCTGATCGATAGAATCAGTTATTTTTTCCCAACCGTATTGCTCTATTAAATTATGAACTTCATTGTATAAATCAATACTTGCAATATGATTGTATTCCAGTGGCTTAAGGGATTCAATTTTACCCTCTGCCAACCATACGTTTTGCCACTTATGAGAAATAATATTTCTTAAATCAATTGAGATTGCCTCTTCTTCTTCGGCCCAAAAACAAAATGTTTTATCTTTTTTTCTTTTGTTATCAGGATCGATAAGTAAAATATGTTTATTTACAAGTAAATTATGATTATGAAGTTGGAGGAGAACCAAAGATGCTGAAGCGCCAACACCACAAAAAATGTAATCATATTCCTGTAGAGGAAATTCAGTGCTTAATTTAGATAATTTTTTTGGCATTCGAGTTTATAATTCTAGAATAAAATAGCAGGTAATTGACACCACCATGTATTATCATAATTTAGATTTCTACTTCTTTTGCTCAAATGACAAATTGGATTGCATTCATCAAATGTATTAATTTTTTTGTTCCCTTGCATTTCAATTGAAAGTTCAAAGTGATGCTATGAAAAGTTACTTATTTTGTCGGTTTTATTAAAGGTTTTCAAACGTTTAATCGAAAAAAAATTCGAGATTATATTTAAGTCATCACAACTATTTAAGTAGTATGTTGCGTGTTATTGTTTTCTATTTCATATCGTTTCTTTATATTCAAGAAAAAACGTTCCAAGGTATTATAAGAAATCCATGAGATTAAAATTGTCGAAGCTATTACGGTCAAATATAATTTAAGATTATACACTAAATCATTGTCGTCGTATTTTATATATTTTGATACAATTAAAATAACAATCCAATGATACATATATATTCCGTATGAAACTTTACCCAAAAAACGCAGTAATTTATTTTCAATATTAATCCTCTCACAACTTACAATCCCAACAATCATCATACTAAAGAGCACGGCGAAAATTTCATCCGTAAAATAGCTTAATTTAAATCGAAAAAACCACAAACCAAACGAAAGAAGAATTAAAATTATTACTAAAACATCATTACCAAGTTTTTTAGTCCAAATTTTACCTCTTGCAAAGGAGTATCCCATTAATGAACCAATAGCCATACAATTAAACTTTGTATCAAAAAAGAATTTATAAATTATTTTTCCTACGTGTTCATTTTGAAATACTATAGAATTTATAAGTCCAAAGAGATATGGAAAAATAGAATAACCAATAAAAAATAGGATTAATCCAATTATCACTTTTTTTTCTGGTAGTAAAAGCAAAACTAAAGGCCAAAAAAGATAGAACTGTTCCTCAACTCCAATTGACCATATCTGAGGACTTGTGGGCCACCCTTCGCCAAGGGCTGTGGCGATATTTGGAAAAATACTAAGGCATAATACAATGGCCCGCGATGTGTAATTCGCATCTATTAAAAAATAAGATAACAGAATAACTGTATAGTAAAGGGGCCAAATCCTAAGAATTCGTCGCATGTAAAATTTGCGTAAAGAAATTACTCCTGTTTTCTCTTTTTCCCTGACAAGTAAATACGTTATCAAAAAACCACTTAACACAAAAAAAAGCACAACAGAATAATGCCCACTCGGAAAAAAAATAGCTTTTTTATCGTACAGATTCGGAATTGATAGGCTTCTTTTAATGACTTCTATATGGCACCATACAACAATCAATGAAGCAATCGCCCTTAACGTATCAAGTCCTTTAAGATAATTTACTTTCACAGTGGTATGATTTAGTATACTCCTCAAAATGGTCAATAACCTCAATGGTACCATAGAATAGGGTGGGAAATATAATTCCCAATCACATCTTTAGTATTTTCGCCAAATACGAATTGAGAGTTTTTTGGCTTGCAAGTTAGTGGACATTTTCGCTAAAGATAATACAGTAATTCCGTTGATCAATAAAGTATCAGAGAAAAAGTTGTTTAATTCATATTGTCCGGGATAAGTCGAATACAAATTTAATATACTCGTTGCATTGTTATTCCAACGGTAAGTCTCCTTTTTGGTGGTTATTGATTATCCCGCCACCTTGGCTATCCGCGAGGTCAACATTAATTTGGAATAAACTACTGCAATATGGTGTATGTCAAATATTAACTATCTTCACAAAAAAGAAATGTATGTCAAGTAGAAGAAAGTTTATCCAACAGTCCGCACTTTTTGCTAGTGGAGCCCTAATCACCGCAACGGCAAGTTCTTGGTCAACCTCTATAGATGAAGTTTTTCCAATTGATTATTCATCCATAGATAATATGAACGATGATGAATTTTGGGCTTGGGTAAGAACCTGCTTCACCACCTCCTCGAATATTATTAATTTAAATAACGGAGGAGTTAGTCCACAACCGAAGCAAGTTCAGGATACACACATTAAATATTATGAATGGTGTAATGAGGCCCCAACCTATTATATGTGGAGAAGTTTGGATGAAGGACGAGAACCTTTAAGAAGAAAATTAGCAAAATTTTGTGGAACAGACCCCGAAGAAATAAGTATTAACAGAAATGCTACCGAGGCACTAAATACAATTATTTTTGGACTGGACCTCAATGAGGGAGATGAGGTTGTAATGGGTAAATACGATTATCCAAATATGCGCAATGCATGGAAGCAACGTGAAAAACGTGATAAAATTCAATTGAAATGGGTAGAGTTAAACATGCCAATTACCAATGATGATTCTATTTATCAATCATACGCTTCAGCGATAACAGCGAAAACCAAAATTGTATATCTCACTCATCTAATTAATTGGACTGGGCAAATAATTCCTACGGAAGTAATGAAAAGGATAGCTGATTTGGCCCATAAAATAGGTGCAGAAGTAATTGTAGACGGTGCACATAGTTTTGCACATACTGAATATCTTATCCCAGAATTAGGGTGTGATTATTACGGGACGAGTTTACATAAATGGATGTGTGCACCGTTTGGAAGCGGACTAATGTACATCAAAAAAGATAAAATTAAAAAAGTTTGGGCTCTCCTTTCCAATGACCAACCCGATGGAGATAATATTCGTAAATTCGAAACACTTGGTACCCGCTCGTTCGCTTCTGAAATGGCTATCGGTAGCGCAATTGACTTTCACAATGCAATTGGTTCAGAGCGCAAAGAAAATCGATTGTTTTTTCTAAAAAAATATTGGACAGACAAGGTTAAAAATTTACCTGGAATTGAATTTTATTCTCCGCTAGAAAAAAAATATTCTTGCGCTATTGCAAATATTGGAATTGAAGGAATGAAAGGCTCCGAAATTGAGGCAGCCCTCTTTAAAAATCGAAAAGTTCATACGGTGGCAATTGAGTATGAAAATGTCAATGGTATCCGTGTCACCCCAAATGTTTATACTTCCTTAGAAGATCTTGATGAATTAGTCGCTGGAATTAAAGAACTAGTAATCAAATAAGTAGTTTTGTGAACAAGAGCGCATAAATAATCCTTTCCGCATGACTCGTTTTGATAAATTTATTTGGCTCACCCGCCTTTCCAAGACCCGAAAAGATGCGGTTGATGCCATTGCGAATGGTCGAATTCGATTAAATGGAGTAGAGGTAAAACCTTCAAAGGAAGTCAGAGAAAATGATTCGGTCCTCGTGAAAAGAAATAATGCTGTTTTCACGTATAAAGTCATTAAAATTCCTGATCGGAGATTGGGCCCAAAATTGGTTAGTGAATTCATTGAAGATCTAACCTCAGAAAATGAAAAAATTAAATTTCAAGAATATCTTAACGCACAGAGAGAATATCGGCATTTTGGAAATGGAAAACCGACCAAAAAACAACGAAGAGTATTACAAGCGATGAAAAGATAATTGCCATTAAATTGCATTAATTTCTTTTGAAAAATTTTTCAATTTCATCAAGTGCAGAAACACCAATTTGATTATTGTCCCACTGTTTTAGGGCCTTACCTTTATTTGAAATAATAAAACAAGGGTAGCTTGCCTTTACCAGCTCACTTATATTTTCATGGTCAGATCTCCGAACAACAGTAAATTGAGAAGGAATAACTTTTAGAATTCCAGATTTTACCGACAGTGAGTCGCGTGATGAAACCCAATAGTTAATTGAAATTGATGGGTTGCGTTCTTTTATCTTTTTCATTAAAACGATTGATTGGTAGCAATACGGGCAGTTTGGTAGGACAACGACCGTTAGTGATTTTTTTGAAGGAAAATCAAGAGAACTATTGGATTTTATACCACTGTCTATGAAATCACCTTCGTAGATCGGGAAGAATGAGAAATAAAGGAGGAACGGAGCTATACATACAGTAAAGAGGAAAACGATTTTAAGCCATTTTTTTTTTATATCTAATTTTCTGAGAAAGTAAAGCGCACCTATTCCTAAAAAAATGCAAAATAGATATGGAGTAACTTTAGCTAATGACCAACTAAATCCAAGATCTAGAAAAAAGTAATCAATTTGATTCATAAAAAAAGGGGCCGAAGCCCCTGAGTTTTTTATTGTAGTTCACAATCAATAGTTATTCCAAACGCACTAGCATCTCCTTCATCGCATTCTGCTTTCGCATCAGCTCGTGTCATGTCTTCGATTATAACGGAAGAGGAATTTCCTCCTACTGATTCAGTACATTTGCATGTCCAATCTTTTTTACATGATGCAAGAGTCAAAAGACCCAATACACCAAATAGCATAATTTTTTTCATAAGGTTTTTAATTAAGATATTCAAAGATACATTAATTTTAGCAATTAAATTATTCAAAATAAATACTTTTATATTTCATTTATGCTTTCTCCATACAACGACGAATACTTCATGCGACAAGCCCTTTTAGAGGCTCGCAAGGCATACGATTTAGATGAGGTTCCTGTTGGTGCTGTTGTCGTTGCAAACAATAAAATAATTGCCCGAGCACACAACCTTACACAAAAATTGAATGATGTAACAGCACATGCTGAAATTCAAGCAATAACTGCAGCCGCAGAATTTTTAGGAGCAAAATATCTTTCAGGATGTACCCTCTATGTCACATTGGAACCATGCGTGATGTGCGCTGGGGCCCTCTATTGGGCTCAAATTGATAAAGTTGTTTTTGCTACACGTGATGAGAAAAGGGGGGCTGGTAGAATATCTGAACCAATTTACCATCCAAAAACATTAGTCACAAATGGGCTCCTATCCCATGAATCCGCATCATTATTGAAAAATTTTTTTGCAAAAAAGCGAAGTTGATTGCTTTTCTTCTGTGAATAACTATTCCTTTCAACAAGTGTCGAAACGGATATTCTCACTATTTTTGTAAGAAAAAATGATTGAATGATTTCATTGAATCCCAAAGAACTTACGGTTCAAAAGGTTCATCAGTATTTACTTGGTGCAATTGGTCCAAGGCCCATTGCGTTTGCTTCAACTGTTGACGCGGGAGGAAGGCCAAATCTTGCTCCGTTCAGTTTTTTTAATGTGTTTAGCGCGAATCCACCTATCTTGATTTTTTCTCCTGCTCGCTCGGGTAGGTTAAATACAACAAAAGACACGTATAATAACGTAAAAGTGGTTCCCGAAGTCGTGATTAACGTGGTGAATTATGAGATTGTTCAACAAATGAGTTTGGCGAGTTCTCCTTATACTTCAGATATTGATGAATTTGTCAAATCTGGATTCACACCAATCAAATCTGAAACAATCAAACCTGCTCGTGTTGCTGAGTCCCCTGTACAATTTGAATGTAAGGTAAACCAAGTTGTAGAGCTTGGAACAGAGGGAGGAGCAGGCAATTTAATCATCTGTGAGGTCACAAGAATTCATATTGATGAAAATATTTTAGACGAAAATGGAATGATCGATCAGCATAAAATTGATTTGGTCTCACGCATGGGAGGTGATTGGTATTGTAGGGCACAAAAACATTCTATGTTTGAGGTTAAAAAACCGATAACTTCGTGTGGCATTGGATTTGATCAGTTGCCCTCAGATATTCTATCATCAAAAGTATTTACTAAAAATGAATTAGGCCAGCTTGCTGGTATTGAGGAGTTGCCCAATGAAACAGATGTGAATGAATATAAATTACTTGAATTAAGTGATTTATTTCTATCTTTAGAAGATGATGCGCAAAAACTTGAATTCGAATTACACAATCGAGCTTCTCGTTTGTTAAAAGAGAATAAAATTCAAGAGGCATGGTTATCACTCTTGGCGTTTAATAATGGTTAAATTAAAAATTTATGTATAAAATTACAGGTACAATTAAGGTAATGAACCCAACGGTTCAAGTTTCAGAAAAATTTTCAAAAAGAGAATTTGTCTTAACAGAAAATTTAAGTCAATATCCACAAGATATTTTATTTCAAGCAGTACAAGATCGTTGTGCTCTTTTAGACGGAATAAACGTGGGGGAGCAAGTGGAAGTTTCATTTAATTTACGTGGGAGAGAATGGACTAGTCCTCAGGGTGAAGTAAAGTTCTTCAATTCGTTGGATGCATGGCGAATTGAAAAAGTTGGTCAAGGAATTCCAACGGGTGGACCGTCAAATATGGATTTAAGCGATGCCCCTTCATCAAACCAAGTTGATGCGTTACTCTCAACAAACGAGGAAACTGATGATTTACCATTTTAGAGCATGGGTAGAGTATCTCAATTATTTTTTTGCGTTGGTTTCTTGACCATCAATAGTTATACGAAGGCTCAAATTACCCTCAGTGAAACCGATTTTGCCTCTCAGGGCGATACTGTTCGGATGAGTTTAACCGATGAAACAAGCACTGATTATATTTCGGCCGGCGAAGCATTTACGTGGGATTTTTCAGGTCTTG
>Ga0194127_10007860_pt1 | contig 11595 bp, 12 predicted proteins | sample TA2KigC100mmetaG_FD_148624 | JGI IMG/M metagenome (GOLD analysis project Ga0194127, IMG submission 148624) | Freshwater microbial communities from Lake Tanganyika, Tanzania - TA2015036 Kigoma Deep Cast 100m | ecosystem: Environmental > Aquatic > Freshwater > Lake | place: Tanzania: Lake...
GACCACCACGTCGCCGGGCAGGATCCCGGCGCCGGTCATGCTCTCGCCCCGCACGGTCAGGGCGAACAGTTCCTCATCACCCTGCAATCCCTCGACCGCGAGCCAGCCGTCAGGATCCTCGATGGCCTCGCGCGGGCCGCCGGCCTGCACGCGGCCGAGCTGGGGCACCAGACGAACTTGCGGCACAAGGCGCACGTCCGGCAGCCGCCCGCCATCGGCAGGCAGGCGATACCCGCGTGAGCGTCCCGGCTCCTTGGCCAGCTTCCCGTCGGCGACCAGCGCCTCCAGATGCTGCCGCGCCGACTCGACGGCCTTGAACCCGAGCGCCCGCTGCACCTCGCGCACCGTCGGCGGCGCGCCGGCGGCCAGTCGCTCGCGCACGAAGGCCAGCACCGCGGCGCGGGCGGTGCCGCGGGGGGTGGGGGCGTCAGGGGTGCGGCGCGGGGGCATGGGGGCGGCCTTCCTGCCGTGTGCGTGTTCCTGCGACGGGGATGATTTAAGCAGACAAATGACTGTTTTGTCAATCGGAAAATGCGAAAATAAAGCGAAAAACGAGCGATTGGGACCACGCACAACCGATGGGGGTGACACCCGGGAACCGGCCACAAGATGCAGGGGAGGGTGGGATGCCGGCGCCGGCAGTTCCCGGCCCCGCGCCCGGCGGCGGGCGCGCGGGGTTGCCCTTACCATGGCTGCCGCACGCGACCGGCGGCCCGCACCCCGCGAACGCCACGCCGGCCGCAACCCCGACAGGCAGGGCTTCGATGCTCCGACCGTTCACCCTCACGTTCTTCGCTCTGGCTGTCGGCGCCGGCCTGGCCGCTGCCGCGCCGCCCGCCCCGCCCCGCTGGGCCCTCGAACTGGAAGCCGGCCCCGTCTGGCAGACCACCAACGACGTGCGCGTCCCCAACGACGACACCGCCACGCGCTTCTCGCTGGTCGACGCCGTCGGCAAGGGCCCCTGGACCGCGGCGCGCGCCTACCTGACCTGGCGCCTGGACGAGAACGACGAGCTGCGCGCGCTCTACGCGCCGCTGACCATCGAGGAGCCGGCGCAGCTGGACGGCGATGTCTCGTTCGCCGGCGGCGCCTTCGCGGCCGGCGCCGCGCAGGCCACCTACAAGTTCAACTCGTACCGCGTCACGTATCGCCACCGCTTCCACGAGGGCGATCGCTGGACCTGGTGGTGGGGCGGCACGGCGAAGATCCGCGACGCGCGCATCGCGCTGGCTCAGGACGGCGCCGTGGCGGCGAAGGACGACGTGGGCTTCGTGCCGCTGCTGCACGTGGCCGGCCAGTGGCGCCCGGCCGTGGGCTGGTCGCTGCTGCTGGACGTCGATGCCATCGCGGGCGGGCCGGGCCGCGCCGAGGACGCCTCGCTCAAGCTGGCGCGCGACCTGGGCGAGCGCGTGCAGGCGGCCGTCGGCTACCGGCTGGTCGAGGGCGGGGCCGACATGGACGCGGTGTACGCGTTCGCCTGGCTGCATTACGCGGTGGCGTCGGTGAGGGTCGCGTTCTAGGGAGCGGGCGGAGGGTGAAAGTGACGGAAATCCCGCGGGGCGGCGCGCTCGGCGCGCTCATGGACGAGTACGAACGCGCGGTGACCGAACTGCTGGCCGTGCTGGCGCCCCTGTCCGCGGCGGAATTCACCGCCGTGCGCGACGCGACGACCAGCGATCCTGACTGCCGGTCCGTGCAGGCCGTGGTGCGCCACCTGATCGCCAGCGGCTACGGCTATGCCGGGATGCTGCGCGAAGCCTGGGGACTGGAACACGCGGCTTCCCGGCAACTGAAGCCGGCCCATGACGAAGCCGAACCGCGCCTGCGCGCGATGCTCGCCTACACGGTCGCCACGTGCGAAGGACGCTGGGATCTGACACCCGCGAGGCTGGAGGCCGTGCCCCTCACCGCCCGCTGGGGCCAGGTCTTCGACCTGGACCAGCTTCTCGAGCACGCTGTCATGCACGTGCACCGGCATCGTCGGCAGATCGAGCGCTGGCTGGCGCGCTGAAGGCTGCGCGCTGTGGACTTGCGCCGGCGCAAGTCTCACGGCGCCGCCATCGTTGCGCCGGACGGTATAGAAAGAGTCGGCCTGAATCTCGTAACCTGAGTGTGTTCACCACCACAGGTTCCGGACTAAAGGAAGCCGACTCATGACCAGCGTAGCACGTCATTTCATCGGTGTCGATCTGCACAAGAAGGCCCTGCAGTTCTGCGTGCTGGACGACCGCGGCAACCTGTTGCACGAGCAGGCGGTTAAGATTGCTCCAGACGCTGCCGGGGAGCTGGTTTTTGCCAACTTCCAGCCCTGGCAGGGGGCCTGCCGGGTGGCGGTCGAGGCGGTCGGGATGAACCGCTGGTTCGTCAACGGCCTGCAGGCTCGAGGGTATGACGTGGTGGTGGCCGACCCGATCAAGCTGAACCTGAAGGTTCTGGGCAAGAAGACGGACAAGCGTGACGCGCGGGAGATCGCCCGCCGGCTGTGGCTGGGCGATATCGATCGCAATGCAAAGACGTGGTATCCGAACGACGAGGTGTACGGCGACCGCAAGCTGGTGCGGACGCGGCAACAGTTGATGAAGCATCGGCTGGGGCTGAACAACGAGATCCGCGCGCAACTGCGGGCGTACAACATCAGCCCGCCGGCGCGAACTCTCCACAGCGCCAAGGGAGTCTCGGGCTTGCTGGCGATCGAGATGCCGAACCCGGCGCTGACCGCCTGCCTGCACGCGCTGACGCGGGCGATGGCAGACACCGAGACGCAGATCGCGGCGCTGACCGAGCAGATCGACAAGCGCGTGGCGAGCGATGACCGGCTGCAAAGGCTGCAGAAGCAGCTGCCGAGCATGGGTGCGATCACGACGTTGACGCTTGTGTGCGAGCTTGGCGACGTGCATCGGTTCCGCAACGCGAAGGCGATCGCGAGCAGTGGCGGGGTGGTGCCGCGGGTGTACCAGTCGTCCGACACGGCTCACCACGGGCGGATGACGAAGCGTGGCAGCCGCAGCCTGCGTTCTGTGCTTGGTCAGTGGTCAGTGCGGTTGATGGCCCGCGACGACCTGGTCTCGGCGTGGGCAGCACCGAAGAAGCAGCGTCTGCACAAGAACAAGGTGCGGATGATGCTGGCCAGGAAGCTGCTGGTGGGGGTGGCGGTCTCGCTGCGGCGAGATGAGCCGTTCGACCTGCAGCGGTGCCTTGGACGTTGAACTGAAGATCGCGCGGTAACAAAGCGACCGACGGAACAGATCGTCTGATCGGGTCCAGAGAGGGTGAACGACCGAGTTGCGCTGTGCGCCCGGAAGCACCTGCGCCCGACCGTCGCCACCTTCCGACGAACCTCCTGAGCCGCCGAGAGCGAGCTCGAAGAAGCGAGTGGACCAACCCGTTCAGACGGCTGACATGGCTGCCAGGCCGCCCGGCGAAGCATGACGTTCGGGCGGGCAAGCAGGTTCGGGGCAGAGCCTCCGGAGACGGAGGCCCAGAAGGGTCTGCGCAAAAGCGCCTCAGGCTGCGGGAATAGCTTGACTCTTTCTAGAAGGGCGCAACTGCGCCCCGCCGTCCGCGCCGTCTATTCCACCAGCGCGAATCGCCGCGAATGCGCGGCGACGCCTGCCTGCAGGCGCGCGAAGTACATCCCCGCCGACAACCAGCGGCCGTCTGCGTCCCGCGCGTCCCAGTGGCAGGCGTGCTCGCCGGCGGACAGGTCGGCGTCGATCAACTGCGCCACCTCGCGCCCGCGCACGTCGTAGAGCGACAGGCGGACCGCTCCGGGGCGCTGCAGCCGGAAGCGGATCGTCGTGCCGGCCTGGGCCGGGTTGGGCGCAACGGAGGTGATGGCGGGCGCGCACGACCTGGTTGTTGTTCATGGCAGCCTCGTTCGAGGCGTCCCCAACTCGTGACCCCGTCCAGCCTGCACAAGCACCGCCACTGCGGCGTGTTGGTGCTGAACGCGGCCCTGCGCGTGGCGGTGATGGCGTCGGCCCGGCCGGCGGAGGCGACGCTCCAACTGCTCGAGCAGGTGCGCGCGAGCTTGGGGCTCTCGGCAGCGAGGCCGGCCGAGCCCGACCCGCCGTAACCGCTGTCGAAACTGCGCCGCGCCGCGGCCCGCCGAAGGGCACGCTGCCGTTCGACCAGACGCCCGCGGGCGGAGACCGGCCTGACCTGGACCCGACGGCGGGGCAGGGGGCGCCATCGCGAGGGATTGGCGAGGGAGACGGTGGGTTGGAATGCCTGTTCCTTATGGACTTCGGGACGCCCGGCGTGCGACAATCATGATCTATATCGGCATTGAATCGGTGGCCGCCTGAACGCGGGAACGGTACCTGTCATGAGACGTTGCATCGCGATGGCGGCGCTCGCCTTCCTGCTGATCCCGACCTGCCGGAGTCTGGCGGCCGACTGCGTCTGGAACGCATCCTTCGGCATCCTGCCCCAGGATGCCTGCCCGCCGTGGACGTTCGCGACCAGCGACTCCATACCCGCCTTCAGCGCGGGCGCGCTGCGCATCCATACGACCGCCTGCGCCATGAACGCCGTGTACCTGCAGCAGGGCGCCGACATCGCGGTACCGGACACGATCGTGGTCGAGGCGCGGCTGCGCATGCAAGCGCGAGGCGAGTGCGAGCCCTGCGGTACCTTCCGCGACGGGTCGTGGGTCGCAATCACGACCGGCCCGGGCGTCGGCATCCTCTTCTTCATCGGGGTCGATCAGATCATCCTGACGGACGGGGAGTGCGCCGGCATCATCGCCGCATCGGTGGACACGGACGGTGCCTTCCACACGTACCGGGTCGTCATCCTGCCATCGGGCGGGGTGCACGTCTCCTACGACGGGGCGCCGGCGCTCTCGGGCCACACGTACAGTTCGTTCAGCGACCACGGATCCGAGCCGCGAATCGTCTGGGGCGAGGGCAGCTCGTTCGCGTACGGCACATCCTATTGGGAGTCGGTCCGCCACAACATGCACGCCACCGGCTGCGCGACGTCGGGTGCCGCGGCGCCGGTCGGATCGCGTGCGGCCTCCACCATCACCCGCGTGGTGCCGAATCCGTTCAATCCGCTGACGACCATCGCGTTCGACCTGCCGCAACCGGCGGACGTGAAGCTTGCTGTTTTCGACATCACCGGCCGCCTCGTGCGGGTGCTCGTCGATGAGGAACGGCAGGCGGGCAGCCACGACGTCGTCTGGAACGGACTGAACGATCGCGGGCGGCGGGTGGCTTCGGGGGTGTACTTCTGCCGCCTCGAGGCCGGGCCGTCTGCCGATACCCGGCGCCTGACCATGCTGAAATGACCCGGGCGGGCTATTGGCCGCCCGGAGCGGGGAACTTCGCGGGCATGAGGCGGACCCGGCCGGATCCTCCGTCCGCCAGCACGCGGGCCAGGTAGGCGCCGGCGGCCATCGCCTGGCCGTCGTCATCGCGCCCGTCCTGCGCCAGCTGCGCGGGCCCCGCCGGCAGCGGCGCGTCCAGCAGCGACCGCACGATCCGGCTCCTCACGTCGAACACATCCACGCGCGCGCACGCTGCTCCACCCAGCGCTCGATCTGGAGCCGAGAGACCTCGAAGCCGTTCAAGCGGAGATGCGCCACCGCGGCCTGCGCTGGCTGCGCCGCCACGGCCGCACGGAGCCGCTGCTGACGCCGATCGAGTAGCTGGACCTGCTCGCCCAACTGGTGACCCCGCCCCGTCTGCACAAGCACCGCACCTGCGGCGTGGTGGCGCCGAACGCGGCCCTGCGCGCGGCGGTGACGGCGTCGGCCGGGCCGGTGGAAGCGGCGCTCCAGCTGCTCGAGCAGGCGCGCGAGAGCAGGGGGTTGTCGGCGGCAAGGCCGGCCGGGTGTAGCGCGTCACCCCATTTGTAGCTGACGCGACGGCCGGTTTCCCGCACCTTCCTTCCGTCAAGGTGGCGGCAGGCCGGGCATAGTCCCCCCAACGAGAGGGGGCCGGCTTGCGTCTGGATCAGGAGGCACGCATTGATCTTCCCCCACTCACTGCACCAGATTCCGGATTGGTTGTCCCGGGATACTCAGGGGGTGTGAGGGGGCGCCATCGCGAGGGATTGGCGAGGGAAACGGCGGGTTGGAACGCCTATCCCCTCCTGCGCCCGCACGGTGTCGCCAGTGGCGAGGGTCGCGGCCAGAGCGAGCGCGGCGATCGTCATCCGGTGGTTCATCCGCTCCTCCGGCCTGATCGAAGCCTCGAGTCCGGCCAGGAGGAACCTCGAGGCGAGATCGTCGTTCCAGCGCAGCGCCACGATGACCCCGAACCGAGGAGAGCGATCATGATACGACGATCCAGCCTGGCTTTGTTGCTGCTGTTCGGCGCCTTGCCGGCAGCCGCGGACGAGTTCGCGGCCCAGCATATCACGGTTTACGGAACGGCGACGCGCGAAGTCGCGCCGGACCAGATGTCATGGGTGGTCAACGTCCGCACCACCGCCTCGCAGGGCGGCGCCGCGGCCAAGGCCCACGGCGGGCAGGTCGCGTCCGTCCTGTCGCTGCTGAAGTTCAGCGGCGTCGCCGACTCCACCATCCAGACGTCCCGCATGCAACTCGGCGAGAACTGGACCGAGTCCCAGGGCCGGCGCGTGCGTGACGGCGCCTTCGCCTCCACGGACGTGAGCTTCACCCTTGCCGACCTCAACGAGTACGCCAACGTCTGGATCGGTCTCTCCGGTCTTCCCGGCGTCACGGTGCGCAGCGTCGATCTTGGCGTGGCGGACCGTATCCGCCATCAGAACGAAGCGCGCATCGCGGCTGTGACGGCCGCGCGGAACAAGGCACAGGCGATCGCGGACGCCCTCGGCGTGCGCCTGGGAGAACCCCTGTTCGTCGAGGAAGAGCAACTCGACGGCGGGATGCCCTACCGGCCGACATTCAGCAACGTCGCCATGTCCGCGGGCGGCCCTGCGGAAGCGGGCGAGTTCATCGCGCCGGGCACCATCCCGATCAAGGCGCGGGTGAGGGCGGCATTCCGGATGCTGAGCGGCAGCTAGTGTCCTGAGTCGGAAAGACGCGGCCTTTTCGGCGGCCCTCTCGACGCTCGGCCGCGTTGCTCCTCCCCGGCGTAGGTGGGCTACGCTCTCGTCGTCGCGCCTCGCCGAGCGCTACGCCGGAGGCTGGTCGGTCGACGCCTCGGTGACGATCCCGGGCCGGGACCGCCAGGGCCTCGAGCGGCTGGGCTGCCTCAACGAGCAGACCCTGGTCTACAGCCTGAGCCGCCCCGACTGCCGACGACCGCACGGACCTGCTGCTGACGTCGATCAAGCTGCTGGACCTTCTGGCCCAGTTGGTGACGTCGCCCCGCCTGCACAAGCACCGCTACTGCGGCGTGCTGGCGCCGAACGCGGCCCTGCGCGCGGCGGTGACGGCTTCAGCCGGGCCGGCTGGGGCCACGCTGCAGTTGCTTGACCAGGCGCGCGCGAGGATGGGGCTGCCGACGGCCGAGCCGGCCGAACCCGATGCGCCTTCGCCTCTGGCGAACCTGCGCCGCGCCGCGGCCCGGTGTTGGGCGCTGCTGCTGGTGCGGATCTATGAATGCCTATCCCTGAGATGCCCGAAGTGCGGTGAGCCGATGCGGGTCATCGCGTTCGTGCTGGACCGACCGACTGTCGAGCGCATCCTCGAGCACATCGGCGAGCCGACCCGGCCGCCGGCGGTGTCAAGCGACTGGGCCGAGCAGCCCATAACTCGCGATACAAGACAGCGGTACCTCCCGACGGAGTACGGTCATGCGGCACGGAACCGGTGCGCCGGCGGAGCCCGCGAATATCAGAGTGACGCGTCGTCGAAGCGTCCTGCCTCGTCCGCTTTCCCCGCCCGTCGTGACCTTGAACCGACAAGGAAAGGGCCGCCTCCCTGACGGAAGACGGCCCGTGACTTGGGTCACTCCATATCAGCGATACTGTGCCTTCACCCAGCCCCACGGAGATTCCTGCACAGTGACCGCCCCCGAGTCGTAGAGCGAGAGCATCGTCATCACGAGTCCGTCTGCACTCGAGTACTGGAACGGAACCACACCCGAACCACTCAGACCAAGCACGATGCGCCCGCCTGGAGTTCCATCCGCGACGCGCGTGATGGGCAGCGCTGCATTATCGAGCGTCATGTGGAAGTCCTGCTCGAGGGCCGAGCCCGCCGCCATACCGGTGCTGTGGTCGAAAAAGGTGAATGTGCAATGGAGATCGAGGGAACTCCCGAGCACTACAGACGATGTCCCGGTATCCAGCGACTCGCCAGGCGGCAGGTGCAGCATGCCCGGAATAGGATCGTCCGACGACGGTCCTTGACCGCTGATGGTCACGAACACGTCGAAGAACGAATCGACTCCGTTGATGCGGACCAGGATTGGCGCGATGGAATGCATCACGGTGGGCTGCATGATCATCGTGAAAGGCCCGGTTGCGAAATCCGCTTCGTAGTCGATGCGTCCGTCGGGATCGCCCTCGCGGCCGGCGCAGTCGTTATCGCAACCGCCGCACTCATGGCTGCAACGTCCCTCCATGGGGACGAACCCCGTGAACGGCTCTGATCCCGGCCCGAAGAACCCGCCGGGAACAACGGCGTATCCCCCACTGCCGGGGTTCCTCTTGATGACCACACCGACACCGGGGATGGGGTTTGCTCCGGCAAAGGCAACGCCGGCGGAAAGGACGCACGAAACAGCAGCTACCAGTAAGTTCGAGCGAAAGCGCATGGCGATCTCCTCCGACTTAAGGGGCGCGGCAAGCAGACCCATGAACTGGCTGATCGTACCATACGAGAGCGATCGAGTCAACATTCGGGGGCAGCCGGTAGTGGGTCGATTTCAGACTGACCCACCCACTACCGAACGCATAGGGACGGCCTGGACCCGTCTTTGGCAGTTCGCTGCCCCTCCCCAAAACCCCGTCGGCCTTGCGCCCGTTGCCGTTAAGGCAAGCCGAGCCTGTCGACTCGGCCCCGCGCCGCAGCCCGCTGCTGGGCGCCGCTGCTGGTGCGGATCTGCGAATGCCTTCCCCTGAGATGCCCGAAATGCGGTGAGCCGATGCGCTTCATCGCGTTCGTGCTGGACCGGCCGACTGTCGAGCGCATCCTCGAACACAGCGGCGACAGGGCGCGGCCGCCGGCGGTACTGCCGGCGCGGTCGCCGCCGCAGCTGGAGTTCGGATTCGACCAGACAACCGCCACCGACGACTGCCCGGAGATGGACCAGACTGCGGGGCAGGGGCGGACGGCTGGGAGTGATCCCCCGACAGCGGAACCGGAACGGGCCGCAGCCAAAGCAGCGCGGCGGATGGCGGCGTGTGTCCGCGAATGCGTTGAATTGGCGCCGCGCGTGGTGGCCACCGAGGCCGGGCCGGTCACGCTGCGCCCCATCACGCGCGAGACGCTCGAGGCGCTGGCCGCGCTCCGCAACCGCGGCTTCCAGGCGTGCTGCTGGCCGCGTCGCCAGCCGACGTCTGGGCGGTGCTGCTCACGCTGGGCACGCGCGACGACCTGCTCTGGCCCGCCGACTCCTGGCCGCGGGTGCGCTTCGACCGCGTGCCGCTGGCGGTGGGCTCGCGTGGTGGGCACGGCCCGATCCGATACGAGGTGACGGGCGTGGAGCCCGGCCGCAAGCTCGTGCTGCGCTTCCTCGCGCCCGCCGGCTTCGACGTCTCGCACACATTCGAGGTGCTGCCTTAGACCACCGGCGTTGACAGCAGCGAACTCGTGCACACCATCGCCATGGAGGCTCGCGGCCCGGCGCTGGTGAGCTGGCCGCTGGTGTTCGAGCCGCTGCACGACGCGCTGCTCGAGGACCTGCTCGACCGGGCGACGGCGCTGACCGGCACGATCGGCGAGTAGTCGGAGTGGGGCCTGCGCGTGAAGGTGCTGAAGTTCGTGTTGTCCGGAATTGCTCGGCGCTGACGCGGACGGGTGGGGCGACTGCGCACCCCACCCGTCTCTTGCGCATCGACGCTCAGAACAAGACGAGCAACCCGCCGCGCCAACAGCCGTACTTGATCCACTGGCCGTACTTCGTGGTTCCCACTTCGGTCGAGGCCCGGCCGAACTGGCTGTAGAACTCGCCGTAGAACCCCGTGCGGCCACCGAAGCGGTGCTCGCAGCCAATGGCGGGCTCGAAGCCGAACATGTTGAGAGGCTCGCCTTCGAAGCTGCCGTCGTTGTCCTCCAGGGTCAGCTTCGACGAGGAGTAGAACAGGCTGCCACCGCCGTAGATCGAGAGCTTCTCGTTGAGCGGATGGACGTAGTCAAGTCCGGCGCGGACGTTCCAACCGGAGAACTTCCCGGTGAATCCGCCGCCGACGGCTTCGACTTCGCTTCCGCTGATGATGGGAATGCCGCCACCGATCTTGCCGCGCCAATTGGTGTCCAGCGGCTGGTGATACGTCACGCCGAGCCCGAGCATTGCTCCCCCGCTCAAGCCCTGGAACACGGCCGGGGGGGGATAGGCCCAGGGTGTGGTCGCGTGAGTGTCCTGATACATCAGATCCAAGGTGAGCGCCTTCACCGCGCCCACACCGAGCGGGCGTTCTTGGTCGGACGCGTGAGCGACGAGCGGGAGTGCGGCGAGCAGCAACAGGACTGCGGTCAGCCGGAACTTCTCTGACATGGCGGCCTCCGATGAGAGAGGTGAGGACGGGCTAGTCAAATGCCCGGGTGGGCTCAACTCGACTTGTGCCGGCGCAATCCCCACGGCCCCGCCACCGTTGCGCCGGCGCAACTGCGGCCCGCTGTCCGCGCCGCCTATTCCACCAGCGCGAACCGCCGCGAATGGGCGGCGGCGCCCCCCTGCAGGCGCGCGAAGTACATCCCCGCCGACAGCCGGCGGCCGCCCGCGTCCCGCGCGTCCCAGTGGCATACATGGTCGCCGGCGGACAGGTCGGCGTCGATCAACTGCGCCACCTCGCGCCCGCGCACGTCGTAGAGCGACAGGCGGACCGATCCGGGTCGCTGCAGCCGGAAGCGGATCGTCGTGCCGGCTTGGACCGGGTTGGGCGCGATGGAGGTGATGGCGACCGCCTCCGGGTCCGCCGGCAGCGGCGTGGCGGACGTGTCCGTGACGATGGCCGCGGCGACCGCGTACCAGCCGAGGGCCGCGCGGCGGGCGCCGACGGCGTTCAGGTGCCCGCCGTCGTAGGTGTAGCCGCTCCACAGGCGCTGGTAGGTGTCGCCGCCGGAGGTGAACGTGATCGGGTTCCCGGCAGGGTCGTGCGACTCGATGTCGGCTATGTCCAGAAGCACGCGGCGCGGGGCCGCGCAGTGGGCGCGCACGACCTGGTTGTAGTTCATGGCCGTCATGTTCGAGGCGTCCATGGCGGCCGTGCTCTGCAGCGGCATCGTCAGGTAGACGAATCGCGTGGCGGGGAAATCGCGCTCCAGCGCCGTCATCATGGCGAGGTACGCGTTCACCTCGGCGCCGGCGTCGATGTAGCAGAGCTTGTCCATCGCGACCTCGACCGCCGGGTAACGCCAGCCCATGTCGCGTACGGCGCTGTCGAACATCGCGAACTTGGCGGCCCAGCCGGGATTCCCGCGGGCGCCGTCGTAGATCGTGCCGGGGTCCTTCGTCGTGGGGGGCGGGAAGATCTGGGTCCTGTCCCCGGCGC
>Ga0194127_10007862_pt1 | contig 11594 bp, 13 predicted proteins | sample TA2KigC100mmetaG_FD_148624 | JGI IMG/M metagenome (GOLD analysis project Ga0194127, IMG submission 148624) | Freshwater microbial communities from Lake Tanganyika, Tanzania - TA2015036 Kigoma Deep Cast 100m | ecosystem: Environmental > Aquatic > Freshwater > Lake | place: Tanzania: Lake...
CGTGCCGGGAGTAGTCCGCTGGAATTGGCAAGAGTGAAAGACCCACCGTCTTTGGCGGAAGTGTTGAGCCAACTCTTTCGCCCCGAGGCGGCCGCTCAGCCGGCTTAATTTTCAAGGTGCAAAAGTGTCAACCTATTTCGTCCGTAATTGAACCATCCCGGAAAAAAGCATGAAGAATCTACACCAGATCGTCATCTCGTTGTTCGTCGTGGGCATCGTCATCGGGCTTGCCTGCTCATTCTCCGGTGCAAGCACGATCTCTGCCGCGCCTGCCGCAGCCCAACCCGCCCCGAATTTCCAACCGCTGGAGATGCGCTTGATTAACGACCCGCGCCCTATCCGTCTCCCACCACCCGCCGATTTCAATCCACGGCGGCGCGCGCCCAGCGCGGCAAACATCGTCGTGAACTACTTGCTGGCGGGACAGAAATTATGGAGTGGTACCCCTAGCGAAGTCACTTGTTTGACTTTTCCTGATCAAGCGAAAACGGCTTTCAACTACGCCGCCCAACTCGCTGGCTCGCGCTTCAACTCAGCGGTGACCACCACGATTGACGCGTGTTGGGGCGCACTGCCGACTGGAGTTCTTGGACGCGGGGGAGCGGCGGACTACAAACTCTCGGGCATACACTTTACGGGCGGAGTTCCAGACACATGGTATGCCGACGCGCTGGCGAATGCGCTCGCCGCCAGTGACTTGGATCCTGCGAACCCTGAAATCCAAAACGCTTATGGCAACACCATTGATTGGTACTTCGGCACCGATGGCAACCCGGGGACCCAGACGGATTTTGTCAGCGTTGCCCTGCACGAGATTATTCACGGCATGGGCTTCCTTCCCTCTTTCTCCTACAGCAGCGGCACAGGGAGCTGGGGCATGGGCACGATTTTCCCTATGCCCTATGACCGCTTTGTCTACAATGGCTCTGGGCAATTCCTGCTCACCAGTTATGCAAATCCCTCTTTCGCGCTGGGAGATCAACTCGTCGGCGATAATCTCTTCTTCAGAGGTACCAACGCGACCGCGGCGAACGGCGGCGGTACCAACTATCCCAAATTGTATGCGCCCACAACCTGGAGCGGCGGTTCCAGCATATCGCACCTCGACTATGTCCCGTTCAGCGCGACCGAGTTGATGGTCTATGCCATCGCTCCGGGACAGTCGAAGCATAATATCGGCAATGTTTCGATAGGCGTGATGAAGGACATTGGCTGGACGACGCCCGCGCCGCCGGGAACAAACTATCTCTATCTGCCGCTCATCCTTCGATAGTCCAGCCGCAGGGCAGCGCAAACAATGTGCGACACGCTTGCAACAGTGTGTCACATATGAATCGTTACAACAGATTTGCAATTACCGGCGAAGGCAACGCAAGCCGGCGCTATGAAAGCGTGCGCGCGTCACCCCTCGGTTGACGATCAGTCACGCGGCGCGCGCAAAGTCATTTCACTTTTCTCTCGGAGGCAAAAATGGAAAAAGTCGGTTTCGTTCCACGCTTTGTCGCGTACATCATCGACGCGATCATTGTAGGCATCGTTGTCGGGATCATTGGCGCTGTCTTTGGCATGCTCGGCAGCGATACGTTGGTGCTCCTTGGCAGTCTAGTTGGATTCGTCGTGGGCTTTGGCTACTACGTCTATTTCTGGGGCGCTACCGGCCAGACCCCCGGCAAGTCCATCATGAAGATCAAGATCGTCCCCACCGATGGCTCGGCAATGACTATCGGCAAAGCCGTGATGCGCCTCATCGGCTATTTTGTCAGCATCGTGTTCGTCTATCTGGGATTTCTCTGGATTCTGTTCGACGCGAACAAACAGGGCTGGCATGACAAGATCGCCGGTACCTACGTCGTCAAGGCGTAGCGCGCGAAGAGCAGACCCGTCAGGTTTTGCAAAACCTGACGGGTCTTTTCAGTTGCGCTTGATCGCGTGAATCTCGACTTGCCGCACTTGGACGCCCCACGCGTCCGTCATCTCGCGCAAGCGCGCTTGCAGTGCCGCGCGAATCTCTTCCCGCCGGAACATCACATCGTTCAGCGTCATCCCGCCGATGATCGAACGGAGCGCGCTGTTCGCGCGTTCTTGCGCCGTCACGTCGAGGTTCTCGACGTTGAGCACCGCCTTGGCGGCGTCGGCGACTTGGTAACTCCACAGCCAGTGTACGACGACGTGTTGATTGTCCTGCGTTGTCGCCGGTTCGGCGTGCTGCGCGGTCTTTTCTCGCAAGTCCACGCGCGCGGCAGCGTCAATGAACGGCAAAAGAATCACCAGCCCAGGACCGACGACTTTGACGAACCGCCCCAGCCGAAAGACGATGAGGCGCTGGTATTCTGGAATGATGCGGAGCGCGGCGGTCAGGAAAATGAGCGCGAGGAGTAGGGTGAGCGCCAAGACCATCAAAAGCATTATCGAGAGCGAGGCGCTGGGTGATTGTTGAATGAACGAAAGGGAGAACATGGGAACCTCGAGCGATGAGAGTTATGCTTCTCGTTTGGACTAGACCGGCGACGCGGGCGCGACATAGAACGCCATCAGCATGAAATGGCACAGACAGCCGACGATGACGAAAATGTGCCACACTTCATGAAAGCCGAAGACGCCGGGAAAGAAATTCATCGTCTTGGTGATGTACACCAGCGCGCCCAGCGTAAAAACGATTCCGCCGAGCACAAGGAGAATGATCGCGCCAATCGGCAACACCGCGATAATCTCTTGGAATCCCACCAACGCGAGCCAGCCCATCGCGATGTACACGACCGCCGTAAACCAGCGCGGCGCGTTGATCCAAAAGATTTTGGAAATGGTTCCGCAGGTCGCAATCACCCAGACGATAGCGAGCATCCCCCACTGCCAAAACCCTGTCATCAAGTTGACGCACACGGGCGTATACGTTCCGGCGATCAGAATGAAGATTGCCGAGTGATCGATCTTGCGGAGAAACTGCATCCGCCGGGGAGAACCTTTGATGAGATGGTACGCCGCGCTTGCGGTCAGCATCAAGACCAAACTCGCGCCGTAAACCAGAAGCGATTCCTGCTTCTCAGAATCCGCGCGACTGAGTACCAGCAAGACGATCACGCCGCCGATTGCGGCGAGCGCGGCGAAATAATGGGTGAGTCCGTTGACGGGTTCACGCATTTGTTTGAAGGGATTTCTAGTTTTCATGTTGGATGAATTTATCTCCACGCTTATTCATCGCTACGAATTTTGTACGTTTCCAACTCTTCGGGCGTTAGTTCTTCCGGGCGCACGAGTTTGTAATGCTTTTCGGCTGAAATACGAACTCCGTCTTCTGTTTGCTCAAACTCAAATAACGCGATCAGATCGTCAGCCATGAATTGTGCGGCGATCGGCCGGCAAATCAGATTCGGAAATTTTGTTGCGCCCACGGCGAAATCTTGTTCGATCTGAACAATACCCAGGCGTTCTGATTCGCCTTTTGCTTGGACGGGCAGAACGAAATGAACGCCGCGCTTGTCTATCCCGATGTAGATTTCATCCGTTTCAACTTGACCGATGTGAGGTACAGTTGTTCTCAAATGATTCTGGAGCGAATAGCAGGTCAGGCTCGTGAAAATATCAATGAGTCTGTTGTAGCGCACCTTGGCTAACAACGCTTGTTCATCATTCAAGGAATACTTGATAATCACACCGGGAGTAGCATCGGGGATTTTTGTTTCTGCCAACATCCTTGAAGGAACAATACCCGTCTTGACAACAAGTTCCAACCGGTACCGCGCACGCCCGGCGGGACGAATGATCCATTCGGATCCCTTGGATGCTTTGTGAATGATACTATCAGGTAGGGGTGTACGGTATCGAAACGAATAGAGGACGTCGCCAAGATTTTTCGGTAATTTGATTTTCAGTTTTTGCGCCGCGCGCTCAATATCCGATCTTTCAAAAGGAATTTCAGTAGCACCTGCTTTGTAACGCTTTGAGAAAATCTCTTGAATGATTCGAGAGTACCGATTCAATTCTGGCATCTTGTTATTCTCCTCCGCCTTTCCATCTCAGCACAACAACTTCCTCACGCAACTGCTCTTTCGTCGCAGTCGCCAAGCGCGTGCGGAACAGATCAATCCGCACAACTTCGTACCCGAGCGCTTCCGCAATTTCGGCGAGCAGATTACCTGTCCGGATCATTACGCGCAGGTAAGACGCTTGATCTCCTACGACATACGCCAATTGCGCGCCCGGGCGAAGCACTTGGCGCAATTCTGCCAAATGGCGCGCCATTCCGCCGAAATATAGCTTGGTCACGGTGCCGTACAATTTTTCAAAGCCGGAATCTTTTTGCAACTCGATCCGGCGTTGCTCAATTGCGTGTGCGAGTTGTTGGATTTTGGCGTGTTCTGCGATCCAGCGATCGTCGTTATCACCTTTATAGACGCCGCGCGTATTTGAACGCACCAGTCGCTTTTTCAATTCGCGCAAATCGGTTTTGGTGTTGATGAATCCAAGGATGACGGACTCAAGCCGAGTCGTTCTGGTATAATCTTTTTCGTTCGGGTACGGAGGCGAAGTAATCACGCCATCTACCGAGCGGGGCGGAATAATTTGCCCAATTTCGCGCGCGTCGGCAAGATATACTCCCGCTTCTGAGAACGAGCCCCCACGTACTTGCCGCAAATCGCGTGTAATTTTTTCTATTTCGGAAAGCCACGCGGCGATGACAGGAAAGTCGCCTTTGATGCTTCCTACCCCTACCTCTGGACCAAAACGAAGGTTGCTGATTTTGTAGACTAACGCGTTGGCTAACGCCAACAAGGCGTGACGGTAGTATGCCTCATTGTGATGTCGTTGCAAACATTCCAACAGGACGAGCGTCTTGTGTAGAGGTAGCGGGCTGATCGAATTAGTGAGTAAGAGTCTGTGCGCCTCCGCGCCTAGAGTTTTGAGCGTGGAGGTTTGAGGCTTTCGCTCAAACGGTTGACTATCATCAATTCCTTGCGAGCGCAAAATCTGCAAAGCGGAATTGGCGATTTCGACCGATTCTTCAGCGAGCAAATTTGGATCAATTGTCCAATCCACTTTTACGGAACTGGCAAAGTGGGCGACTGGGTTTGCCTCGAGCCCGAAAGATTTGATGCCGTTCAGTTTTGCTTCAACCACCGTGGTTCCCGTTCCGCAAAATGGATCGAGGATGGTATGTTCGTGCGACAGCCCAAAATCATGAATGTATTTGCGAACGAGATGCGGCGGAAAGGAAAGCACGAAACGATACCAATCGTGGAAGGCGTGGTCGTTTTGCGCGAGTTTGTTCGAGCCGTTATCAGGCACAGATGCGATCACTTGAACAGAGTCTTGTAGACTATTCAATTCCGCAAATGGTAGACCGGGCTGAGAAATTGTTTTCATCCTGTTCCGCAATAGATGCTGGACTGGCGACCTTGAAAAGTATAGCACGGATAGAAGAAAAGTCAAAAACGACTTGACGCGTCGCGCTAGCCCAAATTTCCTACAAAATCGCGCTTGACACGCGCGCCCAATCGTGGTATATTGACGCTAGACAAGCAAAGAACTGTCTGCCTAATCTCTCGAAACACGAGAGAGCGGAGGAACCAACTCAAGGGGTGAATCTCGCATCGCGAGAAGAGGATCCTTCATCTCTAACCCGTCAGCTAACTTCGTCGGCATTGAAGGGGACAAGTCTGTGGCGCAGATCGGCGCGCATTGAAAACCACAGTCTTCCCCTGTGGTTTTTTGTTTGCGCGGCGTCTGCTCTTCTTCTCCTCCTTTTCGATAGATTGGCTCTTTCCGACGGCGTCTGCGGAAAGACCAATCCAGTTTGGCGACGTGCCGCTTCTGCATCAGCGCGGATCAGAGGCGGCACTCCCATTTTCTAGTCAACTGATCGCTGACCAATCACCCAATCACCCAATCACCCAAAGGAGAGCTATGGCACGCAAAGCATTGTGCGTCGGCATCAACAAATTCAAAAACTTTCCGAACAACGGACTCAACGGCTGCGTCAACGACGTGAACGATCTGGCGGCATTGCTGACCGATTGCTTTGGCTTTGCGCGCCAGAACATCGTCACGCTCACCGATTCGCAGGCGACCAAGGCGAACATCGTCGCGCATCTGAACGCGATGGTGCAAGGCGCGCGCGCCGGGAAATTCGATCATCTCGTCTTTTCGCTTTCATCGCACGGCACGCAAACGCCGGACACGAGCGGCGACGAATCCGACAAATACGAAGCGTTTTGTCCGTACGATCTCGCGGTGAAAGGGGATCACTGGGATCCCGATCACATCCTCCTCGACGACGAACTGCACGATCTGTTCGTTCGGTTACCCAAGACGACTTTGCTCGAAGTCTACCTCGATACGTGCCACAGCGGCACCGGCTTGAAAGCGATTGATTTTCTGTTCGACCGCAAGCCGCGTTATCTGCCGCCGCCCTCGCTCACCTCGTTCGATCTGATCGACGCGCGCAGTCCCGGCGGCTTTTACAAATCGTTCGGCAAAGCAAAAACCCCGCGCCACATCTTGTGGGCGGGTTGCCGCGCGGATCAAACGAGCGCGGACGCGCATCTGTCCGGCGCGTGGCACGGCGCGTTCACGTACTTTTTCTGCAAACAAGTGCGCGCCAGCCAAAACAAACTGACGCGCGCGGAACTGCTGAAAAAAGTGCGCGCCGATTTGAAAGCCGCGCGCTATACCCAGACGCCGCAGTTGGAATGTCAGGCGACGACGCGGCGCAAAAAGATCGCATAACGGTAGGGGCGACCCTGTGTGGGTCGCCCCTACGATTTTTATCGCGGCACCTGGGTCGGTTTCCGCAAGAACTGATTGATCATCCACCCCAGCGATTTCGGCGCGCGATCCAATTCGCTCTGGAGCGCTTCGACGCGGCGCCAGACCAACCGCGCCTCCTCCGGCTCGAGATATTTGTCCAGAACTTGTTCCAGCGTCAGCGTGTTGTCGTAGATCGCGTGGAACAATTTCCAATCGCGTGCGCCAAGTTGCGCGATGTGCGCGCCGTCAATCTGTTCGACGGCGTGTTTGCTGGCGACGGGATGATCGAGCAGCAGCGCGATCGCATCTTGAACATCGCGCTCTTCAAACGGTCGGCGCGCTAGTTTGATCAGTAACAAATCGGTCAAGGGCAGGGTGGGCGCGGCAAGCGCGAGCCGCCGCGTGAAATCGGCAAAACCAAAATTCGGATCGCACAATTCGACCGTCAGTCCATCTTTTTCAAAAAACCAACTCTCCTTTTCTTTCGCGCGCAACGCCAGACCATTCTCCGCAAAAATTCCTTCCAGCGCGTTCCAATCGCCGCGCGCCGCGACCAAGTCTACGTCCAAAATCGCGCGCTGTAATTTGGGACGCGTCGCGATGCTGGGACACACGGCGTAGACGGCGACGCCGCCGATCACGCGCACGGTTACCTCTCGTCGTTTTGCCGCGTGCACGAGCATTTTCGCGACGGCGGCTTGTTGTTCGCTGGTGATTGTCATAGTCAAATTATAGCGGGCGTTGATTATATTTGCAAACGGACGGATGACGAAGGACGGACGATGGAGCCATCTTCTCGGTCATCGGTCTTCTGTCATCCGTCAAAGTTTTCGCGCGACCGCCTCTGCCATTTCCATCGTCGTACTTGTGCCGCCCAGATCGTACGTCCGCACGCGTCCTTCCGCGATCACGGTCGCAATCGCGTTTTCAAGCCGCGTCGCTTTTTCCGTTTCGCCGAGCCAGTCCAGCATCAATTTCGCCGCGAGAATCGTCGCCAGCGGATTGACCTTGTTTTGTCCGGCGTATTTCGGCGCGGAGCCGTGCGTCGGCTCGAACACCGCGAACTGATCGCCGATGTTGCCGCTGGCTGCAAAGCCCAGCCCGCCGACGAGTTGCGCGCACAAATCGGAGACGACATCGCCGAAAAGATTGCTGGTCACGAGGATGCCGTACTGCTGCGGATTTTTCAACAGCCACATCATCATCGCGTCAATGTTCGCTTCCCACAATTCGATGCGCGGAAAAGCGCGCGCGACCTGGCGCGCGACGCGCGTCATCAAGCCGCTCGTCTCGCGCAGCACGTTCGGCTTTTCGACGAGCGTAACGGTTGGATAATTATTTTTCTGCGCGTACTCGAACGCGCGGCGGACGATCCGTTCCGCGCCGCGCCGGGTGATGATGCGCGCGGTGATCGCGATGTCATCCGACGCGATCGCTTTGAACGCGCGCATCGCGCCGGACGATTCTTCGAGCGCGCGGCGCACGTTCTCGGGCACCGGATGAAATTCGACTCCGGCGTACAATCCTTCGGTGTTCTCGCGGAAGATGACGAGGTTGATGTCGTCGCGATAATTCAACGGATTGCCGGCGTACGCTTTGCACGGACGTAAGTTCATGTACAGATCGAACAGTTGGCGCAAGCGCACAATCGGACTGCGGTACACAAAACCCTTGTCGCGCAAATGCGGCGCGAGTTCCGCGTCCGCTTCTTCTTTCGGTTTGGAGGTGATCGCGCCAAAGAACGCGCAGTGCGACGCGCGCAACAGATCGATCGTGCGTTGCGGCAGCGCGTCGCCCTCGTTACACCAAAATTCCCAACCGATGTCGGCGGGCATGTACTGTGCGTCCAGTTTTAGCGCGTCGAGCACCGCGCGCGCCGCGTTCATTACATCAATCCCAATCCCGTCGCCGGGCAGCCAAGCAATCCGGTACATATCATCCCTTCGTCGAAATGTCCATTTTGGCGAAGGATGAAGGATGAGGGATGAAGGATGAAAAGAACATTGCCGCCTTCATCCTTCCGCCTTCATCCTTCATCCTTTACGGCTGGCATCGGTAGATGCTCCGTGCCAAGTTTGCGCCGCAGCATCGGAATCAAGCCGCCGGTTTCGATGATCGTGAACAAGGTTGGCGAGAGCGGCGGAAAATCGAACGCGCCTGCCGCGCAGTGAATCGTGTGCGCGTCGAGATCGATCTGAATCGTCTCGCCGTTTTGAATCGCATCCACCGCGCGCGCGCAAACAATCGGCGCGAGTCCGTTGTTCACGAGATTGCGAAAGTGAATCCGCGCAAACGATTTCGCGATCAGCGCGGTGACGCCGGAATATTTCAGGCAGGTCGCCGCCTGTTCGCGCGACGATCCGTTGCCCCAATTTTTTCCCGCGACGATAATATCGCCTGGCTGAACCTGGGTCGCAAAATTCGGATCCAAGTCCTCGAGCGCGTGTTGCGCTTGCTCTTTCGGATCGGTGATCGTGTAGGTGTACTTGCCGGGAAAAATCACATCGGTATTGACGTCGTCGCCGTATTTCCAAACGCGTCCGCGCAGTTTCATTTCTTCGCTTCCTCTTTTTTTGAACGAGGGGGAGCGCGGGAGAGGGGGAGAGGGGGAGAAATTTCTCTCACTCTCCCTGTCTCCCCCTCACCCCCTCTTCTTTCGCCACCATTTCAAAATGTGCCACGCCGTGATGTTCCGAATCCGCATAAAAAAGAAAACGACGCGCGCCGGGTACAATTTCCATCGCGCGAAATCAATTCGCCGCTCGACCGGTTCCGGCAAATCCGCCAGCGCGTCCGCGATCATTTGGCGTTGCAGCGGTTCGACGCCGCGCGGCAACGCGTGGATCGGAAACCAGCGCAAGCCGGTTGTCTCCAAGCCGAAATGTTTCGCTTTGCCGCCGACGACGCGCGCGCGAAAGACGTGCGTCAACTGATCGCCGGCGCTGTAAATGGATTGACAGAGGTAGCGTCCGACGAAATGATCGAGCGCGATGTCGTACCCGGATTCCTCGCGCGTTTCGCGCACCGCCGCCTCCGCCGGGCTTTCGCCTTTTTCGATTGCGCCGCCGGGCAAGTCCCACAAAATAAAAACTTCGCGCCGCAACAACAAAACTTGCTGGCGATCGTCGGACAGCACGACGGACATTGCGCCGTGGCGGGTGATGGCTGATGGCTGACGGCTGATGGCTGATTTACTTTGTGCTGCCAATGAACACGCCTGTTGATTTGGTGATACGAAACGCGCCGTCACGCGCGATGCGCGCCGCAACGAATTCGCGCAGCGCGTTTTCGCGTTCGCTGCCGATGATTTGCTTGCCGATGAAGCCGGACATTGCATACGCGATCAGCGGTTCGACTTCCGTGACGACGAGCGTGTCCGGATACTCGATCCAACGCGCGTTGGGAAAATGCGACGCGAGGATCGCACTGCCGTTGTCGCGATGAAACGTGAGTTCGCGCAAAATCTTTTCGGCGCCGAGAAACTGCGCGACCAATTCGTCGAGTTCGCGCATATGATCCGTGCCGTTCGTTGCCGCGAACAATTTGCCGCCGGGTTTCAGCACGCGCTGAAATTCCGCGAGCGCGCGCGCCACATCCGGCACGTGATACAACATATGATTCGCGATCACCGCGTCGAATGACGCGTCACGAAACGGAATCGCTTGCGCGTCATTCTGCGCGAAATTGGCGGCAACGCCGGTGGCGCGCGTCGTTTCGATCATCCCAAGCGAGAAATCGGTGAGCGTCAATTGCCACGTCGCTGGAATCCGCGCGCGATTTTCGCGCCACAACGCGCCGGTGCCGCAGCCGATTTCGAGCACGCGCGCGTCGCGCGGCAGATCGAGCTGATCAAAGTACCAATCGAACCAGCGGCGCGGCGCGGTGCCGAATCGTTCGTGCAGCGCGGCGCGCGCGGCAAGATTGTCACCGGCGCGATATTGTTCTTTAACGTAACTGGGATCGTGTAGCATCATCGAGACCTCGCCGCGCTTGCGCCGGATCGCCCCAACTCACCAGGTCTACGCCCGCGCGCGCGACAAAATCAAAATCGGGTTGCCACAATTCCGCGAGCATCACGGCGACGCCAAGCGCGTGCAGTTGTTCCACATCGGCAGGGCGAATCAGATCGTACGAGAGCGAGACGCAATCGGCGCGGCACGCGCGAATCGTTTCGGGTAAATTGACAGGGCGACCGCGCAGGAGCGCGCGCGTCAGAATTTCGGGATGCGCGTTTTTCGCGCGAACAAGTTCGTTATGTTCCCACGCGATCAGCATCACGCGATCTGCGGTTTGCGTTCGTTCGATCACGCGCAGAACTTCGGCGGTGAGTCTGCCTTCAGGAATGAACGCAGTTTTGAGATCGAGCGACAAGCACGCGTCCGCGTCGCGCGCCCACGCAAGCACGTCTTCCAACTTGGGCAACGCTTCGCCTTCGACGACGACGCGCGACAATTCGTCCCAGGTCACGTCGCGGCAATTGCGTCCGTCGGCTGATGTCAGGACACATTTGTAATTTACGTAAAATTGTCTTGTTGTGGCATAATCGATGGATGACCACACCAGACGATACCATAGCCGTTCAAGAATATATCCAAGCGATGTTGCCCTGGGCTCACGGGCATCAAATTAAAGGGCTGACCGACTACGTGTTGGCGATCCTGGACCGCCCAACGGGCAATCAAGCCGCCTTGGTTCGCGGCATGGGCAACCAGGAGGCCGCTCTCAAACGTCTGACGCGATTGAACCACAACGAGCGGTTAGCACCACGGAAATTAGCCGACAGTGTGTTGGCGCAAGCCATCACCCAGTTGCCGTCCCAGGGCAAGGTGCGGTTGGCCATGGATTGGACG
>Ga0194127_10007864_pt1 | contig 11594 bp, 7 predicted proteins | sample TA2KigC100mmetaG_FD_148624 | JGI IMG/M metagenome (GOLD analysis project Ga0194127, IMG submission 148624) | Freshwater microbial communities from Lake Tanganyika, Tanzania - TA2015036 Kigoma Deep Cast 100m | ecosystem: Environmental > Aquatic > Freshwater > Lake | place: Tanzania: Lake...
CCCCCTTCTGGGGGATGTATCCGATTTTTTCCCGCAAGTCACGCTGGCTGACATCCCGGATGTCGATCCCGTCAATCAGGATCGCCCCTCCGGTAACATCATAGAAACGCGGGATGAGGTTGATGATGGTTGATTTACCCGATCCGGTTGAACCGATAAAAGCGGTCGTTTCCCCGGGTTTCGCGGAAAAGGATATGTCGTGCAATACATCGTCCTGGGCATCCGGGTAACGGAAACTGACCTGGCGGAATTCAACGACTCCGTCGAAGGGCAGGGGGAACGCCTTCGTCTCAGGCTGGTCGATGATGCTGGCTTCTGTATCCAGCACATCGGCGATCCGGCCGGCTGAAACTGATGCGCGCGGCAGGATAATGAACATAAAGGATAGCATCAGGAAGGCGAATACGATCTGCATCGCATATTGGAGGAAGGCCATCATATCCCCGACCTGCATGGTTGCATCCGCCACCTGGTGAGAGCCGACCCAGATGATCATCAGGGATAATCCATTCATTATGAACATCATGACTGGCATCATCACCACCATGATCCTGTTGATGAACAGGCTGGTGGCGGTCAGGTCGGTATTTGCCCGATCGAAGCGCGCCTCCTCGAATTGCTGCATGTTGAATGCCCGGATGACCATCATGCCGGACAGGTTCTCGCGCATCACCAGGTTCAACCGGTCCACCAGGTTTTGGATGAGTTTGAACTTCGGTAATGCAATCGAGAACACGGTGGTGATCAATCCGAGCAAGACTACAACAGCCAGCGCAATGATCCACCACATGGAAGTGCTCTTGCCCAGCGCCCGGATTACTCCGCCAACGCCGATGATCGGGGCGTAGAAAACCATCCGCAGTAGCATGATCACAACCATTTGGACCTGGGTGACATCATTGGTCGAGCGTGTGATCAGCGATGCGGTGGAAAACCGGTCGAATTCCTGGTTCGAAAAGCCCTCCACTTTCTTGAATACATCTTGGCGCAGATCGCGCGCCGCCCCCGCCGCTGCCCTGGCAGACAGGAATCCGACCGATATTGTACATGCGCCGGAGAGCAGGGAAACGAGCAACATGAGCAGGCCGGTGCGGGTGATATAACCGGTTTGGAGTCTTCCGATATCCACACCAAGCGCTGAGTATTCATCCTTGACTGCCGAGACAGCCATTTGGTTCACCATACTGTCAGCCAAAGAGGAAAACTCCTGCCGGATAGTATCCCGGGCCTGTTCCAATTGCGCATCTGGCAGCATGGAAAGCAACTGGAAGAAATCCGTCCCCGGTGGCAGAGTGGATAGGTCGAAAATTGCACCGAGTCCCATGGCGGACGTAGATGCTGGGTCGGCGAGGGCGCGTTCGATGCCCATCACAACCAGGAATGCCCGCCCTAGAATCGGGCTTATCGACTCGATCTGGGTCCTGTCGATATCGTTCAATAAATATCCATCGACTTCCACCAACCCAGGATAATCCTGTACGATTTCGAGGTAACCGTCTGTCCCGTGGGTCACAAGTGTATAATTCGATAGCACGAGCGTCTGTTCCTCAGCGCTCATGAATAAAAGTAGTTTTTCCATCTCTGCCTGGCGGATGGCGAGCGGGACAGCATACTCGATCCCTCCCTGCTGGATGCCGACATTGACAATGCGGGACATGTAATCCGGGAGCGCCAGGTCTGCATTTGCCTGGACGAACAATAATGCTATCGAGAGTAGGATGAGTAATGTGTAAGGTTTTAAGTACCTTGCAAGGCGTAGCATGGGTAGTCAAACTCCTATGTGTGTTGGATTATTCATTCATTTCGCGGGCGGCGCTGGTCAGGATGGTTAGGGCTGAGATGACCAATTCCTGCTGTTCTTGCGAGAGAGAACGGGTCAATTCTTCGATCCAGAGGCTGCGGGCATTGATGCCGGCCCGAATGAGGGCATGTCCCTTCTCGGTCAACCCAAGGGGATGTGAACGCCGGTCGGTGGGATCCTGCCGCCGTTCGACCATCCCCATTTGAACCAGACGCTCAACAGCCTGGCTGGCCGCCGCACTACTGACACCCATTCGTTGGCCGATCTCCGAGACACCACAATTCTCCTGGTGGAAGAGAAACATCAGGACATTTACCTGCGAGAAGGTGAGACCAGTCTCAGCCATGAAGCATTTAAAATCGCGGCCAGAGCGGTGCATGAAAACCTGCGCCCACTCTCGGATTACTTCGGCCAACCTGGCATGGATCGGGGACATAGTTAACTCCATTGATTATTTAAGTGACGTTGAATATATTCACTCAGTCCAATTCTGTCAAGACACCTGTGGGGAGGATTTTTCTTTCCAGTCGACGGCCAATGGATTGTGCTTGTCCAAAATGAGATGTTGTTAAATATACCTGCTCGAATCCCGCCGACCGCATACAAGTGGAGAGTTCCTTTTCTGACAGGAACTTCGCGGCTCAAGTGATCATGCTTTCCCTTCGAAGATATCGTGATAACCCTTGTCCAACTCATCATCCGATAGATGGGCATAATTCTGTGTAACCTGGATGCTGGCGTGGCGGGCCAGTTCCTGGGCAAGTTTCAGGTTGCCAGACGCGCGCAAGACAGTGGTGACAAAATAATGACGAAAGGAATGGGGAGTGATGCGACCAACGGCCTCATCGCCCAATGCCTGCCGGACGCGTTCACTGACAAGATTTCGCCCGGTGGTGGTCGTGATCGGTTTGACTTTTTTTCCAGCGCCTTTATCATGCCGGGCGAAGAGCGGCAGGGAGGGGAGGGGGCGTCCGCTGGCGCCATCCAAAGGGGCGCGTTGGGCAAGGTATTCTTTGAGGGCGCGAAGGCAGCGAGAAGAGAAACGGATGATGGCTTGCCTGTTTCCTTTACCGATGATCATACCCCGGCCCTCATTCCAATCGATATCCCCTCGACGAAGATCACACGCCTCGTGGACACGCAAACCGGTGTCGGCAAGCGTGAGCAAGAATGCCCGATCGCGCATTGCGCGTAACCGTTCGTCGATATTGTCAGACAACTGAAAAGAGAGACCGTAAGCGTATTCGAGCACAGTCTCGATTTCATCGCGCGGGAACTGCGGCATGCGTTGGCCGGGGCGGCGCGAGCGATTCCGGATGAAGAGTTCCAGCCGGGGCAGGTTTACTGGCGCTAGTTTTTCCGCTGCCAGGTAGGAATAGAATCCCTTTACTGCCTGTGTGTAGAGCCGTTCAGTTGACGAGGAATAAATCTTCAAGTAGGAGAGCATCCAGGCCAGGCCATCTTCGGTCAATTCCGAGACGGGGGATTGCGTGGTAATCCAATGTTCCGCCAAGACGCGCAGGAATGATTTCATGGCTGCTGTATACGCATGGGTTGTATGAATGCTGCGGGCTTCCCGGACAGTCGTAAGATAACCACGGACTGCATCCTCGATTGTCAGTAGACTGGTCTTACTGGTTTCCATATCGTTTCCTCGATGTTTATGATAATTATACTTATCGAAAGCATTACGATTTTACTTATTTTCCCCGGATTGTCAAGTCCCCCGCTCTGTACCACACCTCTCCCAGGAACCTGCGGACCAGGAATGTCCTGTGTATCGATCGCGCGAGGCGAGTTCTATGATTGGATATCTCACGGCCTGTATCGAACCTCCCTCCCCCACCCTGCCGGCAGCCTCTACAGATCTGTCGGATACCAAAAGCCCTTTTACACTTATAATTATCCTGTGCCCGCAAATATCTTGGTTGTCGATGATGATCCGATCCAACGTGAGTTACTGAACAGTGTACTCAATAAGGTGGGTTTTCGAGTAACAACCCTCGACGATTCGCATCGTGTTTTGGAGATACTCGGTGAAGGCGATATCCAACTGCTGATCACTGACTGGATGATGCCGGGGCTCGACGGCTTGGCGCTCACCCGCCTGATCCGTTCTGCTGGATTCCCAAAATATGTTTATATCATCCTTCTGACTGGAAGGTCGGATACAAGAGATGTAGTTAAAGGTTTGGAAGCGGGTGCAGATGATTTCCTCGCAAAACCGTTCGATCATAATGAGTTGATCGCGCGGTTGTCGGTAGGCCGTCGGATCATCGGTCTAGAAGAAAACCTTCGTTCAACACGCGACGAACTGGAGAAACTCGCAACCCACGACCATCTGACATTATTATTAAATCGACGGGCAATATCCGCTGCGCTAAATGTAGAACTGGCGCGCGCCAGGAGGTCTTTCCTGCCACTGAGTATCATTTTTCTCGACCTGGATAAATTCAAGAACATCAATGACCGGCATGGGCACGCAACTGGCGATAAGGCTTTGACTGAGGTCGCACGCGTGTTGGCTTCGAGTATGCGCCCATACGATTTCGCCGGCCGGTGGGCGGGAGACGAATTTATCTCAATAATTCCAACTGCCGATGTCGAGCAAACCCGGAAGATCGCCAACCGGATCCTTAATCGAATCTCGAAAATCGAAATACCGACAAAGGCAGGCAATCTTTTGAAGTTGAAGGCAAGCATTGGCTTCTGTACATTTAAGCCTGGCCTTAACCACGTACTTGACCTTGATGTTCTTGTCCAACAGGCTGATAATGCCATGTACATAGCGAAGAGCGCTGGGGGAAACCGTGTGTGTTATCTCTCAATTGAGGATCCTGGCGATGGAGGCGGCAAATGAAAAACACCACCACTTTGGGCGCGGATATGCACATCGCCACCCGCTACAGCCTGGCTGGAATTCTATTTGGCATGGTTTTTCCTGTGGTTTCAACTATCTTTGAAGCCTTCAGCCAAGGCATCCCTGTCACATTCGCTTCATTTCTAGAATTGCAACGAAGCGCTCCCCTGCTTTGGGTTATCGATACAGCCCCGGTATTTCTCGGATATTTTGCATACCTGGCCGGAATCCGCCAGGCGCGCCTGCAAGCACTCAACCAAAAACTTGGTCAAATCATCGAAGATCAAACGAGTGAAATCAGCGAAAGCTACACCATTCAAACGGCGCTAAATTCCCTGTTGAGCCTGACCCTGGAGGATATTTCCCTGGAGGATCGGCTGCGACAGGCGCTCGATATCATCCTTTCCATTCCATGGCTCGCCAGCCAGACCAGGGGTGGGATATTCCTGGCGGAGGGTAATCAGGAAGTCCTTACACTGAAGACCTGGCGGAATTTGGATCTATCCCTCATAGAGACGTGCCGTCAGGTGTCCATTGGTTCCTGGCCTGGCCAGACTGCTTCGAACAACCGGATCGAATTTTGCACTTGTCCCGACCAACGCCAATGGCAAAATTCTGAAGGGATCAAGGAATATGGACATTATCGGGTCCCGATCATACTCGACAGCCAAGTGTTGGGTGTAATGGTCCTTTTCTTGGATGAAGGTCATATCCGGAATCCGCGCGAACTGGCGTTTCTGGAAGCAATCGCCAGTACGATGGCAGTCATGATCCATCGTGCCCAAACACTGGATGCCCTTACCGAAAACCAGGAGAAATATCGAAACTTGGTTGAACGCATTCCGGCTGTCGTCTACCTGGATGCTATCGACGAAGTATCTTCCTCGATCTATATGAGTCCACAGATCGAGACCATGTTGGGGTACAGCCCGGCGGAATGGCGCGCCGATCGGGACCTTTGGGTCAATGTGATCCATCCGGAGGACCGTGAGCGGGTTGTAGCCGAGAACATACGCACCAATCTGAGCGGCGAACCATTCCTGGTGGAATACCGCTGCCTGGCGCGCGACGGGCGGACGGTTTGGATCCGGGACGAGGCTATCCTGATCCGCGACTCTTCCGGTAATCCCAAATACTGGCAGGGATTCATGTTCAACATCACCGACCGGAAGCAGTTCGAACAGGAAAGCCAGCGAGAGCGCGATTTCGCCCTGCTGGTGATGAACACCATGGGCCAAGGGCTGACAGTAACAGATCCAGAAGGCCTTTTCGAATATGTCAACCCGGCGTATGCCAGGATGCTGGGGCGGACCCCCGCTGAAGTCATCGGCCATACACCGCAGGAATACACAGCCGAAGCAGATACACAGGCGCTCGAAGACGCGCATGCCAGACGGCTGAAGGGCGATGTCACCAGTTATGAGACCAGACTGCGGAGGGCGGACGGACACCTGGTGCACACGCTCATCACTGGCGCTCCCCGGTTGGAAGGCGGCCTGTGGCTGGGCGCTGTGGCTGTTGTCACAGACCTGACTGATCGCAAGCAAGCGGAAAGCGAGATCGAACGCCAAAAGCAATACTTCGAAACGCTGGTCCGCACCAGCCCGGTCGCGATCGTAGCGCTCGACCTGACTCACTTGGTAGTCTCGTGCAATCCTGCTTTCGAGAAACTTTTCGGTTTCACCGAGGATGAGATCCGAGGCAGGAACCTGGATGAAATCATCGGAATGAGCGCTGAAAGTGAAGCCAGGGCAAATACCAAGGCCGTTCGAAAGGGCCAGGCAATCCACACAACCGGGCGGCGTGACCGGAAAGACGGGACACAGGTCGAAGTCGAGATCCTTGGCACTCCTGTTTTCGTTGAAGGTAAACAGGTTGGCATCCTCGCCATCTATCACGACCTGACCGAATTGTTGAAAGCCCAACGGGCGGCAGAAACGGCAGCCCAAACGAAAGCGGAATTCCTCGCGAATATGAGTCACGAGATCCGCACGCCGCTGAATGCGATTGTCGGCATGACCAGTTTGCTTATCGATACCCCGCTCAACACTGAACAACTGGATTATGCCCACACGATCCGCAACAGCAGCGATGGCTTGCTGACCATCATCAACGATATTCTCGATTTTTCCAAGATAGAGGCCGGTAAGATGGCAATGGAAAAACAACCATTCTATCTTAGCGACTGTATTGAATCGGCGCTCGACCTGCTGGCTGCCAGAGCGGCGGAAAAAGGACTCGATCTGGCTTATTCTATCCAGGAAGAGACTGTGAATAAACTATCAGGTGATGTTACCCGTCTCCGCCAGGTGTTGGTGAATCTGCTCAGCAATGCCGTCAAGTTCACCGAGACCGGGGAGATCGTGGTCACTGCCAACTCCCGGCCGGTGAGAGGAGACCTTCACGAATTGCATTTTGCGGTATCTGATACAGGGATCGGCATCCCTCCTGAGCGAATGGACCGTCTCTTTCAGGCCTTCAGCCAGGTAGACGCATCCACCACCCGAAAATACGGCGGAACCGGACTGGGTTTGACCATCAGTAAGCGCCTGGTAGAGATGATGGGTGGTTCCATCTGGGCGGAAAGTGAAATTGGCGCTGGCTCCTGCTTCCATTTCACGATCCTGGCAGAGACCACCCCGATGACCGCGCGCCTGTCACCGGTTGGTTCGCAACCTGGATTGGCTGGAAAAACAATATTGATCGTTGATGACAATTCGACCAATCGAAGGATTCTGGAGAAACAGACATCCTCCTGGGGGATGCTCCCCACAATTGCCAGTTCCGGGGCCGAGGCATTATCCCTTCTCACGCATAGTGCGCCATTCGACCTTGCCATCCTGGATATGCAGATGCCGGAGATGGATGGTATAAAATTGGCACAGGCAATTCAAGAAAAGTTCAAGCCGGACACCATGCCACTTGTGATGCTCACCTCCCTTGGATCCCGCCCCGCCGATATGAAGGAGGTCCAATTTTCCGCCTATTTGGTTAAACCCATCAAACCTGGGCAACTGTATTCCATCCTGCAGTCGATCCTGGCGCAGCGACCCTCCCTGGAAAAGAAAACTTCCAAACCGTCCGGCTTTGACCAGACAATGGGGCGCCGCCATCCACTGCGTATTCTGTTGGCCGAGGATAATCCCGTCAACCAGAAAGTGGCGGTTGCGCTGCTCAAACGATTGGGCTACCTGGCTGATCTTGCATCGAATGGGTTAGAAACCCTGCAAGCCCTCGCCCGCCAGGACTATGACGTGATCCTGATGGATATGCAGATGCCGGAGATGGATGGCGTGACCGCCACCAGCCGCATCCGCCGCGACCTCCCGCCGGGTCGCCAGCCGCGCATAGTTGCCATGACCGCCGACGCGCTCGAAGGTGACCGTGAGCGCTATCTCGCGAACGGGCTCGACGATTACGTCAGCAAGCCGGTGCGGGTGGAGGAGTTGGTCCAGGCGCTCGAGAAATGCAGCCCACTCGAAATCCACCATGTCTCCAAAAATAAGGAAAGGAAGAAGCGCCTGTGAATATTGACCGGACAGTCCTCGAAGCATACCGGCAGGTCATGGGAGAGGATACCGATGCGATGATAGATGACCTGATTGCCACCTACTTGGAGAACACCCCTACCCTGATCAGGGACCTGCGCCGATCACTGGAAAAAGGCGACACTGCCCTCTTCATCCGCGCAGCCCACACATTGAAATCCAGCAGTGCGGCTGTTGGGGCAATTCCGCTTTCACGATTGGCGGCTGGATTAGAGCAGAAGGGGAAGGAAAACCTATTCCAGGGGATGGAGACGGAGGTCGCCAGCATGGCCGCCCTCGTCGATGTCACCCTCGAGGAATTCATAACCTGGCGGAGGGAATTGAACGCATGATCAACGATCCTATCGTCTTGTCACCGGCATCATCCTACCCGACCCAAATGCCTTCCCGCTTACTTTCAGGATGATCCCCATCTGCTGGCGTTTATGCTCGCTCCGTTTTAAGGCATCATTCGATAGATTTCCCTGCACCAGACTCTCGACTTGCGGCGCTAATATATCATAATCGAAGGGATCGATTTGTCCCGGTCGCAGTTCTGCCGAAGGCGGGCGTTCCAGGCAGAAAGATGGGATAACTTCCTTGATCCGATTGATGAACCGCGCCAGATCGTAAACCTGAAGTTTTGTAAGGTCTCCCAAAGGGGAGATCGTGCCGGCCATATCCCCGTAGAGGGTGGAATAACCTAGCGCCAGTTCAGTCTTGTTGCTTGTATTGACCAGCATCCCGCCATGCAGGTTGACGAAGGCCATCAGGATCATCATCCGGATGCGCGCCTGGATGTTTTCAGCCGGGAGTCCCTCGGCCATGGCCGGCAGGGTTGCGAGGGTCGAACGATGGATTTCCTCCATCTCGACGACCTCGAAATGGATTCCGAGGCGTGCTGCCAGCAGGCGGGCATTCTCTGTAGAGCGCCTGTCTGTAAAACGGGATGGGATCGCGATCCCGGTTACATTTCCCGCCCCAAGAGACTCGGCTGCCAGGACGGCAGTCACGGCGGAATCGATCCCACCAGAGATACCCAGGACGCCGCGTCGGATGTTGTTCTTGCGGGCAAGATCGCCCAAACCCAATACCAGGGCGGAATAAACCTCCCCGATCTGGAGGGGCTCATCCGCCGGGATTTCCGCACCCGGGCCAGGGAAGTCCATCACACATACTTCTTCGCGGAAACCAGCCAACTGCCGGATGACCCGCCCTTCCCCATCCATGACAAAACTGCGGCCGTCGAAGATGAGTTCATCGTTTCCGCCGACCAGGTTGGCCAAGGCTACAGGCGCCTGTAAGTCCCTGGCATGGTGCAGGCGCTCGCTCAATGCCCCACTTCGAAATGGCATGGCTGCCAGTACGAGGAAGGTATCCGCCCCGGCCTCCATCAATTCCAGTGGCGGGTGGGAGGGATATCCTTCATCCCAGAGATCCTCGCAAACCAGTACGCCGATCTTATGTTCGCCCAACGAGAGCGGGACGCTGCCTGTTCCGGGCAGGAACCAGCGCGGTTCATGGAATACATCATATCCCGGCAGGAGACGTTTGTGGGCGGCGGGGGAGACGATCCCTGCCTGGAGGAGGCAGGCCGTGTTGTACAGTCCGGGATGTCCGGTCTGCGCCTGCCCGGAGCGTTGTATAGAGCCGACGAGCGCCGGCGCCAGGCGACGGGCCCTGCGGGCCAGGTCGCGAGTTGCTTCGAGCGTGGCTTCCACAAAACTGTCGTCGAAAAGAATGTCGCGTGGTGGATAACCCGGTATCGCCATTTCCGGCAGCAGGACCAGGTCCGCCCCCATTTTCGAGGCCTTCCGGATGGCTTCCAGGCAACGAAGAACATTCCCCTCGAGATCGCCAACGGTCGGATTGACCTGGGCCAGTCCGAGTTTCATATCCCGTCATCCCTGGCAAATTCCCGCCTGACAGCCTCCAGCAAATTCAAGGCTTCCACGATCGAATCTCGCCGCAGGCAGACCTGGTCGCCGAATAAGAAAGTGCGGTAACCGAGAGTCAGTAGAAATGCCGCATCCCCGATGTCTGCGCACGACGGCGCCGGCTGGTATGCCAGCGAGTCAAAGAGACGGCTTGCCACAACTGCCTGTGGATCGGCGCGTATCACCTGCTGCAGAGCGGATATGATCTGGTGGGGGCGCTTAACTTCGACGTAGAGGTCGCCGCGCGCTGCTACCAGGTTTCCATGCCGGCAACCATGTTCACGTACATATGCCAGGCCGCGACGGGACTCGATCTTTGCCATCACCACCGCATCCGGCAGCAGACGCCGGACCTGCTCGATATCAGCCGGGTTTTCTACATACGATAGCATGACCTTGTCCAGGCCAAGGCTTTGCATCGCATCAAGATAGGCAATGTCGGTCTCGGTCAGGCTGCCTTCGATCTCCAGGGATGGGTGGATGATGTTTATCGATTCGCCCGGTCCGACCAGGCGGCGCGGGCCTTCCTCCAGGATGAGCCGGTCCCCGTCCACGGCCGCCACGCGGGCGATCTCGTTGCCATCCGAGAAAAATGCATCAACCGGTGTCTCGACTCGGATGCGGTGGCTGATGCGTATCTCTGTATAAGGTGGGATGGCTGCGCCCACGACCCGCAACTGGCGGCCCTTTAAATCCACCCACAGCGGTTGGCCGAGGTTGCTCAGACGTTTCAATACCTCCTGCGGGCCTTCCTTGAGCGGCATGACAGTATTCAGCCGCAGGCCACACACCAACGGATGGTCCGCGACAACGGGAAGGAAACCCGCATAAGGAGGCGCGGTGACAATCGCCCGAAGTTGCATCTTGGCGTTTAAATCTTCAAGGTGATCCCGCAATAGCCACACGTGAACTGTCCGCTGGCATTTACCGGGATTGGCCCACCGCAGCGCGGGCAGATCATCTCGATTGGCTTGCTCACCTGGCTGACCTTATCCTCGCTCTGTCTGGCCAGCATATTCTCCCGGAAATCGGAGAAATTACCCCACGAACGGGCGATGAGACCCATGGCATAGTCGACCGCCCGTTGTTCGTCCTCGATGCGGAAGATCTTCTGTTCGCCGATGGCTTCCGCCCATTGCTGGTCCACCTGGTCGCCGCGCTTCCCGGATGGACGGCGCAGGAACCAGGTGTTCCAGCGTTTCGTCAACTTCCGCCATTCGTCGATGGCGTCCACATCAGCCTGGGGATCATCCCCCAGATACTTCATGACCTGGGCGCGGGGGATGCTGGGATGCATGTGGACATCCCCGAAGACGATCAGGAAGGGCATGTCGGCTGCATTTTCGATTTCGACATGGGTATTGACCCAGTGGGCGAATAATCCATAACTCTCCGGAGCGTCCCCACCGGCGCCTTCGCCGAAGAGCGAGCCCAGCAGCTGTTCGAGATCGAAACCGCTGGCAACAAAA
>Ga0194127_10007868_pt1 | contig 11592 bp, 9 predicted proteins | sample TA2KigC100mmetaG_FD_148624 | JGI IMG/M metagenome (GOLD analysis project Ga0194127, IMG submission 148624) | Freshwater microbial communities from Lake Tanganyika, Tanzania - TA2015036 Kigoma Deep Cast 100m | ecosystem: Environmental > Aquatic > Freshwater > Lake | place: Tanzania: Lake...
AAGAAGGGGGAAAGATAATAAATGGGATGTGTCCCCAATAAAATAACCTCCGGTTGGCATTGTTGCTCACCCTCACTATAAGCAACACTTGACATAGCAAGAAAGGCAACAAGAAGTACTATGTTAGACATCCATCGGATGTTCATTGGTCACCTCCTGTCTCGTCTACATCAAAGGAACAACTGTCTTTCCATTCTTTCAGTGGAGCTTTATCAATAACTCTTCCACCCAGATTGTCGCTGTACTTAATGTATGCAATACTGCGTTCCCTGGTATTTAGTATCTCAGCGCGTAGTGAACGACGAATGTCTATAGATTCCCTACCCTTAAGGTAATAAAGGCACTCACCATGGCGGGCCATCTTGTTTGCATGGTTATAACAAGCCTCACGGTCGTTTGCGTCTTTGAGCACGCCCTGAAACTCTTTAGCATAGTAAGTAAGACCTAATCGAAGCTTCTTATCATCGGGATAGGTAAAGTATATGTACCTTTGAATGTCGTCACGGACCCCATCTCCATCCGTATCTATCCCAAGCAGGGTTTCCTTTCCTGCCTTGCCGGGATCAGGTGGGAGTGCAAGACCACTCTTATTGTTCCCCTGTACAAAATCAGTAAATACAAGTACAACCAAGCTGTAAAACAAAAGAACAACGAGACTACCTTTGATGGTACGCATAGACGGACTCCTCATCATGAAGGCTAATGAAAACTAGCAATGAATGCACGTCAGTAACACAATATTCCCTTGATTATCACAAATCCACCGCCATACGTGTGTGACCAGGTATTTGGTTCAGAGTCGATGACTTCATAGTTTCCTGCAGGTACATAGGTATTGGGATACGATACCCAGTCGCGAAATTCGGTCGTTGCTGAAAATGGCCCATACATGAGCAATGAGGTGCGATTGTATAAAGAATGTGTTCCTGCAGGCTGGCCTTCATCGCACCAGTGATAGGTATAGATTTCCGTAATATATGCATCCTGCGATATTGTCACCAAGGTTGTACCCGGATTACCGCAGACAACCTCAAGAAGATTATACGTATTCACTATTACTACGGCTTCTGTGCTCGCATTCGATGCCCTGAGTTCGTTGATCATGGCGACAACGTCATTAAGGATTTTCGCCTCTGCCTCATGCCCAGAAGCCATATAAGACTTTATAAAACTATGGCCACCCCAGACATCACCCCAATTGAGAGGGCCGAAGAAATTGTCAAGATTCGGTGGTAATGCAGATAGAATGCTGCCGATGATGAAATCTTCATCAATCGTCGTGTAGGGACCTCCACCGGCAACGTAACTGTCTGGATTTGCCACCGATACCATGCCGAATCCATCGATATATTGCGGGTCTATGCCGATATATGCAATATTGCCATACAGATTGCCCTGAGAATGCGCGACGAGCACAACCGTTTTACCTTCACTTAAGTATGTATTATACTGTTCGATATGCTCTTGTACCGACGGGTTGGCGCTTACAACATCTGCGTCAACCTCCTTTGCTATCTCAATTATTTTGTCTTGAAGGAAGTCTGGCATGAGATCCCATTCGGCAAGATAGTTCCAGAACAGGCTGTAGGTTGTTTGTAAATCTTGTTCAAATGTCTCCAGCAGGTCTTCCAAATAACCATCGGAAGGATTATAAGCTAATTTGTATGTTATTATACCGTTCAGATTTGTTCCTGATACATGCGCCTCTAGTAGTTCCTCCAATACACTACAGCTTTCATCGGCATCCTCCACATCATTCCACACACCGTTGCCAAAAAAGACAACGACACCAGGTTGACATTGTTGCTCACCTTCACCATAAACAATACCCGACATAGCAAGAAAGGTAGCAAGAAGTACTATATTAGATATCCATCGGATTTTCATTGGTCACCTCCTGTCTCGTCTACATCAAAGGAACAACTGTCTTTCCATTCTTTCAGTGGAGCTTTATCAATAACTCTTCCACCCAGATTGTCGCTGTACTTAATGTATGCAATACTGCGTTCCCTGGTATTTAGTATCTCAGCGCGTAGTGCACGACGAATGTCTATAGATTCCCTACCCTTAAGGTAATAAAGACACTCACCATGGCGGGCCATCTTGTTTGCATGCTCGTAAGCAGCCTCACGGTCGTTTGCATCTTTGAGCACGCCCTGGAACTCTTTAGCGTAGTAAGTAAGACCTAACCGAAGTTTCTTATCATCGGGATAGGTAAAGTATATGTACCTTTGAATGTCATCACGGACCCCATCTTCATCCGAATCTATCCCAAGCAGTGTCTTCTTCCCTTCCTCCCCGGGATCAGGTGGGAGGTTCGCTCCCGTATCATCATCCGGTGTCGATGCGTTACAGTCATCATCAATGCCGTTCTTCTTTATCTCTGTAGCCCCCGGATTTACAGCGGCATTGGTGTCGTCACAGTCGGTATTATTGGCAACATAGCCTGAAGGTTGGCTGCATGCCTTTGTGGTAACCTGTGGGTTCCCATATCCATCGCCATCGGCATCTTCATAAAATGTAGTTTTCAGCCCCTCATCAATCTGTCCGTCGCAGTTATTGTCCACGTCATCGCATATTTCCTGAGCGTTCGGGTTTACAGCGGAGTTGTTATCATCACAATCCCCCTCGACTCTCGTAAAACCATCGCCGTCAAAGTCGACATCTCCATCTTCGGCAAGTACCTGGACGGTTAATGCTCCTCCCGGTTTGCCTTTTACGGTAACTTCAATCGTATTTATTTTGCCGTCAAGAGTCTTCTCTACTTCTACTACCTCTACATTTTGATTAAAATTGGACGAGTCGATGATGGTCTCTTCATTTAATACAATATCTGCACTGCTTACCTTCTCGTTGTCTGCTCCCTCAAGACCGCCATTGGTCACCCGTATAGTAGCGAGGCCTTTAATGCCGGGGAATGTGTCTGTCTGCGTGATGGGTGATCCGGTCTCGCGCACATAGGTGTGTTCAAAAACCGTAACTACATCTGCCGTCAGGTTTGTTGCCAGAAAAAAAAGAAGAACAATCATATTAGCGTATAAAATAAACTTTCTCATATTTTGCTCCTGTCATGAAGGTTAATGAAAACTATCGTCAGGAGAGACGCATCTTAACACAAAAGATTTTATACAATGAAATTATTAAACAATGATTAAAGTTCCTTGCTTCCTCTATGTGCCTTTTGGCCTGTTAGCACAAATGGTATTCCAAGCATGTTTTTAAAGGTAAAAAAGCTATGAAATTTTTTAACGATAAGAATACTCAACAGTTAAACCAACCTGGTGGAAATGGTCGCCGGGAGAAAAACACAAAAAGCGGATCGCAATGTACTTTATTGGAATTTTTCATGGCATTTCTGTGCAATCAAATAGTATTTCTAACAGCCTACGAAAAAGACGAACTTATTGTAGGGAATAAAAGGGGACACATTCCAATTTCTTTGACAAAAATGCAACTATTCTATAGAATTCCATCATGCCAAGGATAGCGCGAGCAGTTGCATCAGGATTCCCTCATCATGTTGTTCAAAGAGGCAACAACAGAGAAAAAGTCTTTTTAAATGATGAAGGCAAGTATTAAAGAAGAAGATATAAACAACATAAGGAATCATACAAGGAGTGGTCGTCCATTGGCAGTGAAAGTTTTATAAAGAAAATGGAGCGGAAACTTGATAGGATATTTAAATTAAGGTCACGTGGGAGGCCGAAGAAGGGGGAAAGACAATAAATGGGATGTGTCCCCAATAAAAAATAGTTGCAAAAATAGTTGTCTGTAAAATTCTGCGTCTTGCGTCTTAAGTTATGACCATGCCAAAACCATCAATACTAATCGTGGATGATGAAAAAGCTGCCCGGTACGGGATGAAGAAGCTGCTCGAAAAGGATAATTACGTCGTATTTGAGGCAAAAGACGGCACCGATGCAATGCAAATCTTAAAGACACAGCATCCTGCATTGGTATTTTTAGATATCAACATGCCTCAGCTCGATGGTATGAAAACCATGGAGATGATCAATGCGATGAAAAATCCACCCCTGGTGGTCATTGTCACTGCTTACGGCTCCGAGAAGATTGCCGTCGAAGCTATGAAAAAGGGGGCTTACGATTATATTGCAAAGCCATATGAAATTGACGAGCTTCGGATAATTGCCAAAAACGCCTTTGAAAAAATCTCTCTTCAGGAAGAAAATGCCAGGCTTCGGCTGGAAATTGGCCGTCTGGAAGGTTTGGGTGAGATCATCGGCCAAAGTGAGGCGATAAAAGAGGTCTTTGACAGGATCGAAAAAGTCGGCACAACTGATGTTACCGTGCTTATCGAGGGTGAAAGCGGCAGCGGCAAGGAGCTTGTGGCAAGGGAAATTCATAAGCGCAGTAAACGCAGGAATGAGCCACTCATTGTCATGAATTGTGCTGCCGTGCCGGAGACGTTGATTGAAAGCGAACTTTTCGGACATGAAAAAGGCGCATTCACGGGCGCTGCAGAAAGACGCTCAGGTAAGTTCGAGCTGGCCAATAAGGGAACGATATTCCTGGATGAAATCGGGGATATGAGTATCAGCACACAATCAAAACTTTTACGGGTGTTACAGGAACAAAAATTTGAACGTCTGGGCGGCGCCGAAACACTTGCAGTAGACGTACGGATCATCAGCGCCACACACCGTGACCTTGAAGAAGAAATTGAAGAAGGTCGTTTCCGGGAAGACTTGTACTACAGGATCAAGGTGGTAAATATAAAGATACCTCCCCTGAGACATCGGAAAGAAGATATTCCCTTATTGGTAAATCGTTTTATCCAATACTTCTCTGAAAAACATCAAAAAAACATCGTCTCCATCTCAAACGAGGCAATGAAGATTTTAATCTCGTATAATTGGCCCGGAAACGTTCGACAACTCAAAAACATTATTGAGAGCGCTGTGGTGCTTGCTAATAAGGAAATCCTTGATACAGCAGACCTGCCGGAAGAAATAAAACATCCGGAGAATACTGCGGTAACGTTAAAGAATATTGACTACAATCTGTCATTCCGGGATGCAAAGAAGATACTCATAGAAAACTTTGAACGTGATTTTATAAAAAGGAAGCTGGAAGAATTTTCGGGGAATATCAGCCGCACTGCCGAGGCGCTGGACATGCATCGTCAGAACCTTCAGCAAAAGATACGCGACCTACGGATAACTAAGTAAAGTTGTTTTTCTTGATTAAAATCCCACAAATAAAAAAGGGAAGGATTTCTCCTTCCCTTTTTTTAATTCTCAAAAAACCGTATGGTTCTATTTTACATTCTTTAACGACTTCTCCATTCTGGAGATAAGCATGCTTACCTCGGCAAGATTTATCTTTGGCGAGGTAACCCTTTCACGCAACAACGCAAAGGTCTTATCCAATTCCTGCGATGAAGGTCCTAAGTCCCACGCCGGTTCCGTTGCGCCCTTGCCCGGTGTGATTGACGACGTGTCAGGAGATGCAGATCCTCCGCCTTTAATATTCGCCAGTTCCTTCTCTAAAGTTTCTTTAGCCTTCTGGAGGTCAGTAATAGCTTTTTGCTTTTCTGCAAGTTCCTGATCGGCAATCTTCTTTGCCTCTGTATAATAAATGAGCTGATTTTTTATCTCGTTCTGGCTTCTCTTCATATCGGCGACCTGCAATTCAAAGCCTTCGGCTGCCTTTTTGCCCTCACCCTCAATTGCAGCAATTTGTTCTGCTAATTTATTTCTCTCGCCTTCTAATGCGGTAATTTTGCCTTGCTGCTCCTGGATGGTGGTTTGCAAACCGCCAATTTGAACGCCCACAGCCACCTTGATGGCCCCGAAGGTATCAACTTCCTTCTGTAACTCAGCCGCTTTTGCCGATAAACCATCTTTTTCTGCTGCACATGCCGTAAATTTATCCTCGACTTCTTTCTTTGCTACCTCTGTCTTATCTAAATTCTCCATAAGCTCAGGAACTTTTAACACCTCTTTGCGCCCCGCGCCAAGCTGTCTTTCAAGGGCATGCACCCGTTCCTTCTGTAATTTGTATTTTTCGGTAACTGAGACTGCAAAACCAACACACAGCAGTCCAAAAAGACCTACGAGCACTACCATAACTGCCTTTGCTTTCATGTTACAACTAGCCATTGGATACCCCCTTTTCGTATACTTTAATTAAGTTCTTGATACTTTCATGTGTTTTAAAAATATTCAATGATTATTTTGATAAAAGGTGATGAGAGAGGATAATAGCAAAATATAAATTAAGTTTCAAGTAAAATTGTTATCAAATTGAGCTTGATTTTCAGAAGGATATATTACCATAATAGTTAAGGAAAAGAAAATCAAACTATAATTATTAAATTCTTAAGATTCTTCGCTTTCGCTCAAAATAACAAACGTTTTCATTCTGAGGGCATGACCTGAGCAAAGCCGAAGGAAGTGAAACGACGCAGGTTCTCAATTTGACATCCTATGAGTAATAATAATTTTGTCCATCTTCACGTCCACAGTGAATACAGTCTTCTCGACGGCGCTTGCAAAATCAGCGACCTCGTGGATAAGGCTGTCCAGCTCAAGATGTCCGCCCTTGCCCTGACAGACCATGGAAACATGTTTGGCGCTATAGAATTTTACGAAACAGCAAAATCCAGGGGAATCAAGCCCATTTTGGGTTACGAGGCATATGTGGCACAACGCAGCCGTTTCGATAAAGAATCGAAAAACGGGAAAGAGACGCTCGGTCATATCACCCTCCTTGCCGAAAACAACGAGGGATACCGTAATCTTTTAAAGCTTACCACATCGGGGTACCTGGAGGGTTTTTACTATAAACCGCGCATTGATAAGGACCTTCTTAAAACCCTTTCCAGGGGGATCATCTGCCTGAGTGGCTGCATGACCTCAGAAATCAACCGGTATTTGACAAATAATCGCCCTGAAGAAGCTATAAACGTAGCAAAGGGGTTTAAAGAAATATTTGGCCCAGACCATTTCTTCCTGGAAATTCAAAATAATAACCTCGAACAACAGGCACATCTAGTATCAGGGGCAGTTGAAATAGGGAAGAAATTAGGCATTCCCCTCATTGCAACGAACGATATCCATTATATGAATATGGATGATGCGACGGCGCACGACGCCCTCCTCTGTATTAATACCGGAAAACACCTGGCAGATGTTCAACGATTAAAATTTGGAAGCAATGAATTCTATTTTAAAAATCCCCAGGAAATGTGCACAATATTTCAAAACCTGCCGGAGGCCATTGAAAACACGGCAAAAATTGCCAATCGTTGTAATGTGGAAATGACCTTTGGGAAACTGCACCTGCCAAAATTTATGCCGCCTCAGGGCATGACTAACAATGCCTACCTGAGAAAACTCTGCGATGAGGGCGCAACTAAAAAGTACGGTTCCATTACGCAGAATGTCCGTGAGCGTCTTGACTATGAGCTTAAGGTTATTGAAAGTACCGGTTTCGTGGATTATTTTCTCATTGTCTGGGATTTTATTCATTTTGCCATTGAGCAGCGTATTCCCGCCACCGGGCGTGGCTCAGGAGCTGGCAGCCTGGTTGCCTACGTGCTGAACATCACCAATATCGATCCCCTCGAAAACGATTTATTGTTTGAAAGATTTCTGAATGCAGAAAGAATCTCCATGCCCGATCTGGATATCGACTTCTGTGCGGAAGGCCGCGAGAAGGTTATCCAGTACGTCAGGAAAAAATACGGAGGGGACAGTAATGTAGCCCAGATCATTACGTTTGGGACTATGAAGGCTAAGGCCGTCATCCGGGATGTGGGCCGCGTGATGAATATCCCTCTATCCGAAGTCGACAAAGTGGCCAAGCTTATTCCAAATACAATCAATATCACCTTGAAACAGGCATTAGAACAGGAACCCGCGTTAAAGGCGCTGTATGATAATGAAAAACATATCCATGAATTGTTTGACATTTCCAAAAAGTTAGAGGGGTTATGCCGCCATGCGTCGGTGCATGCGGCGGGCATCGTAATTTCTGATGAACCGCTCACGGAATACGTCCCCCTGGCTAAAAGCGGAGACGTGGTCACGACACAATTTTATGATGAGATATTGGTGGATAAGATTGGGCTGTTAAAGGCTGATTTCCTTGGCGTTCGGAAACTAACCGTTCTAGACAAGGCGCTCAAATTGATTCGTGAAACTACGGGAAACGATATCGACCTTACGAAAATCCCCATGGATGATAAAAAGACTTATGAACTGCTATCCCGCGGGGACGTGAAGGGCGTCTTTCAGGTAGAAACCAGCCGCGGGTTCAAGGAATTATTGAAAAAACTAAAACCCGACAAATTTGCAGACATTTTACCGCTCGTGGCCTTGTACCGGCCGGGTCCCCTGCAGAGCGGGATGGTAGACTCCTTTATTAATAGAAAACACGGAAGGGAAGAAGTAGCTTACCTCCATCCTTCTCTTGAACCTATACTGAAAGAAACATACGGGGTGATCCTTTATCAGGAACAGGTCATGCGTATCGCCAACCGTCTGGCAGGGTTTACCCTGAACCAGGCCGACAACCTCCGGAAGGCAATGGGAAAGAAGAAGCCGGAGATCATGGCAAAATTCAAAGACCAGTTTATAAGCGGCTCTGTAGCAAACGGCATCCCTAAAGAAATCGCCCAAAATATATTTGAGTTGATGGAATACTTTGCCGGCTATGGATTCAACAAGTCCCACTCCGCTGCTTATGCGGTGATTACTTATCAAACAGCCTATCTGAAGACAAATTACCCCGTTCAATATATGGTTGCACAGATGAGCTGTGAAAAAGAAAATACGGATAAGATCGTGGAATACATCGAGGATTGCCGTCACATGGGTATCGAGGTCATCCCGCCCAATATTAATGAAAGTTACAACGACTTTACCATTGCCGATGGAAACAAGATACGGTTTGGACTTGGAGCCATAAAGAATGTGGGCGATAAGGCTATCGAGTCCATACTCCAGGCCAGAGGCACCGGGGAGCGATTCACTTCGATTCTGGATGTGTGCAAACGGGTTGATATGCGTGTCGTCAACAAGCAGGTAATTGAAAGCATGATCAAATCAGGAAGCTTTGACTCGCTTCACGATAATCGTGCACGACTCCTTGCTGGACTCGATACGGCCATGCAGATGGGCAGTATAGCAAATAAGGACAGACGCACAGGCCAGAAATCCCTATTTGACATGGGCAGCGAAATAGAAACAATCGGAAAAGGGAATTTCGAAACAGATACCGATGCAAAATGGTCTGAAAAGGAAATGCGACAGGCAGAAAAGGAAAGTCTGGGCTTTTACTTCAGTTCACACCCGCTAAATGACTACAAGGAAAAAATCAAACAATTATCTACGGTATCCTCTGCGGAAATCTCCGAACGTTCCGAAGGAGATGAGGTGGTTATGGGAGGCATTATTACCAACCTTAAGCAAAGCACCACCAAACGCGGCGATCCTATGATGTATATCACCCTTGAAGACATGAAAGGCGCAGCCGAATGCCTTGCCTTCAGCAAGGAGATAAAGGCATACCAACCACTTTTGAATGCAGATGAAATTATCTTTGTGAAAGGCCAGGTGGGATTTCAGAGCGCCGCGCCCACCCTGCGGGTAAAGGAGATTATTGCCGAGAAGGACGCCTTGAAGCGTTTGACCAAATGCATCACCATCCGGTTTGACGCCTCCCAATTCGAGGAAACTAAATTAAACCGACTCAAGGAAATCATAAAGAAACACTGCGGCACATGCCCGCTTTTCTTTGAAGTCAGCACGCCAGGGCAGGGCATCACCCAGATCAGGACATCCAGCCAGTATTTTGTATCAGTAACGGAAGCCTTTTTGACACAACTACGAGACATTTTCGGCCCGGCGTCATGCCGAATTAATCAACCAGAACTGCTTGCAATGGTTTAAAAGATTCCGATTGATTGTATATATCAAACGAAATATACAGAATAAGGATAAAAATAAATGTTAGACTTCTGAAAATAAATCGGTATGCTATACTATCTCAATGAAACCAACAGTTTACATCGAAACCAGCGTTATAAGTTATTTTACAGCGAAACCAAGTCGAGATTTGATAGTTGCTGCACATCAGCAGATTACAAATGATTGGTGGGAGAGTGCATTACCTAATTACGAGGCATTTGTTTCGCCCATTGTTTTAGATGAAATTTCAAGAGGAGATGCTAATGCAGTACAATCACGACTTGAGAAGGTATCTGTTTTTCCGGTTTTAGAGATTTTGCCGGAAGTACGGACTCTTGCAGATACTTATTTTTCTGCATTAATTATACCTGAGAAAGCCAGAGCAGATGCTTATCACCTTGCCGTAGCATCATGGCATGGAATAGATTTTATAGTTTCGTGGAACTGCACACATATTGTAAATGGTCGTATCAAGATGTTGATTGAAGAAATTAATGCAAGGCAAGGAATCAGAACGCCAATAATTTGTACTCCGGAAGAACTTATGGAGGGATAACATGGAACAAGAACCTATCTTAAAAGAAATTCGTAGAATCAGACATGAGATTGAAGCAGAGTGCCAGAACGATCCTCAGAAATACTACGAACATATTCAGCAGATACAGAAACAATACGGCAATCGGTTAGTCCGTTTTAAACCTAAGCCAGCTTTAAAGTTGGCTAAAGTAGAATAAAGAAGTCTAACCAGCACTCATTGTGGTAAAATCAAACCAAGAAGTTCAGGCCTTCATTATTCAATATTTTATCATTTGGCAATTGAATATAAGATGACACTCAATTGCCTTTCTGGCGTATGCTATAGCAAACGAAATATGTAGAAATTTGCAGAATAAAGATAAAAATAGATGTTAACTACAGGAGACAAAGAAATATGAACACCAACGATCCTAGTAAAAGTTTTCAATCTCTTCTACATCCTCCGACGTTCAATCTTCCTAAGATCACACCTATTTCTCACTGGCTCAGCGGCGATGCCGCATTTGTTGCTCTCAAACAGGCGGTGGACGAACTCGTATCCTGTGCGCCGAAAGATCACGACGTGCTCATTCAAGCATTTAACATCTCCGTCAGGGAAATCAGATACATTGAACCGCACACCTTTCTTTTTAGTGGCTTCAATCAAGAAGGGCACCATACCGCGGTAGTTGCCCACTACTCCCAGGTTGTTGCTCATATTGTGTATCTCCCAAAACAAGGTCCCGAAAGAGTTATCACGGGCTTTTCCCGTCAAAGGGAAGAAAATGGCTAACGCCAATTCAATGGGATATTGGGCAAAGAAAGATGGTAAAAAAACCCGAAGACTGGAAATGGAACAGCTATTCAGCGATAGTCGGATTGAGGAAAACCCCGGAATATCTTACTATAAACTGGATTTTGAGCCAGTTTGGAAGCAAGAAGCAAACGGCGCAAATAAAATATAAAGAATTTGTTTTGCAAGGGATGCAGAAAGAATCGCCGTGGAGCGAGATTCAGGGGCAGATATTTCTTGGAGAAGAAGAGTTTGTTGAAAAATTCAAAGATTTGCTTGCTGACAAAGAACAAATAAAAGAGATTCCCAGACATCAGAGATATGCTGTCAACAGGTTGTCCGAGAATG
>Ga0194127_10007869_pt1 | contig 11592 bp, 13 predicted proteins | sample TA2KigC100mmetaG_FD_148624 | JGI IMG/M metagenome (GOLD analysis project Ga0194127, IMG submission 148624) | Freshwater microbial communities from Lake Tanganyika, Tanzania - TA2015036 Kigoma Deep Cast 100m | ecosystem: Environmental > Aquatic > Freshwater > Lake | place: Tanzania: Lake...
ACAACCTTGTTCATCCCCAGCAAGCCCGGGTTGACACCGTCTCCACGCAAGCCATTGATATGGGCATAGCGTTTGTGCCCTGACAACACTGAAAGCAATAGCGTCCCCAGCACATTGCGTTTTCTCGGGGCGTTGGGGCTAACCCAGCGTAAAGGGCATCGTGACACCCAATCTCCAAACAATCCGCTGATGTGCAAAAATTCTATGAAAAAGGGCAATTGCCCCATCGCCGTCACCGATGCTTGTGGATCCCATTCCACATGGATCCTGCCGCCAAATGTTTCTACCCTGACAGGTTCAGCATACGGAATTAATGCCTTCGGTTCGGGTTCACCCAAAGGGTGAATGATCTGTTCTGCCATAAGCGCCTCCTTGCCGCTTAATTTCAAACAGTTAACAATTTTTTGCAACCTTAAGATGCTCTTTTAAGGTTAAAGAGAGTCGTGTCTTTGCGTAGAGTGTAGGATACAGATCCGAGTACAACACGGGGTTTATAGTACCGTTCGTTGTTAATCAGAATTTCTTTTCCGGGGCTGTTTGCGTTGGAAAACCAAGATGTTCGACCGGAATAGCAACCGGTCAATGCGAACAGGATTAATAAGACTTGAATACAGCGTACGTTCTTCATTAATAACTAACGTTCAAACCGCTACTGGTTTTGTTAAACACATACCAAGATAGTTTAGTCCAATTTTGTCATGAGCGACGGATAAAACCAAATCTGTGTATCGTTTAATCGCCGCGCCAGTCAACCCAGCCCAGTTGAGCGGAACCAAGCACCAGTAGGCCGAAGGCGATCCGGTACCAGGCGAAAACGGTAAAATCATGTCGGCTGATAAAGCGGATCAAGCCTCGCACCGCCAGAAAAGCGCTTAGGAAAGAAACCACGCTGCCCACAGCAAACAAATTAACGTCATTGGGATTAAACAGGTCGCGGTGTTTGTACACATCGTACAGCGTGGCCGCAAACATGGTCGGGATGGCAAGAAAAAAGGAAAACTCAGCTGCCGCTAGTCGGGATAAGCCGAAAAACAAGCCGCCGATGATTGTTGCGCCGGAACGCGAGGTGCCGGGAATCATTGCCAGAGCCTGGGCAAAACCGACCTTCAAGGCATCTTTCCAGGTCATATCGTCGATAGTATCGGCTTTAATGATATGTTCGCGCCGTTCCGCCCACAGTATTAATAAGCCGCCGATGATAAAAGCGGACGCCACGACAAAAGGATTGAATAAATGCGCTTTAATCTGTTTGAGGAACAAGAAGCCAAGAATGGCGGACGGCAGAAAAGCGATAATCAAATTAATCGCCAAGCGTTTGGAAGCTTCTTCCTTTGTGATATTGAACAGCGCGTGGAACAGACGGGCGCGGTATTCCCAGACGACAGCTAAAATAGCGGCAAATTGAATGACGATTTCGAAGACTTTGCCTTTTTCGTCATTAAAGCCTAATAATTGTCCGGCCAATATCAAATGACCGGTGGAAGAGACCGGCAGGAACTCAGTCAAGCCCTCAACCAGGCCGAGTATCAGGGCGCAAAGCAGCAGATATGCCTCAGACATCGTATGGGCCGCTGTTTATAGAGAGCTTAACGCTTCATGGAGTCGAAAAATTCTGCGTTGGTTTTAAAGTCCTTTAATTTGCCGATTAAAAATTCAGATGCGGCGGTTTCGTCCATAGGTTGCAGAATTTTGCGCAAAATCCAGGTTTTTTGCAGGGTTTCAGGTTCGACCAGATATTCTTCGCGGCGGGTGCCGGAGCGGTTGATATTAATGGCGGGATAAATCCGTTTTTCGGCAATTTTGCGATCCAGATGCAACTCCATATTGCCGGTGCCTTTGAATTCTTCGTAGATTACCTCGTCCATTTTAGAGCCGGTGTCGATTAAGGCGGTGGCGAGGATAGTTAAGCTGCCGCCTTCCTCAATATTGCGCGCTGCGCCGAAAAAGCGTTTCGGTTTTTCCAGGGCGTTGGCGTCGACACCGCCGGTCAGGATTTTACCGGACGAGGGTACCACGGTATTGTAAGCGCGCGCCAAACGGGTAATAGAGTCTAACAGAATAACCACGTCGTGTCTGTGCTCGACTAGACGGCGGGCTTTTTCGATAACCATTTCGGCAACTTGTACGTGGCGTGTTGCCGGTTCGTCGAAGGTGCTGCTTATCACCTCGCCACGGACGCAACGTTCCATTTCCGTGACTTCTTCGGGGCGTTCGTCGATTAATAAAACGATGAGATAGCATTCCGGGTTCTGTTCCGCGATCGCTTGCGCCAAGCTTTGCAAAATCATGGTCTTACCGGCCTTGGGCGGAGATACGATCAAACCGCGCTGGCCTTTACCGATGGGGGCGATGAGGTCGATGATGCGCCCAGTCAAATCTTCGCTGGTGCCGTTGCCGCGTTCCAGGGTGAAGCGTTCTTTGGCAAATAATGGCGTCAGGTTAGAGAAGTTAATTTTATTTTTGGTGTTTTCCGGCGGCTCGAAGTTAATTTCGTCCACTTTGAGCATGGCGAAGTAACGTTCGTTATCTTTCGGCGGTCGGATTTTACCGCTGATGGTGTCGCCGGTTTTCAGATTAAAACGGCGGATTTGGCTGGGCGAGACGTAGATGTCGTCGGGACCGGCCAGATAAGATGCGCCGGGTGTGCGTAAAAACCCGAAACCGTCTTGCAAAATTTCCAGTACGCCGTCTCCGGAGATATCGTCCCCTGCCTTGGCCTGTTTCTTCAAGATGGCGAAGATTAGGTCTTGCTTGCGGGAGCGGGCGACATTTTCCAATCCCAAAGACTCGGCTATTTCAATAACTTCACTGATTTGTTTAAGTTTTAACTCGGTTAGATTCATATTGCAGGAAATGACATAAGAGTTACTTACGCACAGGTAAGTAGAGATACAGGTTAGGATTAAGAAGTGCGATTAAGCGGCAGGTTTCGGATGGCTACCACGACAGGTTTACGCCGTGTAGCCACCATTATAATCAATGGTTTTCATCCGCGCAATTTTATCTTGACGGAGTTATCGCCCTAGATTAACAAATTCCATTTATACAGCAAGCAAAAACTTAAAGATAGTTGTCCAGGAATGCGGCCAGTTGAGATTTGGTCATGGCGCCGACTTTCGTGCCTTCCACTTCGCCGTCCATAAATAACATTAATGTAGGAATGCCGCGCACACCATAATGTTGCGGAGTGGCCGGGTTATCATCAATGTTCAGTTTGGCAATGGTTAGTTTACCTTCGTAGTCTTTGGCAATCTCATCCAGCACGGGTGCGATCATTTTGCAAGGTCCGCACCATTCCGCCCAATAATCGACCAGCACGGGGCCGGTGGCGTTTACAACCTTTTCATTAAAATCACTATCATTAACATGAATGACCAAGTCGCTCACATTGTTTCTCCAACGTTTAAAACACGAACTATAGGGGCGATGGTCGTTATAGTCAATCAATTTTCAGGTAATGCCGATTTTACGGTATGCTATAGCAATGCAGAAAAATCATTTAACCGAGACGCGTTTCAGCAACCTGGAGTTGTCGGATACCCTTATTTTGAGCTTAAAGGACGCGGGTTTTCACCAGTGTACGCCCATACAGGAGAAAACCCTGCCGCTGGCCTTGCGCGGTAAGGATGTGGCCGGGCAGGCGCAGACCGGCACCGGAAAAACCGCTGCGTTTTTGCTGGCGACGTTTCAACATCTGATTAATGACGATAACGACTGGGATGAAGACGACGACGACGGTTTCGATGATTTTGAAGACGCCGATTTTGACGAAACGGCGGAAAAAAAACCGGCAAAGCCCATCCAGAATAAAGCCAGGCAATACCCGCGCGCCCTCGTTCTAGCGCCGACGCGAGAGCTGGCCATACAGATTCACAAGGATGCCCTGCTGCTAAGCAAGCGGCTCAACTTTTCTTTCGCATTAATATATGGCGGCACGGATTACCAAAAACAACTGACCAGGATTAAAACCAATGTCGATATTATTATCGGCACACCGGGGCGGATTATCGATTTTTACAAACAAGGCGCATTCACGCTGAATCACATCGAAGTCATGGTATTGGATGAAGCTGACCGCATGTTCGATCTGGGCTTTATTAAAGACATCAGATACTTGCTGCGCCGCATGCCGCCGCCGGATCAGCGGTTGAACATGCTGTTTTCGGCCACCTTGTCTTACAAAGTAACGGAACTGGCGTACGAGCACATGAACAATCCGGTGCTGGTAAAGATCGAAACCGAGGAAGTGACCTCTAAAGCCATTAAACAATCCGCCTACTGCCCGGCGAATGACCAGAAACTGCCGTTATTAATCGGGATTCTGAATCAGCATAAACCGCAACGCAGCATCATCTTTGTTAATACCAAGCGTTGCGCGGAAGAACTGGACGCCACCTTAAACGCCAATGGTTTTAAAACCGCCGCCTTAAGCGGCGACGTGCCGCAGGAAAAACGCCAGAAATTACTGGCCAGTTTTCAGCAGAACGAAATCTCGCTGCTGATTGCCACCGATGTTGCCGCCAGAGGATTGCATATACCGGACGTATCGCATGTCTTTAATTACGACTTGCCGCAGGATGTGGAAGATTATGTCCATCGAATTGGCCGTACTGCGCGTTTCGGCGCCAGCGGTGAGGCGATCAGTTTTATCTGCGAAGAATACGCCTATTCCATGCCGGATATTGAAGAATACATCGGACAGAAAATACCGGTGGGCGCTATCCCTGCAGAGTTATTGGCGGACGTGATCAAACCGGAACGGAAACCGCGCGAATTCAAGCCGGCTCCCCGCGGAAAACGGCCGCCACACAACCCGAACCGCAAACCTAAAGCCCCTTCATTAACTCCCTGAAATCCTCAATCGCGGGAAAATCGTCAATCTTCCGCTTCGGTCTGCCAGAGTCCGGTTTGCTGATAGACACCAAATGTTTAATTCCGAATTGATGCGCCGAGCGTAACACAGCCAGGCTGTCGTCTATTAATAACGTACTGCTTTTAGCAAAACCAAGCTGATCCTGTAAGTATTGCCAGAAATGGTGATGTTCCTTTGGTACGCCGAAGTCGTGGGAGCTGATTAAATCCTCGAAAAAAATATGCAGATCTGTTTTCGCCATTTTCAAATCCAGACTGCCGCGGTGAGCATTCGTCACCAGCAGCACCTGTTTACCGGAGGCTTTAAGCTTGGTCAAAAAGTCGTTAACATGCGGTAGTACGGCAATCATGTCGGCCAATTCGGTTTTTAGGCCGATAATGTCCAGCGCTAAGGTTGCACTCCAATAATCCAGGCAGTACCAATCCAAAGTGCCTTCCTTGCTCTTAAAGTGCGGAACTAAGTGCGCTTTGGCTTGTTCAACCGACCAGCCTTCTTTCTCGGCAAATTTAAGCGGCACGACTTCCTGCCAGAAATGGTTATCAAACCGCAAATCCAGCAAGGTGCCGTCCATGTCGAGTAGAACTGTTTCGATTTCTTGCCAGTTAATCATTAACGATTGAGAAGGGTTGATTGCAGGGCATTGAAAAAAGCCAAGCGACCATTTAATTAATGTCAGGCAGCGCGAGCGCGGCTCGACCTGCAATTATGATAAAGTTAACAAATATTCATTAATAAATACAGCACCGTATGTGGTATCAACAAGAAATCACCCTGAAACCGCGCAGCAGAGGTTTTCATCTGGTAACGGATGAAATCGTCGTGCAGCTCCCGCAGTTAAAAGCGATAAAAATGGGCATTCTGCATGTTTTTATCAAACATACCTCGGCATCGTTAACCATTAATGAAAATGCCGCGCCGGAAGTCAGAGTCGATTTTGAAAACTTCTTCAATAGCGCCGTGCCGGAAAACGAACCTTATTACCACCATCTGGATGAAGGCAGCGACGACATGCCCGCCCACCTGAAAGCCAGTATTCTGGGCAGCAGCGTGACTATTCCCATCAGCAACGGCCGTCTCAACATGGGAGTTTGGCAAGGGATTTATCTGTGCGAACATCGCAACCACGGTGGCGGCAGGCGCTTGTTGGTGACGATTAATGGAGAATAGTTAAGCAATATCTTGTCGGTACACTTACGTTTTCTTTAACATTTGTCTCTTCAAGAAATCCCCGGACAATAAACGGTGAAGCTTCTCCACCGGACGGTTGTACAAATAAAGCCAGGCTGAGAGAATCCTGCCGTCCTTCATCCGAATCGGCTGTAAAGTGCGGATGTATTCCGCAGGCTCAGGAAAGTCCGCGCCGCACTCTTCGTAGCGGTCTAATGTTTGCAAGGTTAATCTTGGCATTAATAACTTGTAAACTTCGCCTTGAACTAAATCCGATGAGCTAAGCGACGGCACCACGCCGGGATAAGCACCGGCATTGTAGAGCTTGCCTTGATAAGTGGCCGGGCCGATGTACTTGGTGTATTTCATTAATATACGAAACTTACCTTTGTTGTAACCGCGACGTAAAGTGCCGTAGACAAAGAGATGAACGCAAAATTTTGGGTTTATCAACGCTTACCAGGAATATTAATGTCTGTCTTGTTTAAAGCTGAGCCAATTTGAAGATAAATCGATACATGGCCTTGCAGCGTTTGAATATCTAATAGTTTAAATATCCCGTAACAAGCAATTTTTACAGGAATTTTCCATTAATGTTTTAAAATCGCTGACGGCTTCGGTAAACACCGGTTCCTGATTGATTTCCGGCAGCTGGTTTTGCCCACTGTGTTCCAGTGCATTAATAACAAAGGCAATTGTCAGCAGGTTGGGATCAACCGCAGGCTGGTAAACATCATCGTCTTCTTCCGGAACATTAAACGCGATCAGGATGCGGCAGTCGCACAATTTAGTCAAAATGGACTGTACCACTGAGATAGGAATAGACAACTTATTGGAAATTTCATCCGCCGTTAACGGCTTGTTGAAATGACTGAAATTTTTTACCAGCAAACGTGTAATCTGCAAAGCGATGGTTTTCTGCAAGGCAAAACTGATCTTGGCAAAACGGTTATTGCTGCGGTAGGTGTCGTAATTTTGTAAATGCAAGGCAATTTCACAGCCGAATAGAACAATCATCCAGCCTGTCTGTAGCCAGATCACAAATAAAGGAATGGCCGTAAAACTGCCGTAAATGGCGTTAAGGTTGGATACGCCGATCTGCAAAGTTATATAAGCCCACTGTAGAAAATCGTACAAAATTCCGGTGACAATTCCTGCCGCTATGCCGGCCCGGTAATGGATTTTATGGTTGGGCATGAAGATAAAAGTAAAAGAAAACAGGCCGATCATTAATAACAACGGCAGAAAGCCTAAAGCCTGAATGACCAGCCACGTACCGATGTCGGGCAGTTCTATTAATGTAATCAGCCAGGTAATCTTGGTTTTTAACAGAACCGTGATACTGTTGGCGACGATCAAAATAATCGGCGCCAGCATCGTTAATGATAAATAATCGCTGTATTTTCGGCTGATTGACCGGTTTTTTGGAATTTTCCAGATGTAATTGAAGGATTTTTCGATATTGCCGATCAGGTTAATGACCGCCCAAAACAATACGACGATACCGATACCGGCAATGACGCCGCCTTTGGCGTTTTCCAGTAACGTCTTGGCGAAATTAATTAATTGCAAAACCGTCGTTTCCTGATGCGGAACCTGTTCCAGCAAACGTTCGGTCAATGTTTTTTCGAAGCCGAAACCTTTGGCAATTCCGAACAGCATGGCGATAACCGGCACGATGGACAATAGGCTGTATAAGCTTAGCGCAGATGCCCGCAAGGGACATAAATCACGGGCAAAACCCTGCGCGGCTAACAGCATGACTTTCAGCGATTTAATCAGCGCGGCTTTTAACGGCGGCAATTTTTGTTCATGCAATTGCCAGATACCGTCTTTCAGAAAATGAAGAATTGCTTGAGTCATTTGCCGCTAGCCGTTTAATTGTCGCTACACTTGCTGCTCAAGCTTTTTCTTGGGCAACTTGATGGCGATCAGGAAAGTAAACAGCAGCAAAAACGCGGCCAGACATTGCATGGCCATGACCGGATCGACGTGATTGGCGCTGGCGTAAGTATAGCTGCCGACGGAAACCAGCATGGCGGCATTCTGGAAGAAGTTCTGAATTGCCACCGCGCTGCCGCTGCCGATGCTTTGTTGACCTAACTCCTGCAAGGTCGCATTAATCGGCACAATAAACACGCCGCCGGCCATCCCGATTAAAAACAGGGCGATGCGAGCGGTCAACAGATGATCGGTAAAGCTAAGTCCGGCGATTAATACCGCCATGATGTAGGCGGGAAACCTGACCCGGCGGATATGCTCCAAGGGTATTAATCTGGGCACAACGGCGGAACCGGCAATAATGCCGAGCGCCAGGAATAAGGTCAGTTGGGAAATGTCGGTAGCGTTTTGCGAGTGCAGTATTAATGGCGCCCAGGCGACGAGAATGACCCGTAATACCGCTGCCGTTGACCAAAATAACGACGCGCCAAGTATGGCGAAGCGGGAGCGCCGTGCGATAAAAAATTGTCCGATCTGTTTGCCGAATTCCAGCAAACGCAACAGCGAAGACTGCTCTTTAATAATCCGTACCGGCAATAGTAAAGCTGTTCCGGCGGAAGCAAAATACAAAACAATGGTAAACGCCAAGGCCAGCATGACGGAATGATCCGCCAGTTTAGCGCCGACCAGCATACCGAGCAAAATCGCCAAAATAGTGGAGCCTTCGATCCAGCTGTTGGCTCTGACTAGGCTGTCGTGGCCGACTAACTCCGGCAGAATACCGTATTTGGCCGGGCCGTAAACTGCCGCGCCGACGCCGACAATGCCGTAAGCCAGCAGCGGTTCAATTTGGCAAAGTAGCAAGCCCGCGCCCACCGCTTTGATCAGATTGGCAATAATTAATACTCGCGATTTGGCGTAAGTATCGGCAAAACCGCCCACCCACGGCGCTAACACCACAAACGCCACCAGAAATGCGCTTTGTAAAGCAGGTACGTACCAGGTCGGCAAGTCGTGCGAATGCATAACCATCGCAATTACCGTAAACAGAATGGCGTTATCGGCAAAAGCGGATAGAAACTGGGCGATTAATAAAAAGTAAATGTGTTTGTTCATTATTAATGAAATTAATGTCAAATCTTTGCCGTAATTCACCTAGCAGGTTGTTGTTTAACGGCGTGAACGCAGCAAAGGCAAGGCAAAAATTGGTGCAAAAGCGCAGTTTACTGGTCGTAAAAGAGCATTTTAAGCCAATTTTTAACGAAGTATTTGCAAGCGTAATAGTTAAGCAACAACCTGCTAGACTATAGACAAAGTATGGATAAATCACAATGTTAGCGGTCATTAATTAACTGAGTAATCAGTCGATAAATATTAATTAATGAATATGACACATTAATAACAAACGCCGGGATAATAATTATGGCCGTTTTTCTGTTAATTACCGTTGTATGTTTTTTAGCCTACTCCAACGGCGCGAATGATAACTTTAAAGGCGTGGCGTCGCTCTACGGCAGCGGCGCGGCAAGTTACCGTACGGCTTTAGCTTGGGCGACCATCGCAACCTTGGCAGGATCGCTGTGCGCTTTGCTTTTGGCGCAAACACCGGCGGTTGGCTGTGATTTGTGCGGCGCTGGACGTGAACACCCAATGCTACTTGCCGACACCCAGAATGTTCATAATCGCTGATCCGAACTCAGTGGCACGAACCGCGTAACCGGAATGGGCTCCGGGAGCCTCCACGAACGAGGTGCCGATCTTCTTGGCCAGATTCTCGGCCAACACATGCAGCGGAAAACCTCGCGAACTGGTACCAGCGGCCATCATGATGCGCGCTGAGTTGGCCTTTAACGTCGCCATGTCGAATTCATGCGAGGTGTATTCACGCAGTTCGTGCTCCATCCAGTATTCAATGGCGGCGCGGGCCTGAGGGTTGCTTGGGTCACGCATACGTTTGAAGTGCTCGACGGTTTCGGGCGGCATGCACGAGTTGAACAGATCAAGCGCCGGCACAATCCCAGATTTCTTGTAAACGGCATACGTATCGTACATCAACTGAAGAAACTGCTGTCCTTCCGCAAACGTCGGCATGTATTTCGTAGATGGTGGTTCGAAGGCAATAAGTTTGCTAATAGAGTTCGGGCCTTGGATCATCGCCTGCAACGCAACAACTGCGCCCGAGCTCGGACCAAAGACGGCCGCCGGTGCGCCGGCAACGCGCTGGATCAGTTGGAGCGCATCATCGGCGTCTGTTTGTAGGCGACGCGCATAGTCTTGTGCTCCAACAAGCTGGCTTCGCGCGAAACCTCGTCGATCGAACGTAATGACCGTGAAGCGCTCGGCCAAGACCTGCATAATAGGGGCCATGATGTGAGCCGTCCCGTTGCCCCCGGGAATCAGGAGGAGCGGCGACCCACTTCCCACGGTCTCGTAGTAGAGACGGGCGCCGGATACCTCGAGCACACCATTGCGGACGGCTTTGGCCTTGGCGCGTCGGGCGCCTCGGCGAAGACGGTGCGGGGCGTAACCATGGAGGTACCGAGTAGCAGCGCCCCCTGGGCGCATCGAATCAGGACTGATCGTCGATTTAAGTTGGTTGGCATGAAAGTCTCCTCTGTAGGGTGTTGAGGTTCTCCAGCGGTCATGGCTGGATAGTATGGACGCCTCAGATTCCGGCTCAAAAAACGATCAACGATACGATCGCAAGCCAGTGTGTATTGCACCACCGATGGAGAAGTCAACGTGTGTTGATTTTAATAACGCCAGTTTAACTTATCAACAGCTGTTGATAAAATAGTGCCGTGAACAAAGCAGAACGCCAAACGAAATCTGACCGCACCCGTGCGGCCATCATCGCTGCAGCGCAGGCGGTTTTCGCTGCACATGGCTACGAACGGGCCACTGTCCGTGATATCGCCGTACGCGCCGCCATCGATCCGGCGATGATAATCCGTTACTTCGGCAGCAAGGACGAGTTATTTACCCGCCTCGCGGTGTTCGATCTGAAGCTGCCTGATTTGAGCGCAGTCGATAGCAACCAGATCGGCGAAGCCCTCGTCCGGCACTTTCTGAGCCAATGGGAAGATGGAGCCAACAGTGGTCTTACGATCTTGTTGCGTTCTGCCGCCTCAAACGAATATGCGGCAGAGAAGCTACGCGCCGTTTTCGTAGAGCAGGTGATGCCCGGAATCGCCAGCGTGGGAGGAAGGGCCGGAGCGGCGGAGCGCGCCGGTCTGGTCTCGAGCCAACTGCTCGGGCTCGCCCTGTGCCGCTACGTCCTCAAGCTACCACCCCTCGTTACCATGCACCGAGAGTCGATAATCAAACAAGTTGGCAAGACCATTCAGCGGTATGTTACAGGACGGTGATCGCTCCGTCTGCTTGATAGGGATAGACGAACCCGGTGAGCATGCATATTCTGGCTCAATCTGAACAGCCATTCTGAATTAATTTGAACACCGATTCTGAAAGCATTTGAACAGTGATTCTAGTTTGAAGCTGAACACTTTTCCGGCCTTTTCCGGAATGGGTGTTCAACTTGCCAGAATCGGTGTTCAAGTTACCAGAATGAAATCTAACGCATTGTTTCTTAAACCCGAGTACCTTTTCCG
>Ga0194127_10007874_pt1 | contig 11588 bp, 7 predicted proteins | sample TA2KigC100mmetaG_FD_148624 | JGI IMG/M metagenome (GOLD analysis project Ga0194127, IMG submission 148624) | Freshwater microbial communities from Lake Tanganyika, Tanzania - TA2015036 Kigoma Deep Cast 100m | ecosystem: Environmental > Aquatic > Freshwater > Lake | place: Tanzania: Lake...
TTTTTATCTGATTGTACCCAATGATGATTACGGTTGGATTCTTCTTTACAAACCGGCTCAATTGTTTTGGTTGAACTCCTAGGATTGCCTGGGGTTCTTTTTTCAAAAGCTCGATCACGTCATCTATTTTTTTTCCGTCGGCAAAAAAATCAAAGAAAGGGATGTAATCTTCTAAAGAATCTAAATATAACGATCGCCATTGATCTACATAAAATTTTATCAATAAAAAGCTGTTGTTCGTATCGACACAGTCAAAAAGGTCCTCAAGGATAAACTCTTCCGCTCCCCCCAAATCTACTTTAAAAAATTTCAAACCCCGGTTGGGTCTTAAGTAAAGGGACTCAAAGAGAAATTCTTTAAAGGTTTTTGTTTTTCCGTTCGATTCCAAAAGTCTGGGTAAAAATTTTGAATCAAGATCATAATTGAAAAAAGCATCACTTTTCTTTTTTTTATTGGCGTAACTTTTCTCAAAATCTCCTAAAATTTTTTCGTCCGCTTCCACAAAAGTAATAGGGCCTGTTGCAGAAAAACCTTCTGAGCTGAAAATAGATCCGTTTTTCAATCCGATTTCAAACAAAGAGTATTTTGAAAAAATATTATCCTGGATTTTCTGGTGATAAATATCGACTTGTTTATGCCATTCGTTCTGATTGCCATTTATCGATACCATGAAAAAAATAAAGTATAATATAAAAATAATTTTCATTTTTGCTCGCAATCCCAAAACGAAATAAAAACAAATATTATTCTACTTTTTTTTTGCTGCATATAAAATATTAAAAATATTCGAAAAATTAATCTTGATGTCAAGGTTTTATTACCATGACAGAATTGAAAAAAACACACTCGGTCTTTTTACTAAAAACGAAATTAAAAAATTTGACCTCTTTTGAAACTCGTCTCAAAAAATACAATAGTATCAAGATCCACGCGAGCTTTGACTAAAGTCTACAAATACAATACAAACCTATTTGCGGTCAAAAAAATTGAAGGAACTATCTTACTGTTTCGTAACCTCCAAGCACCCCATTCTTGACTAGGACTACTTGCCATAGCTGTATATCGCGGGCCCGGAACGCCCCTGCACACGATAAAAGATAAAATTTCCACATTCTGTAGAATTCTGGGGAATAATTCTCTTTTAATGCAGGCCAATTGCTATCAAAATTTTTGAACCATGCCATCAAAGTTTTATCGTAATGAGTTCCAAAATTATGCCAATCTTCCATCACAAAAAGCCCCTCTATCGATTTTCCTACCTGGGAAATGGAAGGGAGCTGTCCTCCGGGAAATATATATCTATCGATCCAGGGGTCTGCATTTAAAACGCTCTCGTTACTACCGATAGTATGCAACATTACCATACCTCCGTCTTGTAGCGATCGGTAGCAAATTTCCATGAATTCTCTATAATTTTTAACCCCGACATGCTCAAACATACCGATTTCTACAATCCGATCGAATTTTTCGTCTAAATCGCGATAGTCTTGCACCCTTATCTCAACATCTAACCCTTTACAAACTTCACGAGCTAGAATAGCTTGGTTTTCAGACAACGTAATTGCAGTAACTTTTGCACCATATTTTGAGGAGATAAATTTAGCAAAGCCACCCCAGCCGCAGCCGATATCCAAAACGCGCATACCTGTTTTAATACCGAGCTTACGGGCAATTAAATCATATTTTGCTAATTGAGCTTCTTCTAATGTTTTGGCATTTTTCCAATACCCGCAACTATACGTCATAGTGGGATCAAGCATAGCTTTGTAAAGATCATTTCCAAGCTGGTAGTGTTGACGAATCACATCAAGGCTTTTACTTTTGTCTTGACGGTTTAGAAGTTTGGCTTTCAGATATGCCCAGTAAAAGGAAGGGCTTTTTTTGAATCGGGATTGAAGGCTGGCGCGTGCGATCCGGTACATGCAATCGTCAAGAGCATCGACATCCCACCAACCCTCCATGTAGCTCTCCCCGAAACCCAAAGATTGGTCTTTTAAAACCCGATCATAAAATCGATTATCTTTAACCTGAATATCTGAAGGATCTGATCCGTTAAGCTGAATTCCGGCCGAAAAAGCTAATTGATCGATGATCTCTTTCGAGTCAGATTGCTGTAAGGATAAAAGAGTGCAAACTGCGCATAAAAAAAGAATCTTTTTCATATAGCTGTCTCTTAACAGTCAAGAAATAATAAAATCAACTTTTTTTTAGTGTCTTTTTTTTGAAATACCTGCATGCGATCCGGAAAAGGTTTTTTAAAAAGCTCCCTTTTGGGAGCGACCAAGAAAAAAACCCACCTAAATTAGGTAGTTGTTTTTATGGTTTTTTTGGAAAAAAATGGAATCTATTACTTTCATTCTCAAACAGGTGTCGCTCTTGCGTCTATTTTTTGCTTAATTCATTAGGGGGAGCAACGGATAAAGTACCTTTTGAAAAAGCGCGGATAGATTTCAAAAATCAAGAATCTAGGGCGCTTTTCTTTTTAAAGGCTTACTCGATGCCTTTAAGACGATTGTTTTAGGCTCGATCAAAGTACCGCTTCTGTAGGAGGGTCGAACTTTTACCTGCTCCGACGCCTCAATATTCCACGAATTCTTTTTGTAAATATCAACATGTATATCGGTCTCTTTATAACTTCTTAGGGAGGGGACAACGGCAGGCATAGACCCGAACGACTCATTATATCGATTCTTTAAACTCTCCTTGTAGGCCCTCAAATAACGCAACTGATCATTTTTTTTGCTCACAACGAGGGCAAAACTGTCGTCGATTGGCCTGGATAAGGCAACAAATCCATCCGCAAAAGCCAACGCTGTCCCTGCGTTAATCTGTGTCACTGCTAAAGAGGAATTTCGATTTGTCGGAAAATCCGGAACTTTGAACGTGAGTGGACCGTTTGCTAAATATTGACTGATTCCGGCAGAAAATCTTTGACCCGTGTAATTCATATAACCTGTTCCGGAAGCACCTTTTTGCAGAAAAGATCCCCCGATGTTGAAATCCAGCTTGGTGTCCCCTTTCAAGGGAGTCGAATAATTGGCATTCGCATTTAGAGCATCTAGCTCCTGGTTATAATCTGTTGTCAGCCTGAAATTTGTCTCCTTGGGGACATAATCAATACCAAAAGCTACGAAATAGTCGTTCTTCCAACTAGATACCCCCGACGGACGGGTGTCTCTCCCTTTAAAAACCAAAAGAAATCTCGCTAGAAAAGAGTCCAAAAAGGTTTTCTCTAGTTTAAACTGGGCTACGTAGCGGTCCTTACTACTTCTCTCGAAATTATAGGATCCGGTAAAGCTTGTTTTGATGTTCCAGGGAAGTTTTTTGGAAAGCCTGGCTGCAAGAGAGAGATAGATGGGGTTTCCGATAATGGGTGCCTGCAAATAACTGAAATACTTTTCTTGCGCTTCCAACGACAATTCATAATCAAATGAGAGCTTGGGAGCCCGGCTTAATAGACCTTTTGAAAGAGCCAGACGCATTTTAGCAGCTACCTCTTTATCTTTAGGGGCCGAGAACCCGACGTCCAACAAAGCCCTCACAGCGCTGTACTCGTAGACAGCCTGACCACCAAAAAAGGCTCCCGAGGAGTTCCCCTGCAGGTAGGTTCCTAAAGTAAAATTGTCGAAAAACCCATAACGGACCGCCGACATCAGAGTTGGCCTGTTGAATTGGTAATTGTAATTGATCCCCTCTTCGTTATAATTCGGAAACCCTGCCGTTACAAAATACTCGATCTCTTTGGGAGGGAGGAGATTCGGTTCGTAAAAGGAATTTAGGGAGATCACCTGCTCTAAACCGATCGGATTCGTGATTTTGAGCTTCACGTTGTTTAAACCCTGAATAATGGGGGGAATCCCATCTATATACACCTCTACCTTGGTAGGAGCATTCAAGAAAAATTCATTTCTTGATGCTGAAGCTATCGTCGGGTTTACAAACACATTCATCCCTTTGCACAACGAAGCTCCTAAGAGGGGGATCGAATTTTGCAAACCGAAGCTATAGCTCCCCTGATCTCCAACGGCAAGGCGTGCCTTCATATCTTCAAAATCTTTTGTAAAGATTAGGTTTCCCCTATTAATAATTCCCGGATTCGTTGTCGCGGCATATAAAAATCCCTGAAAAACGTAGTCTTTTATATTCAACGAAAGATCAAAATTCGCAAAATCCTGATTTTGGGGAATTTGGAGCTCTTTATAGAATTTATAGAAAATTTTATGCCCGTAGGTGATATTTAAGTAGCCGCTTGTCGTCCCCGATTTGAGCAAAGGGACTTGAATCTCTTGAGCACGCTTATCTAAAAAACTTTGATTCACATAAGCATCGGGAACCCAAACGTACAGCACCTTCGCAGCGTCATCGTAATCGACAGTGATTTCCCCCTTATCATCCGCGACCGGAGTGCTGAAATTATCCTCTTCCAAGGTCGAAAAAATAGAACCCTGTCCGTAGAGAAACTCGTTCATTTCGCCTACACCGACCTGATTCAGATACGGGTAAATCGCTTTTCTAAATCCGGAGGAGTCCAGGTTTAAGGCCCCATTAAGATTGTAGGGGATATCGTACACTCCAAGTTCGACACCGTTGAGATAGATATAAAGAGAATAGGTAATCTCTTTTGATGCAGCGGCCAGGGTAAAAAAAGGGAGTAAACAAAAGAACACGAACCTTAGAATGCACATAGAACTAACAACTTGAAATGTATAAGTCCAACATTCTACTGAATAAACATCGTTTGCATCAAGGAAGATGTGAAATTTTGTTTACAAAAAATAGAATTAAAACTTTATCATCCCAAGTAATTTTGCTATGTCATGAAATGTTACAAAAACTGCAAATCCAATCAACAAGAATACAAACGGTAAAAAAATTCGCTCCAAAGCCTTTCTACTCAACCGTTTTCTAAAAAGAATTTCAATAAAATTGAGCACTATGTGGCCACCATCCAAAACAGGAAGAGGCAGTAGATTCATGATCCCAAGATTTAAGCTGATAGTCGAGAGCCAAAATGCACCGTCTTTGAAACTCTCTGACCAACCCTTTTGCATAACCCCCACAATCCCGACCGGTCCGCTGAGATGTTTTGGATTCAATTCCCCTTGTGTTAGATGACCAAAAATTTTAGAAATCTCAAAAAACGTTTCTTTGAATTGAATAAACGGATTTGGGTTTACTGAGACCTGTCTGTCTACAAGTGAAATCCCCAAACGGTAGAATTTTTGCCCCTGGTACTCTATTTCCATCGGAGATACGCTCTTCAGCAAGCGTAAATTCCCCTGCTCATACCCTGCACCCTGCACCCCTATCGACGCAATCACTTTATCGAGGTCCTTAAAATGGACCTCCTGGAAATAGTGATTGTCAGATCCTCGCTGCTCAAGGGGTTGATAGTTCCCGTGTGCAACTATTGCCACAACATGTTTTTTCTGCAAAAGCTGCATGACATCGGCACCTAAAACTGTTTTAATTCCATCGACGGCGAGTATCCTATCGTTTGGTTTTAGTAGAGCATCCTCCATTTTTTCAAACCTGTTATCTACTATGCCGTCATGATCGATTAAGTAAGGGATAAATTTTAGATCTTCAACCAGCGAAAACTTGGTGTCAAACCTCAAGTCGTTGATCTCCTCTTTTTCGTAGGGTGTCATTGCAATTTCAGAAAGTGGTACTTTTGGGACCTTCACCTGAAGAACCTTATGATCTCTAAGAATCGTTAAAAAAGCCTTTTCTTCATTTAAAAGGGATTGCAGCTGCTCTCTGGAAAAAACAAGTTCACCATTCAACCAAAGAAGCCTATCCCCATCCTGGATCCCCGAATCCTTCATAGGAGAATCACTAAGCATCGATGCCCCACGCACCCTCTTCGAGTCATAGATCATATAGGAGGCAGGAGCACTTAAACCGATCGTATTTAATTCCAAACCTCTAAAATTCTCTTTTTTAGACTGCACCTCGTAGGCAAAAGAACTTTTTGTTCCTGCCAAATAGTTTATGGAAATTCCCTTCACAATACTTTTTTTTGTATCTAGAATCGCCTGGAAAAACAGTTCTTTGCGCCCTCTGACTTCGTTTCCGTTTATAGACTCCAAAATATCGCCACAACGGACACCCTTCTCGTAAAGTTGAGAACTGGGCTCCACCATTCCAATAAGCTTTGAGGAATCAACAGAATCCCTTAAAAATCCACCGGAAAAGTAAATGAAGCAAAAACCAAGAAAAGCAAACATAATATTTATGGCGGGACCTGCAACGACCATTAAGAGCCTTTGGTAAGGCTTGGTTTTGTAGTAACTCCCCTCATCTTCAGAATCTTCGTCCATGCCTAAGATCTTCACATACCCCCCGAACGGGATGATCGCAACCCGGTACAACACCCCTTTATACACCCTGGCAAATAGTGTAGGGCCAAATCCGATGCTGAATGTCTCCACGCGCATTTTAAAAAATCGTGCAACGAGAAAATGTCCCAACTCGTGAATGAAGACGAGAAAGCTTAAACCTAGCAGGCCGTATAGGATGTTGAGGTAATGCATTTATGTATACTCTTAGTAATCTTTTTAAGTTCTTTGATCGCTTCAATAGAATCAATCGAAAATTGTGGCAAGGACTCAAATCCCTGCTGAAGTTTATGCTGCAAATCGAGCCAGCTTAGGCTCCCTTTAAGAAAATCATCCACTAAAAACTCATTGAGAAACATCAGAAAAAGGGGTCCGCATTCCGTTTTTATTGCCTCATAGGCTAATTGGAAAAGGGGGAATCTCTCGGGGTCGATAGGGGAAAACTCGATCTTGCTCAAATCAAGGTTTTTTCTAAATGGAAATGGAAGAGTCCTTTCCACGCCCAGAGCATGTGCTATCGGGACACGCATGTCAGGTTGATAGGCGACCATTTGGGTCATACCATCTTCATATTCGGCAAAAGCGTGAATGCGGCTTGTGGGCTCTATCACCGCCAAAGGAGCCATACCAAAGAGGGAGTGGGCCTCCATCACCTCGAGCGCTTTATTGAACATCGTTGAGGAGTTGATCGTGTTATGCGCCCCCATGGGCCAATTCGGATGGATTAAAGCTTCTTTAAGTGTGATCGTTGAAAACTCTTTGAGGGGCCGGTGCAAAAAAGGGCCTCCGGAGCCGGTTATGGTGGTCTTGACGGGGCGTTGATTCTCGTATAATTTTTTGAGGGAGCTATGCTCAGAGTCTATTGGTCGCAGCAAGGGGTTGTAAGGTTTTAGCAGATGGTGAGCTGCTATGATCGTCTCTTTATTTGCAATCGCAATTTTAATCCCCCTTTTCGCAGCCTCGATCGTGGCTTCAATACCCTCAGTGGATGACATCGATTGCACCATCAAATCGGCAGAATCCAGAGCCCTCAAAAGGCCCTCTTTGCCAAAATGGACCTGTTTTGAAAGCATCTTTTCCGCTTTGGAGGCTTCGGCTTCATCGTACAAGACTACCGTTTGCGGTTTGTATTTTTTTACCTGTTCTACAAGAAGCGCTGAGGATCGATGGGCCACTAGAGCATGGATACTAAAATCGTTAGGGAATTTCTCGAGAACCTCTAGCGTCATTTTTCCGACACTGCCTGTCGATCCGAATAGGGCAACTTTCATCATGAATGCTCAAGTTTATCGACTTTTTTTAAATTGGTCAATCCAAGGACTATGTAAATCAAGAAAAGGGTAAGTGCGGCGATAGCCGAGGTTGATACAGGGGTTGCGTAGTGGGTTAAGATATCTCGAGAGAGTGCAACGGAAAACAGAGCAGCAAAAAAAGAGGCAAGCACCCCAAAAAATACTATTTTTTTTAAGAACGGTGCATAGATCCTTGCAATAAGAACAGGTAAGGTAAAAAATGCCATGATGATCACCACTCCAACCGACTGGAATCCTCCCACTATTGTTAAGGAGGCGACAAACATCTGTGCAGCCAGTACAAGTACCGCATTTTGACCGGCCACCCTGGAAAATACAGGATCAAATAAAACAAAACGCATCCTCGTGAAAAAAAGGAGCATCCAAACAAGGTTTATCCCCACCACAAAAAAAATCGGACGAAGATCCCGATAGGTAAGGGCATCTAAATTTCCAAAAACAGCCTCGACGCCAAGGTGGGTGTTTCGAAAATACAAAGTGGAAAACAGCACCCCCAAAGCGAAAAGAGTTGTAAACATGAAGCCGACTGCAGCCTCGGACTGAACGTGGAATATTTTTACCAACACATGGGTGCTGAACATTGTCAATAGAGCTGTCAAAACCGCTGCTACAAAAAATCCAACCGTTGAGAAGGGGCTTAGCCCTATCGATACAAAAATGAGCCCTGTAACTACTATGCCAAGCAAAATCGTATGGGAAAGAGAATTGATCAAAAGGGTCATCCTTTTCACCACAAGGAATAGACCCGATAAGACAGAGGCGGTCCCAATCCCGGCCAAAGCGATAAAAGCCACGTCGTCTTCAACTAGGCTCTCTGTCGGAATGAGCCCGCAAATCCATAAAAGCGCCCTTTTGAGCAACAAAAAAATCGTACCGAAAAAGTCCTGGTTCCAGTAGGGATTGCTATCCATTACTCGACCCTCCTCGGTATAATAGCGTTATGCGGATCATGGGTCGGATCCTGCAAAATCGTGGTCAGCTTTTTTTCCATGTCCCTATCAAGAATATGCTCCATCTCCTCGGCGCTTTCATGGACGCGCATACCGGTGATTCCCAATTCTTTTGACAAATATAATTCCCAAAGGCGATGCAAGCGGATCAGATTTTGCGCCTTCTGTTCCCCTTTAAGGGTCAAGCGCCCGTTTTTTTGCATCCCTAAAAGGGCTAGTAAACAGGAAATACATCGTCCGATCTTGTTGTTTTTATAAAGAGCCTTGAGCGCATTCTCAATTTCTATTTTGAAAAAGAACCTTATTGTCCGGACTATGCGGACAATATACCCGTCCTTAGGAGAAAATAGAAGGGACGCAAAGGTCAATAGGGCAAGATTTACTAGAATAAGCGGACCTGTTGGGAGCGTTAACTCCATCTCCAGGGCTTGGGGAATGTAGACAGACAAAAAATTTCCTGAAAGGGCGCAGAATGCACCCATAATCGACGCTAAAAAAAGCATCGTTTTAAATTGATGTGTGCAAGCTCTAGCAAATATTGCGGGTGCTATCATCATACCACTCACAAGCATGATCCCGCATGCACGCGAGCCTATCACGACCCCAAAAGACAACAGCAAAAATAACAGAGCATCTAAAAAGCGAAAATAGATTTTTTGCGCTTTGAAGAAAATCGGATCTAAAGTACTCCAAGCGATCACTCTGAAGCGGATGAAAAGAAACAAAATCGATAAAACTGAAATTAGTGAAAAATACAAAACGTGCTTATTGAGCATCGTTGCTGCCTGTCCGTATAGAAAAATAAGGGACTGTTTGTAAATAATTGGCGATGTATTTTGACTAATTGAGGCAAACAATGTCCCTAGTGCCAACGAAACAGCCAGCGTCACAGACAAAGCTACATCTTGAGGCAGACGGAATTTTTTCTCTAAATTTATCAAAAGGAGCACCCCAAAAGCAGAGCTAAGGGCACCTGCGATAAAATCCAATCCTAAAAAAATTAGCCCCAATAAAACTCCAACATAGGCGGCATGGGAAAGCGTTTCCGCCAGTAGAGCCTTCCTTTTGATAAAAAGAACACAACCGAGCAGAGAGCAAAAAACAGATAAAAAAAGTGTTGCTATTGTAGAGGCCTGCAAAACAGGATGGGTGAAAAAGTCAAGAAAACTGAATCCCATTAGGATTTCCCCCTCTGCACTTTTTCAAAGAGATGACTCGCCTCTTCTAGAAGGGAATTTTTCTCTCCATAGGTTTTCCGGATAGACTCAGGGTTGAAAACCTGCTTGGTAGGACCCGCCTCCACAAGGCGTGAATTGACCATCACCACGTGGTCAAAGATCTCCTCTACATTCGTGAGGTCATGGTGGACAAGAATGACCCCTTTTTTTGCATCCCGCAACTCTTTGAACAAGGACAAAAGCAATTTTTCGGTGGCAAAATCGATCCCGGTAAACGGCTCGTCCAGTACAAAAAAATCGGCATCCTGCATGAGCGCTCTCGCTACAATCGCCCGTTGAAGCTGCCCTCCAGAAATCTCTTGAATCTGCCTCTGCTTAATAGCTGAGATACCCAAACGCTCCATAATTTCCAAAGCGCGCGTTTTTTCCCTTTTGTTGTACCATTTCAGCCAACCCAATCGAGAGTAAGCGCCCATGAGAACCAGCTCAAAAACGCTGATTGGAAAATCGAGGTCGATCTCTTTTTTTTGCGGAACGTAAGCGACGGTAGAGCCATGAAGCCGAACAGAGCCGGAGGTGATAGGGATCAACCCCAGCATCCCTTGAACCATGGTGCTCTTACCCGAGCCGTTAGGGCCCAAGATCCCGGTCAAACTATGGGTTTGAAACTCCACATTGATGTCCCAAATAGCGCATCTTTTGCCGTAATAAATACTCAAATTTTCGAGCTCAATTCTCTTTTTCGTCATTTTGAACCCTGCATGCTAAAAATTCTCATCGGGATGAATCGGATAAAGTTCGCTTTGGATGACCCTAGCATTGTGTTCCATCATCTTAATATAGGATTCTTCCCCCATTGAATCCGCGTATAAATCGGCTCTCGACAACCGAAGCTCCACCCCCTGCGAGCGGCAGGCTTCTATGATTTTATTCAGCGAGTCTTTAGATATATTTGATTCGGCAAACACGACGGAAACCCTATTTTTTACCACATGGCGGATGATTTTTTGGATGTCTAAAGCCCCTATTTGGCCATCAGGGGAGACCCCTTCGGGCGCTAAGAAATGCTCCAAATGATCCCCTTCAGCCCCATTTTTAACCAAATAGCGTCGAGCAAAGTATTGAAATGCATCGTGGCTTGTGACCAAATATCTTTTTTCTAAGGGGATCTTAGACATAAGGACACGAATCTTATGATCCAAAAGATCCAATTGCAACAACAGCTGACCTCCGCGGACCGCGTACTCTTGGCTGTGCGCAGGATCTTTTTTTTGTAACGCCTCCACTATATAGGGAACAGATCTGCTGAATAAAGAGACATCCATCCAAAAATGGGGGTCTATCCCATTGTCCATAGGCAAAAAAAGATCAGGGGATAAAGAAAAAATCTTATCGCCTAAAAACAGCGCCTCTTTTTCCTTTAGAAGATTCTGTAGACTTCTACCATGCTCTAAATGCAAACCATTCGCAATTATGAGATCGGCGCGCCTAAATTTTTCCGCATCCCCTTTCACAAGCTGGTAAGAGTGGGGATCTAAATCTTCATCGATCAGTGTCCAGACGTGCACCCGATCGCCCCCGACCTCCTCAACAAGACTTGCGCACATCCTTGTGGTCACCAGAATATGGAGCTTTTTCGAGTCAGGTTCCATCCACTTTTGCAACGGGGTGTTCCTGTCTGGCAGGCTGCGCAACGATAAAAGAAAAATAAAAGGGGCTATCCACAAAAACTTCAAATATCGCATGGAATCTCCCGCAACTGCCGGTGAGAAAATATCCCCTGTTGACAACCAGATAAAAAATGAA
>Ga0194127_10007875_pt1 | contig 11587 bp, 7 predicted proteins | sample TA2KigC100mmetaG_FD_148624 | JGI IMG/M metagenome (GOLD analysis project Ga0194127, IMG submission 148624) | Freshwater microbial communities from Lake Tanganyika, Tanzania - TA2015036 Kigoma Deep Cast 100m | ecosystem: Environmental > Aquatic > Freshwater > Lake | place: Tanzania: Lake...
AATATCAACGTGGTTTATTGTCGGCACCGATTGAGCGCTATTTTGATCCGGGTAGGATCAGACATGAAGGATTATTCAAAGCGATCTATGGAAAAACGAAGAATGAAGTTGCAAAGAATTTGACGACGATTGTATGGTGTCCGAAAACTGCCAGACAAATGATACGTATTTCCACCGTGAATGACATTCACAAACGCGTGATGGAAATTTCAAAGGATTTAGATGAGCATCCGGATTGGAAAAAATATGTGTCGAATATAGGTGGGACATTCAATTGGAGAAATATTGCCGGGACGAAGCGACTTAGCTTCCATAGTTTCGGCATTACGATGGATATCAATACCAAGCATTCACATTATTGGCAATGGGTATGTGATTGCACCGATGAAAACAAAGTCCTCACTTATCGCAATGCAATCCCACAAGGAATTGTTGACATCTTCGAAAAGCATGGTTTCATCTGGGGAGGCAAATGGTATCACTTCGATACCATGCATTTTGAATATAGACCGGAATTGGTGTGGGGGTGAGAAGTAGATATTTCTCATCTGAGGGGAATGAAGAAGAGCTCACCCCGGCATGGTTTTCGAGCGCAGTCGAGAAACGACCACCCCTCAAGGTATGCCGAAGTTTTTTAAAGAGTTCATAATTCAGGTAATGGCGGATAATTTATTTGTCCCCAATCATGGTTAGGTTTTGCGATCATCACATTGATGATTCTCAGCAAAAAACCACGCATGAACAATGTACAAACATGCATTTGATCTCTATTCATGCTGCTTTCATAGGTAGCGGCGCCATGAATAACCTGATTGCGTAATACATAAACTCTTTGCAAAATATTACTGCAGTGATTCAGGGTATTTGTCGTATCTCGGTCTATCAGCATGCGGGTATTATTGTCAGCATATTCAATCTCCCATCCTTCTTCCTGACTATGTATTGATATCCAGAAATGTCTAAAGAGATATTGATTTGCCATGAGAGAATCGATCAATCCCACCTGTTCATCAAATACATATGATGAAACCAAGTGATCACGATCCTGACTGAGCAATTCATTCATGAAATCCCACATGCGTCCATATTCTGTTTCACCCGGAGTTTTAGGCGGAACCGAATAGCATGAATTAAATCCAATCCATGCAGAAAGAAATGCCAAATCATCATTTGCTTGCTCTTCGCATGCAAAGAGCCAAGAGATTGCTCTATGCATGCGAATTGCATTGTCGGAATAATTCTCCGGTCCGAATATTCTCTCTTTTGCCTCAAAGAGTTCATGTGAGTTTGCGTACATTACATTTTTTCCTTTAAGAAATATTTTTTCTTATTGCTATTCTTCCAAAATGACAAAATGGATTGGCAAGTTGAATATGCTCTGGGCGTTTGCAACGTGGCTTTAGTAGTTTTTCACTGCCAACCATTATAAACATTGCCTTACTTCTTCCTACAGCAACATTAAAACGATTTCTTGAGAATATAAATTCTGGACCACGAGGACTTGATTCCAAATCAGAACATGCAGTAGAATAAATACAAATTGCATTTTCAGCACCTTGATACTTGTCAACGGAACCAGGTACAATTCTTGAAAACATATATTGCTTATGGCCTTCGTTCAAGTTAGCATAAAGCTCTTGATCTTTTCTCAATGATTCTGCCATTTCACTCAATTCTTTCTTCATTTCATTAAGCTTTACAGTATTAACATTAATTGCATTTAGCTGTTTTAAGCTTGATATCTTATCAGCTTGTTTAGTGATTTCCTTTCTTTTCTTTTCAATGGCTTCAGTATTACTTTTTATATCATTTGGTAATGACTTCAATAGATCAGCAATTGGTTTACCATCATGAAGTTTTCCAGACATCTTATCTTCTTCCATTTTAAGTAATCGTTCTTTGATCAGATCTTTCTGATCATTGAATGGAGCAATGATAATAATATCAGACATTTCCAATTCCTTACTTCCACTTTCATGTTCATACATATATTTATTGTTTGGATTAAACAATTCCAACAGTATCTTCTCAATTTCATCAACTTCTTGTTCTGATTTTGTTGAGCAGCCGGTATGTTGTACCGGATAATGTATCAGTTGTTCATCTATGAACACGGCATCGGAATGTGAAGATGTAATCTTTCTTTGTGACATTGCGTCTATTGCTGTCAATTTCGACTCATAGAACATCTTTGAATCAAATTCACATATAGTTGGATGCATTCTGCGTGTTTGCTCAATAAATACACCTTTTTTATCCGATACAATGTCTGAGTCAACGAAGTACTCCAATCCACTTATCTCGGCTCCTTCATGTTTGGTACTTTTGATGGGTGTCAATAATTGTTTATGATCTCCAACAAGTATGATTCCTCCAAAATGGCCGGGTGCTTGTTTCTTAACTGAAGCAGATACCAATAAAGTGTCAACAAGAGTCACCTGACCTGCTTCTTCAATAATCAAATAATCGAACCATGATCTTTTTAACTTATCTGAAATGAAGAAAGTAGTCCCTATGGTTACTTCGCTCAGATTATCGGCAGTTCCTTTAAAGTTCGTATTTTTTTCATACTCTACATGTTGACCACTTGCTAGCTGTTGTAAAAGTAACTCCTTTCTTCCCTCAGTAAGTTTTTGAAAGATCTTTCCACCTACGTTTTGTTCTATGAGTTCATTATATATTGAATTCCCAATCTGTCTCAATATCGTATGGTTATTTGCCGTAATAGCTATTTTAACCTCAGGGTTATTTCTAATCAAATCAACAACAAGTTTTTTAATACAATATGATTTACCAGTTCCACCGGGACCTTGAACGGCGATAATGGATGATTCCAGATGCTTTGCTTTAAGAATAAGTTTATCAGATGAAGTCGCTGGATTAATTTGTGTTCTTTGACTTTCATACTCTTGTGATAGCAATGATTCAACCTTGAACAGTAACTGATCGATATAATGAAACTGTGGAGTTGTCTGTACATTGTCTATATTTAGATGACCGAATTCATCAAAAATATCTCTTAATGACTCCAGCTTATTCTTTTTGTCTATTTTCACACCACTCTCAATAAATACCTGTGGAACATCATCATTCACAAAGACATTATACATTTCTTGTTTTGCAAGTGTGAATGTAGCTTCTAAAACTAATCTACCGCTACCTGCATCTGTAATATGATTAATCTCAGTTAACTTTCCGTATACGTTCTGACCTTTTGTCTTTGCATAGAAATTCTCGCCTGCAAAGTCACATTCTTGATTTGGAAATATGATTTTTACATTTGAATTATCATGAGCAACGTTTACTGAAATAGGGGATACTAGTATATTTGATTTATCCAATAAGTCTACAGGGTCAGTGATACTCAATTGGAAATATTCCTGATTTTCAGCTTTAGATTCATTATTAAAAAACTGCAAACAACTAATGATGAGTTTTCTAATATTCTTAGTTTCTTCGCTCATCCCATTTTCAGTTAGGCTATCGGTATACTTTGCAATAAGTTCATCATACTCTCTCAGCAATTGCTTCATTTCAGGAGTCTGATTTGGATTCTCATAGTTTTCATTCTTTATTTGAATTGTCCAATTTGGTCTTGACAGCGAGTACTGATCTTTTCTTGCCTGAAAGGCCTCTTCAAGAATGTCGTGAAGACTTATGAGTGACAAGCAATCATCCATATTGTATGTTTCAACTATGTCCTTACTTTTTTCAGGTTGACCCTTTTCATCATCTCTTTGCAATGACTCAATATCTGTATGTCCCCTGTCTAAATACAATTCAAGAGAATTCCTATGAAATCGTGCAGTTGGAAGATCAAGTACTCTATTAAAACCAACCACGTTCTTCATAAAACGCTCTACTTCTTTAAGGCCATAGCCAGATAATCCAAGCAATGCTGTTTCTTTCAGTAGTGCGTGTAAGTCAACAAGTACTTTTGCTTCAATGAGAAAGTTTACAAATTCAACATGACCATATTTTTCTGCAAGTTTTCTCAACCGTGTTTTTTCAGCATATGTATAGCAATACACATGAGGTCCTTTGTATGTGATAGGACACTCAATGTAATATGCGGTGGTTTTTTCTTGATCATCAAGAGTAGGTATAGTAAAATATGTTTGTGTATGATCCCATTCAGTGATGGAAATCAACATTTCTACAAGAGAATTGAAGGCCATTTCTTCTTGTGTTGAATTCACAGCCCAGTGAGCAGTGTAGTTTTTATGTTTATCTGCCCAACCTGTCAGATAGGTTAGTCCGTCTTCTCCAGCATAGTCATCAAACTCAAAATCCAGATAAATGTCTTTGTCATGAGGTTCTGGAAGCGCATTTAACCCTTTTAACTCCTCTATAGGAAGATATTCCATAGCAATATCCGGATTGGAAGCAACTTCATTTTCTTCCGTTTCCCTTTGAAGTTTTGCTTGCTTCACCAATGTTCTATATCCTTTGATGATGTGCTCGCTTGTAGGTTCTGCAGGTGTAAAATCATGAGGAAGCTGTACAATGGCATCCATGTCAGATGCATTCATTGATCTAAACCTCTCTCTATAATTTTTTGTCATACCGGCAATCAATGAAAGATGCTTTGCTTGTTTTCTTTCTGTATCACATTTCATTCGGTATTTACACAAGTGGCAATGATCCACCGGATCTGGTACTTCAGTATAAATTGCTGAATTTCCCGTAGCTTGTGAAGCTGCTGTTTGATAGTCTTCAATTGTCTGTTCAATATCATCCAAGATGTTCAGATAATATGCTTCATTTCTATCGAGTCTATAACTATCCAATTCCTGTCCGGGTTTTTGAATGTGTAATTGCTCCGGATTATGCCCTGTATATGTTGCCAACATATCAGAATACAATGTCACTTGCAGAACAGCTCCAACTTTGGTTTCCGAAGAAAGTTTTGTATCAATGACCTCATATTGGTTTTCACCAATCTTCTTCAAGAAATCGGCTGTTCCCCTATACATAATATCTGGATTATTACTGCTTTCCTTTTCAAGTCTCGCCTGATATATGATGTCAGGGTTAGATTGTAATGCCTCCTCGATTGAATCAACCTGTTGTACTCCTGCAATAGTATAATTACCCACAACACAGACTGATAAACCGTCAGCGATGTATTGTTTAAGTATCTCCCTTTCGAAATTCCTTCCTCTTTCTTGAAGCATTTCAAGAAATTCATCTTTGTAATCTGGTGGACTCTGAATTCTTCCATCCAATTTTTCCAATTCCAGCCTGGTTACATGTTGGCAGGCATGATGATTCGCCAAATCGCTTGGCGAGACAATGTGTTTTCCTTCTTGGTTTTTTTGCATAATGTTTTCCTATAATATTAAAAAAAATGATTTATTTCTTTTTTTCACCAACGCCCCGTGAAAAACCCCACGGATCCGCCTGTTTAAAAACACAGCCTCCAATCTTCGAAAACCCTGATTTAGGCCATTTTCAGTCAATGATGTTGAAAGTATCCTGCACGATCAACATCAATATTTGGTAAGTTAAAAAAGAAAAATGAAATATGCAAGCACTTTTTTTCTTTTTTGATTAAGAAAGTTTCTCTCTTTTTCTTCAGGAAAACGATCTAAATGTCAAACTTACGGCACAAATATAGGCTTTATTGCAATACAAGTCAAGCAAATTCGTCTTTCCGCCAAACTTTTTTTAGATTTATATTATTATTATGAAATTTCCAAAACTTATATTTTCCTACAATAATCACCTTTTTTCATCGTCATAGTAGGTGGTTATGATGCTTTTGGCCAATAATCGCCAAGTATTGTTCCTTTTTCGTATTTAACCACCACTTTAGGGTTGAGCATATGTCAATATCTTTTCCTTCCATCATTCGTTCAGGTCTCTATTCGAGACCCGAATCCACAACTATTATGGCCAATATGTGCATGGATGATGAGCTTACGGTTCCTATGATTCGAGCTTTTGCATCTGCGCAAGCTGATGTAAACACAAAGACTGCTGATGGAGAAACGCTCTATCATCATGCTGTCCGACAAAGAAAACTGAAGATCATCAATACTCTCCGTGAATGCGGGGGCGACCTTCACACCCTAAATGAATCCGGTTTGAAGGCCTTGCACTATTGCGGCATGGTGGATGACATGAAATTCCTTGACTATTTCATGAATCAAGGTTTCGACATCAATGATCAGGGAGAATCAACAAAAACCATTTTGATGTTTGCATCATATGCAGACAATCCGAACATTGTCACTAAAATTCTTGAATTCGGTGGCGATCCATATATAAAGGACATCGAATCGAATGCATGGTCTTCACTTCATATTGCAATCGAAGGTCAAAGTCATGATGCATTAAAGGTCATGCTCACAAATGGCATCGATCCGAATATCCTCAGTGATGATAATATAAGTCCACTCCATTGGGCGGCTTTCAGAGATGATGCAGCTTCCATTCGACTGCTTCTAAAACATGGAGCGGATAAAGATATGTATACTATGACCGGTGAAACAGCATGGGATCTTGCTTCTTCCGATACCAGAAGATTATTCCCGCATCTCAAAGCTTCATAAATCGCGGAATGATGAAAAAGGGTAAACTTCCACATGGATGTTTACCCTTTTTTTTTTAACTACTTGCCGTCCAGAAGGACAGTGTGAAATATACATATCTTCAAACCCGGAGGAGTTGTATGTTGATCCTGTTCACCGAGCGTAGCCGAAGAGTCTCACCCCGTCATGGTTTTCGAGCGCAGTCGAGAAACGACCACCCCTCTGCACGAGGGGAATGAAACATCAGGTGAAATTCCCCTCGGTGAGGGGTCGCCGAAGGCGGGGGTGGGAAAGACGTAAAAATCCACATGAAGAATTGTAAATGAATTCGAAAATGATAAATAACTATTTAACCATTCTTCATTCTCTTCTTCTGATTTGGAGTATATCCTTTTAACAGACCTCTATCATCGGCACCTTCATCTATGAATTGCATGGCCAATTCATACATCTCCATCCAATATGCCAAAACGAAAAGGGAATTGTTCATAGCATCTGTTTCATGCACATCATAATAACATTTCATGAGTAATTTCACTGATTGCTCATTGCCGGAAAGAATTGCAAGCATGAGAGGAGTACGCTGTTGTGCATCCTTGAGTTTTGGATTTGCATGTTTGCCCAACAAATATTTGATGAGGTCCGGGCAACCATGAATGGCAGCAAGGTGCATCAAAGTCTGTTTGTTTTCACCGGACATATTATAATCATGCAATTGACGTAATTGTGTGCGCATGGAAGACATCTTGGCTTTATCGCTTTGCAACATCGACAGCACCTGATTAAAGATGACTATGTCTTGCATTTGCTCTTTGAATTGCTCGGTTTGCTCTGCATTCTTCTTTTGAGTTTTGCGTATGCGCTTACCTGATTCTTCGGGAGTATTCATGATAGTATCCTGTTGTGTTGATGATTGCACTTTTCTGATTTCTGCTTCTTCTCTCGCACTTTCCAAAGCTTCAATAACTTTTGGCCATTGCATTCTTTCTGCCAATTCACGAGCTGTTTCATTTTCATGATTCGGAATATCTTCCGATGCGCCATGTTCATAGAGAAAGTGTAGTATCTCGGACTTTCCACAGCGCACTGCATAATGCATGGGAGTATCTCCCGTTCTATCATTTGGCAGATGGATGTCATGTCCATGTTTTATAAATGCTTTTACGCATTTGATATTCCCCAAAAGAATAGTCAAGTGAATTGGATATGTTCCTTCTGCATCGGGGAATGAGAATATTCCCATTTGCATGGATGCATCATTGATCAATCGTGGATCTTCTTTGATGATGATGGAGTGACCAAGTAAGCGTCCATGTTCCAAACCGGTTATCCGTATGTCTGCCTTATTATCCAGTAGAGTTTTACAGGCTTCAATGGCATGTGTTGAATGACCTGCTCTTATCAATGGTGTTCTGCCTTGATCATCAATCGCATGAATACTGCTTCCGGCATTGATCAGCACAATCATCGACTTCACATCGCCCGAGGAAGAGGCGATGTGAAGAGGAATCTCATCATTATTGTTTTTTCCATTGACATTTGCCCCATGTTCGATCAACATTTGTAAAATGTCCGGACACTTCTTTGAAGCAAGAATATGCAAAAGATTCATGTTCGTCTTTGTCTCAAACTGGGTATTCATTCCCAAACTGAGATATAATGCCAAAACTTCCATTCGTGGTTTGGGTCTTACGCATTCAAGTAATACTTGACTTTCCTTCTGCTTTGGTGAGAGCGAAGTATAGTGATTCGTCAATTCTTCTTCGAAATATCGTTCCATACAGACTCCAATTCTTTTGAAATTGTGCCCAGACTCTCTTCGAATGCTCTTTTGATTTCGATTTTTCTACTCAAGAGTTCAGGATTTCTTTTTTCCATATACTTCGTGCACAATTGAAAAGGCAACCAGCCGGCTTTATTGTGATGCTCAGGATTTGCTCCGGCCTTAATCAATGCTTGCACCACTTTGGACATATTGTTTTTGCATGCCAAAGTCAATGGTGTTTCTCCATTATGATTCCGCTCATGAACAGATACGCCCTTTTGTATGAGTATAAGTGCGATATCGGTCAACTTTTTATCGATTGCCCACATGAGCGAGGTCGATTTGAAATTCTTTTCACAAGCATGTACATCACATCCATGTTCAATCAATAATCGAGCAATGTCGGGCAAATCACTTTTAAGAGCCGATATCAATGGAGGAGTTCGACCTTTCATTATATCTGCCTCCATAAGGATGAGCTTCATTGCGATTTCACTGGATTCTTGTTCAAGAGCAATATCCAAAGCCGTCATTCCATCATTGTTGACTATATCCAGGAATCTATTCTCTTTATGCAAGATCATAATAGCTACAAACAGTCTTGTAAGCATCAATACACGATCATGATCATGCCATGCTATGTTGTGTAAGATTGTATTTCCTTCTTCATCCTGTTTTTGGATGATGGTAGTGACATCAATTCGTTCAAGTAGTTCTTCTAAAAAAGAAGTGTCCGGATACATTTTCTTGACTTCTTTCATGAGTACAGCATACGTTTCTTCTTTAGACTTACTCTCTATTTCCTTCAGAAATTGGATATGCTCGGTTAAATATTTTGTATCGATTGCCAATGGTTTTATACGTTTATCTTTCATAGTGTTCCCTATTTATGTAATACATGCATCACCGGGTTCCCCCAAATTCAATGAACCCGGCGTGCATTAGAAATTAATTGTCGCTTATAAAAATCAATCCGTGATCATGTGCACCTGTTCTTAGCAAGGCGATGACTACTCTGTGATCAGGGCCGAATACATGCACAGCTTCCATCACAGGTGTGAATGCCAAATCATCTACCATTTCGCAATCAGCACCCGATTCAATCAAAATCAAGCAAGCTTCTTTATTGCGATGTTCGATGGCCGTCAATAGAGGCGTTCTTCCATGGCAAGCATATTTGATATTGATATCGGCACCAAGAGTTAATAATAGTTTAATTGCATATGGCAAATTGTGCTTTGCGGCAAAGTGAAGCAAAGACTCTTTATTGTCAATCAATTGATTGATGTCGATGGATCTTTCGGAGATGATCTTAGCAATCAGTTGATTTGGAACATATTCCTTACTTAGTGATTCTTTGATTAATGCGATGCATTCTTCATTTGATTTACCTTCAATCAAACTTGAGATGCAACAAACATGCTTTTCATCACTACCTTTTTGAGCAATTGGTGGATCAGTCAATGCATCACGCATGTCAATCAATTCGGGATGATATATTTTCATCTTCATATTCATTTCCACAAGCAATTCATCAAGATCCACGGTATCCAGTCGTGGTTCCATGTCCATGATGAATCCGAATAATTCATGATTTCCTGTTTGTGCAGCCAAGATCAATGGATGTTCCTGCTCTGCATTGAATGCATTGATTTGCACACCATATCTGAACAACATTTTCACGATATCCAATCGATCATACTTTATCGCATAGTGAATAGGTTGATTTCCTTTATAGTCTGAGGAGGTAATCATACCTTGTTCAAGGAATAGTTCTACAATCTCCTTGTTTCCGGCTTTGATGGCATAGAAACATGCTTTGATCGTACTGTCATCGAAGACATTAAAGGTGAATCCAATGTCGATCAACTTTCGCAGATTCTCTGCATCTTCTTCATAAGCTAGACCAAGTAGTATGTCCGGATTCAGGGATACTTCAATCCCTTGCATTTGGAATTGCTCTAATAGCACGGAGATATTTTCCGGTTTCCCCACCAAAATGCAGGAATCAAATATCTCGGGTTGTTCCAATAAACGTGTACATATATTAGGACAATGCTCGAGCATGAGCTGTATTGTGGATGTTTTGCCAGAATGCATATATGTTTCCAACACTGCATCCTTTCCATTCAATCGGATGAATGGATCAGCACCCTGTTTAAGCAAATACTTGATAAACTCTTCATCTTCATCAACCGATGCAAGAGCCAATGTGGTGAGATTGGTTCTTATATCATATGCATTGATGTCAAGACCGGCTCCGAGCAATATATCCATAACCTTGAAATCTGAACAAAATGCTGCAGTGAAGAGTAATTCATGCATCGCCCAATCTCGAACTTGCGCTGGAATGCAATACGATGCTTCAGATGAAAGAAGCTCCGCACAACGCAATCGCCGTTCCGGGTCATGAGTTCGTATCTCATGCTCCAAACGATCGCAAATAAGCTGAATATTTGGTTCCTTCATGGAAGAAACAGTGTGGAGAAACTGAGCAAACTCAATTCCCTTTTCGGATTTTCCACATAATCCATTCTGTACATGATCAGTCATAAATATTTCCTTTGATGACTTTGAAAAAAGAGGCAAGGGTTGATAACACCATGTTCATGGGTTTATCGAACATTTTCCATTTCAATAAGACTGCCGGTGCCCTGATTAAAGAGATCTCTAAAGAGACCCAACTCCGTCAATTCTACAAAACACAGCCTTCAGAACTGTAACATCATGCCATTACGAAAGGCAACTTACTGTATTTTACTCAAAAAACAAAAAAAGTTATTGAAATACTTTGATTGTTTGTCAAAACAGTGAAAAATAAATTTAAAGACTCTTGTTAAATTTATTTTGATGTTCTCATTGTGGCTTCAGGACTTGTTTTTAAGTCTTCGGGCAGCAATTTACCGAGAAGGATGGGTGGTGACGGAGAGTATTGGATCTTATTGTGGAAATTCTTGCTGCAACTGGAAAAATAGCTGATTCCAGTGCACATAGCCCCTTGCAATGACCTTAATCCCCTGTTTTGATCGCATTAGTAGGGCGGGATAAGATTCCACTCCAAGGGACTCTACCTTTTTGAAATCCCGATAAGCCATATCTCTATGCTTTTTATTTTTAAAATCATTCATAAATTTTGACCCGTCAAAACCCATTTCGCGAAAAAGACGGCTATAATCACTAATATTTGCCGTTTTTAGTCCATGGATATAGATTTCTTTGTGAAGTGCGGTCAGAAATGCGAAGAGGCTGTCAGGTTTTTTTGATTTACAGATTTGCACTGCGATGG
>Ga0194127_10007876_pt1 | contig 11587 bp, 9 predicted proteins | sample TA2KigC100mmetaG_FD_148624 | JGI IMG/M metagenome (GOLD analysis project Ga0194127, IMG submission 148624) | Freshwater microbial communities from Lake Tanganyika, Tanzania - TA2015036 Kigoma Deep Cast 100m | ecosystem: Environmental > Aquatic > Freshwater > Lake | place: Tanzania: Lake...
GCCACAACCAATCGCTATCGCAAACCTCTACCTGCAGGGATGCAATATCGGGATTGTCGTGGACTTCCACAAGTTTTAATCGTTCCGATGGAGCAAAGGAGGGCTCTGCAAGTAGTTGGTTGAAATCTTCCCGGAGAAAATCAATAGCGTCCTTTTCTTTGTAAACGAGCGGTTTCTCATTGTTAAAATAAGGTTTAAACTGTGATGGAACGGGGGCTACCGGCCGATAGGAATTATTGAGCCATATCCATTCATCATTGATCTTGCAATCGCGCAATTTTTCCATGGGAAGGAATTGCTCTTTTTTACTGGTACTATTCAGTTTCAGAACGGGGGATAATTCAAGGTGTCCCTGGTCGTTTATATCGGCATGGAGATGCGGAACGAAGGGTGTTTTGTAAAGCTTCGCCCGCCTTGCCCGTTCCGACAATTCCACCTGAACGTCATCCATTTCTTTTAATTTTTCGAAGATGCGAGGACTTTTTGTAGCGGAGACGTGAAATACCGATTCATCGCCCTGTTCAGAGACCAGCTTGAGTTCGAGCTGCGGTCCACCATTGAGCAGGTCTACCTTAAGATTGAAATCGCCAAACGCAGAAAAAATTTCACTTAAGATATGAGGTGGATTGTTATCAAAGAATGGAAAAGGGTCAGGCTCCTCAATATCCTTGAATTTTGGTATTATAAAAGGTAAAGGATTAAAATATTTTGGTTTTCTCGGCAATAATGGCTTATAGGCGCTTTTCTTATTTCGATTTTCAATCCATTGCAGTAGTGTGGCAATAATGTGTTTGCATATTTCTCCGTCTGAGGCATAGAGGCACGTACAATCCATACTATATATTTCTTCTTCATCAGCGAGAATGGAGACGTCGTAGGGAAATGATTCGCTGCCCGAAACAGCCGCCGTTAGTTCCCCATCACGATATTTTAAATTAAGGACACGGCCGCTTCTAAAATAGGAGAGCCCGCGGCTAAAGACGCCATTATTTGTAATTGATTTGATATATTCGGCTGTAATGGAACTTAATGAGGAGGTATTCATGTGTTCATGCTCCTGTAAGAGGAAATACAGATTTTGGGACTCTAATAAATATACAAGATATATACCAATTTACCAATAAAAAGTCAACTAATGACCTTAAATTTTTTAAAGCATCTATATTGGAAATAAAATTACAGGAACTTTTAATAATTGTTGACATATTAAAAGTTACTGGCTATACTTTTAATATAAATTTCCTTATTAAAAGTTTTATAAAACGAAAATATGAAAGAAAAAGCGTTTTCAGCCGGTACGTACAAACAGCAGTATCAGTACAAAAGTTTTAGTCCTTCGATAATCAACAAACCTTTTAAATGGCAGGATGCAAAAATTACCCTTCTTTTGGAAGAAGCGGGAAGATTGTTAGGGGAACTTAATGCCTACTCGTTGCTTGTTCCAGATGTGAATTTTTTTATTCAAATGCATATAGTTAAGGAGGCAACCACTTCAAGCCGTATCGAAGGAACTCGTACGGGAATTGATGAAGCGCTTTTGCCAGAAGAAGAGATTAATCCTGAAAGACGGGATGACTGGGAGGAAGTGCAAAACTATATCAGGGCGATGAACTATGCGGTTAACGAGCTTGAGAAGTTACCACTTTCTATGAGGCTTTTAAAAGAAACGCATAAGATATTGCTTTCGGGCGTGAGGGGGAAACACAAACGTCCCGGCGAAATAAGGATAAGTCAGAATTGGATTGGAGGATCGAGTTTGCAGGATGCTTTTTTCATTCCTCCTCATCATAATGAACTTTCAGAGTTATTAAGCGACATGGAGAAGTTTTGGCATAATCAAGACCTTGATATTCCTCATTTGATTAAAATGGCTATCAGTCATTATCAATTTGAGACTATACATCCTTTTTTGGATGGGAATGGGAGAATTGGGCGACTGCTAATTACCTTACAATTGGTTGAGCGTAAAATCCTACGCAAACCAACACTGTATCTTTCTGATTTCTTTGAGCGAAACAAAGGGTCTTATTATGATTCACTAACGCTGGTTCGATCATCAAATGATATAGAACAGTGGATCAAATATTTTTTATCAGGAGTTGTAGAGACTGCTAAAAATGGAGCAATGACTTTTGAAAAAATTATTGCGCTACGCCAAAACTATGAAACTAAAATATTAACCCTTGGAAGGCGTGCGAAAATAGCTCAGGAGTTATTAAAATTTTTGTTTTCAAGTCCAATAGTAAATGCTAATCAAATTGCTAAAAACCTTAAAATAACGTTCCCTTCAGCTAATGCGCTGATAAGAGACTTTCAACGATTAGGTTTTTTTCAGGAAATTACCGGATTTGCCCGCAACCGATTATTTGCTTTATCGGAATATCTTAATTTATTTAGAAGATAATAGAACATGTTGTCAACTAACTTAAACTGATGAAATATAAAGCCATGAAATTTTGTTTCGAACCTGAAAAAATAGATACCCTTATTCAACTGGCCATCCAGGAGGATATTGGAGACGGAGACATCACTACAGAAAGTCTCATCCCTGATAGCCTGATTGCAGAAGGGGCATTTATTGCAAAGGAAAGCGGCGTTATTGCAGGATTGCCAGTCGTTGAATACTTTTTCTCAAAACTGGACAAAGGTGTTTCTTTAAAACAAAACGTTAAGGACGGGACTTTTGTCAAAAAGGGAGAAAACATCGCATCGATAAAGGGTAGTGCAAAGACTTTGCTTTCGGGCGAGCGGATCGCCTTGAATTTTTTGCAAAGACTTTCAGGGATTGCAACCCTAACAGCACAGTTTGTCGAACGGATAAAACCCTTAAAAACTGCTATTATGGATACAAGGAAGACCGTACCCGGCTGGCGTTATCTGGAAAAATATGCAGTAGCGATGGGCGGTGGTGTTAATCACAGAATGGGGCTTTATGATCAGGTACTCGTAAAAGACAATCACCTGGATATTCTAAAAGCAGAGATAGGTTTGAAACCTGTCTCTGCTTCTTCCCATAGCAGCATTATTGAAAAGACTGTGTCTGCATTACGACAAAAAATAAAAAAAGGTATTTTGATAGAGATAGAAACAAGGACACTGGACGAGGTCAAAGATGCCCTTAAAGCAGGGGTGGATATAATCTTATTTGATAATATGAACATCGCGCAACTCAAAGAGGCCGTAAAAATGATTAAAAACTGGAAATCTTCCAAAGTAAGACGCAGGCCACTTACAGAGGCATCGGGAAATATTACCATGGAAAATGTACACCTTGTAGCGCAAACGGGCGTGGACAGGATTTCTATTGGCGCCATTACCCATTCAGCAAAGGCGCTGGATATTTCACTGGAAATATCCAGGCAATAAAGTATCTCCCCTATTATTTATTCCTGATACAAAGTTTCCTTATTAATCCTTGTGCTGCTATCGCTAACCTGAAGCGCTCCGAAAATCTTGAAAAAAATGTTTGAATATGAAAGATTTGTAAAATAGAATTAAGCTTTATTATTTTTGAGAACCGGTGTTCCTTCAAAGAAAATAATTACGTGATGGGATGAAGAGCGCAAAGGCGGTTGTCGTAATTCCTGCAAGATATGCATCGACCAGGTTGCATGGTAAATTAATCCTGCCAGAAGTCAAGGCTGTTACCGGAAGATATATCATAGAACACGTCTATCAAAATGTAAGACAGGCTAAACGAATTCATAAAGTAATTGTTGCCACGGATAATCAGCTTATATACGATATTGTGAAAGAATTCGGCGGCGAAGCGGAGATGACTTCTCTGTCGCATACCTCCGGGACAGACCGAATTGCTGAGGTGGCAGGGCGATTGGATGTGGATATCATCGTAAATGTGCAGGGAGACGAGCCGGAAGTGAACGCAAATATGGTAGATCAGGTCGTAGATACGTTAGCAGAAGATGCTGGAGGAGTAATGGCAACCCTTGCAAATACGATAAAAGACACCAAAGAGCTGGCAAATCCACATGTGGTAAAAGTCGTGCTGGATAATTGCGGATACGCGCTCTATTTTTCCCGTTCACAGATTCCTTACGTACGAGACAGTAATGATCCAATGAAGGAATCCGGCGTTACTTTCCTGAAGCACCTTGGCATTTATGCCTATCGGAGAGATTTTCTATTGAAATATTCAAAACTGCCTGCTTCGTCTCTGGAGGGTGCGGAAAAGCTGGAACAGCTTAGGGCGCTCTCCAACGGTTACAAAATAAAGGTAGCGATCACGAATTATACCTCAAGAGGCATTGACACAAGGGAAGATTTGACAGCATTTATGGAAAGATATAAACATGACTAAACATATATTTGTGACAGGCGGTGTAGTTTCGTCTCTTGGTAAAGGGCTTAATTCCGCATCTATTGGGATGCTGCTGGAAAGCAGGGGATTGAAGGTAAGGCTTCAGAAATTTGATCCTTATGTGAATGTTGACCCCGGCACGATGAGCCCCTACGAACACGGGGAGGTATATGTTACCGAGGATGGCGCGGAGACAGACCTTGACCTGGGACACTATGAGCGGTTTACGAATTCCGTGTCGAACAGATATTGTAATTTTACCACAGGTTCAATTTATCATTCGGTTATTATGAAGGAACGCAAGGGGGAATATTTAGGAAAGACCGTGCAGGTGATTCCCCACATTACTAATGAAATCATTGAATGCATACAGAAACTTGACGGGCCGGATACTGACGTGGTTATCTCCGAGGTCGGCGGCATTGTGGGTGATATAGAAAACCAGCCATTCCTCGAAGCGATCAGGCAGTTTGGTCAAAAGGCGGGCAGGGAAAATGTGCTCTATATTCATTTAACACTCGTTCCCTACCTCAGCGCTGCGGAGGAGATAAAGACGAAACCCACACAGCACAGCGTGGGTATGATGCGGCAGGCCGGTATCCAGCCTGATATTCTTATTTGCAGGATGGAAAAACACCTGAGTGCGGAGATAAGAGAAAAATTATCTCTTTTTTGTAATGTAGACAAGAATGCAATTATAGAAGAACGTGACGTAAAGCCATATCTCTATGAAATACCATTGATCCTTGTTGATCAGGGTTTGGACAAGCTTATTATACAGAAATTAGGGCTTAAAACCAACGGAGATGATATATCTAAGTGGTTGTCAATATTGGAGATACTGAAAAATCCAAGGCAGGCAACAGAGATAGCGATAGTTGGAAAATATATATGTCATCAATCGGCGTACGAGTCAATTTATGAATCACTCATTCATGGCGGGATAGGCAATAATGCAAGGGTGAGGATGCGGAGGGTTGAGTCGGAGGATGTTGAAAAAAATGGAGCCAGGGCAAGCCTCGAAGGGGTAAGAGGTATCCTCGTGCCGGGTGGGTTTGGAATGCGCGGCGTTGAAGGAAAGATCGAGGCGATACAATATGCAAGGGAAAACAAGATTCCTTTCTTTGGTATATGCCTCGGATTGCAGTGTGCTGCTATCGAATTTGCGAGGAATGTATGCAATCTGAAGGCTGCGAATAGTACGGAATTTGATGTTAACACTCCCCATCCTGTGATCAGTTTACTGGAAGAGCAGCGCGAGGTGTCTTCTAAGGGTGGGACGATGAGACTTGGGGCACAACCCTGCATTCTTCAGGCAGGTACAAAGGCGTTCAAGGCATATGGAAGGCAAAATGCATCAGAGCGGCATCGGCACAGGTATGAATTCAATAATATCTATAAAGAGATATTTTTAGCCAGCGGCATGGTATTTAGCGGACTCTCGCCGGATGAGCAATTAGTGGAAATCATGGAACTCAAAGACCATCCCTGGTTTGTGTGTGTGCAGTTTCACCCAGAATTTAAGTCAAAGCCCACCAACCCGCATCCGCTGTTTAAAGAATTTATACGGGCATCCCTGTCATTTTGATAATTGTCGGATTGACTGGTGTACTTTTGCGGTAAGGAGTTTAAGGAATAGCTCAGGGGTGAATTCCCAGGGCATTTGCAATCCGGGTAAACTCTTCATTATTATGAAAGGTAATTGTGATTCTCCCTCGTCCGTTCCTTTCTCTGATCATGACCTTTGTCCCAAAAAACCTTCTGAAACGGTCTTCTAAGTCCTCGATATGAGGTGTGGAAGTCTTTGTGGCGGTTGATTTGTGGGGTTTGATCTGCTTTTTTTCCATCGACGAAATCATCTCGATCTGTCTCACAGAAAGACCTTCTTTGATAATTTGATCACAAAGTTTTATCTGCAATTCCTTCCGTTGGACGGACAGGATTGCCCGTGCATGTCCCATTGATAATGTTCCACGTGAAACATTGTCCTGGATTTCCTGAGGCAGGTCCAGCAGGCGGATATAATTGGTTACAGAACTGCGATCTTTTCCCATAGCCTTTGCAACCTGTTCCTGGGTGAGGTCAAATTTATTAATCAATTCTTTGAACCCTTTTGCCTTTTCGATGGGATTGAGGTCTTCCCTCTGGATATTTTCTATTAATGCAATTTCCAGACTATGCAGTCCATCGATATCCCGAACGATGGCGGGAATTTCTTTCAATCCAAGTTGTTTTGCCGCCCTCCAGCGGCGTTCGCCGGCTATTAACATGTACCCGTGCGTGAGGGGTCTTACGATAATGGGTTGTAAGATGCCGTGTTGTTTTATGGATTCCACAAGTCCCTTCATCTCCTCGTCATCAAAGATATCGCGCGGCTGCGAGTCGTTAGGCTGAATGTCCTTTGGGTTTAACCGCATAATTACGTCTTGCCCTGTTTCTGCCTCTATCCCAATAACACCGCCAAGCAGAGATTGTAGACCGCGACTGAGTTTTTCCTTTTTAGACATGACGAGTACTCCTTTTATGGTTGGTTTTCAGTTGAATTTCCATGATGGGGATGCTAGTATCTAGCCTGCTTTTTTGTGGTAAAGATGTTTCACGTGAAACATCCTCATGGGTCAGGGTTAGTGTATTCGTTTTTTTTAAAATTGCAAGGTTTTTTTGATGAATAAATGCATATTTACTATCGCAGTTAATACTCTGAAAGAGGTTACACGACAGGCGATATTTTATTGTATTGTCTTTGGAGGTATATTGTTGATCCTCTCCTCCTTTTCCTTTACCCTGTTTGCCTTTGGTGAAGAGGCGAAGATGATAAGGGAAATGGGGATATCGACCATTACTATTTGCTGCCTCTGTTTAGCATCGCTGTGCGCAGCAAATGCAATATCCAGGGAAATAGGGAAAGGTACCATCATGACGTTATTATCTAAACCCGTAAGCAAGAAATCTATTCTTTTGGGTAAGTTTTTTGGAATACAGGGGGTTATTTTTCTGGCATTTATGATAATGGGTGTTTTTATGACTGTTTCCTTGTGTGTAAAGGATTCTCTGGATTACCATACAAGCTTATCGACCTCGTTTGCAAAGGTTGGTTGCGCCCCCCTTTTTCAACTGATATTTTCATTTTTGCAAGTCGCCATAATGTGTGCGATTGCAATTGCCGGTTCTGTTTATTTGCCTCTGGTATCTAATCTCAGTTGTTGCATGTTTATCTATATTGTAGGGAATTTGATGCATTTTTTCCTATATTTATTTCAAGGAAATGAGGGTGGTTTTCCATGGTATGTGACGGTTTTTTATGTATTCTTTCCCAATATGGAGGGTTTCAGTATCGTGGGCATGGGAAATTGGTCTGGAAAGCCGTTTGGCGTTGGCTACATGGTATTGCTGGCGTTGTATGCTATTTTATATATGACATTTGTTACAACATTGGCTTGTGAGTTTTTTGATAAAAAAGAATGTGTTTGATAAGTCGTATCTATCATATACGAAAGGACTTACGATTGAAATATGGTGTGATAGGAGATATCCACAGTAATTATGATGCATTAACGGCTGTTGTTGATGAGTTACGGGGGGATCGCGTTGACAAAATTTTATGTGTTGGAGATATCGTTGGATATGCGGCTGAACCGTCAAAATGTATTGATTTAATACGTGAATTAAATTGCACCGTCGTAGCAGGAAACCATGACTATGCTGTGGTAGGAAAATTTCCTGTGAACTATTTTCACGCCGATGCGCGGGATGCAGTCGTATGGACGGCGCGGCAACTTTCGAATGAATATTTAGATTTCTTAAAAAACATGATGTTGGTTGAAGAGTTGGATGGTATTACTCTTGTACATGGGTCATTGAATCATCCCGAATTTTTTGACTATATTAGAACTGCGGTTGATGCGCAACTGAGTTTCGGTTTGTTAAAAACACCGATTTGTTTTTATGGTCATACGCATATTCCGTTAGCGTTTTATTTGAAAGAAGGCAATATCCACGTAGACAGAGGGCATGTTTTTGATGTAAAAAAAGCGGACAAAGTCCTCATAAATGTTGGTAGTGTAGGGCAATCCCGGGATTGGGACCTCAGGTCTTCTTGCGCTATTTATGATACGGATAAAATGATTGTGGAGATCAGGCGTATAAAATATAATATCAACAGCGCTGTAAAAAAGATCTATTCAGCTGGTTTACCAGCAGTAAATGCTTTACGATTAATGTAGAAGACTAAAGTCGCTTTAGCGAATGTGAGATTGTATTATTATACCAACGCAAGTGCAAATTTACTTACAGATGTACCAAATAAGCCGCATCTATATGATCTAGCTGCTCAATCTGCCGGAGGCATTCCTGTGGTATTGCTGCATCAACATTTACAATCGTGATAGAGTTGCCTCCGCTTTCTTTCCTGCCAAACGTCATGTGGGCAATGTTTATTTTTTTATTACCCAGAACGCATCCGATATTCCCAATTAACCCTGGTTTGTCCTTACCGAAGAGGATAAGCATGTGTTCGTCCAGCGCAGCCTCTACTCTATAACCGTTGATATCGACTATCCTCGGCTCATTTTTTCCGAAGACTGTTCCTGAAACTGTGGTTTCACCTTCCGGGGTGTTTATTTTGACGGTAACGAGACTCGTAAAATCGCTAATACCCGTGGTGGTGGTGACATTAATTTTGATGCCACGTTCTGCTATAAAGTGGGGTGCGCTAACTAAATTAACGCCCTCCTCAAGGGCAGGCTTAAGTAATCCTACCATGAGACTATCGGTAACGAGGCTAATATTCTTCCTGGTGATTTCGCCCGTATAAATAATATCTACATTTTGTAAGCCCCCCTTCGTGATCTGCATGAGGAGCGATCCCATTTTTTCTGCCAGGATTATATAGGGTTTCAGGATGTTGTATTCTTCCTGATTATAAGGAGGCAAATTTACAGCGTTTCTGAAACCTTTTCCCGTGAGCGCATCGGCCATTTGCTCCGCTGCTTCCACGGCAACGGCAAATTGCGCCTCTTCGGTAGAAGCGCCTAAATGAGGAGTTACTATCACCTGTTCTAATTCGAGGAGTTTGTTGCCAACAGGTGGTTCTATATCAAATACGTCTATTGCGGCGCCAGCAACTTGACCATTTTTAATGGCGTTATACAGGTCTTCTTCCGAAATGATTCCGCCTCTGGCGCAATTTATAATACGAACGCCCTTTTTCATAATCGAAAATTCCTTCTGAGTAATAAGGTTTTTTGTCTCACTATTAAAAGGGACGTGAATCGTAATATAATCAGCCTGTGAGAGTAATTCTTTCAGATTCTTTACGACATGGATGCTGTATTGTGATGTAATTTCCGGAGAGATAAAGGGGTCATATCCGATCACCTTCATCTCTAAAGCCACGGCGCGTTTTGCGACTTGTCTTCCAACCCGCCCCAATCCTATAATACCGAGGGTTTTCCCGGCGATTTGTATACCGGTAAATTTCTTTCTTTCCCATTTTCCTGTTTTCGTCGAGGCACAGGCTTGAGGGACAAAACGTGAGAGAGAAAAGAGCAAAGCCACGCTATGTTCAGCAGTTGAGGTAATATTGCCTTCCGGGGTATTCATGACAACGACGCCTTTTTTGGTAGCGGCCGGGACGTCTACGTTATCAACTCCGACGCCCGCACGGCAAATGGCCTTTAGCCTTTCTGCGTTTTGCAACAGCGGGGCTGTAATCTTTGTGCCGCTGCGTAATATAATCCCTTCGCAATCGTTGATAATAGTTTTTAATTCGTCTGCTTTTATACCGGGTCTTTTTAATACTTTGAGTCCCGCCTTTTCCAGTATTTCAATGCATACATCTGGCAGTTCATCTGCGATTAAAACCTGCATGTTATCCTTTCTCGAATAAGAATTGTCTCTGAAAACAAAACTATATAGAATAATTACAAAATGATCATTCTTGATGATAAGCAAAACAAACCAGGGTTCTATTGGTTGTGTTCCTACAATGAAATTTAAACAATTATGATAACAATTTTATGTTTTAAAATCAATTTTAAACTAATTGTCTTTATTGTCTTTACTGTACGGATAAATATTTGAGATGTGAAGATTTTTTTGTTAAACTTACTTATTATCTTTTAAAAAACTACATATTTTTAGAATGGAGTATTATCAATGAAAGGTATGCTTTCCGTATTCTTAATAAGTGTGTTTTTACTCTTCGGTCTTTCAGGTGTAAAGAACGCGCATGCCCAGGAAAAAGGCGGATCGCAGGATGTCTTGAAGGAGTTGGATGAGTTCCAAAGATCCCTTTCGAACTGGATGAAGAATTTAGATACAATGGGGTCACAGTTTACGGTACTTCAAAAAAATGTTACTGAGAGTTTAGCCCCTTTAAAAGAGTTTGATAAGATGATAAAAGGAATTGACGAGAAGTTAAATAATAGCATGTCGAAGATGGAGTCACTTGAGAAAACTGCGTCTGTTGCTGAAGTCAAGGGGATGCTGGATTCCTTTGGTAAGACCTTTGATGTATTAAAAAAGTTGTTGTCAGACATTACGAAACGGGTTGAGGATCAGGAAATAAAAACATCGGTGCTTGAGAAAAGATATCAAGAGGCGCAAAGACCGTTAGAACCGATTAAGAAGGCTATCGAAGATTTAAATAAGTTAGTTACGGATAAATTGGGCGAGCAGGAAAAAAAAATTACTTCTCTTGAAGACAGCATTAAAGCACGCGTAGCTTCTTTAGATAGTACGATGAAAACCTTTGAGGGGCAAACGAAGGCCGTTTCAGATCTGGAAATGCGGATGAAAAAAGTAGAAAAAACAGGCGGTGTGAGTCCTGGCACAGCAACAGCTGGGGTTCCTCTTGTCGCTCAAGTGCAGGCAGCGATGGGAACCGAAACGGCAAAGGGTGCAGAGGGAACAGAAACAGCAGCAATAGCAGAAGTAGCAAAGGAACGCATCCCTACGCCAGAAGAGGAGGGTTTTAAAGAGATGGAGGATGGTTTTTATATACGAAATGTCAATCTTCTTCCCTTTGGATCTTCCTCACAAATTAAAGGGGAGATAAAGAATTTCTCAGATAGAGACAGGAGTATCGCTGCGTTTACAATTAAAGTTTATAATGCTTCTGACATGCTTCTTTTTACGCAGGATTTTTCAATCAAGACTTTCAAGAAGGGGGATATCAGGGCGTTCAGCGAAATTATATCAGGATATACACCCCTGGATATTGCAAAGTATGAGATTATGCCGAAGAGGAGATACTAAAATTTGAGTAAA
>Ga0194127_10007878_pt1 | contig 11585 bp, 15 predicted proteins | sample TA2KigC100mmetaG_FD_148624 | JGI IMG/M metagenome (GOLD analysis project Ga0194127, IMG submission 148624) | Freshwater microbial communities from Lake Tanganyika, Tanzania - TA2015036 Kigoma Deep Cast 100m | ecosystem: Environmental > Aquatic > Freshwater > Lake | place: Tanzania: Lake...
ACTCCACCCGCCTCGTCACGGCCCGGGCGCGCGACGGCGAGACCTCGACCGTCATGCTCAACGACCCGAAGCCGGGCGCAGTGTGGAACAGGCTGTCCGGCAAGTACGACGTGGAAGTCACCTCCGGTCCGGCATTCGGGACTGCCCGGCAGGAAGCAGTGCAGGCCATGACGGCGCTCGCCCAGGCGGCCCCACAGCTTCTCCAGGTGGGGGCCGACATCTGGGTCGGGAATATGGACTGGCCCGGCGCCGACGAGTTGGCGAAGCGGCTGAAGAAGATGGTGCCGCCAGAACTGCTGGACGAGGAAGAGATGCAGGGCGACCCTGCCGCGATGCTCGGCCAGATGCAGCAGGCGATGCAGCAGGCCCAGGCGATGCTGCAACAGACGCAGCAGGCCGCCCAGGAAGCCGCCCAAGCCCTTCAGCAAGCCGAGATGAAGGCGATGTCCAGCCAGGCCGAAAACGAGCGCCTGAAGACCGATTTGAACGAGGCGCAGGCGGAGTTGAATCTCGCCAAGCAGTCAGCCCAGCTCGCCATCGACACGGTAGAGGCTAAGCTGAAGCAGGTGCAGGACTACCACCAGGCGGCCGACGCACTGCGCGGGAGCATGCCGCAGGAACAACCCTAGATGCCAGACGAGAAGGAGTAATCGATGAAGACGATTCAATACTGGGGCACGCCAAACGTGCAGGAATACGAAATCACCGGCACTGTCTGTATGTGGACGACCGGGGCCAAGGATACGATCAGCGACGCGCGTGCGTCAGCATTGCAGGCGTACTCGGCGGACTTCCGGGAGGATATGCCCCACGACCGGGACGACCTGGTTCGCCTCGACTCCTCCGGCAACCTGCTGGTGGGGACTACGAGTACCGTATCTGGTTCAAAGTTAGTAGTCGCCTCTGGTGACGCAACCATCCAAGGTCTCACCGTAGGCCGTGGCGCAGGCGCTGTGTCCACCAACACTGCGGTGGGTGCGAGTGCTTTGGCGGCGAATACGAGTGGGTCAAGCAACACCGCATCTGGATACCAAGCACTCTACTCCAACACCACAGGGTATGATAACACAGCAAGTGGTCGTAATGCGCTCTACTACAACACCACAGGGTCTGATAACACAGCAATTGGTAGGAGCGCACTCGTTACCAACACCACAGGTTCTTACAACACAGCAAGTGGTTCGTATGCACTCTATCTAAACACCACAGGGTCTGGCAACACAGTAAGTGGTTATGCTGCACTCTATAACAACACCACAGGCTCTAACAACACAGCAAGTGGTTATGCTGCACTCTATTACAACACCACAGGTTATTACAACACAGCAAGTGGTTTACAAGCACTCTATAGCAACACCACAGGGGTTAACAACACAGCAAGTGGTTATCAAGCACTCTATAGCAACACCACAGGCTCTGATAACACAGCAAGTGGTCTGTATGCACTCATTAACAACACCACAGGCTCTAACAACACAGCAAGTGGTATGTATGCACTCCGTAACAACACCACAGGTTGGCACAACACAGCAAGTGGTATGTATGCACTCCATCTAAACACCACCGCCTCCAATAACACTGCTGTTGGGTATCAGGCTGGGTATAGTTCAACAGCAGGAAGCAATACATTCTTAGGTTATCAAGCTGGCTATGTTAACTCTACAGGAATGTTAAATACCTTCATTGGTTCTCAAGCTGGTGGTTTATCTGCTGGTGTTACAGGACAGCGAAATGTTGGTGTTGGTGACAGAGCTTTAGGCAATTTAACTTCTGGAGATAACAATATTGGCATTGGATTTACCGATTCTACAAATGGCTATTCCCCAGTATTTGACCCTACTACTGAAAGCAACCGTATTTGTCTCGGAACAAGTGCTGTTACCAATGCTTATGTAAAGGTAGCTTGGACTGTTACATCTGATGCTAGGGACAAAACAAATATTTTGGATATTCCACATGGTTTAGCTTTTGTTCAGCAATTAAAACCAAAATCCTATCAATTTAAAACAAATCGAAACGATGAAACCCCAAGCGGCAATATTAGATATGGTTTCTTGGCACAAGATATTCTTGCTTTGGAAGGTAGTAACCCAGTAATTATTGATAATGAAGATGCTGACCATCTTAAATATCAAGGTGAGTCTTTAGTGCCAATATTAGTAAAAGCAATCCAAGAACTCAAAGCCGAGGTTGACAGCCTCAAATCTCAACTTAAAGGAGCCTGAAAATGACTGAAATTGCAACCCCCGTGGAACAACCCACCGAAGCCGAAATCGCTCGCCACTACAGCGCAGCGATGGATTCCGTCAACTTGCTGAATGCTGGTCAACCGGAAGGCATGGCTGACGAAGAGTGGGCCGATTGTGTCAAGCGTAATCAGGATCACCTGAAGATCATGCTGGCAAAAGACTTCTGGACTGACGAGGATTTGTCGCCTCTGCAAGCTGCGGCACAATAAGGAAACATCATGACTGCAACTATTACTTGGAAAATCTCACAACTCGACCGCAACCTTCCCGATGGTCTATGCACCACAGCCCACTGGACTGCCACCAAATCTGGCCCAGGCGCAGGATGCGATTGCTACCCTAGCCGTGGCCGTGTCGGTGCTGGCTCGTAGGCTGTGAACGCCCCCGTCCTGCGCCTCGAAGACTACTGGATGGGGCGCAACGCCACCCATGCGGATGACCTCACGCCCGAGATCGTGCGCAATGCCGGTCATCTGCTGCGCAAGGTCAACAACTTGATCGTGCTGATGCACGATGTCGAGGTCGAGTCGCACCCGGTCACGGGCAACCCCATCACCTCCGGATGGAGACCGCCCGCGATCAACGCCGGGACCAGAAACGCTGCCCCGCGCTCGCATCACATGAGCGGGAATGCGGTGGACCTCTACGACCCGGTGGGAGCAATCGACGACTGGTGCATGGAGCACCTGGACTTCCTGGCCGAAGCTGGCCTGTGGATGGAGCACCCGAGCGCCACGAAAGGGTGGTGCCATCTTCAACAAATGCCGCCGCGCAGCGGCAGAAGGTTTTTCTGGCCATGAGCAAATTCCTCGAATATCCCCAGCTCTCCAAGGTCAAGGAAGCCAGCGAGCTTGGCCGCAGCCAGTGGCGGCTCGAAACCCGCTTGGTGTTCGAGGACAAGCATGGCCATCGGTGGGTCGTGCCTGCGGGCTACGTCACCGATTACGCCTCTGTGCCGGCTACTCCGCTCATGTCCTGGCTGTTCCGGGACCATGCCCACATGAGCGCCGTATTGCACGATTACCTCTGCACGGACTACTACCCCCAGCAAATGTCCTGGCGCGAAGCCGCTGACCTGTTCCACGAAGCGATGCGCGTCGAGGGGGTCTCCGCGTGGCGGGCCTGGATGATGGCCTGGGCGGTACGAGTTTTCGGTGAAACCAAGAAAGAAGAAGAATGAGCGATGACAACCACATCGAGCGCCTGGCGCGGATCGAAACCAACCTGGAGCACGTCGCCAACCGGTTGGAGGAGCTGGTATCACGCGCCGAGTTTCAGCCGGTCAAGCTGATCGCCTACGGCCTCGCCGGGGGTGTGATGACTGCCTTTCTCTCAGCTGTCATCATCAAAGTCCTGGGGGCTGCATGAGCCTCACCCCGCGCGAGTTCACCATCATGGGCCTGATTGCCATCATGGTATCGGTCATCCTGGCCGTGACGACTGGCATCTACATTCAGGCCAACAACAGCCACGACGAGGTGCTGGGCGTGGTGCAGTGCAACGCCGCCCGCCTCGAAGCCATGGAGAACAACAAGGCCAAGGCCACCGCAAAGCGATGGACTTCGGATGACACTATGGAGTTGATCGCCTGCCTGGAGCACAAGAACGGCACGCCCGCACGCCGGGCCTGCATCGACGCAATCACCGCACGCTGCAAGAAATAAATGAGCCTGTCCGCAGCGGCGCTCGCGTTCTTGTGCCTGTCGCAAGCCAGGTACGAGGATTGGCAGGAACGCGCGGCGATTCTGGAATACGAAGCCGGAATGTCGCGCCCGGACGCGGAAGAGATGGCTCTAAGGTTGGTAGAGGAGGCTATCGGAAAGAGCAGCCTCTGAAAGAAGAAGGGAACCGGAAAGCCAAATCCCCCCCGACCCCCCCATCAATTTGAAGAGATCGCCCTGTCAATTCAGGAAAGCAAAAGGGAAGGGAAGAAGAAAGCCGAGAAGCCCGCGCCGGACGCCTTGGCTTTCTCCATCCGATCCCGGACCCCAAAGAAAAACCCCGAAACACTTTGCTGGGGCTTGGCCCTGGCTTGGGCAATCGCGGCATGGCTCAACAACATGCTTTGACTACGCAAGCCCCAGCAAAACATTCCGGGGTTTATGTTGAGCGACGCCGGATAGCCAGTCCGACAACCCCACGATACACACACGCAGAACGCAGCGCAAGATTTTTTTGTAAGTGAGCACTTACTAACCTGCAACGCCTTGCGTGGTGCGGGGTTCTGTTCTAGGATTGGTTCACACGGGTGTAAGCGCCCCCCCAGCGCAGATGTATGTGCGGCTCGTCCCCGCTGCAATTTGAGGAGCACATCATGCCCAACACGATCCTTACCCCCACTGCGGTCACGCGCGAGGCGGCCCGCGTCCTGCATCAGAAACTCAACTTCGTCGGCTCGTGCAACAAGCAGTACGACGACAGCTACAAGAACGGCGGCGCCACGGTCAAGGGCAAATTCGGCCCGACCCTGAAGATTCGCATGCCGAACGAGTACACCGTCCGCAACGGCGTCAGCATGGCCGTGCAGGATGTCGGCGAGAACTCGGTTGACCTGACCGTATCCACGGTCAAGGGCGTCGATCTGAACTTCACGTCGCTGGAACTGGCCCTGTCCCTGCAAGACTTCTCCGAGCGCATCATCCAGCCCGCAATGGCTGTTTTGGCCGCCAACATCGAGGCCGATGCACTGAGCATGTATCAGGACGTGTACAACATCGTCGACGGCGACACCGCCGCCTTCAGCTTCGCCTCGATGTCCGGTGCCCGTCAGAAGTTGACCGACAGCCTGGCCCCCATGGACGACAACCGCTGCGTGGTGCTCAACACCACTCACGCGACCAAGTACATGAACGACACCAAGGCGTTGTTCCACAGTGCCGAGGGCATCAGCAAGCAGTACCGCGACGGCATCATCGGCAAGACCGCAGGCTTCGGCTCCATCTACGAGAACACCCTGCTGCTGCCGCACCTGACCGGCTCCGCCCTGAAAACCACGACCTACACCGTCAACGGTGCCGTCACGACCAACGGATCGGCTTCCGTCGTCGTTGCCACCGGCGCCACCACCTTCAAGAAGGGTGACGTGTTCACGGTTGCCAACTGCTTCCGCGTCCACCCGGAAACCAAGGTTTCCACCCTGGAGTTGCAGCAGTTCGTCGTTACCGACGATTACGCTGGCGGTGGCGGCACGCTGAACTTCGCCCCGGCGATCTACACGTCCGGCGGCCGGCAAAACGTCACTGCGGGCGGCATGCCGAACTCGGCCGCCATCGTGAAGGTTGGCGCAGGCGCGAACGAGTACCTCAACCAGTCCCTCGCGTTCCACAAGGATGCGTTTGCCTTCGTCACCGCCGACCTGCCCATGCCCGACGGCGTGGACTGGGCCGCCAAAGTGGTGATGGACGGCATCGCCATCTCGTGCATCCGAGACTTTACCGTTTCTGACCGTTCCTTCCCGTGCCGGTTGGACGTGCTGTACGGCTACAAGGCGATCCGCCCGCAGCTCGCTACGCGCATCCACAACGACGGTTAATCGGTCGCGTCGCAGGAAGGGGTGGCGTGACATCAGGAGAGTTTCATGACTGACGAGATCGTCGCCCCGTCCGAGCAGGACACCGAGCAGCAGCAAGACACTGGCGCCGAAGGGCGCCAGCCCGAACAGCAAGCGGAATCCCAGGCGGAGCCGGCAGCAGAGAAGCCGCCCGAGGGGGTAACGCAGAAAAGCGCCAACCGCTTCCAGCAACTCGCGCAGGAACGGGACTACTGGCGCAAGCAGGCCGAATCCGCTGCGCAGGCGATGAAGGACAAGCCTGCCCCCAAGCTGGAGGACTTCGACCACGACATCGAGAAGTTCACGACTGCGGCCATGGACCACAAGGCCCAGGAGATCGCGGTCAACTCCGTCGAGCAGCAAGCGCAGCGCGCAGACGAGAGCGCCGCGCGGGAATTGGAGGCCACCTTCAACCGCGCCACCGCCGATGCGGTCAAGCAGTTCCCGGACTTCGACAAGGTGTTCGACAACACCGTCCCGGTTTCCCTCCAGATGGCCGAGGCGATTGTCATTTCCGACAAGCCGGCCGACATCGCGTACTACCTCGGCACGAACCGCGAGGAAGCGGCAAAGATTGCCGCGCTGCCTCCGCACATGCAGGGGTACGAGATCGCCCGCCTGGAGGCACGGCTATCCTCCGCGCCGATTGTCAGCAGGGCACCATCGCCTCCGTCGCAAAGGGTGGCGGGGACGAATGCCTCCGCTGGCAAGAGCTACGATGACATGTCGATGGAGGAATTTTTGGCCACACGCCGCAAGGAAGAGGCGGCACGCCGCTCCAACAGCTATTGAGGTGTAACGAATGGCACTCAGCACAGCGCAAGACCTGATTGATTCCGCCCTGCGCCTGCTGGGTGTCGTCGATCAGGAAGGCACCCCAACCACGAACCAACGCAACCAGGGCTTAGACGCCCTGAATGCCATCATCGACTCCCTCGTTGCCGACCGCCTTGCGAACTACCGGGTGGACGACGAGCAGATCGTTCTGGCCGCAGCCTCTACGACATGGGGCGCAGCCGGCACCATCAACACCACGCGCCCGGTCAAGCTGCTCGCCGCGCGCCGGGTGGACGGCGCTTACGAGTACCCCATCCGAATCCTCAGCATGTCCGAGTACCGCGACCTCTCGGACAAGAGCGTCACGGGCACGTTGAGCGGCCTGGCGCTCGACCCGACGATGACTTCCTCCCAGGCCACCCTGTACGCAGCGGGTGGGGTGGGCACGGTCAAGGTGACGAGCCTCAAGCCCTGGACGCAGTACGCGCTGGTCTCCACCAGTCTCGGGCTTCCTCCAGGATACGTCCGCGCCCTGCGGCATGCCCTCGCCGTCGAACTGTCTCCCGAGTATCAGATGCCGGCTCCGGCTGTGTGCGTCAGCGTAGCGGACAAGATGCGCTCCGACCTAGCGAACCTCAACGCCCAGGTGCAGAAGATCGTGCAACCCATGGCGGCATGCGGGCAGTTCGACATCAACTCCGGCGGCTACCTCTACCCATGAAGATCCCATTCTTCCAGCAAGCCGGCGCGCGGGCCTCCCTGCTCACACAGGACGACCTCACCGTCAACGGATACCCTGAGAAGCTCCCGGACGGGCGCGTTGCCCTGCGGAAGAGGAAGGGGTCAGCCAGGGTCAACCAACCGACTGGCGGGGCTGCTACACCCCGAGGAGTCGCAGCGTTCAACGGGCAGGTCATTTCCGTCTTCGGCGGCAACGTCTATTACGGCACCACCCTCATCGGCCCGGCCAACATCGGCACCGACCAGATCAGCGACAAGGCGTTCGGCGCATCGTGGACGAATACAAGCAACTGGCTGACAGAGGCAGCAGCGAGCACTGGACCGCTGGAGGGGTCTAGTGCCTATCGCGTGTTCAACAACAGCACAAACGCAGGGCAAGAAGTCCACGCTGCAATCACCGTCGCGGCTGGCGAGACGATCTTCTTCTCCGTGTGGGTGAAGGACAACGAGGGGCATGCCGACGACGACGGCCAAGTGCTGCGCGTCACCCTCGCGCTGACAGGTGGCACCGCCAAGACCTACGAAGCCAAGTTCCTGCCCAACACCGGGGCAGGCATCGGCACGTACGAAGTCGTCGCCACTGCCGCAAACGGCGAATGCCAGATCAAGGAAGGCTACGGCGGGGTGTGGTTCCAGTGCATGATGCGGATGACGACCGGAAACAATACATCGCTCGCCATCACCATCCGGCCAGGAGTCGGCACCACGCTGGCAACGGGCACCGACACGCACGTCGCCAACAAGGGCAACGAGTTCTACGACCCGAGGCTGTACCGTTCCGAGACCACGGGCACCGGCCGCTTCGATTTCGTAGAGACAGGAACCTCCACGCGACTGCTCGCCTTCTCGGACGGCAACGACGGCTGGCTGATGGGCACGGACTACGTGATGTGGCCGATTCTGGAAACGTCCATGTCCAACGTGCCGGGCCTGACCTACCTCGACGGTTACCTCGTCAAGATGAACGTGAACGGCCAGATCGACCACACCGAGCCGCTGACAATGTACGACTGGCCGCCAGCCAACACCACGAACGCCGAGTCGCATGCCGACGACGGGGTGTACCTGTGCCGGCACAACAACTACCTGCTCGCCATCGGTTCCGACTCGATGGAGTTCTTCTACAACGCCGCCAACGCCGAAGGGTCTGCCTTCTCCCGCGTGGACGGCGCCATGCAGCGGATCGGCGCGGCGCACTCCAGGACGTGCGCCCAGCTTCGCGGCACCGCCGCCTTCATCAGCTACCCGTCGGCCGTGTACCTCGCTGCGGAGACGAAGCCGAAGCGCATCTCCACGCCGGCAGTGGAACGCCTGCTGCTGGGCCTGACGCTGACGGACTGCTGGGCCTTCGGCTTCGAGGTGGACGGGCATTCCTTCTACGCATGGGTGTTCCCCACGTCGAACCGCGCCCTGTGCTACGACGCCGGCACCGAGACGTGGCATCAACTGACCGACACGGGCGGCAACTACTTCAAGCTCATCAACACCGCCATGCTGGCAGGCGAGGTGTACGCGCAGCACATTACCGACGGGTACGTGTACAAGCTCACCGGCAGCCAGGACAACAGCGTGGACTTCACCGTCACCGCGCGCACTGCCTACGCGGACCTGGGCGTCACCGAGCGCAAGCGCATCCGGTCCATGACGTTCCACGGCGACCTGCCAACCAGCCAGTCCATCTCCGTGCGGTACTCGGACGACGACTTCGGCACCTGGAGCACGGCGCGCACCGTCGGCCTCTCCGCGCGTGGCAAGTCCTTCAACTGGGGCAGCTTCTTCCGGCGAGCCTTCGAGGTGTCCTACACCGGCTCCGCTGACCTGCGCCTGTTTGAAGTCGAGATCGAGCCGGGGCAGTAGTGGCCAAAATCCCGCCCCCGCCCGCGCACCTGCATCCGTCCTCGCCTGCGTTCGCGGAGTGGATGCGGGCTGTCGCAAAAGGCTTGGCGGATTACACGGACAGCGTGAATAACTACATGCCATTTTCGCAAGTGCTTAATGCCAACTACGGCGGCGCGCCATTCGGGTTGACATGGCAAAAGGCTGCGGAAATTAGGATGGAGCCGCCAGAAAAAGACGCACTGGTCGAGTTGCTTTACAACGTTTCCGTCAGGTTTGGCGGTGATTATTGCTATGTGCGCGTGCGGAAAAAAGTAAATGGTGTCTATACCCAACTGCTCAATACGCCGCACATGTTGCATGAGATAAGCGGGCATATCCCAGACGCGATCCCAAAAGGTCAGAACGTGCAGTCCTATGAATTGTGGGTGCGGTCTGCTGGATACACCGGCGGGTCAGTGGCGAAACTGATAGCAATCGGCTTTACTGCTGTGAGGCGATGATGCAACCGACGCCACTTGAAGATAAGGACATGAACAGTGCTAGGTGGAGGCATTGGATAGAGTCGAGCCGCAGACTGCCGCTATTCCAGAAGCAGGCATTTGGCGTTTACGCGGAGCAGTTCGACCGATCTGGAACCGATCCGTTCACCGTCACCGTTACTATCCCGTACCACGGGCCGATATTGGTCCGCACCACGATTGCGATGATGGAGTGCAAGGTCGCAGGGGTTACCATATTCGACGACCCAAGCTACACCGCAGAACGGTGGGCACTTGGCTTGAGCCAGTTCGTTATCAGCGACTGCAAGCCTGGCGACGAGTTATATCTTCGGGAAGCGTGGAGCCGTCAAGGCAAGCATTGGCAAGCAGTTGATTGGCGGTTGCGGGTTGTTATCGAGGCGATTCCGTCGCCTCTTGGCGAGACGGCATTGTTGCCTCCGCACCCTAGACTCGAAACCAGTGACAGGCGCTGGGTAGACCACTGGAACGCGGTTTACGTCAAGATCAATAAGCAGGACGACATTAGCTTGCTCGACGCGAGAGGGTGCGACTTTACTCAGGTATCGACTATTGGCGGCACAACATTGTGTACCGTCAACGCGACAAAGGACGGCCCGTGCATTGTGCGCGCGACGTTTTCAGAGTATCAAATAGATAGCATCTCGCCTGCCGCGTCAACCTTCGAGATTAAAAAAAACGGCGCGCAACTCGACTCTTACGGGGTTCCCAATTCCGGCACGTATTACTCGCACGTAAAGGCGTCGCTTGTGGCTGCGTCTGATTGTGTGGCCGGGGATGTATTTACGTTCACCAGGACTGCAACATTCAACGACTGTTACACGGCGGCGCTATCGGTATGGCACACATAAAGAAAGCGTCTTTCTTTGCTCTAGTTCCTCCGGTCATAGAGAGCGAGGACGATAATGTGCTCGTGCAGCGAACGGGTACAGACGTTGCTGTCCTGGTGAAGCAGACACTGGAAGCGGGCAAGTGGGCGGCTGCGGGTGATGTAATCGCGCGCGCCTCCGTCGTCGTTGTGGCAGACGGGGTAAGGGTCCCGAGCCATAAAGCGGACGCAATCAAGGAAAAACTGCGGAGGCAGGATGCTGCACTTCCAATCGGAAATCCCTGACGAGACCGTAGCCATCCTGGCCGCCAGCGACTTCTCGCTGGACGGGGTGAACTACAACCCGGAAACGGTGCTGGATGCCGTGCGGATTATGGTGCGCGCCGGCTCCATGGCGGTCTTCCACTCCGGCCCGCTCGTCGTGCTGATTCGCGCGCTCTCGCCGCACATCGGCGTCATCCACTTCGCCTTCGCCCCAAGCCCGTCTCCGTTCGCCCTGCTGCGCGCCGGCCGGGAGTTCGTGCGGTGGGCGCGGGAAGGCACCACCTATCACCGCCTGGAGGGGCGCACTGCGAACCTTCGGCTGGCCCTGCTCGCCACGCACTGCGGAGCCGAAATCGAGGGCATCCGCAGGGAGTCCTGCCGCATGCCTGACGGCAGCATGGCGGACGAGTACGAACTGGGCTACATTTTGGGAAATCCCTCGGCAATACCTGCCGGGGAAGGATCGAAACACTAGGAGAAGATTATGCCAGGCGCAATCGGTGCAATGGTTCTGCCCTCCCTGCTTCAGGGCACCACACTTATGACCGCCCTTAAAGGCGCAGGCCCGCTCATCGCGGCCGGGCTTGGCGGCGGCCTGGGCAACGCGCTTGCGGGCGGCGACTTCTGGAAGGGCACGCTTGGCGGCCTCGCGGGGGGCGCACTCAACATGGCCATGCCGCAGATGACCACTGCGTTGCAGGGCTCGCTTGGGGACTACGCTGGCATCGGCGCGAACGCCCTGCGAGGCGGGATCACATCTGGCGTCATGGGCGGCAACCCACTCATGGGCGCTGCGCTGGGCGGCGTGATGGGCACGC